>WNFJ01675799.1_pt4 | contig 10855 bp, 7 predicted proteins | sample 5400461 | NCBI WGS metagenome assembly WNFJ01 (sample SAMN13153349, study PRJNA577476) | soil metagenome | isolation source: 115 cm saprolite on Douglas fir-dominated hillslope | place: USA:California | collected 2013-09-17
CGCGCCACTTGAATCGCCTGCGTGACACGACTGATAGCTTCATCCTGACCGACCACTCGTGACTTGAGGCGAGACGCGAGATTCAACAGGCGGTCCCGCTCCTCGCGGCCCGGCGCTTGCACAGGGATACCAGTGCGATGTGAAATTACCTCGGCAATCATTGATGCATTGATCACAGGCATTTCATTGAACTCTTCGTCTTCATCATCATCATCCCCTTGCTTCGTTCCCTCCGCTGCACCTGCTGCATCTTCCATGGAAAAGATACGTGCCTGCGAGCATGCTTCATCCAATACACTGCACGCTTTGTCGGGAAGCCGCAAATTCGGCAGATACTGCACAGAAAGATGCACAGCTGCTTGCAACGCTTCATTGGTAATACTGACGTTATGATGCTGCTCATACAAATCACGCATGCCTGTGAGAATAGTCAGAGCCTCCTCGGCAGTTGGTTCTTCAATCATCACCGGGCGCAGCCGTCGCTCCATGGCGGCATCTTTTTCAATCAGGTGGTATTCTTGCGGGGTAGTAGCACCAATACAGCGCAACCGTCCTCCAGCCAGGGCAGGCTTCAGAATACCCGCCGCATCAATGCTGCCATCGGCGGCTCGACCTGTGCCAATAAGCAGGTGCATCTCGTCGATAAACAGGATAATATTTGCGGGGCTTTCTGCTTCTTCTAAAACTTTTAACAGGCCACCAGGGAACTGGCCGAGAGTTCGATCAGCCGTTTACCGCGCAATTCGGCAGGCACCTTGCCATCAATAATGCGCCGGGCAAGGCCTCCCACAATCGTTGTTTTCCCCACGCCTGAATCGCCAATCAAAACGGGATTGTTGCGATCCTTGAGCATCAATGTCTGCATCAAGAGGCGGAGTTCTTTTTCGCGTCCAATCAGGGGAGTCAGTTGCTTCTGGCTGGCCTGCCTGGTCAAATCACGCCCCAGGCGCTCCAGGACTGAATTGCCTCCCTTCACTACCGCGTCAGGGCTTATTCCTACCGGCAATTCAATGGACGCGTCCGCTGGATTTGCGCTGATCGAGGGTACAAGCTCAAGCAAAGCGCGAGCATTGCTGGTCAGGATAAGTTCGATCAACTGCGCCGGATTGATCCCCAGTTTCGTGAGCAATTCATGCGTCACGCCGTCCCCTTCACTCAACACAGCTTGCGCTATGGCTCGTTCATCTATCGTAGTCGAGCCAGACTCCAGCGCATTTTGCTCAGCAGTTTGAAGAATCTCTTTACAGCGGCGCGTCGGTAGTATAGGCGTATCGCTGGTCGCCTTTCCATTCCCTAGCGCCAAACGAATCACATCACGTACCTGTTTGGGAGAGAAGCCAAGGCTCCGCAACGCATCCTGTGTACATCCCCCATCCAGCTTCGTAAGAGCAATGAAAAGATGAGGCGTCCCCAGGTAGTCTTTGTGCATACGCCGCGCCTCCATCAGAGCCAGCCCCAGCACTTCCTGCAAAAAACGGCGTTCAAGCGTATTAGAAGAGGAAATGATCGGAGGGATCAGGTGATTATCATCAAAAGGCTCAAAACGCGGCTCACTGCTGCGCTCCTTAGTAGATACCGAAGCCGTCACTAGCCCCAACGTAGGGTCGCCGTAGAGCACAAACGACATCCACGATGCATCATCGGGGCGGTGCTGGACCATGCTTACGCGTGCTCGTCGCACAGCCTCACCCAGGGCTACACCATCAGCCACTTCCTGGTAAAAAAGCGCTGCAAATTCTCGCTCGCGCTGGGTGTTGACAGGCCAACGCATCGCCAGGACAGCACCTGCCCCCGACACTAGCAAGTTATTCGCCAGGCGCTCCATAGAATCTTCTCGTTCTTGCTGACTGGCGGCCCCACTACCATTGCGACCCTGCCGCTCGTCTTCATGGTAACTGAGAAAAACCAGGGGCCGCCTGGGTAAAGACTGGAATAATTGCTCAATAGCGGCGCTATCTAAACGAGAACTGCCTCCCAGCGCCAGCACAGGCTCTTCACCCACCTTCAAAGGGACTGGTCCCGCGTAGTGCAAAACATGCGGTGAGTCGGCGCTGACACGCATTTTTATCTCTAGTTGGTTCGCCTGTTGACGATACAGAATAATGCGTGATACCGATTCGGGCAGAGTGGTACAGAGTGTAGCAACCTCTTCTTCGGCCACGGGACGATCACTGCCGGGATTCACCAGGAACATTACTGTCAGCCCCTGCGCTTCACGACGCCCAACTTTTCGGGTAGCGCGATCTGCTACAGAGTGACGTACTTCCTCACGACCACTCACCTGTCGACCTATACTGAGGTGCTGGCAAAGAAAACGGCCAGATTTCGCATTGCCTTCAAACAAGAGTTCCCAGGGAATTTCAGGGGTATTGGTCTCGATGACAAGGGCATTATCGAGTCGCCGCAGCGCATCTTGTATTTGGGATGGGAGCAATTGATCAAAAAGGAAACGGCCTAGCGTGAGGAGTGAATCGTTGACAGCTCCCAGTTTCATGGTCTGTCGTTTCACATCCGCCTGTGCCAACGTCTGCATGTACTGCGCCACCGATTGAAGTGTGCGCCTCAGTCGTTCACGTATCTCAGGCGTGAGGTCAACGATATGCTCCTGGCCCGCTTGAGATGAGCTTTCGGGAAGTTCAAGGCGGAAACGATAGACGGTCTCAGTACGTAAGATTGTTAATAGAGCGGGTTGTTCCATAATGCTTTTTTATAAGTTCTCCGTTCAGGATACCCCTGCTCTTCCAGGCAGGGGTGGAAAGAACGCGCCCGCAGGCGAACCCTCTTCCGCTTTGTGCAAGATGGAAAAGAATGTCAGAGTAGTACCTTGACAATGGAATAGTGTTTGTGGGTTCCAGGCTAAATCGCTCGCCTGGGTAAAAGCACTAGCGTGTTGAACCAATGTACACTCTCTTTCTTTTGCCAGGAACAAGAACCACGTTCCTGATGACTCCAAGACTGAGAACCTACCGATGGGCAATCGGGAAGGTCAATAAGCCTGTGGAGAGACTGTAAGACCAAATACGGATTCAAACCGTAGAAGGCTCGTCTCGTCGAAGCAGGAAAGCTCACTCGTGAGAGTGGGGATCTCGTCTCCCTTCAGGGGACGAGAAGATGTCAATCTACACTCTACCCATGATATGCTCATCAGACCTCCGCCTGCGGATACCCCTTGCTTCAGCTACGGGGAGGAAGCAGGCGTTCCTTGCTTGGAGCAAGGGGGGTGGACGGCTCCCTTGCCACATTTCTGCGCTGTTTCGGCCACCAAAAAGGCGCGAAATGCCACCCAGGTCAGGACTCGACAGTCCTTGACCCTGGCTCCCTGTGTCAGCCGTGTGTTGGTGTGATAGGCGTGCAAACTGATGGTCCGCCGTTTCCGATCAAAACCGCCGACGGCACAGCACCCATAGATGGGGTGTCTCACCACGGTTCCCCGCTTGAGCCCCAGTGAGCGTGTGCCACCATAGGGTTTGCGTTCCCCACCTTTGCAGGCTTGCAAGCGATGGAGTTGGCGGCGGTAGAGCCGTGCCGGGACGAGATACCACAGCCGACGTGTGGTTGGGGCCTCTGCCCCGCTGACGGAAGCCGCCAGAACCCAGGCATCGACGGCGTGCGAGCCAAAGGACCGGTTGGCCTTGCTGCTCGTCTTTTTCAGTCCGTACTGCTCGCGCAGAGCTTTGGTCTGCCATCCCTCTCGCAGATGCACGACCAGGCCCATCTCACGCAGCAGGCCATACAGGTGGTCCTTGCCGACCTGCACCGGACTGAAGGCCTGGTTCCACTTGCCGCCTTTCCCCGGACGGGTGACGGCTTGCACGTCCTCCACCGCTGCATCAGTCAAGGGCAATACCTTCTGGAGGTGAGCCACGACCCGCGCTTTGGCTTCCCAGCGGCTGCGCGTCGAGGGTGGAAGGCGGTTCCTGCGGTTGAGGCGGTTAGCGAACCGTTTGCGTCGCCGCCAGAGGATAGCGCGTCGCGTTTGCACCGCAGCTTTGACGTGATCTGGTGCCTCCACCATGAGGTTGGTCACGGTGTCTTTGGTCCCAACCACGCTGAAGCCCTCAAACTTGGAGCCTGGGTCAATGCCCACGACGAGCGGTTGGTTCTCAGGCTCCTGCGCGTAACATAGTTGGACGTAGAACAGACCCAACTTGTTCCGTTTTGGTTTCGCCCTGCCCTCCTTGAACAAGTGGCGGGCTTTGGCAGGGGTGCAGGGCATGAGTGCGAGCCCGCGCGTATCAACGACTGGTATTCTCAAGGGATTTCCCTTCTCCTGGTCAAACCAGGGTGATATGACCCTTCGTGATGGCGATGCAGGCGTAGATACCATCCCATCGGTATCCTCTGTTCGGGCGCGACAGGAAGAGGCTCAGATTAGGGTGGCGTCCAAGCGTTCTTGTAGCCCGCATCGCTGCTGCTTCCACTAGGGAAGCCCACTAGACAGAACTTAGCGTCGTGTTAGCCCTTCCACAAGCCCCAAGCTTCAGCTACGGGGTTTCTGACCCATGTTTATCCCGAAAAACGCACCGTGTCGTTTGCAAAAGCAGTATACGAGCAGGGATAGGCCGGTGTCAATAGCTGTGTTCTCAAAATCAATACCATGAAACCTCAATTGTGCTTAGAGAGGGCATCGAGAGGCTTTAAATCAAACGTTAGAGCCTTTCTCGAAGTACTAGCACGAGCTCAAACCGCTGGTTGGGGATAACAACTCGATTTCACATGAGCGCCTGCTGCCATGGGCTTGAGGGCAAAGGAGGCATCTTCAGTCAGGATGCCATCAAAGTATTGCCCCGCCGTCTTGAGTACACTACAATTGCCAGGAGTTGGCAGAATGGTGAGATCCAATTCGGGAAAGGTACCCGCCTGGCGCTGCACTAGCAGCGTATAGGGGGTAGTATGGCCCGTAGGCGGAACGTACCATGAAAGCGTTACGGTCATCGTACAATTTTTCGGGACAACCACCCAACCTCCAAACATCGCTCGCCCCGGTTCATCGCTTTGAAAATTGGTCGGCGGCCCCACAGTATCAAGTGGGTGCCAGTGTCCGCCATCCTCATCGCTTATCGAGGGCGCAGATGCCCCAGGTTGATACTGACCGGGAGGACATTGCAATTCATTTTTTGGATACACGCCATTTTGCGGACAGGCGACATAAGTCGCTCCACAGAGTGGCGTCCCCGTGTCGAAGCCATCTCCCCATAGAAATTTGCTCGTTGGAGGGACATAAACCCTGACGTAATCATGGTAGGTGTCATAGCCATAGACTGGCCCTACCTGGTTATAAACGAGACGGAGTTGCATGACATGTGTGGCACCACCATCCGTATTCAGTGTCACAGTATCATGCATGATATTTCGTACAAACTGAGATGCCTTACTCGCGCTGATATTGGCCTGTACAACGTATAAACCATCGTGTGTCGTGGAACGATCAACTTGCGCAGCATCACCAAATTTTTCCAGCACTGACTCCGCCTGAGGATTTGTGACGTAAATCTGCAAATCCTTTGTTTTCAAATCATGGAGCGCCTGGCTCGCTATCGCAAGGATTTCGTCCGGGGGAGCATGTCGCACACGGTCTAATAACAGGTGTGCCAATAGGGATGTAAAGCGTTTACGGCTAGATGTGGTGGTATCACCTGGTTGATATACAGCCTGCTTAGCCAGCCCCGTGTTATCCTGCTGGTAGTAGTGCAGCCGCTCCTCGACGTTCTGGGCAGTAATCGTGTCGTTATAGCCACCTATATGTATTGGCCCTATCACCTGGAGCACGTGCTCAACCAGGAAGGGGGTGAACATGATGACGCCGTCGACCTTGTGACCAACCTCGCTTTTGTATTTCTCGATGGCAATCTGAGCGGAGGTCGGAAAGTCAGCAGAAAGATTGGAGTCGCGCAGTCCCCAGTTCGCAAACGGCCACCAGCTGCGATACTGGGGCAAAGCTAGCTGTCCAAGTGTAGGACTGTTATCAACATACTCGACCAGCGAAATATCTCTCAATGAAAATGGGGCTATGCGACCTCCCTTAATGGAGAGTTCACCGTATTGCCCGGTAAATCCTCCAGTTGGGCGTAGCTCACCTCGATCCATCGTCTGAACAAGAAATGTGCGCGGTTCGTTGACGCCAAGCATCCACCCCGCTGCATCCAGCAGATCACGAACCTGCGCCAGGTCTGCCTGTGCCTGGGGAATCAGTTGCATCAATTGCACCAATTGTGCGCGCTGATGAGCGCTGATACTGGCTGGCAGCGCATCCAGCGAAAACAAATGGCTCTGAGTTTGAATATCATTCAAGCTCGGTAGGATTTGATCTATTGTCGTCCGTACAAGTGCAAGCATAGCAGGAGTAACTAGCGGTTTGTTGGTGGCATTCAGTAGTGGGCCACGAAATGTGGGCGCCAGCGTCATAGCCGCTTGAACAAGCTCTTGCCCGATATCTGTCACGTCTATCCCGATCCGGCTGAGGGCACGGGCAGAGCTAACCTGCGAGCGATACTGGGGTAAATACTGCACAACTGTGGCGATGACAGAAGCGTGATCGAGCGTATACTCTACCTGCTGGAAATCCTTGTGAGCAGCAGTAAATTCTTTTTGCGCGCGATGTAATTTCCCCGTATCAAGAAATCCCGTTGGATGAGCATTGAGGCCAGTAAAAACTGTTTTGACGTTGAGCAAGTGCTGAAAACCATCATTGGCCTCGGCGCGCAGGGTAGTATAAGTAGAATAGGCGCCCATTCCATAGCCAATGGCCATCGCCGTAGGAACTATGATACCTGCTAACACCAATACTAAAAGAGGTATGGCAATCCGGAGCATTCGCTTATCACTCCGGAGACGAGCAAAACGTCCAACCGGCGCAACCACAGCCCGGGCACTCCCATTGCTGAACGTACCTGCTGCATTACCGGCTTCAGGAGGTGATGCATCAACAGGTGGTGCTATCTCCGGCACTTCCTCGTCAACTTTTGCGCCATTTTCAATCTCCTCCTCAGAGCTTATCTCCGCCGTGGTTGAGCTCCGATCCTCCTCTTCGCCCTTCGCGCCATCTTCTATTGCAATTGAGCTCTGATCTTCTCCATCGCTTCTTACATCATCCTCTACCGCTCTTAGACGCTGTGAATCCTCTTCCTCAGCGGTACTTGCATTGTCCGCTATCGATGGTGAACCCTCGACCTCTTCTTTAGTCGTCACGTCTCCAGCAACTGGCTGATGCGGCTGCATTGAAACGTCCTGTTGTTCTGTGACAGGTATATCGCTTTGAGATGTCTTGTTATTCTCTGAGTTTTCTTCGACTGGAGTTGTACCAGTTCCTGAAGGGCCGCTATTTGTTAACGTATCGGACATAATCTGCCCCCAGTCGGTACACACAAATAGAAAAGAAGAATATCACATCCCCATGCCGGCTTCATTTTTTGTTGTTCTTCATAGAATTCAGAGCAATCGCCTGGTACTAGTACGTTTTAGAAGGGAGATACGTTACAGAAATGTACCCCTATACATCAATTGTAACGAGCCCCTGCAAGCAAAGCTTACTACAACTTGCTGGTTGGTCTTCCCCTGGAACGCGCGGGCGGTGGATAGTAAGCCTGCGCTACCGCTACAATGTCTCCAATACGCAATTGTACCTGCAAGTAGCGATTGGCGGGGCGGTGATAATGCGCGAAGAGCATTAAAGCGTGATTAGCGATTACACCAGCATCATCTGTGTGGCGAGAAAGCACCATCTGGCCTCCAATAGTCTCCTCGGCGGCAGTGACCGCTACCTCCTCACCCTCTTCATTCATCACAAGCCTGCGGGTATCATGGCGCATAAAACGATGAGGCCAGAGCATCAAGGCGATAGTCTGGCCTTTCAGCCGCTGCTCTCGCAGGCGTTCTCCCAGGTAATTGGCAAGTTTGCCAATAGCGGCACAGGTTTCATCGGCATCTGAAGGCGTATGAAAACGCACACGCGCATTCTGGCTCATAGGAGGCGCATCCGGTACAACCAGGCTACTATCTTCCCCACAGGCAACCCGATTTACCCACGAGCCGAGACGGCCCAGGCGGCGGCGCAATCCTTCCTCCGAAAGTGTTGCAACCTGGGCAAAGGTTGTTATACCGAAATCTCGCAGGTGTGCCACCAGTTCAGCAACCGCCACCGAATCGACCTGCTCGCTCTTCCCCTCTACTTCAGGCGGACGAGAACCAGGATTCTCCTCCTGTTCTCCCAGGTCTGGTAATGCGCTTGGAAGACCGGTTCCCGCTGCCCGTAGCTGCAAAAGCATCGAAAGAGGCAGTGTTTGCACAAACGAAGCCTCACGCCCGGCTGGAATATACAGCACACCCTGGCGCCCATCTTTGCGACTCATCAGCGCGGCCAGTTCAGCAATAGCCTTTCCGTTGGCGATACCAATGAGCGCGGTCAATCCCATCTCCGCGATCTCCGCGCAGAGCCGTTCTGCCAGCGCAACAGGCGAGTCAAAGGGAATTTCACAGCCGCGTAGATCAATAAAGGTGTCTGCAATAGGGATCGATTCAATAATACGAGAATAGGAACGATAGCGCTCGCGCAGTTTCTGCAGGATTGGCTGATAGCGCTCGTACGAGGCCGGGAGAAAGCGGGCGCGTTGCGCGATACGATGAGCGCGGCGCAGAGGCATACCCGGGCTGACCCCCAGGCGCATCGCGGCAGGCGAAACGTCGATCACTCGCCCTGGTTCATTTGGACGTCCTGTACCCGTTCCGACGACAAAACTCTGCCCTTGTAAAGAGGGGTCGAACATCTCCTCCAGAGTGCAGTAAAAGTGGCGTATTCGTACATGCATAATGCCTTGTCGCAGACGTGCTCGCTCCGCCGTGCGAGCAGCCTCCTGCATGTCACCAGGTACACCTGTAGACTCAAGTTCACGAGGGATACTATTCGATGATGGCAAAGGGTTAAGCGCAGGAGTGTTTATGTTGTATTGTTGCATATGTATGGTGATCTTCTGCTGTTTTTTCTCTTTATTTTAAAACGATTACGCTTCCGCTCAGGTTACAACGCTTCTCGCTCGTTACATCTCTGTCGAGCTGCCTCAATAGTTGTGATATATGTCTGCATCTTCGCAGCGGAAAACATCATCCTATCTCTTTAGACGGTACGTTGTATCACTTTTTTGTAATTGGGTTTCCCACCTTTCCAATTAAGCCTTATCTTCAGTCGAACGAGGAATGGTACAGGGGTTAGCACACGTAATACCAGCATCTACATCATCTTATCAAACCGGCACGGGCAGACCCGCCCCGTTCTAGGGGGCGAGATGAGAGTCTCGTTCCTTGTTTGGGGCAGGGGTAGGGAGGACCTCCTGCCTGGCTACTATCCGTAAGGCAAGTCTGATAGCTGCCACATCTGAAGGACACCCATAGAGTTCCTTGATCGTCTCGATAGCTTGCCTGTCTTGCGGCTCTAAGCGAACCGTTGTTGCTTGGTTTTTGTGTCTGTCCATGTCTCTAGAATAGCACATTGACATCCACATTGCTAGGTGCTACACTTGTTCTCGTACATTGACAACGGAATAGTGTTTCAGGGGTTCCGCGGTAAATCGTTCCCGCGGGTAAAAGCACGAGCGTGTGAACCACTGTACATCTCTCTTTCCATTGCCATCTGACGAGAACCATGTCAGATGATGAGGCAACGAGAAGTAAGTTGCCGAAAAGCAAGACTGAGAACCTACCGCGGGGCTCGCGGGAAGGCAAAGCCTGCGGAGAGACTATAAGACCAAACCTGAATGGAACCAGGGAAGGCTTGTCTCGTTGAACCAGGAACCCAGTTCGTGAGGACTGGGAATCCCGTCCCATTCAATGGGACGGGAGGATGTCAAATTCTCTTACCTCTACTATGCTCCTATCAAGTCATCTTGAAAAGACTATTGCAAACCCATCGACTGACGTGCTATGCTGGTAATGTCAACCACCCTGACCTGCTGATCATCTTAAAATGTTCATGTAGCGCACACATTATCTACCAGCTAAAGCGCTATCATCGCAATCTTTCACCTTTGCATCGTAATAAACGAAACATGTTCTGTTAATTCAGGCACTAAAAGCAGCATTCCCCCCTGTATCCTTAAAAGAAAGGTAATATACAGTGAGTAACAGAGACAGGTTTAACAAGTTTACCGAACGTGCCCGCAAGGTCTTGATGCTTGCCCAGGAGGAAGCTCAGCACTTCCAACAGAATTATATCGGGACAGAACATCTCTTACTCGGCATCGAACGTGAAGGTGAAGGAGTTGCCGCCAAAGTATTGACCAACCTCGGTGTCCAATTGAGCGACGTGCGTCAGGCTATTGAATTTATTATCGGTCGCGGAGATCACGTCGTTCAAGGCGAGATCGGCCTCACTCCCCGTGCAAAAAAAGCGATCGAGCTAGCCGTTGATGAAGCGCGCCTCATGAAGCACAGTTATATTGGCACCGAGCACATTCTTTTAGGGCTGATGCGCGAAGGAGGAGGCATCGCTGCAGGAGTGCTAAACAGCATGGGCCTCAAGGCTGAGCAGGTACGCGCCGAAACCCTGAAGGTCCTCAGTGAACTGTGAGAAAACAAAGGAGCATCACCCCTTTACCAATCCTCCTTCCTCCGGGTACACGCTTCTTAACCTTAAATGATAGCTCTTAACGGAAATGTAACCGTATCACCACGCTTTTCAGTTGATTGCTTGTGTACTATTGATTGTATCAGATACCGTGTGTATTCAACCTGATAAAGGAGCTAGTGATGGGCAATGAAGCTGCAACCCGCATATCAATAGAAGAGACTGCGCCCGCGTATGTCAATGAGACCTTTGAAACAGCGGATACAATTGCAGCAAGGATTGAGCACGTAACGGCGGTAG
>WNFJ01022308.1_pt2 | contig 10854 bp, 12 predicted proteins | sample 5400461 | NCBI WGS metagenome assembly WNFJ01 (sample SAMN13153349, study PRJNA577476) | soil metagenome | isolation source: 115 cm saprolite on Douglas fir-dominated hillslope | place: USA:California | collected 2013-09-17
CGCTCTCTTCTTCCTCAAACGGACGCAGCTTGCGCGGATCGGAGACGGTGTAGCCGATATCCTTGAGCGTCCCCAGCAGGTCCTCCGCTCGTGCCACGCTCGGGTCGTACTCGATAAGCGCCTGTTCATGGGTCAAGCTGACCGCGATTTTGTCGACGCCAGGTCGTTTGCCCAGCGCCTTTTCGATCGTGCTGGTGCACAGCGAACAGTGCAGCCCCCCGATATGCGCGCGGATTCGTCGGCGGCCCGGTAGTTTGGATGGTTCCTCGCTCCAGAAATGTGGAGCGGCTTCAGCGGCTGTTGCGGTACCCATAATTTTGGCCTTTTCTCTTTGCTTTTGACTCACGCTACACCTTGGAGCCGAGTCTAAGGTCAAGGGGAAAAATGCATGGGGCGAACACTTCCCGCGGATCATGGCGCAGTCGATGCATAGCCGGGCACGTTCCGGGATGTTGCCCAGGCACTTGTTTGGAAAGCGGTCGCACGCCCGCGCGCGTTGCACTGAGGCATCGCTTCAAAGCAGTCCCATGAACGCGCGGATGTAATAAATGCTCAGAAACAGAAGCGCGCTTCCGCTGAGGAACTGGATCGCTCCCCGCCAGGACGCGACCCGCGCCAGACGTGTCACCGCGCCAGCGAACACGCCCGCGACGAGAAACGGCAATCCTCGCCCGAGACCAAACGCGAATGAGAGAACTAGCCCATAGGCAGTCCCTGCATAGGAGGCCGCGACTGTGAGAAGCAGCAGCAGCGGCGCGGCGGAGGTGCCGAGACTAAAAATAAAGCCGTAGAGGAATGCACCGGCTATGCCGGGTTTGCGCAACGCTGCAAGTTGATAGCTCTTCAGGCGAGGTCCCCAAAAAGCGAGGATCGCTGCGGTAAGCGAGAGCAAGGCCATCCCTAGAGTCCAGTATCGTCCAAATGATTCGGTGAGAATTCCCCCGAGTCGGCTGGCGAGCGCGCCAAGGATAGTGAGGTTTAGGACGATGCCCGCAAAGAATGCGGCCGCGATCATAAAGCCACTCCGACGAGACTGCGTTTCGGATGCGCCGGATGCGCCGGCTATTCCAAGTCCGACAGGCAATGTGCATGGGCAAACGGCACCGGCAATCACCCCTCCCAGCAGGGCCACCGGGAGCGCCAACAGCGGCCCTCCCGCGAAGCCGGAACCGAACTGCTGGAAGTACTCTTCGAGCGTCATTTGCCGGTCTCCACGACGGGCGTACCCGTCTTGTAGCCGAGCTGACGGATCGCCGCCGAAATCTGCTCCGGCGATGTTCTTCCCTCGACGTACTCGATCCGGGCACGTCTCTTGGCGAGGTCCACTTCGGTGCTTCTAACGCCGTCGATTCCTTTCGCCGTCTGCTTGACCGAAGCCACGCAAGACTCACGCAAGACTCGCAGGACATCCCCTCTACCGGTATGCTCACCGTTACCGTTTGCACCGCCTTTTCGTTCTGCCCTGCTCTTTCTCCTTCCTGCCGACCTAAGCTCTCCCACGGACGGAGATAGGCGATGGAAATGAACCCCACAACCACAGCGCCGAGGAACCAGGCCGCGGTAGACAGATTGTTATTTCTTCGCATCTACTCGCAGTCTACACCTTGGAGTCAGATCCAGGGTCAAGCGATAATCGTCAGTATAATTAGCGATCCGGTAGCGGGAAAGCGTATGATCTTCTCGGTGCAACCTGAGGCGTAGCTAACCTTCCGCAGGTCGAAGACACACCCAACCGAGTGCCGTTGCGAAAACGAGTGATCGCGCACCAGGGCGGAAGCCCATGGCTATTCCTAGGCGATGGTCGTTACGAAATCTCTAGCAGATTGGCAACAAGGGTGCGCAACTTTCGCGAAAGAGTTTGATTGAAGGTTCGGTCGCAGGCCTCAGTTGCGCCCCTTTCGATCGCGGAAAATTGCGGCCACGTCACGTTTGCTCTTTTCGAATCGCGCCCATTATATGCTTCCAATTCAAAGCAAAGGTCGAGTCTTAGTTAGCTGATTCTACTTTTCCAGGAACGTTCAGAAATTGCGGCCACTCTATGATTTCCTGACAGGGCCTACTTGGTCGAATTTCCAATTACGCCTGGTAGCGCCAAGCCTTTGCCCGGACGCGAAAGGGCAGGGTGTGCCTCACATTGACATCCCCTGGCTTCGCCTGCGTTCCACTGCTCGTGCTTCCGCCTGTCGTTTCTTAAGTCGCAACTCGAGAATGATTTCCCGCCGGCGTTCCACCGCCATCGTTTCCAGCTTAAAGTGGCGCACCTCCGTCTCCGCCGCCGAACGCACTGGCTCCACCACGGCCTTGATTTTTCTTTCCAACCGGCGATGAACCATTCCTTCCAGGCAACGGGCGGACACCTTCTCTATAGCCGACCGCTGAGCAGCTTTGCGCAGCACGTCCAGATCCTGCACAAACATTCGCGCCGCAGCGCGATGCCGGGTAAAGGCCACATGCAAATCCTCCCGGTTCGCCATCGCCGTTAGAGAGCGGTTATCCTCCACACGAATCATTTCCGTCCTGCTCGCGCCTTGCGCTTTGTAGGTCGTCACGGCGTCGCCCTGGCGCACGCGCCCAACATGCAAATCCAGCTCAAGTCCGGATCTGAACCGCATCTTACCTCCGTCGATTGCGGCAATCGTTTGCCGTGAGCCGTTCTCATAAACCTTGCCGTTTTGCTTGATTTTCTGAGTTAGAAGCAGCGTCTCGCCTTCCCCGCGCTCCAGCGTCGTTTTCGAGTAAGCCGCCGCGACCTTGTCAAAGGCTACAAGCACTCGCTGACCCTTGATCCGGATCCCTTCCGCGCTCACCGCCAGGACCTCCGCCATGCGAACGGGTTTCTTCTGGTCCGGCTGATACTCGATCATTTCGCCCGGCTTATAGCTCGCCGTCGAAAGCAGCTCAGCAGGCTGAAGTGCTTTGACCTTGAAGGCCGCAATCTCAGCCATCCTCGTTTCCGGCCTGGCCGCTTTATAGGCTTCATGCAGTTTCTCGGACACCTGCTCACCGATCCGGTGCGTGGAAGATAGCACGATCGTGTCCTCCGGCTTCGCCGCATTCCTGTTTGCGAGAATCGCTTCCACCGCCTCGTCAATACCGCCATGGCAAATCGACCCGCGATCGATCAGCTTCTCCATCGCTGCACTAAATCTAGCCGCATCCCCGCTGGACAACTCTTGCGAAATCCGCTTGTCATCGAGCTTCTGCTGCCGCCTCGTGACGTTGATTCGGCCGACGTGCATCCCGAACCCCACGTCTTGTTCCAGCATCGCCAGAGGCTGGCCGCGGCCCACGGCCTGGAGCTGCTGAGTGTCCCCCTGAAAGATGACTCGTGCACCAACCTGATGCGCCAGGTCCACCAGCCCGAGCATCGTCTGATTGTCGAGCAGAGAGGCTTCATCCACATAAATGTCCGCGCCACGCAGGCTTTCCCGGAATTCGGGCTTGAACTGCGCTTTGTTCAACAGCGATGCCACCGTGTTGGCTTCACGAAACGCATGTGCTACGTCTGGCCTTTTCGCCTTTGCCGCCTCCTCCCGCATTGTTACACGGCTCTGTTCACCGTACGGCGCGACCAGTGCCACCGGACGGCCGGCATCGAGCGACGCCCGCACGAGTCTTTCCATGAAATACGTTTTCCCTACGCCAGCACCTCCTCGAATGTTCAGGAATTGATCGGCCGAAGTCATCACGTACTTGTTGACCGCCTCATGCTGCTCCAGCCAGAGCTTCGCCAGCTCCGGCGTCATTTCTTCGCCCTTCGCCAGACGCTCGGACGTTGGCCGCAGCTCTTCCGCCGCCCGGTATTCCTGCACGCTCACAAGTGCCGGTTTTTTCCCAATGCCGGAGCGCACTCCGTCCAGAATCGCTTGTTCCTCCGCGATGATAGCCGGGGTAGTGATCATCTCGTGATCGTCGATTTTCTTTCGAACAAACTCGTTGCGGTTCCTCAATGCCTCTTCAATCTCGGCGTTACTCGCCTGGCCAGGAGCTAGGCGAACGATCTCGCCTACGAGCTGATCGGTACGCACAATCGACGCCCGCTCGAACACGGACTGCACCCCTTGATCGATGACTTTGGCTAACTCCATCACCACAATCGGCTCTATTCGCGCCTCTGGCGCAGTAAACATTTCAAACCCGTTCTGCTGGAATGACGTTCCGACGTTGGCCCGCAATTCTGCGCTACTCGTAATCTCTTTGGGTCGCCGCGTGACTAGCCACGCCTGCTCATCGATGCGCCGCTCCGCCGGCAGTTCCGGCTCCCCAAGCAGCTCGCGGATCCTGCCGCTTATCCACAACTCACTCTTCTCCTCTACCGGACGGCCTCGAAGCGCTTCAGCCAACTGCCGGATTGTGTAGCCCTCCTTTAGCAATTCTTTGGCCGTCTGGATTTCCCGGCTACGAACCGAATATGTCTCCTCGACGCGCTCCGGGATTTCGCGCAAACGAAACCCGTTCTTAGCCACCTCCACCGTGTAGCCCAAAGCACTAAGCCGATTGGCCAGATTGTTGTGAATCCGCGCATCAAGGGTCTTTCGCATCTCAAACATTTCCCCGTAGCTCATGGCGAGGGCCTCATTCCGTTCCGGATCGATCGTCACATTCCCCATCAGAATATGGATATGCAGGGCCGGATCTTTCGCCCTAGAAGTCTCGTGCACAAACGCGGCCGCTAACATCTTGCCGGTTTTGCGCGTCACTTCGCCATTGAACAAATCACCTCGCCGATCCCGGCACTCCGCGAATTGTTCGAACCATTTCAGTTCGTCCTTGACCGCTGCCGACATCTCCGACGCGATCCGCGCGTCCAAAGCCGCCGCAATGCTGACTGACTTTGCAGCCGAGTAGGCGAACTCCATCGCGTGCCGCTCCGACTGCCGTGGACGCTTCAAGTCCTTGCCGCTCAATGCCACGATGTCCAGTTCCGCGAATGCCCGGAACCTGGGGTCATCTTTCAAAATGCCTTTTCCGTTAAGACCCCACTCTTGAGCCAAAGACCCTATGAACTCGCCTTGCGCCTTGCCTTCTTCCAAGTGGTAATCGCCATTTGAAAGATGCCGTTCGTGATAGCTCACTAACTCCGTCGCCGAGGTGTGAACCTTCTTGCTAACCATCCCACCACTGTAGCTTCGTGCCATAGCCACGTCTACTCGCGTTAGTCGTCTATGATGGGTGCAGCGTACTCCCTAGTTAGTTGACTTGAGCCAATAGACAGAGAGACTCGCTTCGCTCGATAGAGAGGGTCGCACATGCCCCTAACGTTGTTAGGTACTATCGTCCGAAGTCGGTATCCTTCCGCTACTGTCTGTCCCTTTACGTCACAGCTGTGCCGCATTTCTGGCCAAGGAGTGTCGCAGCGTGCCACGTCGATCTCCCTGACGCGTCACGCGGCGTCTCATCACGGCACACCGCGGCACAAGTGACGGCACTCTTCCTCACTTTATTCTTGCTACTCCTACTTTAGAGCAGTATCCCTATGATACTTGCATGCCCGTTGCGCGACCATCTAGATGAGATTCGGAAAATGCGCAGAGCTAGACGCACGTGGCGCGAAATAACAGAACACTTGCGGGCCCGGCACGGACTTCAGATCACGAGAACTGGAGTGTGTCACTTCTTCCGTCGCGCGAGCTCCCGACCGCTGCCGATGGGTATGGAAGACCCTCCTCCTAACACCGCATCAGCACCGCCACGTTTCGCTCCTGAGCAAAAGAAAGAATTTAACCGGAACACTATAAACAAGACCGCCGAACCAGGCTGGTCCGGTTACAACCCAGAAGAAGGACTCAACTACGTACCCAAGGATTAACAATGACAACGCGATCAAGAATAGTATTCAGCCAGGGCGGAAAGGGCGGAGTGGGGAAAACTACCGTCCTAGCCGCCTTAACCGCTTGGACCAGGAGCAAGGGATACAACCCGGTGCTTCTCGACTTTGACACTGAGAATCGTGAAAAATCGAGCTTCCAGAGTTTCTACCGCGAAGCGCAAAAGATCGACATCCATGCGCCGGACGCACTCGACAAGCTCTTTCATTATCTTGAAGCGCCAGGAGCGCTACTAATCGCTGACCAGGGGGCTGGAGCCGGAGCGCAAACATTTTCCTGGTTTCAGCGAACATCCGACCTCCTCCGCGAGTTCGCGGACATCACCGCCGTTGGGATCATCACCAAAGATCCCGGCTCGGTGGAGTCCGTGCTTGCCTGGGCTCATCATCTCGGTCACCGGGTCCGCTATATGATCGTCCTGAACGAACTAGTGCGGGGTACTGGCTTCGACGCCTGGACCGGCGCCCCCGCCGTTAACGCATTCATCCAAGACTTACAGCCCCTCGTCATTGGATTGCAAAACCGAAACCCCGACTTCGAGGACATGCTTCGGGCGAACGCGCTGACCCTGGAAAAGGTCATCGCCAAAGACCACTCAATCAATTGGTTCAAGTCACTGACTCGGATTATCCAGGCACGGCGCTATCAACAGGAAGCTGACGCGGCGTTCGAGTCCGCATCAGAAATTCTCCTCCCAGGCAGTAAAGGAGAGGCCGCCGCCTGACGATGGATATTTACGAGGACTTGGAACGCATTGTTCCACCGGAACACAAAGACGCGTTTCTGCGGTTGTCCAGGCAGATAAAGGAATACGGCGACCACAATCCAGAACTCTTACGGCTAGTCGAAGCGATGGGCCTGCTCAGTCTCTATACCGAGCGCCTTCCTCGACGAATTGCCGGCGAGAGCGAGCGAGGTGTGGCCGCTCTCCAAAACGCGAGCGCAGCCCGACCCGAGATCGACGTCCGTTGCACCGACGCCGCCGACGCTATCGCCCAACACATGGTTTTCCCAGACGTTGAAAAGGTCGAAGCCTTGATCGACGGCAATGCAGAAACCGCCAAGAGCATTCACTCACGCCTGGCCGCGTCTCGCCGGTGGAATCTTCTCATCACCGCTGCTTTGGCTGCGCTCTACTTCGTAGGCGGTGCGTGGTTTGTATGGAATGATCATCGTTCGATCCATCAAACAATCTACGAGAAGGTCGCCGTGGGCACCAAGGACGCACTTGAGCGCCTTAAACCGGATTGGCTGCAACAACACACCGATACGCTCAAGCCTCTGATCAACAGCGGTATCAGCATATCGACCGGACGCGATAACGACGGCAATATCGTCCTTTTCTTCCGCGGCGAACCCGGCGTCACATGGCTTTCGCACCCGACGTTTCAAAACGGCTACCTGACGATCACTGTCACGCACTAAACAGGGACTCATTAGTATGCGGATCACCTCTCTCATGGCGCTCGCGATCGCCTCATGTGGCGCACTCTTGTACACGTCCACGACAGGCCTCCCGTACTATTACGATGCCATGCTCTTCGTCCTGGCGATCATGGCCGCGCTCCTGATCGTCAACGCGCCATCTCACTCCAGACGGCCTCGCCGCATCTTCAGGGACGGCGACGGCAAGTATGCGCCTATCATTTATGATTCCCATCAGATCGGACCGCGAAGATATTTGCACTCACTGGCTCATCACTGGCGACACCGGCGTCGGCAAAACATCTGCCGGGCTCAACAATCTCCTGACCTCACTTACCGAACTTTATCCACAATGGGGAGGATTGATTCTCGATCCCAAGGGCCTCTACTGGCGCACCGTGCAAACGATTCTAGAAACCGCCGGCCTCCCGCAGGATCTCGCCGTATTGCGCGTCCGGTCACCCCTCGACACCGCGCAGAACCAACCACCCATCCGCTTCAATTTGATCGGCGACCTGAGCGTCCCATGCAGCACCTACGCGCAAATGATCGTCGATACTCACGCCGCCCAACGCGCGGGAAGCTCATCCGGCAATTCCGATTTCTTTAATCAGCGCGCGCTTGAACACATCTCGAAGTGCTTCGAATTGATGCGCGGCCTGCAACTCCCATTCAACTTGCGCACCGCCTATCATCTTTTGTCTAACAAAGACGAACTCAAAAACACACTCGACACAGTAACCGAGCATCCCCGCGCAAAGGAGCTGCTGCCTCTGGTGCAGCATTTTGAAACCTTCTATCTAAACCTTCGATCCGAAGGTCAGAGCGAAGGCGAAGTCGCGACGATCGCGAACTTCCTTGCTCCATACCAGCACCCGGCGGTTGCTGAAGTTTTCTGCTCCGAGCGGCCTGACACCGTAACGATTCATCAAGTCGATGAAGCAAAGAAAATCTGTCTCTCCATGAGTGAGGAGTACGCTCGGGAACGCAAATACATCTTCACCATTCTCAAGCTGCTCTTCTACCAGCACGGCCTTCGCCGCCTTGATCTCAAAGCGCGCGACCCACTCGCCTTCTGGAAGAAGAACCTTCTCGTTCTGGTTGGCGAAGAGTTTCAAGACGTCGTGACCTCATCCGACGGCGGTATGAGCGATTACACCGTGTCCGGAAAAATTCGCGAAGCGAACGTCGCCCTGATTATTCTGACTCAGAGTCACGAATCCTTGTTGCCGCCGCACACCAACAAGGACCAGGCCAACGTGCTGGTTCTCAACCTTCGCAATCGAATGATCTTCCGAGCGGCAGACGAACAGTGCGCCAAGAAAAGCGCCGATTTCATCGGCAAAAAAAGAGTTAACAAACGCAGCCGGTCAGTGGGGTCAAAAGGCGTAACCTATTCGTACCAGGATACAGAGGAACACAAGATTAAGGCCTGGCAGCTGCGCAAGATGCCGATTTTTCACACCGTGCTAGTCCACGCCGGTCGGCCCGGACAATTCAAGAAGGTTTCACTGAAACCCCTCAGCGGGCACGAACTGAAGAATAACAATCACAAAGAAAGGACTTAAATGAGCGAAGAACTCGCAGAGATCGAAAAAGCCATCAGCCAAGCCTCGAATATCATCGAGACGTTAATGCGTCTTCAACAGAAGATAGACCAGCAGCAGCAACCATTGTTCCAGACTAACAGTGAACAGCTTGTTGCTCAGCACACCGGCTTAAGTCGGCTTCGTGACAAATTCACGGATCTCAACGCAAGAATTGATAGTATCGTCCAATCCCTGGACCCCGGTTCCGAACGAACCGAGATCAAGACGTACGGTTCGACAATCCGTCGAAGACAACCGCTGCCACAGAGAAAGAACTCGCAGAACAGACGTACAAGAATCTTCGCGCCGCTGTGGCGGACGAAACCATGACGCCGGATCAAGCCGCCACAGAATTACTTCGCCTCGCGCCCAGCGAACTACCAGCATCCCAGAAGATCGTGCTTCGTGAAGCTGCTAGAACAGCCTTTGAAAACGCTGGCGACCCTTCACTTATTACCAAGCAATTTAACAAGGCGATGGAGCGGCCTAAACAAGCAAAAGGAATCTCAATTAATACCCCCAATGTCTAACGACCTTCGTCCATTTATCTGGGGCGCGATGATTGGGAGGATTTTCGGCTGGTGGGGCTGCCTTGTACCGCTTCTTCTACTAGTTGTCGCCTTCGTCGCCCTGGCAATCTTTGGCATGCTCTTGGAAACTAGCGACCGCACCCACAAAACAACGACGACGACCGAGCACCACGGTGCCTCCGGGAACCATCACCAATAAGCCCCGCAATCTTAGCCTTCGGAGCCCCATAAGCCACTCTGGGCCATCAAGCGCAAGGTCACTTCATTTGCAGACTTCTACGAAGAGCGAGGTCCTCGGATTCGGCATCATCCTCGCAAGCAAGTCGAATAATGGATTCATTCCTTAAGTTTCCCAATGTAGTTCCGCGGAAGCCTTATTGTTGCGGGCGATTTCTATTCCCCGATCGAGAAGTCTGCGCAGGCTTATGTTAGGTCGCAGACTTTTTCGCGCCACAGCACGGCGATCTACGATTTTGCCAGTCGATGACTCGTCCGTAAGGATCGGTCACTAAACGGCAGCATTCTTCGAGCCCGCTGAACCCTGGATTTTGCTGCGGTGAGAGAAATCTTCAGTTCGGCCGCAAGCTCCTCTCGGCTCAAGCCATCGATCTCGGTGAGTGTAAGAACCTCACGATCCTCAGAGGGAAAGGTTTCAATGACCTTCAGCGTGTAAGAAAATAGGTTCTTGCGGAATTCGCCATCATCGAAATCGGAAGCTCCTGGTTTGCTGATCTCCCGATGGGCAGCCGAATCTTCCAAAGGCACAAACCGCCGCGACTCGGTAAGGGAGTCGATTATTGTGTTTCGGGCAATTTGATAGAGCCATCCACGAAAATGCTCCGGCCTCGTCCCTTTAGCCAAAGCTCGGCCGACTTTGATGAATGTTTCCTGTGTCAGATCCTCCGCCGTTGTCGGATTGCGGACTTTAGCTTGAATGTAGGCGAATATTTCAGCCCGGAATTTTCCGGAGATGGCCAGCAGGGAAGACTCCTGATGTTCAGTAATACTCATCTATTTTGTGAAGACCCTTGCAGCAGGAAAAGGTCGCAGAAAAAGATGCAGATGACTGGTGCCGCGGGCGAGAAACATTCCTCGTAGGTTAAGAAGATGCGCTTCCTTCGTGTTGTCCGACCCCGCGACTATTCTTCCCTAATCGAACAGCCCAGGATTTTGCGCCTGAAAGAGAACCTCGTAGATATTCTCTTCAAGAGAAAGCGTTTGATGGATTAAGTAAAGGACGTGCGTATTCGGCTGGGCAAACTCCGCAGCGCGGCGGCGAACGAGGTCGGGATCGTATTCCTTTTCGAGATCGCGAAGAAATTCAAAGCAACTATCGGCTAATGACATAATTAAGTTCTTTCGGTTACGTTTTACTTTTGACCGGACGGCCATCACCTTCGGGTTTGTACCGGCATTTCGGATGAAAATGACATTCTCACACGATCCCCAAATGGTCTTCTGGCCGTTTTGGAGGGCGGTAAG
>WNFJ01260201.1_pt1 | contig 10854 bp, 17 predicted proteins | sample 5400461 | NCBI WGS metagenome assembly WNFJ01 (sample SAMN13153349, study PRJNA577476) | soil metagenome | isolation source: 115 cm saprolite on Douglas fir-dominated hillslope | place: USA:California | collected 2013-09-17
CTGCTTTTACTCCGCGGACAAAAGCATGCCGAAAGCCAAGCAAATTGCTACCGCGCTGCTGCAGCTCAGGAACAATCCAGCGCTCTTTGACAGGTGGGCCGCTCAGAGCGGGGCGATTAAGGCCGACGGCCAGGCCTTCAGATTTCTTCGACACGGTGTCGGCGCCGGTTGACCCGCCGCAAGCTAATCACTAAAATTCACCTTTAAACCATCCACAGGCTTCCTGGCTCTATGGTCCCCGAACTGAGTGCACGCGGCGAGCGTTCCCTGCGACAGTTTTTTGATGACCTGATATGGCGGCATTTTGTTGACGACATGCGCCTTGAAGAACCGGGGTTGACGCAATATGTCTCAGACTTGCTCGCCAACTTCGTTGACATCAAGAATCTGTATCAGATTCGAAATGCTCTTGGAGAGCGGCTTGAGGACGTAGGGGAGATGCTCATCGAATCGAATCCCATGCTCGCGGCTCCCTCATTCGACCGGGAGCGCGCCGTGCGCAAGCATGTAGGGGACTACACACTGTTTATGACGGGTCTGTTCCCGGAGAGCGTCGCGAAGTCTCGCCAAACAAAGCGACCTCGCCTCGATGCGTTCGTCGACTTCGTGCAAGCAGGCAAGGAATCCTATGCAATCGTGTCCTCGTTCGATCAATTCGAGTACCGGTACGAAGCGCCACTCTTTCGCAGACTGTCGGAGAATTTCGAAACGTGCGTGGTCGGGCTCAATCTCGTCAAGCAAGACCTAGAGCAGTTCCAACGCGAGTACTACCACCGTGTCAAGCAGATTCTTGGTGAAAGCAACCGAGAGTGACGCACGCTCAGCTTGAATTGTGCGGCATGAACACGCGAGCAGCATTTTTATGTTGCAGGCCCACCCAGCGAGCCGGGCCTTGCGCCCGGCCCCCTGTGTGGATTGATTCTCATCTAAAAGCGAAAACGAAGTCCCGTAGTAACGCGCAGATCTAGACGCTTGCTGTTCTAGTCCGCGACACAACGAAGTGACCTTCGCAACCGGTCATCGACCCACTCGGGATCGTTCCCGAGTGCGCACCCGGAAGTAATCCATTTGAGTAACCGACACCCGTAGAAGTCCCTCGACACCCCCCGGTTCGAGGAAGACAAAGTAGAGCTCATCGAGCCTCGGGACCGCTGGATGCGCGACGATTCCAACAGCGATGTTATTTGCTGACACTCCGCGACGGGTCCACTGGCTCTCCTGGACCCGTCTTGCGGCCAGGAGCGCGGACATACGAGGCAAACATATACGCGATGTATATCTCGCGAGGGTCGCACGGCGTAGCGGGTTTGATAATCGCGTTCACTCTACCCTCCGAACAACCAGACCACAGCCACGAAAAGCAAAATCAGAGTACGCTCTAAGATTTCACGTCACCAGTTTCTTCTCCCTCGCGCCTTTCACCAAAGAAATGCTCGCGGGTCCGACGATAGCTAGGGTTGCTGCGCATCGTGTTTGACCGCTCGTCTGCCGAAATTGTGATTCGCTGTGTGTTTCGTTCGAAACGGCGGGAGCGGCGTTGAGCAGTCCCACCAAACGAGAACGAACCCCGCCACGTGAAAGTTCTTCTGAAAAATCGTCGATGGCGTTGCCTGAGGCGTTCTGATGGAACACGGCGGATACATCCGTGTCCCGGTCGTGAATGATTTTGCGTTAAGCAGCTCGCCTCTGTCCGACAAATTCCGCCGTCTGTCTGAGACGGCTGTTCGGCTGCGAAGCGAAGAATGTTTGGGCTATCCTGAGTTGACGGCGACAGTGTGTGCGGGAAGCGTATCTCAACGCTCTGTGCGCCGCCGACCAGGGAACCATCGAACCGCTTCTCAGATTCTCTCGCTCGTAGCTGCAAGAAGGAAGATGCGAAGACCACGCTTCATAACTACGGACACGCTGTGGGAGACTCACAGCGCCGTGCGGCCGACTCTTTTTCACATCTTGAACTCGCGAATCCAGATATTGCGAAAGCGCGCAGGTTCTCCGTGATCCTGCAAGGCCAAAGGCAGCTTCTCAGCATGGGGCGTATACGGAGGACGCTTTCGGTGCGCTGTTGGACCAGTGAGTTCGACGTTGTCGTGGACAGGCACGCCATTATGAAGAACAGGGACGCGAGCGGGACGAAGCAGCTTGCCATCTTTCGCGAATCGCGGGCCGTGAAATACGATGTCGAAGCTCTGCCACTGGCCGGGCGGGCGATTCCTACGAAAACAAAACCTACGCCGACGGCCAAGCCGCGGCCGTTTACGGGCAGTACCCTCCGCTCGTGAATTCCTCACGAAGTGGGGTTGAATGGGTTCGTCGTCGGTCGCGAACAACCTGGAGCGGGCCCAGATAAGACCGGGTAAAGTTGGGCTGAGGTCCGAGCGAAGTGGAGGCTTTGAGCGCACGGGTCTCCTCGCTTCTGGGGACGGGCAGGGAGACAAGGGTAAAGAGATGGCTGACGTTGACCTCAATGAATTGGGGCGTGAGGCGGCAAGGTATTTTGAGGGGCTGCAGGGGCGTATCTGCACTGCGGTCGAGGACCTTGAACGGCGTAGTGGGGGTACAGCTCGATTTTGCGAGGATCGATGGCGGCATCCGTCGGGAGGAGGAGGAATCACTCGCGTTCTGGTAGATGGTGCGGTGTTTGAAAAGGCAGGGGTGAATTTCTCGGAGGTGAGGAGTTCGTTGTCGGAAGAGATTGCTGTCAGCATGCCGGGCAAAGGCACTGCTTTTGCTGCTACCGGGATCTCCGTAGTGATTCACCCGCGAAATCCCCATGTGCCAACGGTACATGCAAATTTTCGTCACATCTGCAAGGGGGCTGCTGAAGGACGGGCGGCGTGGTTCGGTGGCGGGTCGGATCTGACGCCGTACTATCTCCGACTCGAGGACGTAATTCACTTCCATCACACCTGGAAGGAAGTCTGCGAGCGCCATCCAGTCGCTGATTACAGACGCTTCAAGAAATGGTGCGATGAGTATTTCTACTTGCCGCATCGCGGCGAGGCACGTGGTGTCGGCGGTATTTTCTTCGATTACCTCACCGACCGGCTTGATGATGTGTTCGCGTTTGTGCGTGACGCAGGGGACCACGTCTTAAGAGCCTACGTTCCTGTCGTTGAACGCCGGTTGGTCGAGCCTTACAGCGAAAAGGAGCGCCGGTGGCAACTGATCCGTCGCGGACGATATGTCGAGTTCAACTTGCTCTACGACCGCGGCACGATGTTCGGACTCCAAACAGGCGGGCGCGTTGAGTCGATCCTGATGAGCTTGCCGATGCAAGTGATGTGGGGATACAACGAAGTTCCGACACCTGGCTCGCCTGAGGCGGAACTCCTCGATTACCTTAAGTCGCGAGATCGTGCAAGCGAGCAAGTTTAATTTAAGAGAAAGGGATGAAACGTTTTCGCCCTAGTTTGCGAGCTTGAGGCACAAGTGCCTCTTTCACCGTCCTGTTTGTCGCCGCGCTGATTGGACGTGCGATCGTCTGTGCGGTGGGTTGGCAGCCTCGAGCCACAGCCAGAGAAAGGCCGCCGGCCAGCTACAGAGACTGGGTACGCAGCGGAGGGAATTCCTCGGGATGTTTCAGGCCGTCTCTGCAAGCGCGAAGAGAGATCCCCCAAGAAAAATAGAAGCGAAGAAGGCCGCTCCGGTTTTTTGATCTCGCTCTGAGGGATCTTCTGTACTTCCTTTACCTCGAGGACGTGAGCGCCCCCGGGCGGACTGTCATACAGCACTGCGCGTTCCAACATGATCGTTCCACCGCCTGCCTGGGCCCTTGGAACACAAGGGCATCGGCTGCAAAAGCAGAGAGGCGGGTTTGCAAGGTCTTCCGGCCAGACAAAGTTTCTGCAAGTGAGGTCAAAAAAAGATTTCTGCTCTTCCGCTCGGTGAGTGCCGGGTGACGAGCAACAAAAAGTGCGGGACCCGACCGTTCGCAGGTGGGGGACAGAAGACTTCCCGACGGGCAACAATACTGATGATGCGAAAAGCGAGTGGTGTCATTTAGGCTTTCTTGCTAGCCGCAAGCCCTCAGACGCCAAATATATCGCGATCACGAAGGCGGTCCAGCTTACCCAGTTCGGTATCAACTGACCAGCGATGGTTACCTTCCAACCGAAGGCGAGACGAAGTACATGCCCCGCCGCGATCAGCAGGAAGATAACACTTGTAATCAGCGAGAAAGTTTTCTGGCTCATTGGGCGCATACCTCCCAGTGAGGTGTGGATGGCCTTTGCAATTGTAATCCTCCGCGCAACAAAAAGAGTGGCACAGCCCCGATCACTGCTTTCTCGCGGCAAAAGCCGAAATGAACTGCTCATTCACGCTCAACAATGCTCTCGATGAATCGCTGCATGCGCCGAAAGTGTGAGCCTTTCCAGTAGACTCGATTGCACCCCGGGCAGACACAGAATTCGTCGTAATATTGCTTCGTCTCTGGCTGGAGCCGTTCGCTGATCAGTTCCTTGCGAACGGGCTGCAACAAGACGTTGCAATGTACACATCGTTGGAACGGTGCAATCGAACCTGACAAATCAAAGCGTTGAAGGACTTCGACTAACTGCTGCCGGGGATTGATCGTCCGCACACAGTAGCCACGGGTTACAATGTTCCGTTTTAACAGTCCGCGGTCCCCCGTCAACAGAATGCGTTTTTCGTTTGATGAGATCTTGGCCAGATCTTCGTCCGGGTAGTCGCTGCGATAGAGGGTGTCGAATCCCACCATCCGTAAATATGCTGTCAACCGGCCGAGATGGGTATCTGCAACAAAGCGCAAAACGCGGAGCGGCTGAGGTCGGAGCCGCACCAGAGGCGATATGTCAATTGCTTCAAACCCAGGGTAGACGCTGATTCTATCGCCATTCTGCACGCGGTAAGAAAAATCCACCGATTGGCCGTTCGCCAAGACCAGGTCCACCTCCGTGTGCGGCACGCCGAGGGCCTCAATCATGTCTTTGACTGACCCGCTCACGTCGAACGCATAAGAGGTTGTCCGACTTCTCCTACATGGCGTAAGGAAGTCGTTCAATTCCGAATAAAAGCGAACGTCGGCCCACTTCATATGTCAGTCCGTATTTTTTTGCACCAACTTCAAGGCGAGTTTTTGACAGTTTCGATGTCCGTTCCCCCTGTTTGAACGGCTCTCATTATATTCCCGCCGCCAAGCCTCGATGCTCCACCAATGCGCGTTCAGGTACTCGGCTCGGAAACGTTCCGTTGAATGATTCCACGTACGGGTTGTCGGTCGGCTTCCCAGGTCTGGAGAAGTCGACCTGCGATACCGGCTTATGTCCGAAGGAGTCGCGAAACTTCTTGGAAGCTCTTTTCTTCCGCTTGCACACTTCGCCACGGTCAATAACCACGTCGCGCCCGTGACGCCGTCGATCTAAACTGGAGCCAAACGAAAACGCTTCAAATCGCATGCATCCCTCCGGGAATCATGGTCGCCAGAGGACGAATGGGCCGTATCTTGCGCGTATCTTCTTACAACGTCGCCAGGAACTCTCTCCACGGCGTCGCCATCAGCGTCTCCGTGGTCGAATGTCCGTATGCGCGAATGATCATGGCCGCCTTCTCGATCTGCTTGGGATCGTTCGCCTCGACGATATCAACCACATCGAAGCGCCCCAGGGTCGCGTAGCTGTCCTTCCAGCGAATGCCTGAACACTCATTTTTGATCTTTGCGGAAACTGCCTCCGCGAGCTTCTTGAACTCGTGGGGCTCTCTGAAGGCCTCCGGAGAAAACCGACTGAGAATCACATATGTGGCCATTCGATACCTCCTTGCGAACACTTAGAACAATTCTTTGGATAGAACCTTTCCCTGGCAGCTGAGGGTGTCGAGCTCGCTGGCCTCAACGAGATACGTGCCGGAGAATTTACCGGATGAGAACGCGATGTCACATCCCAGGAAACCCGTCGAACCCCGCCACCAGACAGTCGGATCATGACCCCTTACCTGGAATTTGAACAAGACTCAGCCCCCACGTAGACGATCGCTGCAAGAATGAGCAAGACGAAAGCCAACTGATTCATCGTTGTGTCTTCCTTTCCTGTTCATCTTGACTACGGGCAACGAGAAATCGAGCCCCATATTGAGACCTTATCGAACACGAACCGCTTTCTCCAGGTCAACACACCGCGACGCCCAGGACCGCCATCCAAGAGCCCTTCGCTCCCGTCGCATCTCCGGTCGTGATTTTGATCGCCCTTGCGCCCGGCTCTGCCGCGAATTGCCCGAGCGCCCCAGGCGGATTCTTGCGGCGTCCGTCGCGCAAAAGATTGCACGTCCTTCGGCAAATTCGTCCACATGTCAAACGAGGAGGAAAGGGAAGATCTTATTTCTTTCACAGCCTAATCAGCCTTTTCCTTCTTCAGCAAAATGCCCGCGAGAATCAGCTTCCTCTCGCACCCTCTTTTACCGCATCGGCCAAGCTGCCGCCAGGTCTGAACGCTGCAACCTGCGTCGTGTTCAGTCCCCACGAAATCATGATAACGTTGTGCAAGCGGTATCGATGAAAGAACGCCATCGAGCGAAGGATTCTCTCAGCTGTCTGCCGTGGCCCTTTCGAGGACCTGACTCAGTTGCTCGATCGCCCTGCTGGGGACCTGCTTGACTTCCTCGATTTTAATGACTGTCCTTGTTTCGGGGAGTCCTTGCTCCCTTCACGCCACAGGCAGGCGGTGCGGCAGACGCATCTCGCGGAAAGTGCAGGTGTGACACTCGCGCTGGAAAAAGCGGGCCAGCCACACGCCGATTTTTCGCCATGCTCCCCGTCCGGTCGGTCACCGGCCAGCTTAGGCGATGCGCCGGTGATTTCGATCACTGCGGAAGGGCTGGTTTAGGTTGAGAATGGCTCCCTTTTGAGAGAGGTTTTTATGGTGACCGCAGCTGAATTGAAAGAAGGAATGGTCATCCGCGTCGAGGGACAGATCTACAAAGTTCTCGAAGTAGAATCGAAGGCCGGAGCCGCCAAGTTGGGCGGAGTGGTCAGAACCAAGCTGAGCAATGTGAGAAGTGGCCGCATGTGGGAGCCGCACTTCCGCCCTCAAGAACGTCTGGAAGAGTTCGAACTCGAGCGGCACACTATGGAACGTGCACGTGTCCCCCGCGGCGAACACGAACTCACATGAATCCGGAGACCTTCGAGCAAGTTGAAGTTCCCAGCGCCGTCCTGGGGCCGGCGGAGAAATTCTTGCGACCAGGTTTGCGGCTACCGGTAGACTTCTTCGAAGGTGAACCAATCAGTGTCGTGTTCCCTGAAGTGGCCGAAGCCCGTGTGGCCGAGACAGCGCCGCCCGCACACTCACAACAGGAGAACGCCTGGAAAGAAGCGACGCTCGAGAATGGCCTCTCCATTCGGGTGCCTTTGTTTATTGGTCCAGGGGAAATCGTGCGAGTTGGTGTACGGACAGGCCACTATATCGAGCGAGTGAGGGCTGAACGCAAGCGAGGCGCATGAGGGTTATCCTTCACGTCTCAGCGCAGGAGCGACTATGCTCGAGAGCGAAGCGGTTCGCATGGAGTTTCCATCGGATGCCAACATCATTGTGGGTCAATCGCATTTCATCAAAACCGTGGAAGATCTGTACGAAGCGATGAGTACGACCGTGCCGCAAGCGAAGTTTGGATTCCCGACGGCAACTCCTGAGGTGGTCCCGGCCGTCGCCGCACAGACCGGAAAGACATCCGATCCAGCGCGGCCTGTCGCGAATGGGTTCGGTGAGGCACGGTCGCCAGCGGAATCACCGTTGCCATTCGAGTCGATTCCCGACTGCAGCGTGACAGGTTGTCCTGTCTGCGCTAGGTGCACCGAACCTATTTCATAGCCGTTGAGCAATCCCTTCAGGAAGCGGTTCTCCGCCTTGGTCTTGGGCACGTCATATAACACAGAGAGAGCGAAATGCTGCCGCACATCCAAGTCGGAACTCGACCAATCCTGAGAGAGGCGCGTGGTGTCCTGCTCCCTGCGCGGGTTCAGCAGGCTCGTGAAGAATTCATTGGTTGTGTTACGGTGATCGTGACAGTGTTCCACTTCGCGGTACCCTGCCCAGCACTTCCGGAATCAAACGAGTCACTTGTGGATGACGTCCGCAAGGTGACGCAGCCTAGCTGCGTCACCCCCGCTTTCGACAACCGCGATGGGCACTTTGTGTTGTAGGTACGACCTACCTTGATGTCGATTCGGCTCTACCGAGTTCCCCCTACGGCGGCCGCTCGCTTACCAGCAACGAAATTCGTGAGTTCCTCATTGAACTTTTCTTTCTCTTCATAGAACAAGCCGTGACCACTGCTTTCGAACCGGATCAACTGCGCACCCTTGATTCCGTTGGCCGCCTGCTCTCCTAGTGCGAACGGCACAATCTTGTCTTGGGTGCCATGGAATATCACGGTGGGCACGTTCACTCTTGACAGGTCAGCACGCAAGTCAGCGTCTTGAAGCACGACCAGGCAGGAGGCTGTTGCGTACGGGGACGCCCCCATGTTCATATTGAAAAACCAGTCGGCAAACCTTGGAGTGACCGCAGTTTCGTTCCGAAAGAAGTCTTTGCTGAAATCCGCCATCAGTTGGGCCCGGTCGGAGTGGCAGGCCCCGATGAAAGCGTCCACTGCGGACTTTTCCAGGCCGTACGGGAAGTCTGGCCTCTTCGTCCAGCAGGGTGCTGCAGCGCCAGCGAGAACCAGCTTGGATACCCGCTCGGCTTTGTGGTCATGTCTGTTGCTTTGGAGCACATACAAGAGAACCGCGATTATTTCGTGAAGGATGCAACCGCGAGTCAACTACGACAATTTGAGAAGTCCATCAGCCAAATCCGAACTATTGCAGACCGGATAGAAACAGAATTCAATACGCTTGAGTATTTGATCGGCAAACGCTGTTGAGGAGAGGCTGTTAAGGAGAGCTTGCGGCGCCGGGCGAACCTGAATTTAATTCGCTGGGGTCAGCAGCGCGTGTAGATGGTCGGCTAGGTTACTGATGCCATCCGACTTTGACAACGTAAGGTCAATGCCGATGGCTGTCCCTAGTGACCTTGAAACATTGTCCGCGTGCATCGAGAAGAGGATTATTTTCATGCGCGGCATAGCGCGTTTGAGAATTACTGCCGCTTCTGCACCAGTCATAATCGGCATGGATAAATCGAGCAAGATCAAATCAGGCTGAAGTTGCTGCGCTTTCTCGATGGCCTCCCTACCGTGTTCGGCCTCTCCGCAGACTCCGAAGGGAGTACGGCTTTCCACATACGCCCTCAGTAGATAGCGGATGTTGGGATTATCGTCACAGATCAGCAGGCTGGGCGTCGAGGGGTTCGGCGGATCACTATCAGATTATATGTTCTTTGGAATGTACTCGGTTAGCCATCCGTGCCGCACTGTTTCAATCAATTGCCAAACGTTGGTGCCCTGTCACAGCATCACGGCAGGTCGCGGGTTCTCCTAATCGGAGTTGAACCAAAGACCGGGGCTCCGATAGGCAATGTGACGGACCCAATCCGGCAATACCAGGGGGTAATGCGAGTCTAAATGTCCGTCTGGTGGTTGCCACCAGCGCGACTGGCGGGGCTAACAGTCTGACCGTAACGGGAGCAATTGGACAGAACAGCCAATGTGAATTTCTTCGCGCAGATTCCTACTAAGCTAGCCCGCTTGGATTTCCCAGGAGTACCAAACGGGTATGGTCCGCTTGTCGTTCTCACGAACGGCAATGTTGTCAATACGAGTGGCGCAGATATTATTGACGGTATGTATCGAAATCTAGTTTATACTTTACAAGGTCAGAAAAATCCAGCACAGGATATTGATGGGACCTATAGTCTCGTTGAAATATTTTCGAATTACAGTAGTACCTTTGGCGGAACACAACCTCCGAATCAGACTTTCAATATGACACCTGGGGGCGAACTTAACGACATACAATATATTGGTAAGACCGCCCCGAACTGCCCTGGCAGCAATGACCACGAATCATTTACGCAATCGCACCAAGTCCTAGTGGGAGGCAGTTCTTATTCTTTGACTACTGTGAACTCCATCCAGCGTGGGAACTGTTCAGGAACCCCATACGTAGACGTAACGATAACAACGCCATGATACAGTAGGAGATGAATACAAAATGGTCTTCGCTAAATGCCTCTCCCTGATTTTAGCTTTTGTTTTACAAGCGACACAAACACCGAATCCTACGTCGGGGTTGAGGGTGGACGGTCTGTCCGCTAAATGGCAGTTATGTTAAGCAGGCCGCGTATCCGAAACGCAGCGGAAGCCCAACAAAATTGGCCCTTCCTTTATTTCTTTCCTTTTGGGGACATCTTGGGGGCAAGAAAAGGGGTTTTGGGGATGCCCGATTGCTGTTAACTGACGCCAGAGAAACGAGTTATGTGATTTAGATTTCCCTGTTAACAGCCGAATGCTCTACCGTTGAGCTACCGGGGAACGCCTCTATTTTGTGATAGTTGCAGGCCATTTTCAAGCGGCGAAAACGTGGGGACATCATTCATAACAATTGTGGAGACCGAGGGAAGCACGCAAATTTTCAATACTTTGTGCGCCGTTGACTATTCGGTTGGTGCCCGAAGGGTCAGAGAGTCTTTGTCAGATCATTCTCCGAGCGTCCCACTGCCACCAGCTTGGTAAGCTCCCAGTTCTCTGCCAGGCGAAGAAACCGGGCTGCCACTCGAGACGATTAGCCGGATCTTTATTTTATCGGTCGCGATTACCTCCGTCTGGCCGACGATCCGGGAGTCGGTCCATCAATGACCACAAGCGCGTTTCTCGGTACTAATCCGGGAGGCATTACTTCTGGGTTGCCCGTCATCCGACAAGGACGCGGAAACGAACCGGTCGAATTTCCCAGGATTGAGT
>WNFJ01264343.1_pt1 | contig 10854 bp, 6 predicted proteins | sample 5400461 | NCBI WGS metagenome assembly WNFJ01 (sample SAMN13153349, study PRJNA577476) | soil metagenome | isolation source: 115 cm saprolite on Douglas fir-dominated hillslope | place: USA:California | collected 2013-09-17
ACTGAAAATTCCGATACAGCCCGAGCTGGTCCAGGAAATGCGGATCGAGCTCGAACCCCGGCGAGCTGAGCTGAATGAATCCGCTTTGGCCCAGGGTGAAGATGTTCTCGCCGAAGATTTCGTTCGGGTCGAGGACGACGATTTGCCCGTAGGTGGCCCGATTGGAGGTGGGAATGGCAGCGACGCGGCCCAAAATCGGGTGGTCGAACCCGGTGACCGGCCGGGGCGGCGTCCACTGCGCGGGATCGCCCCCCAATTCCTTTCGAAGCTGGGCAAGCGTCTGATCGAAAGCGGCGCTGATTTCGACCATCGGATCGCGGCCGTCGAAGTAGTTCAGGCTCGGGGGTACGCCAGAACCTCCTCCCAGCGCATCGTCGAGCACGTGCAGGAGCATGTTCGAGGTCGCTTCGCGGTTGGTCAGATCCGCCCCGAGGACCGGGTCGAAGGCGCGATGCTTCATGTTTGTGAGGAATCTGGAGAAGATCACCTCACCTGCCTCGATCGACGTGCTTTCGATGACGTCCTCGATCTGATTTCTGTCCCATTCCGCGAGGATCTGAAGAGCCTGGGGTGCGAGTGGATCCGTGGGCTGAATCTGAGAAACCGCGGAGAGCAAATAGGGCAACAAGTACCGAGATTCCCGTCCAATCGGACCGACCCGGCCGATGTCCCGGGGAATGTTCTCCATGTGCTCGAGTGAGAGGGTGCGCTCGCGCAGGTCATCCTGGATATCGAGAACGCGATACTGCTTTCCAAGGACCTGGGAGTCGCTGTTCGGGTAGCCGAGCTGCGGCTTGTTGTTCCAGTTGGTGAGGAAACCCTGCGCCGGGTTGATCGACGTGGGTACCGGTAGATTGCCGCCGGGCCATTCCGCGCTTCCATCGCCGGGGAAGGGGAGGCGAGGATCGAATCCGTCCGGTCGAATCGGCACCTGACCTGCCTGCCAGTAGGCGATGTTCCCTTCGCGATCCGCGTAGAGGAAGTTGTGGGCGGTGACGATCTGGGGGATCGCCGCGGCGAAGTCCTCGAGGTTGCGAGCGCGATCGAAATCGATGAAGGCGCGGAAGCTCTCGATCTCTCGCTGCCAGTGGGCCCGTTTCTGCGTCGCCACCAACCCCTTCATCGCCGAGACCACCGGGCCATGAACCGTCCGCAGCACCGTCAACGATACCGGATCGGCTCCCCGCACCTGGATCGTTTCGACCCGTCTCTCCATCGGGAGGCATTCGCCGTTGAAGACGTAGTCGCTGGCTCCGCACAGCCGTTCGATATAGGTGTCCACGTTATCGCCGTTCGCGGTGGTCGAGGTCCAGGCGAGAACGTCGTTCCGACCGATCAGCACCGCCGGAGCTCCGGCGAAAGCCATGCCCATCACGTTGAAGCCCTCGCCTCCAGTCAACTGAGCTTCGTGCAACACCTCCGGAACGCTAAAGCCCATCTGGGGGCCGCCATAGAGCATCGCCGATCCGTTGGCGCTCTTCCCGGGGCTGATCACCCAGGCGTAGCTGCCAAGCTTAGTGACCACTCCCAGGCTTCGCCATATCTCCCTCGCTTCGTCCTGGCCGGTGTCGGGCCAGGGCTCGGGGCTGCCGAGGAGTTGGTCCGGCTGCTCGCGCTCCAGCGCGGCGCGGCCCGCGGTCTGCTCGCCGGAGGGAATGGTCACCGGCGAATCCGGATCATCGATCCAACGAAGGTCGTTGAAGATGCCGGCCGCCTGCTTTTGTCCGTAGCGTTGGACGAGATCCGAGAAGACGCCCTGATTGACAAGCTCGCGCCCGCCGATTTCGCCGAAGCGGCGAGTCATGAAGATTCCGAAGGCGATCGAATCCCGCACCTCCCACGGCGCGGGGTTGAACATCAGCGCGTGGAACTCGAACGGCAGCCGGTGCATGGGATCCGGAAAAACCACTTCGTCGACGTACCGATTGATGCCGTCCCGGTAGGCAGTGAAGATTCCCTGGGCGTCGGCCGGCAATCGGGCAAACTGATTATCCAGCTCCTCGTCGGTGTATCCGACGACGCGGGCGACGCTGTCCGCGGGAACGGTGCTTGGCCCGAAGATCTCGGAGAGCCGCCCGCGCGCCGCTCGCCGGTTCAGCTCGAGCTGCCACAAGCGGTCCTGCGCCACCGCATAGCCGTAGGCGACGAACAGGCTGCGATTCGTCGGCGCGAAGATGTGAGGTACGCCGAAAGAGTCTCGTTCGATGATCGCCTCTTGACCGTCGACGTCGAGCCTCAACACCGTCGATCCGGTCGAGCTCGCCTCCGGAGATCGGCGCTCCGGGATCGAGTCCACCGAATCGACGGCTCCGCACAGTGCCAGAAGAAGAAGATTGGTCGCCAGCCTCATAGATGTCCCCTCGCATCGGCGCGTCAGCGCGATTGTTGGCCCGCGCATAGCACGCCCGTTGCGAAGATGTGAAGGCAATCGTGCCGCGGCGGCGAAGCTGCGGTAAGAATGAGCGCGTGACCCTCAATGGCGGCCCGCTCCTTCAAGTCGAGGGCCTCGGGAAAATCTACGGCGAGCTGCGCGCGGTTTCGGATCTCACGTTCCAGGTCAATCTGGGCGAGGTGGTCGGGCTGGTAGGCCCTAACGGAGCCGGGAAGACGACCACTCTGCGCTGCCTTGCCGGAATCATTCCTCCGACGCAGGGCCGGATCCAGATCGCCGCGCACGATCTCCAGAAGGACCCCGTCCATGCCAAGGGCGAGCTCGCCTTTCTTCCCGACGAGCCGAGGTTGTTCGATTACCTCACCGTTCGCGAGCACCTCAACCTGATCGCCCGGATCTACGGCGTCACCGATTGGGAGAAGAAGGCCGACGTTCTGCTCGAGGAGCTGGAGCTCAAGGGCAAGGAGAACGCCCTTCCTCTCGAGCTGTCTCGGGGAATGAAGCAGAAGCTGTCCATCGCCTGCGGGTTTCTCCACGAGCCGCGCCTGATCCTCCTCGATGAGCCGTTGACCGGCCTCGATCCGCTTGGAATCCGCCGGATGAAGCAGTCCTTGCGTCAACGGGCCGAGCGGGGCGCCGCGGTCGTTCTGTCTTCCCACCTGCTGCCGCTGGTGGAAGAGCTGTGCCATCGCATTCTGGTGATCGCCGGGGGACGCAACGTGGCATTCGGTTCGCTTGACGAGATTCGCGGACGCCTCAGCGGGACCGCTCAAGTCCTGCCTGGCCGCGAATCGCTCGAGGACCTTTTCATCCGGATCACCTCGCAGAGCGCGCTGCCGGAGGAGAAGGTTTGAGCCTATCGCGGGCCGCGTCCTTGATCTGGATCGCCGGAATCCGGAACCGGATCCGCCGCCAGATCCAGCGGATGAAGCAGCCCAAGTACCTCATTGCCACCCTCGCCGGGGCCCTCTACTTCTGGATGGTGCTTGGGCGCCGGTTTCGATTCTCGGGCGCGGGAATGCAGGTGCCGGGGGAATTCAGCGAGGTGCTTCAAGTATTGCTGGCGGCCTTCGCGCTGATCAGCATCGCGTCCGCTTGGGTTTTCGGGAGCGACAAGGCAGAGCTCACCTTCACCGAAGCGGAGATCCAGTTCCTCTTTCCCGCGCCGGTGACCCGCCGGGCGCTCCTGAATTTCCGACTGGCGAAAAGCCTTCTGCGCACCTTCCTCAGCGCGCTGATCATGACCCTGTTCTCGGGTCGCTGGATCACCGGTCAGCCCTTGATGTTTCTGGTGGGCAGCTGGCTTTGCCTGGCCACCTTGAGCCTGCACTTGACCGGCGCCTCGCTCACCCGCTCCAGCTTGCTCGAGAGCGGCCGATTCGGGGCGCGCAGGCGCCTGGGAACGCTGGCAGTCGGCTTTGCTGCGGTCGGAGCGATCGTCTGGTGGGCGCTCGACGTCAGCAAGCCTGAGTTACCAGAGGTCTGGAGCTTCGAGAGCGCCCTTGCCTGGATCCGGGCGATGACCTCTTCCGCGCCGCTTTCCTGGGTGCTCTTTCCGGTGCGCGCGCCGATCCGCGTAGCCCTCGCCCGCGATTTGCCCCAGTTTGCATCGTCTCTGCCGCCGGCGCTGGGGGTTCTGGCGATTCATTACGGCTGGGTCATTTCCAGCAACGTCGCCTTCGAAGAGGCGTCGCTCGAGGCCGCCGAGCGAAGGGCTAGGGCTCGGGAAGCGCGCCGCTCGGGTGGGGGGCGCGGCGGAGGTCTTCCCGCGGTCAAGAGCCGGATCGTGCCTTTCGTCTTGAGATCCACCGGTCGCCCGGAGGTCGCCCTGATCTGGAAGAACCTGATCGCGGCGATGCGGGTTTCGGTTCCGCGCATGCTGCTGTTCTTGATCGCGATGGGTCTTGCCAGCTCGGTCAGTCTGATGAGGAGGTTCCCCGTCCTTCCCGTCGCCGGGGCCGCCTGCGCTCTCCTCGTCCCGGTGCTGGTGCTTCTCGGGCCCAACGCGATGAGGATCGACTTTCGGCAGGATCTCTCTCAGATCGACATCCTGCGCTCGTTTCCGATGAGCGGGCGGCAGGTGGTGCGCGCGGAGATCCTCGGGCCCGCGTTGATCGTGGCGGTTTTGCAGTGGGTGCTGCTTGCCGCGGCGGTCGTCCTCTCGGCGAGCTATCCGTTCCCCGGCTTCGAGCTTCCGAAGCGAATCGCGGTCGCGCTGAGCGCCGGGCTGCTCGCGCCCGCCCTGGTCCTGGTGAACCTCGCCATCCAGAACGCCGGAGTGCTCCTCTTCCCGTCCTGGGCTTCATTCGATCCCGGGCAGGCCAGGGGTATCGAGGCACTGGGGCAGCGCCTGCTCACGCTTGCCGGCACGCTGTTCGTCTTCTTCTTCGCCCTGCTGCCGGCGACGGTGTTCGGTGGAGCCGTGGCCGCGCTCTTCTGGAGGATGCTCCACTTCGCGGCTTTACCCATCGCCAGTGCAGTGGCCGCCGCGGTGATCACCTTCGAGCTGAAGCTTTCGATCCAATGGCTCGGGAGGGTGTTCGACCGGTTCGATGTCACCGCCCCCTGATCTGGATGAGGTGTGTGACATTTTGGGCCCGCGGGGGCCGCAGATGTCACACACCTCGCCTCCAATGACCGTTTCTTGTGGTGGGCCCGGGCTATGGGTCCGAGCGAAAAGTGGCGCCGGGTGGTGGCCCGAGCCGGCCCGGGCCACCACCCCGAAACAGGCTCGGCGGCTCGTGGTGTGTGGGAATTCTTGATGGCCCAGGCCATCGATCCGCCGCTGTGAACCGGGCGCGGCTCAGCTCAACCTGGACGCAGCCTCCCCCTCGGCCGAACCGGTCGGACTCGGGTCGGGCTTGGCTTTGCGGCCCTCGCAATCTCCTTCATCGCCTGCTGATTGGCCGGGCCTTCCTCTCACACGTTGTGCATTTGATGCCGGTTTTCGGCATTGATTGCGCACGTGTGCTGGCGTGGAGGGGGAGTGATGGCCCGGGCCATCACCCTGAAGCAGTTCGGAATTTTTGATGGCCCAAGCCATCACCACGAAGCAGCGTTGGGAATATTTGATGGCCCAAGCCATCAGCACGAAGGAGGGCTGTGGATAAGTGATGGCTCAAGCCATCACCATGAAGCAGCGTTGGAAGTTTTTGATGGCTCAAGCCATCACCGTGAAGCAGCGCTGGGAATTCTTGATGGCCCAAGCCATCACCATGAAGCAGCGTTGGGAATATTTGATGGCCCAAGCCATCAGCATGAAGGAGGGCTGTAGGTAAGTGATGGCCCAAGCCATCACCCTGAAGCAGCGTTGGGAATTTTTGATGGCTCAGGCCATCGATCCGCCGCTGTGAACCGGGCGCGGCTCAGCTCAACCTGGACGCGGCCTCCCCCTCAGCCGAATGAACAAGATCAGAAAACTCCGCGAGCAAAGTTGGTCACCGATCTCGAGCAACGGATTCGTGCTGGTACCCGGGTCATCCTGGCGGTGAGGTTGACGCGCGCGTGGCAGAAACCCGGTGACTCGGCGAAGCGCCACTTCCTACAGGTCAACAATCTTCATCTCGAAGACGATCCTTGCTGGTCGGGTTGAGAAGACGCGTCGAAAGTCGAGCGTTCGCTAAGAACCGCTGCGCCTCATCCCGACCCATGGCCGGGCCACCGCCCTCGAGCCGCGCGCAATTGTTACATTGTCTTGCTGATCCCCGATCCGCGCGCAATCGTGACTTGTCTTGCTCATCCCCGCGTGTATGAAGCAACACCGAGCGGGAATAGGGACCGCTCGACAAGGAAAATCCTTGGGCGACCTTGCCCGCGAAAGGGGACACACATGAAGAAGGCGCACGCGAAGCTCCAGCTGACCAAAGAGTCAGTCAAAGTACTCTCTCAATTGGAGCTCCAAGCAGCTGCAGGTGGAACAGACCCAACAACTACCTGGCTCACGTGCACTCAGCCAACAACCACCGCGATCACGTGCACTTGCTAGTCCGCCCGGGCGGCAGGCCCCACGCACTTGAGCTGCGGTGGGGTCGCGGCACCGCTTAGGCGGATCTCAAAGGTCCAGCGGATTGATCAATCCTTGGGAGCCTGATGGGTTTTCGATTTTGAGGCCCTTAAAACTTCCCAGCGGCGGCCAATCTTGGTGGGCCAGAAGGGCGGGAAAGTTCAACCCTCTGGGCGCTGAAGTGCAAGCAGCCTCAAGCGATCCCTTCGGCGCCCCGTGGATGAGCTTTCCCGCCTTTTGAGGCTACGCGACTTTGGCTTTCATTCCACCGCCGCGGGCCGCTCGCTCCTTGGCGGCGGCTCGCTCATCGAGCCAGATGGTGAGCGGGCTGGCGATGTACACCGACGAATAGGTCCCGACGATGATGCCGATGAGCATCGCCATCGCGAAGTCCCAGATCTCGCCGACTCCGAAGATCAACAGGCCGATCAAGGAAAGCGCGGTCACTCCCGAGGTCAAAATGGTCCGCGAGAGTGTGTCGTTCACCGCGATGTTGATGATCTCGGGAAGGGGCTTCCCCTTGTAGCGCACCATCTCCTCGCGGATTCGGTCGTAGACCACGATGGTGTCGTTGATCGAGTAGCCGATGATCGTGAGCAGCACGGCGATCGAGGTGAGATTGAACTCGCGCCGGGTGACCAGGAAATAACCGCTGACCATGATCACGTCGTGGACCATCGCCACCAGCGCTCCAGGGCCGAATTTGAAGTCGAACCGGAAGGCGACGTAGATGAGGATCGCCACCATCGCGTAGATGAGCGACATCACTCCCTTGTTGCGCAGCTGCTTTCCAACCTGGGGACCGACGTAATCCACGCGCTGCTGGATGAAATCCGGCTTCTCCTGACCCGCGCGCATCGCGCTGAAGACCTTGTCCGCCATTCCGGAGGACACCACCTGGTACTCGAATCCTCCCAGCGATTCGCCCAGCGTCCTCACTTCATTGACGCCGGTCCCGGTGGTCTCCACTGCTTTCTTGATTTGCTCAGGCTCGAGCTTTTTCTCGGACCGGAAGGTGATCAGGCCGTTGTCCAGGTCCGGGGAGAACGTTTTGATCGGGGCCAGTCCCCGGATCGCCGCCTCGGCCGCGGCAGCCGTTTCCTTGGTCAGCTGGGTCACTCCGCCGAGGCGAAGCAAGAACGAGTTCTCCGAGGTGGGGCCGATCCCCTGGACGGAGACGTCGTGAAGCCCCGCGGACTGCGCCCTTTTGCGAATCTCCTCGGCGCTGATCGGATGGGTGAACCGCAGCTCCACCACCGTCCCGCCGGCGAAATCCACTCCAAAGTTGAATCCGAAAATCGCGATTCCAACGACGATCGCGAGGTTCAAGATGGACGAGATAAAGAGGGCAGGCCGGCGCTTGCCGATGAAGTCAATGTTCGTCTTGTGCTTGATGATCTGCATGTGGGGAATTGACTCGGGCTAGACCGAAACCGTCTGGGCGTTGCGGCCATGAATGAAGTAGGTGGTGATCACTCGGGTCACCACAATCGAAGTAAAGAGCGACGCCAAGAGTCCGATCACCAGGGCAGTGGCAAATCCACGGATCGGACCGGTTCCGGTGCTGAAGAGGATGGCCCCGGCGATCAGCGTCGTCACGTGGGCATCGAAGATCGTCCAGAAAGCGCGATCGTAGCCTTGATCCACCGCGGTGCGCGGCGGCTTTCCGTGCGAAAGCTCCTCCCGGATGCGCTCGTTGATCAGCACGTTCGCATCGACCGCGATGCCCAGCGTGAGCACGAAGCCGGCGATCCCGGGCAGCGTCAAGGTGCCGTTGAAAATGGCGAGGAACGACAGGATCAGCATTCCGTTCAGGATCAGCGCCACGTCCGCGATCAACCCGGCGAACTTGTAATAGATCGCCATGAAGACCACGACCAGCGCCAGCCCCACGATCGCCGCCAGGCTGCCCTTGCGAATGAGCTCGGGTCCGAGCGTGGCTCCCACCTGCCGGATCTCGCCGGTCGTCACCGGGGCGGGAAGAGCTCCGGCCTTGAGCACCAGCGCGAGGAGCTTGGCGTCCTCGAGCTGCTCGTCCCGGGACTTGGAGACGCCGCGCCCCAGCGTGATCCGCGCCCGACCGTTGGGAATCTTCTCGTTGATCCGCGGCGCGGAGTGGACGTTGTCATCGAGGACGATGGCCATCCTCCGGCCGACGTTCTTCTCGGTGAGGGTTCCGAAGTCGCGGCCTCCCTGCGCGTCGAAGGTCAGGTTGACTTCCGGCTCGCCGAACTGATCGAAAGAAGCATCGGCGCCATTGAGGCTCTCGCCGGTGAGCGGAACGTTCTTCTCCACCAGGTAGGTCCGGTACGACTCGCAGCTGTCCTTCTTGACCTTCGAAGCGACGCACTCGAGGAGCACTTGCCGATCGGCGGGAATCTCTTTGCCCTTGAAATAGGCGAGGAGGGTGTCGCGATCCTTCGCCTCGAGCTGGGGAAACCCTTCGGCGCTGGTGAGGTGGATTCCGCTGTCGGGGGGAGGGGGATTCTTTTGCAGAACCGTGGTGAAGAAGGTCGAGTTGTCGTCCACCATCCGGAATTCGAGCTGGGCGGTGGTGCCAATCAGCTCCTTGGCCCTCTCCGGATCCTGATATCCGGGAAGGGAGATCTGGATCGAGTCGGTCCCCTGCTTGCGGATGTCGGCCTCGGCGACGCCCCACTTGTCGATCCGCTGGCGGATCACGAGGAGAGCCTGGTCGATCGATTCTTCCCTGAACCGGTTGGCCTGAGTGTCCTTGAGGGCGAGCACCAGCTTGTTGCCGTCGCGCCGGACCTTGCTGAAATCGTCGAATCTGGAGATGACGTCTTTTTCGATCGCATCCATCGACGCCGGGTCCTTGGCGGTGAGCGTGACCTCGAGCTTGTCGGGGTTCGCGTCCGCCGTCACCTCGCCGAGCTTGGCGTCGCGCACGTAGTTGGCGATCTGGATCGCCCGTCGCTCAGCGCGTTTCTGCAGCGCCGTCTTGGTGTCGACCCGCATCACCATGTGGATGCCGCCCTGGAGATCGAGGCCGAGGTTGAGCCGGTACTTCGCCGGAGGCGCCCAGCGGGGCAGCTTCTCCTCGAGGAGCTTGAGGTTGTTTCGCTCCTCGCGGGGCAGCTTGAAAAAGCTGTAGTAGCTGGGAACGAGGAACCAGATCGATCCCAGGAACACAATCACGATGATGATGAACTTCGACCACCAGGAGCGATCCATTACTTCTCTTCCTTCCCGCTGGCGACGGGAGCCGGCTCCTCCGTCACCGCGGCCTTGCCCTGGATCGAAGTCTTGAGCACCCGGATTCGAACCCCGTTGGCTATCTCCAGGGTGACGATCTTGTCCGTCACCGCATGGATCTTGCCGAGCACCCCTCCCTGGGTGACGACATCGTCGCCCTTCTTCAGGGCAGCGAGCAGCGCTTTATGCTCCTTGAGTTGCTTTTGCTGCGGCCGGATCATCACGAAGTACATGATCCCGAACAGCGCGACGAGAAAGAGGAGCGTTGTCGTTCCGCCGCCCGCGCCGCCGCCGCCAAACTGAGCCAGGACCAAAGAGGTGTGAGACACGGAATGACTCCAGGGGTTCGAAATGAAAGATTTTAACGCCAAGCGCTGGAAATAGCGTCCGGATTCCGAACGCTTCCTGCCCGAAGGGCGGTCGTCTTACCAGTCTGCCAGGGCGCGGGCAAGCACCAGAGAGACTCGGGGCAAACCTTATTCGGCCTTAAGCCTCCGCGCCGGCGCGGAAGGGAGCCGCGAATTCGGCGTATTGATCCCGCTCGATCGCCTGCCGGGCTTGTTCCATCAGCCCAAGGAAGAAGCTCAGGTTGTGAAGGCTGTTCAGGCGCATCGCCAGGATCTCCCTCGAGACGAAGAGGTGTCGCAGATAGGCCCGGGAGAAGTTGCGGCAGGTGTAGCAGCCACAGGAAGCGTCCACCGGCCGGTCGTCCCGGGCATAAGCGGCATTCTTGATCACCACCTTGCCTCCGGAGGTGAAGAGCAGCCCGTTGCGGGCGCAGCGGGTGGGCAGCACGCAGTCGAACATGTCGATTCCAGCGGCGATGCAGGTGGTGAGATCCAGCGGCGTTCCCACGCCCATGAGATATCGCGGCTTGTCCTTCGGTAAAAGCGGCGCGGTGTAGGCAACGCCTTCGTGCATCGCCTGGGGGTCCTCGCCGACCGAGTAGCCGCCGAGCGCGTATCCCGGCAAATCGACGGCGCAGACTTCCTCGACGTGCCGCTTGCGCAGGTCCAGGTAGGGTCCTCCCTGGATTATCCCGAACAGGGAGCTGCGCCGGCTCCACCGCCGGGCGCAGCGCTCGAGCCAGCGCGTCGTTCGGGCGAGGGAAGCCTCGAGGTAGGCCCGTTCGGAAAGACCCGGTGGGCACTCGTCAAAAGCCATGATGATGTCGGCCCCGAGCTCCTCCTGAATTTCGATCGACCTCTCCGGCGTCAGTAAGTAATGCGAGCCATCGAGGTGG
>WNFJ01516010.1_pt1 | contig 10854 bp, 9 predicted proteins | sample 5400461 | NCBI WGS metagenome assembly WNFJ01 (sample SAMN13153349, study PRJNA577476) | soil metagenome | isolation source: 115 cm saprolite on Douglas fir-dominated hillslope | place: USA:California | collected 2013-09-17
CGAGAGCAATGCCACCAACAGATCGTGTGGGATCGTGTTGAAGTAATCTCGAATGTCCATATCCACGAACCATTTGACCGCTGTCCATTGTCGATCTATCTGTTCCAATGCGGTGTGGGGAGATCGTCCTGGTCGAAAACCGTGTGAATGGTCATCGAAGATGGGTTCGTAAATCCGTTCCAGGATGATGCGCACCACTTCTTGGACGAGTTTATCATCCCCAGAAGAGATGCCGAGTGGACGCTTCTTGCCGTTTTTCTTCGGGACATAGGTCCGGCGAACAGGTTGGAAACGATAGGTTCCGCTTTTGAGTCGCGCGATAATTGACGCAACCCGTTCTTCCGAGAACCCATCGAGTGTGACTTCATCTACGCCTGGCGTCGTTGCTCCTTTGTTGGCATAGATGTTGGCATACGCTTCATGCCACAAGATCGGGTTTTCCAGCAATCGGAATAGCCCATTGATCGGTTTCCCTTGTTTTGAGATGGTCCCAAGCGCTTCTAATCTCCTAATCACTGTAGCGGTTAGCATCAGCACGTCCTCGCTTTCGGGTAATTTGAAGCTATCGTAAACTCTTCCCCTTCCTCCTGGTAGTTCTGGTTTCGCGAATATTACTATCCACTTATCCTCCTACCAGTATCATAGCCACGTCATTGTGGTGCGATCTGCGGAACCCATTACAGGCCCACCTTGAGTACTACAGGAAGTCCGTACCCATGCAGAGCTTGCACTCTGTTTAGGGCATCCCGCCTTTACGGCAGAGTGAGATCTGGCGTGCCCAGGCGTCCCGTTCGTCCCTTCTCTCCCTCGTACAAAGGGTCTGCTAGCGCCGATGGATACGCTTTGAGTCCATCAATCAGAGCATAGGCGCTAGTCCTAACGTTTGTAGCCACCTTCCGTTAGGGCCATCGAAAAAGCCAGCGGGACTAGGATTCAAACAGTGTCGTCTTCGCCATACACGCCTTGTACTGACCGTTCAGAAGATCGGTGACTTCCTCCTCCACGGCCTTCCCCACATGCTATGGTTGCCATCCTCTTTCGAGGGGAGGGTAAGTGGGGTGTACAGAGAACCCTCCATCAGTTCTCACACCATCTGGTGTGCTCTATCTCTGCCGCCGAAGCGGCGCACATGCACCTCGATAGGGTCAGTCAGGCTGGTGGCTCCGCATTGCTCGCATACTTGCGCGAGCAGTCGTTTTTCCAGTTCGGCTCGTCCCATCGTTTGGTGCGGTGGCTGGTCGTTCAGGCTTGCTTTGGTATCCCATTGCAGCGATATTCCGCCCCAGGTCGCCATCAGGGGGTTCTTTCCTTCGCGTGGAATGACCACGCGGAGTCCTCGATGCTTGACGCCGTTTTCTTCCCATTCAGCCTTGTACTTATCGCACATTTTCTGCACTGAGGTTTTGTGCTTGTGCGCTAACGTCTTTGTGAGCGACACTTCCATGACCCATCTCAGCAGGTCGAGCGTGTGCAGATTGTAGGCCAGGCGGTAGTATTCGACGATGCCTCGGTACTCTAGTTGATAAAGGCCCATGATGGTAAAATCGCTGTCATTTTCCAGTTCAGATCGATGCATGATCTTCTGGTTCTTTTGGTATCGGTCACATTTGGTTTTGAGCACTTCTGCTGGGATGCGTAATCCAATTCTTCCATTGACACTCCTGCCCTTGGTTCCACGCGCAGCATTCTTTGTGCGTTTGGCATCTTTTTGGAGAGTGGTCACGTCATACCCCAGAAATCGAGCTGCTTGGCTTCTTGCATGCGTGATGAGCGTCTTTGTCTTCGAGAGTTCTAAGTGCAACTCTTCACGGAGAAAGATTTCGAGTTGGAGCTTGATTTCCTGCATTTCTGCCTTTGGACCGATGAAACCGATGAGCCAATCATCAGCATAGCGGCAATATCTGAGGCGGCGAAAGTCGGGATCGTGTGTATCGAGTGATGGGAGCTTTTGCGCCTGTTTGCGGTACATGGCGGCTTGTGCTTTCTCTCCTTTCCGGTGATGTTTTGCGGCTTGCCCCATCAAGTATCGATATTCCAGGTTCCGTTTTCTCTCGATCCCTTTAGTGTATTTTGGGATGAGAACCGTTTCTACAAACTTGTCCAGCTTGTCCAGGAGGACATTGGAAAGCACAGGACTCACAATGGAGCCTTGTGGGACTCCGCTGAGCGTCCGATTGAATTTCCAGTTTTCCAAGTAACCCGCATCGAGCAACTGTCGGATGAGATTGATAAACCGTCCATCGTGGATGTGTTCGCTCAGCGTTGAGACGATCAGCTCATGGTCGAGGTTATTGAAGCAACCAGATATGTCGCCTTCCAGGAACCACGTTGTTCCGCTCCATCCGTAGTAAATCTCCCTCAGTGCCGTGTGGCATCCACGTCCTTCCCGGAAGCCGTGAGAATGATCGCTGAACGTTGGCTCAAAGTACGCGCTCAAGATCATTCTGACCACTTCTCCGAGCAGTTTGTCCGACCACACAGGCAAGCCGAGCGGGCGCTGGTTTCCATCCTTTTTGGCGATGTAGATGCGACGCGCTGGTTTCCAGTGATAGCGTTCATATCGCAACGCTTCAATGATCGCGTCAATTTTCTCCAGCGACATTCCATCAACCGTGTCCTCGCTGACACCGGGTGTGAGAACGCCCGCGTTTCGATAGATTTTGCCGTAGGCTTTGAGGTACAGGTTTCTGTTGAACAGTTGTCTGTAGACACGCTCTAGAGGCAGACCCTTTTTGCCTCGCTCATGAACCAGTTCCAGGTAAACGTTGGCGTCTTGCATTGCGCATACATACCTCCCCTGTGCTCCTGTATCAAGGGAGCACTCTGGCCTACTTTCGTAGGCTGCCCCTTCGCCTTGTGAACGGCGTTACCGTCTCTGACTACTATGGGGGGTCCGCGACCTTGGGCGTCGCCGCCGGTAGGCCGTCCCGCGTTTACGACCTTGGAACGTTCAGTGTGTTTAGGTGCCCGGTTCTGTACTTGCATACCAAACTCATTGTTTGCAGCCCGCTGGAGAGGACTTTCCATCGCTTCATACATCAGCGATGTATTACTGCACGCAATTACATCTCATGCATATTCCAGCGTCGTCGCTTCAGGTATGGTGCGACGGGTGCGGCATACCACCACCGAGAACTTGGGTTCGTTGTTCACTCACCATGCACACAGGACTCGCAGAACGTGAATGTACATACCTTCCATTCACCTCCACTTTATTGGCATGCTGCTGTCCTTCTTGGGTTTCCCCGCCAAGTAAGCCAATGTCCTGAAGGTACTTGCCCTCAACCTCCCCTGCATTACGCAGGAATTCCAAAGCCGCCGACGCGGCGCACATAATTTTGCCACGCTTGCCGTGGCTCGATGCGCAGTTTTTCAATCCCTAAAGCCGCATACACGTCCATCGCCTGGCGACAGTAAAAAATCCCCCCACCATCGCTGACAATGGCCTTGGGCGCGCCGAAGCGTGAGAGCGCGGCAAAGAGGACCTCGTAGGGTAGCCAGCCGGCGAAGGTGACATTGCTGCTCCTTTTTCCGACCGGCCCCCTCCAAACCCGGCGTGCGCCTTTCGACGCACCGGGCTTTCCAGCATCATCAGGTTGAACCTGTCCGTGAACGTGGTACATGTTGTTTCAACGGGCGTCCCGCGTGGAGATCACCGTGGCACGTGTGGCAGAGAATTAGCGTTTTCCTGCGTCTAGCAGCCATCACTTTCATCCAGAGCGGTTTCTCTCGACCATCATAGTTCTGAAGGTCTTTCAGCGCTCGGATGTGGTGGACTTCTATCTGCGTTGTCATGCGAGTTGCTCCGCAGATTTCACAGGTCTGCGCGAGCAACCGCTTCTCTAGTTCTGATCGTCTATTCCATTGCGGCCCTGGGCGATCTTGGATGGTTGCCTTGATATCCCAGGTGAGCGGAATGCCGCCCCATGTTGCTACCAGAGGGTTCTTTCTTTCGCGCGGGATAGTGGTTTGAAGTACCTTGTATTTTCTTCCCTCTACTTCGAGTTCTGTCTGGTACTTCTTGTAGATCTTCTTGACCGATGTTTTGTGCTTGCTTGCCAACGTCTTTGTCAGCGATGTCTCCATGATCCATTTTAGGAGTTGGAGAGTATGCAGGTTGTAAGCCAATCGGTAGTATTCTACAATCCCCCGATATTCCAATTGGTACGTTGAAATGATCGTGTAATCGCTCTCGTTGAGCAGTTCAGCCCTATGAATAGCTTTCCCTCCTCTTCGGTAGCGATTACATTTTTCCATCAGTACCGTGTAGGGAACTCGCAATCCCACTCTCCCATTGATGCTTCGCTTCTTTTGCCCGTTTTTGGCTTTGGTTTGCTTGGTATCGCTCTGGAGGGTGGTGTCTTCGTATCCCAGAAATTTTGCGGCTCCTTTTCGGGCGTGAGTGATCAAGGTTTTCTCCTCTGAAAGGGTGAGCTTTAGCTCTTCCCGTAGGAAGATTGTCAATCGCCCCTTGATTTCCTCTGCTTCTGATTTTGGACCTATGAACGCGAGGCCGAAATCATCGGCATACCTTATGTAGCGGAGTCGCCGGTAATTGGGATCGTGTGTGTTTAACGAGGGGAGTCGTTGCATTTGTGCTTTTATCTTTTGAGCAGCCTCCTTCTGCCCTTGTTTTCGTAATTGACAGACCCGCCATGCAAGCCTGTCGTATTCCTTGTTTCGTTTTCTTTTCTCCCCTCTGGTATATTGTGGGATGAGCACCGTTGAAACGAATGAGTCTAGTTTGTCGAGAAGGATATTGGAGAGTATTGGGCTTGCTATTGGAGCCCTCGTCATCTAACGGTTCACAGAGATGGAGCCTTCAAACTGGCCAACAGTGCCCACGGGATGCGCAACGAGATAAACTCAAGTAAAGTGAAAAGAAAAGGTTATCTCTTGAAGCAGCGACCGGGAAAAAGAAGGGAGAATGGCGCAAAATAGATAGTTATCAATGCAAAAGCAGCGCTGTAAATCACTTTTTTCTGTGAGGCAAAAATCACACAAGTAAGTGGGTATACAGGCAAGTGGCTCGGATAGCCTCTGCGTGTGTGTAAAGGGTAATAAGAGACAAATGTTTGCCTCATTTAATTATGCAATGTTTGCCTCACAGAAAAAAGTGATTTATATATCCAGGGTTCGTGGATCGGTGTAGCTGCTAAATGTTGTAAATTGCTCTGCTGGGCCTGATAGGCCAAAACACGATGCTAGAGAGGAGAACCGTTGTGTGCCACGTGTTCTTCCACACCCATTGCCTCATGGGTGAGACCGACTCGTTGTTGTGAGGTCGTCGCTTGTATGCATGTGCCGGGTCAGACCTTGTTCGCTTCCTCCAAGAGGATTCGATCATCCAGAGGAGTGAGGCGACCACGAGGGTTGCAAATACGCGCTTGGTGAATCGTGTAATTACTGTAGGACGGGAAAAAAATTTTTCGCGCTCCCTCGCTCTATGGAGCAAGGGGGGAGAGGAAAGCAACTCCCCCTTGCACATCCCACGTACGACGCATCGCTCTTGACGCGATGCGTGCTTCTTTTCCTGATGAGTCTTGTATCACGTTCATCGTCTGGCTGTTCCTGTTGTGCTTGCTCTTTTGCATACTGTGCGCTGTTTGCATGACTCCAACACCGTTGTTGACGCTTGCTTGTCTGGAGGCACCAGGTCTGGGAAGGCCCCAGGCGATCCTGGCGGGCTGATCACCCAGTGCTGCGTCTGTCTCACTACGAGCAAGCAGACGCACAAGAAAGGACCTTCGCATGCACTTACTCAAATCTGCTCTCACTACGTCTCACGCGGCAGCAGGACTCAAGCGCCTGCTGATCGCCGCGCTCGCCGTCCTCCTGCTGGGAGTATTCCCCGCCCTCCCGGCCCTGGCTTCCGGCTCCGGCACCTGGACGCTGACCGGCAGCCTGAACGTCGCTCGGTGGGAGCCTGCCGCAACACTGCTGCAGAACGGCCAGGTGCTGGTCGCCGGCGGCATCTATAGCGCTAGCGCGGAACTCTACACTCCCTCGACTGGCGTCTGGACCACCACCGGTAGCATGCACAGCAATCGGTGGTTATTCACGGCAACGCTGCTCTCCAACGGCCAGGTGCTGGTCGCCGGCGGGGAAAGTTACGTCAATAACCAGCTCGTGCTGCTCGCCAGCGCGGAGTTGTACAACCCTAGTACCGGCACCTGGACCACCACCGGCAGCATGCACACCGCCCGGGAGGTCCATACCGCAACGCTGCTGCAGAACGGCCAGGTGTTGGTCGCCGGGGGCGGCGGCAATACGGGCACCCTTGCCAGCGCGGAGTTGTACAACCCTAGTACCGGCACCTGGACCACCACCGGCAGCCTGCACACTGGCCGAGACAGCCATTTGCCGGCGGGGTCATCAACGGCTGCTGCGACACCGCCAGTGCAGAACTGTACAACCCCAGTACCGGTACCTGGACGACCACTGGCAGCCTGAACGCCGCCCGAGACAGCCATACCGCGACCTTACTTCAAAACGGTCAGGTCCTCGTCGCCGGCGGGATAGGCTTCAACTACTTCTCCAGTGCGGAACTGTACAACCCCAGTACCGGTACCTGGACGCTGACCGGCAGCATGTACACCGCCCGTGCCCTCCACACGGCGACGCTGCTCTCCAATGGCCAGGTGTTGGTTGCAGGTGGGCAGCCGTCCCAGGATTACGGATGCCCCAACGACACCGCGAGCGCGGAATTGTACAACCCCGGGACCGGTGCCTGGAGCACCACGGGCAGCCTGAACCAGGCTCGGGAAAGACAGACCGCGGCCTTATTAACGAACGGCCAGGTGCTGGTCGCTGGGGGAGAGTTTAACGAACCTGACTGTGTGTCGGATACGTACCTGACGAGCGCCGAGCTGTACACCCCATAACCTGCGGCTTTGGGCCTTGCAGTTGGCGCTTGCGTGAGCAGGTGGCCGTGCTCAGAAGGCGCGGCCACCCTGGCGGAAATCGCGCACACGCGAACAATACGGCAGAAAGGAATACGTGCATGAACCCGCTCGTTCGCACCATGTCTCTCTCGAGAACAGCGCTCATTCGCTCGCCGTTTGCACTGCTTGCGGCTCTGCTCCTGGGAGCGTGGTCATCACAAATGGCCCAAAAATGAACGAATCGTTGTCATATCCCATGGGGGGCGGGCAGCGACTCCAGCTGTGGGAGAGCAGCGCTTTCGGGCGGCTTGCCTGGTTCCGTCCACATCGACGACAAGCCACTGTTGCCCCGTCCGGTCCCACAAGCCACAAGCCTCGTCGAAAGGGGTTCGCGCTCCCAGATCCTTTTGAAAGAGCGAGCGCCTCGCTTCCACAGTCGTTTGATCAAGAGCGGCAAGAAAGCGCGAGAGGGTCGAACGGTGAGGTAAACGATGGCGACCAAAGAGCGCCATAAANNNGGCAAACGGCACAAGCCGTTCATAAAAGGAAAGCCTCGTGGGTTCGCCCGAAACTGCATAGCCAATGAGCACCACGACAAAATCGATGAGGTCGTAGTGAGCCATCCGCGCGCGCGGGCAAACCGGACTCGCTCCTGGATGGCTTTGAGCAAACCAAGATGAGCGAGAACCTGAGCGAAGGCGGCCACTTCTCCCAGCCAGGACGGGGTTGAGGGAGCAGATACGGGGGCAATCTGGATGGTGACTGCGCATTGCGTCATACTGGTGGTATGTCCTCCTGTCTGGAAACAGATCCATTCCCAGGGAGTGGCGCCACTCCCTGGTTGTGTTGAGTCGCATGGACGGTTGCGAAGGCGCTGGAAACCATGCACGTTCGGATGCTGGATTGTAACGATCTGAATACCCCAGGTCTCCCTTGTCATTTCCGGGCAATCGACGCGCTACGAGAGACGATACCTGATGGACCAGCATCCGCATGTGAAGGTCTCCAAACTCCTCCTTGTGCTGAGGTACACCTGTTCAGCGCTTGTTGCGGTACAGGAGCATAGTGAGCGGTGCGAAGATGGCGGTGAGCGCTGCGGATGTCAGGAGCACCCAGCCAATCTGCCCAGCTGTCACCGTGCCGTGCATCATCAGGCTGCGTGCGGCTGTCACCAGGTGGGCAACGGGGTTGATGCCGACGAACGCCTGAAGCCATCCCGGCATGGTCTGTGGATTCACGAAGACGTTGCTCGCCAGGGTCAGGGGGAAGAGGACCACCGTGCCGACGCTCATGACCGCGTTCGGCGACCGCATGAGCAACCCAAGCACAGTCCAGATCCACGACAGGCTGAACGCGAACACCAGGACGAGCGCCACTGAAAGCCCCACGCCGATCACGCCACCACTGGGACGGAAGCCCAGCACTAGACCCAGCATGATGACCAGCGTCGATGCGAGCAGATAGCGGCCAACGTCGCCGAGCAGGGCACCGACGATGGGGGCCGGGCGCCAGATGGACATGGACCGGAAACGGTCGAACACTCCCGTGGTGATATCGGTGTTCAGTCCAACTCCGGCATACATGGTGACGAGCACCACAGTCATGACCAGGGTGCCTGGCAAGAGGAACTGGAGATACCCGCCGGTTGACCCGGCTAATGCACCGCCGAACAAGTAGGTGAACAGCAGCGTGAAGATGATCGGGATCGCGATGACGTCGAGCAGTTGTTCTGGAACATATTTGATTTTCAGCAGGGCTCGCCACCCGAACGTGAGCGACGCGGACAGCGCGTTGGGACGCGGCGGTCGGGAATGGGTGAACAGCGCTGAGCGCAGGGTCGCGTTGGTGATCCGGGAGTCCGTGGTCGGTGTCGTGGTCATAAGGCTTTCTCCTCAATATCTGCATGGTCTTTAGTGGGATGGCCGGTCAGGGCGAGGAACACCTCATCGAGGCTCGGCTGGCCGAGCGAGAAGTCGGTAACCGCGATCCCGGAGCGGGACAGTTCGGCAAGCGCATGCGCAACGCGCTCGCCCGTTTCGTGTGCGGTAGGCGAAGCGGCAACCTGTGCCGACAAGGCCGCCGGGTCGGACTCCAGACGCAAGGACACGCCGAGTGCCTGCGAGAGCACCCGCTCGGCCTCGGGTCGTTGTGCAGGGTCGAACAGCCGTACATGCACCGCACCAGAACCAACTGAGGACTTGAGTTGCCCGTTGGTGCCCTCGGCAATGATTTTGCCATGGTCGATGACGGCGATCCGGCTGGCAAGCTGGTCGGCCTCATCGAGGTACTGCGTGGTGAGCAGCACTGTCGTACCATTGGCGACGATAGCCCGGATGATCTCCCAGACCTGCTTGCGACTGCGCGGGTCGAGCCCGGTAGTCGGCTCGTCGAGGAAGAGCAGGTCCGGTGTAACGACGAGGCTCGCCGCGATGTCAAGCTTGCGTCGCATGCCCCCGGAGAACTTCTTCACCTGGCGATGAGCCGCCTCGACCAGATCGAATGCGTCCAGCAGTTCGTTCGCCCGTACCCTGGCCTGGGCTCGTGAGTAGCCCAGCAGCCGGCCCAGCAGCATGAGGTTCTCCAACCCATTCAGGTCCTCGTCAACCGAGGCGAACTGCCCGGTCAAGCTCACCCGGCGGCGTACCGCATCGGTCTCATGCACGACATCGTGCCCGAACACCCGCGCCGTGCCATCGTCTGGATGCAGCAGCGTGGCGAGCATGCGAATCATCGTGGTCTTGCCGGCGCCGTTTGGCCCCAGAAAACCGTAGACAGAACCCGTATGCACGGTTAGATTGACGGCGTCAACCGCACGCGTCTTGCCGAAGACCTTGGTCAGGTCCTGCGTCTCGATAGCGAAATCAGCATGTAAATCCACTGTTTGCCTTTCTTCGTTGTCTTGATTCGACGTGTTGCGGACACGCCGTCATCATCCAGGTTCTCACTCGCCGCGCCGTGACGTGTCTTGCAACAAGCCGTTCTCACTTGCTACAATGAATGTACAGCAGAGAGGGGATGGAAACAAGTACGCAATTTTATGTGACAGAGGAGAGCCAATCATCCCACAAAGAATGGAGGCGCGTCCCATGACACGGCAGAAGAAGATGACGGTGTGTCCGCTCGGAGGGGTGGGCGTTGGAGGCAAATGGAAATTCTGGATCTGGTATCACTTGCTCAGCGGAACGAAACGCTTCGGCGAATTGCAGCGGCTCATTCCCCAGGCAAGTCGACAAATGCTCACGATCCAATTACGGGAGTTAGAGCAGGTCGGGGTGCTTCACCGACAAGCCTATGTGCAGATGCCTCCCAAGGTCGAATATGCGCTGACAGAACTGGGATGGAGGTCAGAGCCGATGCTGCGCCAGTTTTATGCGTGGGGGAAGTGGCACGGTGAGCAGATTGGCCTGGAGTATGATGAGTGGCTCATGAGCTTGGAAGACAAATGGACGTTTTGGATCTGGTATCATTTGCTCAGCGGAACGAAACGCTTCGGCGAATTGCAGCGGCTTCTTCCTCAGATCTCTCGGCAAATGCTCACGATGCAATTGCGGGAGTTAGAACAGATGAGGGTGCTTCAACGGCAGGTTTCTGTGCAGATGCCCCCAAAGGTTGAATACGCGCTGACGGAATTCGGACGGAACTCCGAGCCGATGCTTCGTCAAATCTATGCGTGGGGGAGATGGTACTGCGAACAGATCGACCTGGAGTATGAGTGGCCAGTGAACGATGAAGCGGAAGAATGGAGAGACTGGCAGCAAAGGACGATGACGGCTTCTAACTCAAACAGAGGGGAGCGCGCTTCAACCCCTCATTGGGCTTGTGGGTAAGCCCTCTTTGTATCTCCTGCACAGAAGATATCTACCAGGGACGCATCGCAGGCTCTCTGCAAACCAGCTTGCCCTCGCATTTGAGTTGCTGTAGGTGGTGAGGGGAGCGTAAAACCCTGATGACGTCATTTCCTTTTGAGGAG
>WNFJ01682359.1_pt2 | contig 10854 bp, 8 predicted proteins | sample 5400461 | NCBI WGS metagenome assembly WNFJ01 (sample SAMN13153349, study PRJNA577476) | soil metagenome | isolation source: 115 cm saprolite on Douglas fir-dominated hillslope | place: USA:California | collected 2013-09-17
CCGACCCGCCATCCGCTCTACATCGGGCCGCAACTGCGCGACATGCGCTATCCCGGCAAGGTCGACGTGCTGTTGAACCTCGGCAACCGCTACGGCGAGCGCGCCGCGCCCGGGATGCAGTTGATCTCGATCCGCCTCGATCCCACGAGCCTCGCCCGCGGCGGACCGGTCGACCTCGGCATGGTGGCCGATGTGCGGCTCGCGGCCGCCGACCTCACGGCGGCGATCCGCGACCTCGCGACGCCGGCGCGGCTCAAAGAGATTGCCGAGGAGCGCACTGCCCGCACCCGCGCCTACAGCGCGGAGATGCGCGAGTTCCGCCAGACCATCGCGCGTGAAAACGCGCAGCGCACGCCCGTGAGCCTCGAGCGCATCGGGCTCGAGCTCGAAAGCGCGCTCGACAAGGACACCTGCTACGTCTGCGACGTGGATTCCGGCAAGACCATCGACCCGCTGCTGTCGTTCGGCGGCAGCGACAAGCAGTACATCGGCACCGGTCCGAACGTGCTGGGATGGGGCTTGGCGGCGGCGTTCGGCGCCAAGCTTGCCCGGCCGGATGTGCCCGTGGTTTCGGTCGTCGGCGACGGCAGCTTCTGCTTCTCCGGCCCGCAGCCGCTGTGGACCCAGTCGCGCTACAAGGCGCCGATCATCAACTCATCAACATCGTGCTCAACAATCACAGCTACAACAACGAGCGCAATCGTATCTGGCATTACGGCGGCCGGCAGTTCCAGACCGGCCGCGACATGACCTGCTATCTCGGCAGCCCCGACGTCGACTACGCCAAGGCCGCCGAGGCGTTTGGCGTCGAGGGCGAGGTGGTGAAAGAGCCGGACAAGCTCAAAGGCGCGATCGAGCGCGCCAAGCGCGCGACCGCGGACGGACGGCCCTATCTCTTGGACATCCACACCTATCGCGACGGCGTCGGCGCGGCCTCGAGCTGGCATCCGCCCTATTCGGTCGCGGACTTGCGCCAGCGCAAGGTGTGACCATGCGGCTCGTTTTCGGCGCCGCCACGCCGCTTCATGCCCAGACCGCGAGCACCTTGCCGCCGGGAGAGGGCCGCGATCTGGTGGCGACCGCATGCTCGCAATGCCACACATTGAACGTCATCATGGCGGGGCGTGACGGGCCGGTCGGCTGGAAGAAGCACGTCTACAACATGGTGCTGCGCGGCGCGCAATTGACGCCGCGCGAGGCCGACACCGTCATTCAATATCTCATCACCAATTTCGGGCCTGGCGCGCCTGCCGCCACCGCGGCCGTGCTGCCGAGCGGGCCGGGCAAGGAGCTGGTCGAGACGCGTTGCGCGGTTTGCCACAACCTCGAGCGAGTCACCGTGGTCAAGCGGCAGAAGCGCGATTGGGAGACGGTGGTCGCCAACATGTACGAGCGCTGGGGCATGTCGGCGCCGGACGAGGTTCAGGCAATATCGGCCTATCTGGTCGCGCAATTCGGCCGCGATTGAACGGAAGGAAAGCCCATGTTCCTCAGAAACTACTGGTACGTCGCGGGCTATGACCACGAGATCGGACGGCGCCCGCTCGGCCGCATCATTCTGGGCGAGCCCATCGTGTTCTATCGGCTCGAGGACGGCACGCCGGTCGCGCTCGAAGATCGCTGCGCGCACCGTCATCTGCCGCTCTCCATGGGCACATTGGTCGGCGACGTGTTGCAGTGCCACTACCACGGCCTGCGCTACGACAAGACCGGCACCTGCGTGCGGGTGCCGGGCCAGGACACGATTCCGCGCTCGGCGCGGGTCAAGAGCTATCCCGTGGTCGAGCGCTACCATTGGCTGTGGATCTGGATGGGCGATCCCGCCCTCGCGGATCCCGACAAGATCACCGACTTCCACTGGTTCGACGATCCGAACTGGGGCGCCAAGGGCGAGTACCTCCACGTCAAAGGCAACTGGCAGCTCGTCGTCGACAACCTGCTCGATCTCACCCATCTCGCCTTCGTGCACGGGACCACGATCGGCAACCCCGCGCTGGTGGAACAGGCGCAAGTCAAGGTGCAACGCACTGAGGACGGCGTCGCGGTCACCCGTTGGATCGTTGACGCGCCGCCGCCGCCCACCTTCGTGAAGGCGGGCGGCTTCACCGCCAACGTGGATCGCTGGCAGATCATCAATTTCACGCCGCCGGCGTTCCTGCGTCTCGACGTCGGCGCCACGCCGACCGGCACCGGCGCGCCGGAGGGCAAGCGCGTCGGCGGCATCGGCATGTGGAATCTCAACGCCATCACGCCGGAAACCGAGACCACGAGCCATTACTTCTGGGGCCAGGCGCACAACTTCGACGTCGGCAATTCGAAGACGACGGACATGCTGGTCGAGCAGATCAGGACCGCGTTCCTCGAGGACGTTGCGGTGTTCGAGGCGCAACAGCGCAATCTGCTGATAATCCCGAATCCGCCGCAAACCGACATCAACGCCGACGCCGGCGTGATCCAGGCGCGGCGCATTCTCGACCGCCTCTATCACGAGGAGCAGGCGGCCGCCGCGAAGATGGCGGCGGCGGAATAGATATTAAAGCTCAAATCTCTCGGCGCCGATGCGTCACACTGTAGGGAAAGGCTCAACTCGCTTAGAAAGTTTGCCAAGGGTGCCGGCTCATTGCCTGCAGCGGAAATACCGTGAAGAGGTCCGACAAAGACGCGAATAACAGCTTCGTCCTTCACCGGCGGGAGATGGTGCTCGCGACTGCTGCCACTTTCTTCCCGCTCCATGGCGCATCAGGCGAAACCGGGTCACGCAGCGCGCAGCCTGACCTCGGCATCAATGCTGATCCAGCCGTACCAATTCCCGCTCCTGCGTCGCTCGGGATAGGCAAGGACCGCGCCCTCGTGCTCGGCGGAGGCGGCGAATACTTCATTGCCTGGCTGCTCGGGTTCGCTCACGGGCTCCGCAGTACGGGCGTATCCTACGACTTGGCCGATCTCATTGTCGGCACCTCGGCCGGAGCGATCGTCGGGAGCGCGGCCGCGGCCGATCGTCTCGGGCTGTTGCGCGACGACATCGATCTTTCTGGACAGTTTCCAAAACTACTGGCGGATTTGATACCGACGAGCGCCTCCAACCCCAGTCAGGTGCGCGCGCGTGAGCTCGCCGAAGCCGCTCGCGATGGCAGCGTCGCCACGATCCAATCAATCGGCCGCGGCGCCATGGCTGCACGCAATCCGCCGGTTCGCAACCTCCAGCTTATGATCGATATCCTCAGTCTCGGACGCTCCTGGCCGAATCCGCGGTTCCACGCGACGACGACGGATTGCTACAGCGGCGAGCGCCTCGTTCTCTCGCAATCGAGCAACATTCCGATCTCGCATGCGGTCTGCGCGAGCGTATCGTTGCCAGGCGTCTTCGGGCCGACCTGGATCGGCGATCGGCTGTGCATGGACGGCGCCATGTGTTCCACCAGCACCCACGTCGATCTCATCGCCGGCGCCAAGCGTGCCTTGGTGGTCGCGCTCACTGACAAAGGTCCGCGGTTTTCCAACATTCCGAACGATATTGAGCAGGAACTGAGATACGTCGAAGCCGCGGGGACCAAGACACTCCTGATCGCCGCTGACCCCGGCAAGGTAGACCTGCTGTCTCCTGCCGAGATCGAACCGGCGCTGAAAGCAGGCCGCGATCGCGCCGTACGCGAGGCCGATCGGGTCAAAGCGTTTTGGGCTTGAGCAGCGAGCGGCCCCCGTGCCCATCGACACCTATCGCACACCTTTGCGGCGCCGCCTATAAGGCTCCCGCGGAGTCGGACGTTCGAATTCTCTCGGGACAGGCATCTCGCCCGGAGCCACCTGGGCATCACAATTATGCCTCGCTTGTCCCGGCGAGGAAGCGACGCGCCCATGACCCTCAACTCATTTCATTGATGCATAGGGCTAGCGTTCTCTATCCTTGGCGGCTCCTTTATTCCCCAGACTTAAGTCGGGCGTCTTGTTTTGAGTGGGTGCCGGAGGCTGAAGTTTCGACAGCTCGAAGATCAAGGCTGAAAGAGGTTTGATGTCGTGCTTTTCGCTCGCCGCCTCGAGCGCTTTCAGATACTCGTCACGGCGCCCAACGGGAATGACTGTCCAGGGAAAACCGGCCGATGCCAGCATGCAGTTCATGATGAACCTGCCGAGGCGGCCGTTGCCGTCTGGCATAGGGTGGATCCAGGTGAACACAAAATGGCCGAGAACGGCGCGCACACGAGGATCGGGTTCCTCCCGCACGCAATCGAAATATGCTTCCATTGCATCGGGCAATGCTTCCCAGGAAACCGGAACGTGGGAAGAATTCTGCAGGAAGACCGGGTGCTGGCGCCAGCCGGCGAGGCGTTCGGCGGGTATGAGGCCCGCAGCGGCCGATGGTGCAAAGAGCTCGCGATACCATGTTTGGATGTTCGCTTCGACGATCTGCGCTGCGTTGCCGCCTGCTATGATCTCTTCGACCGCCTCGCGAACCTTTTGGAATGCCTGCCAGTAACCTCGCGCAGCAAGCGCGTTGTACTGCTCCCAATCGCTTTTGACCCGAGAGGGATTCCAGTTGCCGCTTTTCACGCGCTCGATCAACTCTTCCGTGACCTGATAGCCTTCGATCGACAATGAATGATAAGCGTCAGAGACATAGAGGTCGTCTACGGAAGCCATGTAGGCCTCGCGATCGTTGACTATGCGGGGAGGCTCGGTGAATTCGTCGAGAACTTGGTCGCGGAGGCCGGCCCAAAGAAGCTTCGTGCGCGTCACGATGGGGAGTGCCGGCCGGGAGATCTGCATCGGTACGGGCCGTTCCAACGGATCGACCGTCCGGACCTGATAGCCCGCGCCGGCCATAGTTTTCACGACGTCATCCGCGTCCTTTTGCCGCCCGATCTTTGCGAGAGCGCCTGCAATCCGGCCGGCGGCGGCCACGTTCGCGTCGCGCAAAAGAGGCGTGAGCAATTGACTGGTACTCCTAATTGAACCCAGCACAGCCAGCGCGTCCATTGGCGCTGCAGTCCAAAGGGTAGGGCTCGCAGCGGCGAGGGCTTCCGCCGCCGGGTAGATGCGTAGGCCGTTTTTGTCGGCAGGCGTGAACTTCGGAAGTTGGGTCCGATAGGCGAAAATCGACTTCTTCATCGGAAGCTCAATGGGACGGTTTGATGCGCTCGGCGATTGAACGACGAGCTGCATAGGCACGTTGAGATTTTCGGCGAGCAGGGAAACCGAGATTTCGGGGGAGAGGATCCAGTTCTTCCCGAAGCGATCGTTGAGATATTCGCGTACGAATTCCCAGTACGAAGAATACCAGGCGACCGTGTCTCCGGGGCGCGCGTCCGGCTTGGTCACCATCAGCCAGCCGTTGATAACCTCGCTTAGGTAGCCCGCATCTATTAGGCGTTCCCTGTTGAGGCGGTCGAAATCGGCCGATTTGAAAATCCGCTTTTTAGCGTCGCCGCTCAGTTCTTTGAGTTGGCTCAGCGCTTGAGCAAGCTTTTCGTGAAGCTCGGCCATTTGGCACCTGTTGCTTTCGGATGTGGATTTACAATCACTTTCTGCTGCGGATTTACAATCACTTTCTGCTGCTGATTTACAATCACTTTCTGTTGTGGATCCACAATCACTTTTTGCAAAGCGCGGCTTGAAAATGGGAAAAACGTGACCATTTTGGTGTGTGGAAATAAATCGACACCAATATGGTCTACCATGTCTCGAGAACCACCCAACAACACGCTAGATCCCACAGACATCCGCCGCATTCGCGAAAAGCTCGGCATTTCACAAGTTGAGGCTGGAGAACTCCTGGGCGGCGGACCGCGAGCTTTCACCAAGTACGAGAGCGGAACGATCAAGCCGGCGGCGTCGGTCTCAAACCTCCTGCGTATGCTCGATGCTAATCCGGCGGCGCTGATCACGCTTTCGGGCCGCAAGCTGCCGCCCATCGAAAACGACGCTTCGAAGCCATTCGAAGTCACCGGCGAACATGTGGCGGCCTTGAGCGAACGCAAGCTCGTCAACCTCATGCGACGCCTACTGGCTGCAGAGGCTCAAAGCAACCTGCCCATGGACGGGATCCATGTCGCGGCCGTAGTCACCGCTCCAGACGGCGGCGAAGACGCCAAGATCGAATGGGCCGACGGGCCCGATCGGACCACGTTTCTTCCCAGTCGGTATTCCCAATTCCAGCTCAAGACGAGTGATTTATCACCTGCGGATGCCGGGAACGAGGTCCTGACGGGGAAGGGCGCCGTGAAGCCAATGGTCAAGGGGGCGCTCGACGCCGACGGCACTTACACGCTGATCTGCGGGCGCTCCTACACGAACAACAAGATCAAAGCCCGCGAAGAGCGCATCCGCAGCAGTCTTACCGCCGCGGGGATGACGTTTCGTCCCGAGCAGGTGCGCTTCAAGGACGCCGATCAGCTTGCTCTATGGGTCAACGCACATCCGCCGGTCGCGGCATGGCTCCTCGAGCAGACACAGCCCGGTCTAGTCGGTATCTTCAAGGACTGGACGCACTGGGCGGGCCGCTACGACACGGTGCAATGGATCGACGACGCTCGGTTGGCGCCGATGCGCGACAAGCTCCGTTCTCTGGTAGCGCTACCCCAGGGCGTGGCGCGCGTCCTCGGCCTGTCCGGCTACGGTAAGTCGCGCCTAGTCCATGAAGCTCTCGGGCCCACAGACCAGGAGGCAGAGGGACCGCGGCTGAGCGATCTCGTCCTCTATGCTGTCGAATCCGAAGTCGGAACGACCCCGATCAAGAACATGGTCCAGACTCTTGCGGACGCCGCGGTACGCGCGATCATCGTCGTTGACCGTTGCATGTCCGAGACTCATCAGGACGTCGCTGCGATGGTGAAGCGTGCGAGCAGCCGGCTGTCGCTTGTCACAATCGATCACGAACTGCCATCGACCAACAGCCTGCCGGACGATGTCCTGCTTATCTGTCGCGCCGACGATGCCGTGATCGAGGGCATGATCAAACAGATCGTACCGAATCTTCCGAGGGAAGATCAGCGACGGCTGGTGAAATTTTCCCAAGGCTTTCCGCAGATCGCCACCCTGCTCGGTCAATCCTGGCTTAAAGACGCCTCCATCGCCGGCGCTAGCGACGATAACCTGTTTGACCGCATCATTCTCGGCCGCAACCCGACCGAAGCGCCGCTTTTGAGGGACGCCGGCATGCTGCTGAGTGCCTTTGGTTTGCTCGGCGTGAAGGCGCCTCTGCAGGACCTCGATGTCGTTGCGCCTCTAAGCCGGCAACGCTCGGCCGACGATCTGCGCGCCGCATTCGACCAGCTCAAACAACGGGGAGTCGTGCAGCAGCACGGACGGCTCGTCAGCTTGCAGCCCAAGCCGTTGGCCATGGCCTTGGCCGAGCAGCAGTGGCGCACGTGGAATGAGACTCAGTGGGACGGCATTCTCGCAGGAGGCCTGCCTGAAATCTTGCGGAGGAATGCCGCCGAGCAGCTGACACTGATCAACAACACAGCAGTCGCAATGGAGGTCACGCGGTACGTCTGCCGGCTCAACGGTCCATTCGCGTCGATCTCCGCGTTCGAGGACGAGGGCACGAGCGCGGTCATATCGGCCCTGGCCGAAATTGACGCCGAAGCCGCGCTCACCTTGCTCGACCGGGTTTTCGGTACGCTCACGCGGGACCAGCTGAAGGCCGTAGCAGGTCAAGCTCGGCGCCACCTGGTTTGGGCGTTGCAGAAAATCGCCTTCCTTGAGCGGACCTTCGAGAAAGCCGCCCTTCTGCTGCTCAACTTCGCCACGGCGGAGAACGAGACGTGGGGCAACAACGCCACAGGCCAATTCAAGCGCCTCTTTCCCGTCTTCCTGTCCGACACGGCCGCTGGACCAGAAGTTCGTCTGCGCCTGCTGGACGAGTTGATCACAGAAAACGATCCGGTTCGCATGCCTATCGTGGTCGACGCTCTTTTGAAGGGGGCTGACCTCAGCTCAACACATCGCATGGTTGGGGCCGAGATTCACGGTAGCAGGCCGGCACTCGAACCGTGGCAACCGAAACTCTGGAAGGATGCCTGGGACTATGTTCTCGCCTGCATGGATCGGCTCGCCAAGCTCGCCGTCGGCAACGGCACCATTGCCGAGCGGGCCAGGGCCGGTATGCCGCACACTTTCCGTCCACTCGTGTCGTCCGCCGGACTTGTCGACAGGGTCGAAGGTTGGGTGCGCGGTATCGCCACCGTCCATGAATACTGGCCTGAAGCCCTGAACGCCCTGGGCGACATACTCGAATATGATGCAGCAGGCTTGAAAGACGGTGCTGCCGATCGCGTCCGCGAGCTGATCGAGTTCTTGAGCCCTGAGCAGCCCGCCGACCGCGTACGCTTCCTGGTGACGGAGATGCCGTGGGACTACCCAGTCGGTGAGAAACTTGGCTACGAGGAGCGGGCTCTCCGCCAGAACGCGGCGGTTGAGGCACTAGCGCAAGATCTTCTAAGGCAACCCGAGGAGCTGAAGGGGCTTCTGCCGCAGCTGAGTGTCGGCGATCAACGGATGTCCACCGCGTTCGGCAGTGCTATCGCCCGATTCTCCAAGGATCCGTACGCCTGGGCTCGCGCCATCTCCGAGGCCTATGCGGAAGCGCAGGGCAACCGCAATTTCGGTCTGCTTGCTGGCTTCTTCTCGGGTATGAACATGCGCGACGCCGGCTTCGTCGAAGAGTTCAAACGGACGGCGACTGGATCGATCGTCTTCAGCGCGGCCTTTCCGTACTTGTGCTTGCAGATCGGGATCACCGCGTCCGATGTCGAGCTCGCCTGCAAAGCGCTCACAGCGGGGACGATCGCCCCGCACCAGATGGTCCACTGGAGCATGGGCGGTGAACTCGCCAAACTTCCTTCCGCTGCGGTGAGCCCGCTCTTCGACCAACTCCTCAACATGGGCGATGACGCATATCCAGTCGTGCTGGATCTGATCGGCATGTACGTTCACGGGAATGTGGCCCGACTGGAAGAGTTGAGGCCGCAGCTTGTCGCGGTGGCGCAAGGCATCGGGAAGCGCCAGAAGCGGCGTGGTTCGCAGATGGACGCGCACCATTTCGAGCAGATTATGGGGTGGTTGCTCGCCAAGGGTCGCGAAGACGCTGATGCCCGTGCAGTCGCCGTGGCACTGGCAACGTACGCCGCGTCGCATCCCGACGGCGACGGCAACAGCTTACTTAAGCCGATATTGCCGGTGCTGCTGTCGAAGTTCGCCTCGATCGTATGGCCGATATTCGGCCAGGCGATCGTCGCCGACCGCGCGACAGGCTGGCACCTTCAGCATCTTCTCGGCGACAGCTTCTCTTTCGCTGAGACGAAGCGACCACCGATCCTCAATGTTCCGGAGGACATCCTGTTCGCATGGTGTCACGCCCATCCCAACGAAGGGCCCGCCTTTCTTGCGACCATCGTGCCGGTGCTGACTGCGCGGCGGTCCGAGGCGGAAGAGAATACGCTCCATCCCATCGTCAAGCGGCTCCTCGACGAATTCGGCCAGCGGGAGGACGTGCTGAAGCGGCTCGTCCAGAACATGCACACCTTCGGGTGGTCCGGCTCGCGGACGACCTACTACGCTCTCTATGAGGTCCCGCTGCGGTCCTTGGAGAACCATCCCATCGGCGCAGTGCGCCGCTGGGCCCATCAGATGCTGAGCCACATGATGGCAGAAATCCAATCGGCCAAAACCGAAGACGACGAGCAGCGCGCCCGATGGGACATCTAAGCCAGTGGCTCCTGCTGCGCGCGGAGCGGTATTCGATTGCCGCGTTGGATACAAACTCCAGAAAATCTCCAAGGAAGCTCGGGGCCGCCTGCAAGCCTGTCACTCCGCTCGCTGGTAAACCGCCGGCATGCTGCGGGCTTGGGCACATCCATCGCCATCGACGGACGCCCAAACGAGCGGACCCCGTCCCGCCGGCGCGCGGCTGCGTGCCCGCACGGGGTGCAATCGCGCGCGGCTGATCGCGATGGCGATGGTCTCAATTTTCGCCGGCATCGCGCAGGCGCAGGAGGACCGCATCGAAGCCGAATGCCGCAACCTCTTGCACCGCTCCGTCTTCAATTGCGGATGCACGGCCGAATTCCTCGAAAATCATCTGGGCGGCGAGCAGGCCGATATCCTGCTGAGGCTTTGGACTTATGGCGAGAACGGCGGCGGCCAGCACAACGAGATGCTCGATCTCTATACGCGGTACGGCTCGGACAAAATCTCCGACGCGGTGATGAATTTCCACCGCCACCGCGATCTTCTGCGCCGCTACTGCGCGCAAGGCGACGGGCCCGCGATCGCGGATTAGGCGCGGGACCGACATTCGCCCGCCGTGTCCGGCGCGGGATCAAGAGAGCTACGTGAGATAATCGAGCATCATGAAGGCGTAAACCTTGGCGGCATCGGCGGTGCGCTCGACCGAGGCCATGTCGTAATCGGTGTGGGCGTATTGATGTTCGCCGGCGCCGAAATTCGCCGTCACGATGCCGACGTGGTTGAGGTAGCCCTGGTCGAAGGCAGACGGCGAGTAGTAGGTCTCGGCCGGCTTGCCCAGCATGACCTCGCTCGCGCGCAGGATCGCTTTGACGATGGGTGAATCCGTCGTCACCAGCGACGGATACATGAACGGGCCGAGGCGCACCTCCACGCCATAGGTCTTGCCGCTGACGGGATCCTCGATCCGTTCGACCTCCTTGGCGATGCCCTCGATCTCGGCGAACGCTTCGTTCGGATCGTCTCCCGGCAGCAGGCGGCGGTCGAGCGTGAGCTCGCAGCGCTCCTGCACCGTGTGGGTCGAATCCGGAAAGCTGCGGATGTGGTTGACCGTCAACGACTGCCGGCCGAGCTGCGGATGGCTCTTGTCCACCTTCACCTTGGCGAGCA
>WNFJ01449296.1_pt3 | contig 10853 bp, 12 predicted proteins | sample 5400461 | NCBI WGS metagenome assembly WNFJ01 (sample SAMN13153349, study PRJNA577476) | soil metagenome | isolation source: 115 cm saprolite on Douglas fir-dominated hillslope | place: USA:California | collected 2013-09-17
TTACACGCGGCCGTCTCTGCTGCAGCGATGAAGAAAGGCAAACACGTTTTCTGCCAGAAGCCTCTCACACACACGATTTACGAAGCGGGGCGCATCGCCGAAATCGCCAGGGAAACTGGCGTGGCGACGCAGATCGCTGTTGCCAATCAGGCGTCCGAAGACACGCGTTTACTTTGCGAATGGATTTGGGCTGGCACCATTGGCCCCGTTCGCGAAGTGGTCAACTGGTCCAGCCGGCCCTTCTGGCCGCAAGGATTGGAGCGCCCCAAGGACACGCCGCCCGTTCCCGAAGGCCTGGATTGGAGCCAATGGCTCGGCCCTGCTCCTGAACGTCCCTACAATCAGATTTATCTGCCATTTTCGTGGCGAGGCTGGACGGACTTCGGCTGCGGCGCGCTCGGTGATATGGGTTCGTATAGTTTCGATACCATCTTCCGCGTGCTGAAGCTCGAAGCGCCGGTGAGTGTCGAAGCCAGCTCCACCGATCGCTACGACGAGACCTATCCCATGGCTTCGATCATCCATTTCGCTTTCCCCGCACGCGGCGACATGCCTCCGGTGAAATTCACCTGGTACGACGGTGGCTTGAAGCCGGCGCTGCCTGAAGAATTGGAAAATGCACCTGCGCCGACGGGCGACCGCGAAGCCGACAACGAAGGCCTGCTGTTCATTGGCGATCGCGGCAAACTTCTCTGCCACTTCAATGGCGCGCACCCGCGACTGATCCCCGAGTCCAAAATGGCCAGCTTCCAGCCTCCGCCGAAAACGCTTCCGCGCTCGGCCGGGAACGAACGCGAATGGCTGGATGCCTGCAAAGGCGGAAAAACAAAGCCCGGTGGCAATTTCGAATTTTCGGGCGCGGTTACGGAAACATTGCTGCTTGGAAATGTGGCCATTCGCTGCGGCGAGAAGCTGACTTGGGATCGTGCCAGCATGAAAGTCACCAATTCCGACGAGGCTCAGAAGTTTGTTCGCCCCGACCGTCGGACCGGCTGGGAACTTTAAGAGGCATCCATGTGCGCACTATCGCGAAGAGAATTTCTAGGCGCAGCAGCGACGTCCGCTGCGGCAATTGGTTTCCTGGGCGCTAATCCGTTGGAGCTATCTGCGGACCCACTTGGATTGCCCATCGGCTGCCAGACCTGGCCGGTGCGGGCGTCGATCGCCAAGGATTTCCCCGGCACCATCAAGCAACTTGCTGACGCTGGTTTCCAGTCGATCGAGCTGTGTTCGCCGTATGGCTATGAGGAGTTCGGCTTCGGCGGACTTGCGAAATATTCCCCGGCGGAGCTTCGCAAAATCTTGAGCGATGCGGGCGTTACCTGCATCAGCTCGCATTTCGGCATTGGCGAGCTGCGCCAGAACCAGAAGCGCAGCATCGGGTGGGCAAAGGATATCGGCCTCACACAGATGCTTGTGCCCTCCCTCGACGGCCCAAAGAATCCCACGATGGACGACGTGAAGCGTGCCGCCGACGAATACAACAAAATGGCCGAACGCGCCGCGAAAGCGGGCATCCAGCAAGGTCTTCACAACGAAGAGTTCGAGCTTTCGACCGTGAACGGCAAACGAACCTACGATATTTTGTTCGAGCTTCTGGATCCGAAACTCGTCAAATTCCAGTTCCAGGTATCGACCATTGGCCAGGGTTACGACGCCGCGGAATATTTCACCAAGTATCCCGGCCGCTTCATTTCCATGCATGTGCAGGGCTGGTCGGCGGAAACCAAGAAAATTGTGCCGGTAGGACAAGGCACGCTGGACTGGAAGAAAATCTTCACCGCGGCAAAAATCGGCGGCATCAACAACTATTTCGTCGAAATGGATCTGGAGAAGATGCGCGCCAGCGTTCCTTATCTGCATCAACTCCAAGTCTGACCCGTCGCCTTCCAGCATCCTCGTGTTGGAGAAGGCGCCCGCCTAGAACCTAGAGGCCGCCGCTACACATTCTCCAATGAGCGCGTCGATACCCGTCATGTTGCGGAAATCTTAGGTGTGTAAGCTAAGAGAAGTCAACGAAACTCGATGGCTTGAGGGGCAGCTTGCCCCAAAAATCGGAATAGGTCTGGTAAACGGGGTACTCGTCATGTGAATCAGGCGAAACGCGTCAGATGTCCGAATGCGTGAAGTTGATGTAATGTCGCTTTCAGGTGGTTCCGGGCGATCCCGGGGAACGCTTCCCATATTGGGTCGTGACCAGGACGGGGCGTCGGGGCGATCATGTCTGCGACGAGCCGGTCGTATCCCGTGCCAGGCTTGGGCTGCAGAATTCCCACGTTCATACCTCGAAGTCCTGAACCAGCCAGAAGCTCTCCCCTTGGAAAACCCTGACATGCCCATCGAGGCTGGACACATAGAGTTTGTTGAAGTCGCCGCCCAGGAACAGCGCGTCCTGCGAGTCCTTGAATCCCGCGAGACTCTTGATTACTCTCCCGCCAGTTAGGTCCACAAGCGCAAGTGAATTGTTTGCAACGGCGGCGACAAACAGGCGGTTCTTTTCGAGATCCACGCCCATGTGGTCGAGACGCCCTTTGACTTCCGGCAGCGGAATCGTTTGCACCAGCCGGAGCGCCTGTTTTTCCTGGGCGGATGCCTCCCAGGCGAAACAGGCCGACAGAACAATAAAACACAAGCCAAGAAGCTTGACCATGAATGTCCTCTCCTCAATATATCCGAGTGACGCGTCTGTTGTTTGACTACATTAGAGCGAAAGAGGAGTGAAAACTTCATTTCTCCCCTTGCCTTGTATGTAGCTTCGTCCGAGTTGCAATAGCGACTCCCGGACATTCTGACAAGGTATTCAGGAAAACTTCAGTAGGCGGTTTACAGCCCAAGCTCGTAAAATTCATAGGTTAGGGGCAATTTCCTGGAGATAGTTTCTTCGACCGCTAACTCCTCGTTTTGAAGTAGGGCGAAATCGCTATTTGGTCTTCCGGAGGAAGTTGTGGACTATGCAGCTTTGTTTCGATCCGCCGTAGTGGCGCTGCTCAGGAACAAGATGCGAAGCATTCTGACGATCCTGGGGATCACCATCGGGATTGCGGCAGTAATCTGTGTCGTCGCGATAGGCAAAGCGGGGCAAGCCCGGGTCGAGCAGCAGCTCAATAATCTCGGAGACAACTTCGTCTGGATTGAAGCGGGAGGCCGCGCCGTCAACGGCGTACGAACAGGCACGCACGATACAAAGACGTTGGTCATGGCCGATGCGATTGCCATTAAGAACCAGGTTTCGCTGATCAAGAGCGTATCGGCGAATGTGGACGATCCGGTTCAGGTGATCTATGGCAATCAGAACTGGCACACATCTTACCGCGGCGTTTCTCCGGAGTATTTCGAGATTAAGCGCTGGTACGTGGATCAGGGTGCTATCTTCTCACAGGACGACACGGATCGAGCCGCAGATGTGTGCGTCATTGGCCGTACAGTGCGAGACCAGCTATTTGGTGTCGAAGACCCAGTGGGGAAGGTGATTCGCGTGAGTAGCCTTCCGTGTAAGGTGGTGGCGACGCTTCATCCAAAAGGACTGTCGCTTTCCGGTCAGGACCAGGACGATACGATCATTTTGCCGTACACCACGGCGCAGAAGAAAATCAAAGGGATCACCTGGCTCGATGACATCCTGTGCTCAGCCGTATCTCAAGACGCTGTGAAAATGGCAGGGCAGGAAGCAACTGCAGTACTCCGTGATCGCCATCATCTACGTCCCGAAGAAGAAGATGACTTCAACATTCGTAATCCCGAGGACATAATTCAGGCGCAACTCGACGCGAGCAAGACTCTGACCATCCTCCTGATTGCCATTGCCTCGGTTTCCCTGATCGTCGGTGGAATCGGGATCATGAACGTCATGCTTGTTTCCGTAACGGAGCGAACGCGTGAGATCGGTGTGCGGGTGGCGGTGGGAGCCACAGAGGAAGCCATCCAGCTTCAGTTTCTGGGTGAATCCATCATGCTTAGCTTGGTTGGCGGTGCCGCAGGGGTTCTCTTCGGAATCTTCGGGTCGTATTTAGTTGGCCAAACGCTTCATTGGCCTATAGAAATGTCTGCTGAAGCTATCGTCGTAGCGGCGGTATTTTCAGTTGCTGTCGGTGTGTTTTTTGGATACTACCCGGCGCCCAAGGCTTCGCTGCTGGATCCGATCGAAGCGCTGCGCTACGAATGAAGGATTGTACCACCGTGACCAATGGGACGGGACATGAAGATTAAGGCTAAGTGGGTCGTGTTGGCGGTCGTTGTGGTGGGGATCGCCCTGTTTGCGGCTTTCGGCCTAAGCAGGGGCACCCAGGCTCAGCATTTCACTGCGAAGGTAGAGCGAGGCCAGATCGATGATGTTGTGGAAGCCACGGGAACGATCAACCCAATCGTCACAGTGCTCGTGGGCTCACAGGTTTCCGGAACGATCGCGGAACTCCACGCGGATTTCAATTCCATCGTGCACAAGGGTGACATCGTTGCCCTGATCGATCCCGCTCTGTTTAAAGGCGCTGTGCTTAGTGCTAAGTCGGATTTGGAAAACGCAAAAGCGAACCTGGTGGCTGCACGCGCCAACGTCGAAAAACTGCAGGCGGCCCTCGTACAAACGAAGGCGGACTACGAACGTTCCGAGGGGCTGTCTAAAGGTGGAGTGCTCAGCCAGCAGCAATTAGATGTTGCCAAATCCAACTACGATTCCGCGAACGCTGCCGTGAACGCTGCCGTTGCGAATGTCACACAGGCCGAAGCCCAAGTGAGTCAGAAAGCAGCTGCCGTAAGCATTGCTCAGACCAATCTCGACTACACCGTTATTCGCTCGCCGATCGATGGCACCGTCGTCGCTCGCAATGTCGATTTGGGACAGACCGTAGCTGCCTCCTTTTCCGCACCGACCATTTTTACGATCGCGAAGGATCTCAAAATCATGTGGGTCTACACCAAAACCGACGAGTCGGATGTGGGCAACATTAAGATCGGTGAGCCCGTTACGTTCAAGGTGGACGCGTTCCCCAAAGAGATTTTCCATGGAATCGTTAAACAGGTTCGCATGAATGCCACCACGGTCCAGAGTGTGGTCACCTACGATACGATCATCGAGTTCGCCAACGCTGATTTGAAACTGTTCCCCGGAATGACCGCCTATGTCACGATTCCGGTAGCCACTGTTCAGAGTGCGTTGAAGCTGCCCAACACCGCGTTGCGTTACAAGCCCCCAATGGCGCCGGAGGAGATCCTGGCGCTGTACAAGCACTACGGAATCGACGGAGTCGAGCCCGCACAGGCTTCTACAGATTCGGCGGTGGCGGCCGTGGGGGCACCGCAAAACGCAACGACAGCAGGTGCAGCAGCGCAGAATCCACCTCGCGCACCAAAGACGGATACCGCCGTCGTCTGGAAACTGCATGCCGACAACTCCATGGAGCCCGTCAAGGTATCTCTGGGAATCACCGATCATGCGTTCACAGAGGTGAAGGTGGTTCTCAAGGGACAACTGAAGGAAGGAGACGAGCTGATTATTCGATCGATCGTTTCCAAATCGCAAGCCCTCGGCGGAATCCGCCGCTGAGGACTTGTCACGCGAAAAGGTTATCAGCGAATCGATGCCGGCAGTCAACCAAATCGAAGCGGCGGCAGGGCGCGCACAGGAAAGTGCGGTCTTGCACGTCGAAGAGTTACACAAATACTACCAGTTAGGGGAAACACGTGTCCACGCACTCCGCGGCGTTAGCCTCGAAATCCAGCGCGGCGAATTCGTGGCCATTATGGGCGCCAGCGGCAGCGGGAAATCCACTTTCATGAACATCCTGGGGTGTCTCGACCGCGCCAGCGCGGGACGCTACCTGCTCGAAGGAATCGACGTTTCCCAGCACGACAAGAAAGCCCTGGCGCTGATTCGAAACCAGAAGATCGGATTTGTATTCCAGGGCTTTAATTTGTTGGCGAGGACGACAGCCCTGGAAAATACGGAGCTGCCGACTCTCTACACGAAAATCGACAAAGCAGAGCGCGAAAAGCGTGCCTCTGAAGCCCTGGCATTGGTGGGTCTTGCCGAACGCGCTCAGCACTATCCGTCCCAGATGTCCGGGGGACAGCAACAGCGCGTAGCCATCGCCAGGGCTCTGGTCAACCGTCCTTCGATCCTGCTGGCCGATGAGCCCACTGGCAATCTCGACAGTCGAACCTCGGTCGAGATCATGCAGATCCTTCAGGACTTGAACGACAAGGGATTGACAATTGTTCTGGTGACCCACGAACACGACATCGCCCAATTCGCCAAGCGCGTGCTGGTTTTCCGCGACGGTAAGATTCGCAAGGATGACACGGTACTCAATCGGCCGAGGGCCGCTGATGTGCTGAAGGCTCTGCCCACACTCGAAGACTAGCAATGGCCCTGTTTCGGCTCACTCATTTTTCTTTTTCCGCTGCACTCGCCGCGATCTGTTGTGTACTTCTTGCGCCGTGACTGCCATCGACAGATTCCGCGTCGAGACAGCGTTTTTCTGGGCGATCCTGAATACATCTTCAGAGAAACTTAAGTAGGCGTGTTTGACGTAGACACATAACATGCAAGAAGGGCAGGCGGCCATTGCGCATCCTGGTAGTGGAAGACGAAACGAAAGTGGCGCGCGCTCTCCGAGAGGGGCTGCAGCGCGAGAAGTACGAAGTTGTCGTCGCGCCAACCGGAGAAGAGGGATTCTTCCTGGTAAACGCGGAGGAATTCGATCTTATACTTTTGGATCTCATGCTTCCGGGCCGCGATGGACTCCAGGTGCTGTCCACACTAAGAAAACGCGGTTTGGAAACGCCAGTTCTCATCCTCACTGCTCGCGATGCAATCGAGGACCGAGTCGAAGGGCACGACAAAGGTGCCGACGACTACCTTGTGAAGCCGTTCGCGTTCCCGGAGCTTTTGGCCCGCGTCCGTGCGTTGCTTCGACGCGGCCGGACAGAACAAGCGCTCCAGTTAAGCATTGCCGATTTGGAAATGGATGTAACCACGCGCAAGGTGAGGCGTCGGGGTCAACAACTGGAACTAACAGCCCGAGAATTTGAGCTTCTGGAATATCTGCTTCGGCACAAAGAGCAGGTTGTTTCGCGCGAGATGCTGGCGCGCGGTGTCTGGAAGGAGACTGCTCGGGCAATGCCAGTCGATAACGTCATGAACGTTCACATCAACCGGCTTTGTCGGGCAATCAAAAAATCGTGGCGGCTCGCTCTCTCCTCAATGAGTCAGACCCATATTGGCAATTGCAATGTCTTCTGGTTCTCGCGCCCCATATTAGCTGCGGCTTTGATTCTGACGACATGCACAAGCGGAAGATGTGTGCCTGACGGCGATTGGCAATCTTTACCGCTTATTGCATGGCAGAGGGGGCATACAATGCTGATTGGACTGGTAGGGAGAACCAATACCAATGGCTTTGTTTTTGGCATGGATGAAGATTATCATCCCGGACGGCCAGACAACATGGTTGGTAACCGAAAGGGTTGATCCGTTGATCCTAGTGGTGGCAGAGAAGCTGCCCGGTTTGTCAGAGACCAATAAAGTTCAGCAATGTAGTGCGCTTTCCAACCAGCAGGTCCATTCTCGCCTGCCGACGAGACATCACTCATTGCCTCGTACGTCTGCAAAAACAGCCCAGAAATACGCGCGTGGATACCGGTGCGCACCTGCAGGTGAGCGATTGGAGACGGAATAGGGAACGTGTGTGATGAACGGGACCTGGTTTCTGAGCGTGAGAACAGCGGGGTATCCACGCGTGCAGTCACCTTAGCACAATCATTTGCAAAACGATGTAAGCGAATTATCCAGTATAGGTTCACCCGGGGTAGAGAAAGGCGAAGAAGATGTGAGCGTCCCTCATTCCTCTTACGGAGCCTTTGCTATCCACCAAAGCACTTTGGCGAGAATTGTCCAACGCTGCTTAGCGCCCAGCGTAATTGCTTCGTATCCGTGATTTTCGGGTTCGAGCACTTCGGCGTGATCGCGCGATAACGATTTTTCCATTCACCTGTAGTAGCGGACGAATTTTGAAGAAAAAAGGCTGGCGCTCATCGCTCGCTCCTTCGACTGTTAGCACGAGTAGGTCACCATTGCTGGTGAGTTTACACTGGGTCGGGACTGTCAGTGCTCCTTTAAGCCTGACGGAAGGTAATGCCGTTCTCTTCGCACCATTGGATGGCCATCTGCCGAAGTTCGACTTGCTTGAACCCATTCCAAGCGTCCCACATTATATTCGGTAAGTAGGCGTTTGAATAGGCGGAAGGCACCTGCACCGCGGATGCCACCATGGAAATCATTCCGCATCTGTGCGTCTCTCAGTGTCTCGGAGAAGTGGTCCATGATGGCCCACTCGTGGACATCGAACTTGCCAGGTAAAGCCAGGTATCGCCTGCCCTCCTGTTCCTGGATGCTCCGCGCGAGTTTAACCGCCTCATGCTGCCAGTTTGGCAAATCCTCGATGACAGTCTGCGGATCCTCTGCAAGGTCGAACTCCTCTTCCGTGATCGAGAGTACTTCGCCTGTTTCTAGGTCCAGATAAGACGAGATCGAATCGTCCGACATTTCGAGCGCTTCAATGATCACGTCGAGCTTCACTTCAGCAGCCATGCCAAGCCGATTCTACCGCCGATCCGGCCGAGAGTTACATGCAATCATGTGGAGCCTAGTACGCACTTTCCCAATGCGTGCGTTTACCAGGCACTGACGACTGCTCCGAAGTTTAAATCCGTCGACTGGCCAGCACTTGACGAGTCTCGGACTCCTCGATCTTCCGAATGGATCCGGGGCCTAGGTGCCCTGAGATTGATTGCACTCGTTGTTGAGGCGTGAACGATGTAACGCAAGGGGGCGCTTCCCACGAAATAGAAGGGATAACATGTCACGAGTGTGATGGAAGATCTTGGGCGTGGCGCCAGTACTGGAACGTCCTCCGGTGGAACGATGCGGATCTCGTCCACGATGTAACGCGTGTTTCCCCGTTCAGTGTACAGATCCAAGTACTCGCCAAGGTGAACGTCCTTGAGCCCGCGGAAAAATCCGTCCCGGTGTCCGGCGATCCCAATGTTCCCCTCTTCGCCCGGAGCCGCTGTGCCGTCAATATGGCCGACGGCCGACGGCACGGTTCAACGTTAGATCGTCGGTGCCTTCCAGCACAGGGACTTCGATCTCAATTGAGGGAATCCTTAGCACCCCCAAAGGGGCTGGGATGTTAGTGGTTATGCTGGTCTGATAGGCTTCAATGCGCTTGGGCGACCAAAGCCGAAAATCCGGGATCCCGAGATTCTGCTGAAGGAGGTTGCCGGGCCGGTTGATGGTGGCTTCCTGATTGCGCCAAAATTCCCGAACTGTCGCATGGGCGTAAACCACGCTATAGATGCGGACGACGGCGTACGCAAGTACCAGCAATAAACCCAAGAGCAGCAGGAGTCGTTCGAAGCCTCTGAGAGCCCTCATAATACTGTCGCGCACCACAGGTTGTGTCACCTCCACATCTCCAGAGCGCCCTTCCGTCTGTTCTTGGTCGATTGAACTACGTTTTGGCTACTAAAGTAGGCTGATTCCAGCGCGAGAACAATTGGGAAAATCCTCTAGACATTCCGAAGCGGCGGCCTAAGTCCTGGCAGAGCCGGTCGTCTGCAGCTGTTTTTGGATTCTGGCCTCAAGGGCCGCATCGTGGATTTCGATATTCACGTCTTAAGTACGCCCTTTGTTTGGACCGATTGAAATTCACCCTTCCGAATCTTTGTGAACTGGCGAATTTGTACTCTCCCGTTTGGCATGTTTGCAATGATCTGGAGTTCACCGCCCATCGCTTCAATGATCTTGCTCAAAGTGCTGATATACATGTCCGAACGCCGCTCCATTTTGGAGATGGAAGCTTGTGAAGCGTGTCTGCAAGCGATTCCTGGGTTAAGTCCATAGCTTCGCGGAGTTCAGCAAGGCCCATTTCTGAAATCATTTTCTTAGCTGCCTCTTCGCTGCGAACCCGCGCTTCACGAGACATTTTTGCCTGAAGTTCTTTGAAGTTCCTGGCCATTTCTATTCCTCCTCCTTTTTCAGAGATGACCCTCTTGGGTTTCCGTTTAGCAGACGGCGTTTCAAAGTCTCACGGAGACTGCTGATGGGGCCCGACAGCCTACCAACCTGCGGGGAGTGCAGGACCCACGTCGATATGCGAGGCCGAAAGTCGCTCACAGAGATTACGCGAACCTCCTTCTGGAAAGGAGATGCTTGAAGGATCTTGGGATGGACAAGACCCAGTCCGAGCCCTTTGGCCATAAGCGCTAGTTTCAATTCCACTCCATACGCTTCGACTCCAATTTTGAAAGGCAACCGACTCCCGCTTAGCGTTCCCCGAAGGAGCTCGCGGCCACCGCATCCGGCCGGATTTACGATCCACGGGTGCACCGACAGGTCTTTCAGAGTGCAGGTCCTCTTGAAGGACGTCTTTTTCGAGGAGATGACGAGGAACGGGTCAGTGCTAATGACGTCTCCGGCCACATGTTCGGGAAGAACGCTCTCCTCGGGCAATAGTGCGACCGCGACGTCGAGCTGACGTAAATGCACCCGCTTTAGGAGTTCATTTGACCATTCCGCGATTGCCTGAAGTTTGAGGCACGGGTATTCACTTTGCAGCCGGTCAATCGGGTAGGTCAGAGTCAGATCCCCAAGCTCTCTGGTAATACCAAAGCGAAACTCGCCCAAAAGTTCGGCCCCTTCGGCAAAGGCTGACTTTAGATCGTTCATCGAAGACAGCACTCGCCGGGCATGTTCGTAAAGTTCCAGTCCGGCCTTTGTCGGTTGCAGCGGCCGAGCGTCGCGACGCAGCAGAGGAATATTCAACTCGTTTTCAACATTCTGAATGCGCCGCGTGACA
>WNFJ01150303.1_pt1 | contig 10851 bp, 11 predicted proteins | sample 5400461 | NCBI WGS metagenome assembly WNFJ01 (sample SAMN13153349, study PRJNA577476) | soil metagenome | isolation source: 115 cm saprolite on Douglas fir-dominated hillslope | place: USA:California | collected 2013-09-17
GAGATGGAAGCCGACCTGAAGCGCTTCGCCCCGCCGCTGCTCGTGATCGTCGGAGATGAAGACGAGCCGTGTCTTGAAGGCAGTTTCTTCCTGAAACGCGCGGCGCCGACCGCCGCTCTGCTGGTTATTCCCCGCACCGGCCACAACGTCACCAGCGAAGAGCCGGCCGCGTTCAATGCAGCGCTGGCCGACTTGTTTTTCGCAGCCGAGTCAGGTCGCTGGCTTGCACACAAGAAGGCGACCTGAGCGGGATCGATGAAAAGGTGGATTCGCGATCCGATCGCAATGCTGGCCGATGGAGGCCCACGCGGGCTTGTGGTTGAAGGGGGCAGGATCATCGAACTCGTCGGGCCGCAAGGGCCAATGACGCCTTGCGACGAAGTCTTCGATGCCAGGCAGCACGTCATCATCCCGGGGCTGGTCAACGCGCATCACCACTTCTTCCAGACCCTGACCCGCGCGCATCCGTTAGCCATCAACAAGCCGCTGTTTCCGTGGCTGAAGCAGCTTTATCCGATCTGGGGCGCCATCTCGATCGCGATTGCTTTCGTCTCGCCGTGCGCGTGGCGCTGACCGAACTCCTGATCTCGGGCTGCACCACGGCATCGGACCACCTGTTTGTCTTTCCGGACGACATGGCTGACGCCGTCGACATCGAAGCGGAAGAAGCCACAAAATTGGGAATGCGCATGACGCTGACGCGCGGCGCCATCAATCTCGGTTTTAAGGATGGCGGTCTCGCCGACGAACGCTTGATGCAGGATTATGACGCGATCATCGTCGACTGCGAACGGGTACTGACAAAATATCACGATTCCAGCGACGGCTCTTTCCTGCGCGTCGCGCTCGCCCCGTGCGCCCCTTTCAACGTCACCAGGCAGCTGATGATCGATACAGCCGAACTCGCCGGGAAGCACGATTGCCTGCTTCATACACATTTGGGGGAAACCCGCGATGAGGACGACTACTGTCTTCATCACTATGGTTGTCGACCGCTCGACTATCTGGAACAGGTGGGTTGGCTGAACGAACGTGTTTGGCTCGCGCACGGCATTCACTTTGACGATGCGGAGATAAAACGTCTCGGCAAACATGGAATGGGAATTTGCCACTGCCCGACATCGAACATGATCCTGTCCTCGGGCATCTGCCGGACCAAGGAGCTGGAGGCCGCCGGCGTGACGGTCGGGCTTGGCGTCGATGGCTCCGCCTCAAACGACAGCTCGAATTTGATGGAGTCGGTTCGCCACGCCTTCCTGCTTGGACGCCTGGCCTACGACGCATCCTCGGTCACCCATCTGGACGCGTTTCGCTGGGGAACGGAAGGATCCGCCAAATGTCTCGGGCGCAAAGATATCGGCAAGATCGAAGTCGGACGGCAGGCGGACCTCGCCTGCTTCACCTTGGACGAATTGCGGTTTTCCGGAGCCGGCGATCCGGTTGCCGCGCTGGTGCTGTGCGGGGCGCATCGGGCTGACCGGGTGATGATATCAGGCGAATGGCGGGTGACGGAGGGCGTGCCGGTCGGACTAGACCTGGCACAGCTGCGTGACGAGCACGGCAGGGCGGCAGCGGCGTTCGTGACGAGCCTTTAAAGCCAGCCGCGAAATCTTCGCGCATCAGTCGCCCATCGTATGCAATTGCACAATTTTCGGGTTTCTTTGCTCAATCGTTGATCACGCCGTCCGATCCAGGCCAAAACCCCGTTCCGCCGGCAGCTTTGCTGCTCAATCGATCGGCTTGACCGGAAATCTTCGCCAACCCTAGTCTTCATCATTATTCCGGCTGCAATGGGTTAAGTGCCTGGCGTCGGATTCCGGCACGCTTTGCGGAGTCCTCCATGGCCAGAGACGGAAATAGCTATCTTTCAAGCCTGCGTGACAACCGTTCGATCTATATCGACGGACGCAAAGTCGTTGATGTCACCACGGACCCCCGCTTTCGCGGCGTCGTCGCCACCGCCGCCAGCCTGTATGATTTTCAGGCCGCGCCGGAAAATCTCGAACAGATGACGTTCCCATCGCCGACCAGCGGCGAGCGGGTCAATCTGGCGTGGCTGCTGCCAAAGACCTATGGCGACCTCGTCAGGCGCCGTCAGGCCATCGAACAATGGTCGATGCTTTCGTGCGGCATGATCGGCAGGTCGCCGGATCACGTGGCGTCCACGCTGGCGGGTTTCCGGATGGGATTAGCGGCGTTTCGCGATTACGATCCGGCCCGCGCGGCTGCGCTGGAATCCTATTTTCAGTACGCCCGGGACAACGACCTGTTCCTGTCCTACGTCATCATCAACCCGCAATCGGACAAGGCCAGATCGGCAGGCAACCAGCCCGATCCGCATCTCGTGGCTTCCGTCGTCGACGAGGACGCCGAGGGGATAACTATTCGTGGCGCGAAAATGCTGGCCACCAGCGGCGTCATGGCGAACGAGCTTCTGGTTTCAGGCTTTCAGGCATTGCAAGCCGGCGACGAAGCCTACGCTTTCACCGCCGTGGTCCCGCTCAGCGCCAAGGGGCTGACCCTGATGTCGCGCCGCAGCTATGAACAAAACGCGACATCGGTGTTCGACTATCCGCTTTCGTCGAGATTCGACGAGAATGACGCGGTCGTCCACTTCGACGACGTCAAGATATCCTGGGATCGCGTCTTCGTCTGCAAGGACCTGAAGATGGCGCAGGCCCAGTGGCACGATACCAGAGCGCATGTTTTGCAGAACTATCAGTGCATCGTCCGGTTGATGGTGAAGCTGAAATTCATGCTCGGACTGGCGCGCAAGATCGCCGAGACCAACAACATCATCAACTATCCCCAGGTACGCGAAACCCTGGGATTGATGGCCGCGAAAGTCTCAAACATCGAAGCGCTGGTCATCGCGATGGAGCTCAAAGGCGAGACTTTTCAAGAATTCTACGTGCCCGACCGGGCGATGCTTTGCGCAGCCCAGGTCATTGCGCAGACCACCTATCCGGAGATCGCAGAAGCCATCCGCTCGCTTTCCGGCGGCGGCATGATCATGGTGCCGTCATCCTACGCCGATTTCGCAACTCCGGAAACCAACGCCATCATCCATAAGACGCAACGTTCGACGGTTGCGACATCGGAGGAGCGGGTCAAGTTGATGAAGCTTGCATGGGACGCCGTCGGCTCCGAGTTCGGCTCGCGTCATCTACAATATGAAATGTTCTACTCTGGCGCCCCCTTCGTGACGCGCGGAAATTCCTTCCGATTTTTCGATTGGGACGGTGCCAAGGGAGCGGTCGAGCAGTTCATGAGCTCCTATGGCTTGCCTGAAACCAGTCAGAAGCTTCCCGATGCGGCCGAGTAACTGCAATCATGTACAGTCTCGATGAAATAAACCGTCTCGCCTTTGTCGAGCAAGGCCGGCGATCGCTAAGGCTGGTGAAGGATGGACCGCTCGCTGATCTGTCATTCGCAGCGAAAGACTTGATCGATATTGACGGATACAAATCAGCCTGGGGCAACCCCGATCGGTTGCGCGATGCAGAAGCGGCCGTCGCGACCGCGCCCGCCGCGCTGGTGCCGCTGATGGCAGGCGCCCATCTCGTCGGAAAAACACAGACCGATGAGGTTGCTTGCGGAATGTTCGGCATGAACCCGCATTTCGGCACGCCGATCAATCCAAAGGCGCCTGCGCGCGTTCCCGGCGGATCTTCGAGCGGTTCTGCCTCCGCCGTTGCGGCAAAGCTTTGCGATTTTGCGCTCGGGACCGATACCGGCGGATCGATCCGCGTTCCCGCGAGTTTTTGTGGCATTTATGGTTTGCGCACGACGTTCGGCCGTTTGTCGGTGGCTGGAATCATGGCGATGGCGCCGAGTTTTGATACTGTCGGCTGGCTCGCGCGCGACGCTCGGACGCTAAAGCGCGTCGGCGAACTCTACTTCGGCTCGATCGAAAATTTTAAGCCCGCGCGGCTCCTGCTCGCACGTGACGCGTTCGATATCCCCGCGCGCCGGATCGCAGACGCCCTGCTGCCGGCCGCGCAATCGCTCGGGGACATGACCGAGGTGACGCTGTTTATAGAAGGCGTCGAGTATTGGCTCGAGACTTTCAGGCCGCTGCAGCTCAGCGAGCTCTGGTCGACGCTAGGCGGCTGGGGCAAGCAGCCCGGGCGAACGCTCAGCCCCGCCGTGGCGGAACGGATCGATCTGTCGTCACGCGTTGATCCCGAAAAATTCGCGGCCGCGGTCGTCAGGCGCGAGCGCCTTACCGATCGGCTGGTGACGCTGCTCGGCAATGACGGCGTCTTGGTCCTGCCGACCGCGCACGATCTTCCGCCATTTCGCGACGCGCCGGTGTCGGCGCAGGTCGAATTCCGGGAAAAGACGCTCGCTCTCACCTGCGTTGCGAGCCTGTGCCGATTGCCGCAGGTGAATATCCCGGCCGTGATCGTCGATGGTTGCCCCGTGGGCCTGTCCTTGATCGCCGGCCCGCGAGGCGATCAGCTTCTGCTGGACCTCGCGGAAAAGATCGGAACTGCCTTGCCCGCGGCATCGCTCGACAAATGAAAGCCAATCACGAGCGAGATTTCATCGGTTACGGCAGGACGCCACCCGATCCGCGCTGGCCGAACGGGGCGCGCCTGGCGCTTGTTGTCGTTCTCAATGTCGAAGAGGGTGCAGAACCGTCGATCCCCGACGGCGACGATGCCACGGAAACGGCGCTGACCGACGGCATTCGGGAGGAAGTGCCTGCGGGAATGCGCGATTTCGTCGCTGAATCGCTGTTCGAATATGGCTCGCGCGTCGGCTTTTGGCGGATCGTTGACCTGATGCGGGAACGCGGCATCCCGCTCACGATCAACGCCTGCGCCCAGGCGCTTTCGCGCAATCCGCAAGTAGCGGAAGCGATCAAGGATTTTGGTTTTGACATCTGTTGCCATGGCGAGCGTTTCGTCCGGCATTTTTTGCTGACCGAAGAGCAAGAGCGAGAGGCAATCGCGCGCGCCGTTGCCGGGCTCGAACGGGCGATCGGACGTCGTCCGCTCGGCTGGCAAAGCCGCTACTCTCCTAGCCAAAACACCCGCGCGCTTCTGGTCGAGCACGGCGGCTTCCTCTACGATTCCGATAGCTATGCCGACGACTGGCCCTATTGGGTCAAAGTCCGCGAGCGGCCGCATCTCATCATTCCCCACAGTTTTACCAACAACGACAACCGGCTCGCTACCGCGAAACTTGGGACCGCAAACGATTTCTTCGATCATCTCTCCTCGGCGCTGCGCGTGCTCTATGCGGAAGGCGCGACGAACCCGCGGATGATGACGGTCAGCCTTCACAGCAGAGTTTCGGGCCAGCCAGCCCGGTTCGAGGCTGTTATGAGGTTTCTTGATTTCGCGGCGAAGCATCAAGGAATCTGGTTCGCCAGCCGCTCGGACATTGCCCGTCATTGGATCAGTCTCCACCCGGCGGAGCCGTATCGATGAAGGCCAATCAAAGCCTCATCCTTCACGGTGGGCTCGTCGTCGATCCCCAATCAGGAACCGCCGATCGCAAGGATCTTTTGATCGAAGATGGAACGATCGCCGAGGTCGGCGCGCCCGGCACCTTGGTAGCCACCGCCACGACACAGTACGACGCCCGCGATCGCCTGATCGTACCCGGTCTCGTCAACGCCCACACCCATGGCCACGCCAATCTCATGAAGGGCGTCGCCGAAGCCTGGACTCTCGAGGCCTCCCTGACAAATGGACCATGGCTCGCCGGGACGCGCGATCCCGAAACAATCTATTTATCCACGCTGCTTGGCGCCATCGACATGCTGTCGAAAGGCTGCACCGCTTGCTTCGACCTCGTCTACGAATTTCCACGACCCACAAAAGAAGGTTTTGCGGCCGCGGCGAGAGCTTATGCCGACGCCGGCATGCGCGCGGTGCTTGCGCCGATGGTCGCCGATCAAAGTCTGTTTCAGTCGATTCCGGGATTAGCCGACGCACTACCGCAGGATTTGCGCGATGCCGTCGGCAATTTTGCCCTTGCAAGCGGAGAGCGGACAATTGCGGCCGTCGAGGCGATCGTGGCGGCGCGAACGGAAATGCCTGACACCGTGACGATCGCCATCGCACCCACGATCCCCCATCACTGCTCCGAACGTTTCCTTCGGGACTGCCTGGATATCGCGAACCGTCATGAGCTTCCAATCCACATGCATATCGCGGAATCCCGGCTGCAGGCCGTCGTCGCGCGAAAGATCTATCACCGTTCCGCGGTCCGCTATCTTGCCGATGTTGGCATGCTCCGGCCGGGTTTTACTGCAGCCCATTGCGTCTGGGTCGACGACGACGATCTCGATCTCTTTGCCGAACATGGCTGCTCCATCGCGCACATCCCCGCCAGCAATTTCAGGCTCGGATCGGGTGTTGCCCATGTCAGGCCGATGCTGGCGCGAGGCATCAATGTCGGTCTGGCGACGGACGGGGCCAACTCGTCGGATTCGCTCAGCATGCTGCAGCTCACGCGATAGCTGGCTGCACGCAGCCGAAATCATCAGGCTGGCGACGCAGGGCGGCGCGAAACTTCTGGGGCTTAAATCCAGTGGCCGAATTGAGCGAGGAGCTTGCGCCGATCTGGCCTTGTTCGACCTTGGCCACATCGATTTCATTCCCAACACCGACCCCATCAACCAACTGGTGACGTGCGCTGATTCAGCGTCGGTGACCGACGTGATGGTTGGCGGCGCATTCAAAGTTCGCAACCGGAAGATCGTTTCAGTCGATACGACTGACCTGCGCAGCCGCGTCGCCGATTGTGTTGCAAAACTTGCCGCGACCACGCGCGAGGCGCGCGCGCTCGCCGGGCGGCTTGAACCGCACGTCGTTGCCTTTGCTCAATCGATGTCGCGAGAGCCGCTTTCGATCGAACGCCGGATCAGGCCGGAGCCGAGCTGATGGTTGCGACAACAGACAAAGATTCCGATCTCGCCGAGTTGGAACGGCGCGTTCAGTTTGAACTCGACTGTCTCGGATACCCGACACGACAATGGATGGTTGCTCGCCGCCACAACGGCGCACTCGTGCATGATGTCGTGATCGTCGGCGGCGGCCAGAGCGGAATATCGATTGCCTTCCGGCTCATGCGCGAACGTATTACCAACCTGCGCGTGCTCGACCGGAATCCGGAAGGTTTTGAGGGACCATGGCTGACATTCGCCCGCATGCGTCAGCTGCGGACGCCGAAGATCGTGACCGGCCCCGACCTCGGTATTCCGAGCCTGTCGGCTCGCGCCTGGTGGCAGGCGCAGTACGGCGAACGCTCCTGGGAAGGATTGGACAAGATACCGCGCGAGTCGTGGCAGGCCTATCTCCTGTGGGTTCGCAAGACCGTCGGCATTGATGTCAGCAACGAGACCGAGGTCACCGACATCGAGCCGCAGGGGGACCTGCTTGTCGTCCACGCGAGACGCGGCGGCGAGACTCAAAAGCTTCTTGCCCGCAAAGTCGTGCTTGCGACGGGAATTGAAGGGTCCGGCCGCTGGGTGATGCCTGCAGGGATCGCCGAGGCGTTGCCCCGCGACCGCTATGCCCACACCTCGGATCAGATCGATTTTGCGTCGCTTGCAGGAAAGACGGTCGCGGTGATAGGCGCCGGAGCTTCCGCGTTCGACAATGCCGCGACGGCACTTGAGAGCGGCGCGGCGTCGGTCGAGCTATTTGTCCGCCGAACGCAGCTCCCAACCGTCAATCCGAACCGGTGGATGGAGTTTGCCGGCTTTCTTCGCCATTTCGGCGATCTGGACGACGCGCGGAAATGGCGCTTCATGAAACTCATTTTCGACATGAACCAGCCTCCCCCGCAAGAAACTTTTGTAAGATGCACTCGCTTCAAGAACTTCTCCATGCGTCTTGGCTGTCCAATTGAACACGTCCGTTTCGACGGGGACAAAATTGCGCTCACCACTTCGCAGGGGACGACGGCGTTTGATTTCCTGATCGCGGGTACCGGCTTCGCCATCGATCTAGCGGCGCGGCCGGAATTGGCGCGCTTCCATGACAAGATCGCCCGCTGGTCCGATCGCTATCATCCACCCGATGGCGAAGAACATCCGCTGCTTGGCGCCTACCCTTATTTGTCTCCCAATTTTCAGTTCACCGAAAAGACCGGGGGATCGGCGCCGTATCTCGCGAATATTTTCAGCTACACATTCGCGGCGATGCCGAGCCTCGCCTGTTCCGCAGGCATTTCCGCACTCAAATTCGGACTGGACCGGGTCGCCACCGGAATTAGCCGTGGGCTGTTCATCGAAGACGCCGACGCCCATCTTCAATCGCTCCGCGACTATGATGAGCGGGAGCTTGATGTCACCGCCAGTAGCGAACCACAGAAATTTTCGGGGAATGATCGGACATGGTGAGCGTTGAAAATCGATCCAAACGGCTGCGCGAATCGGCGCTCAAGATAGAGAGCCCGTTTCAACTCGATGAGACCTTGTGCCTCTACTCGCCCCAGGACAATGTCGATTCCCTCAAGCACCCGCGCATCGCCGAGTGGCTGGAATTCATCACGAGCGAATACGAAGCAGAGCTTCCCGACGCGGAGCGGCGCGTGCTGCTGTTCATGCCTTGCACCAAAACAAAGCCCTATCCTTTTTCTTCCGAGCATATGGCGATCAATCAGCGGCTGTTGGACGAAGGATACCGGCCGTCCCGCCGGCACTATCTCCCCCAGGAACTCCTGGCGCGGCTCGAGCCGCCATTTTCGCCGGAGGTCCTGAACTTATCGCCGCTCGTCGACAACAACGGGACGGTCGTGCACCGCATGGTCATTTCGGAGCCGATGGCGGTCGTTCCCTACGAGCATATCGCCGAGTTTCGCGGCAAGGCCTCTCCGGCGGTCGCCTACGACGATCCCGGACTGTTCGAGAACAGGGGCAATGCGGTGTCGCCCTGGCGAGCGGACTCGACCGCGGCGCGCGTGTCGGCAACCCGCTGGAAATGGGGCGACGAAGAGCGTCGGCACTACGTCGTCATGCATAATGAGATGGCGCGAATATTGGCCAAATTGGTCGCGCGGATCGGGCGAAACTATACCGACGTGATTTCCTGGGTTGCCCCGGGGCTCACCCATCGCAGCTTTGTGCTGGCACGCGACGAGCGCGCCTTCCACCACGTCCTGACCTCGCGAAAAGTAGGCGCCAAACGTATCGAGCTCGTCGGCGCCAACGATCACCTCCCGAAAGAGCTGCGGATCGCCTGCCTGCCGCTCCCCGACGACTGCAGATTCGCCATTGCGCGTCTGTCACGCCGCCTCAAGGTCGACCTTCCCCACGCAACCGCGATCTACGCGCGCGGCGGCGCCAACGCGACCCCGCTCGCGCTGCCGGAGCTTCTGGATGTTCTGATCAAGCGGCTCGCCCACAACAATTTTAGCGCCGAAGGAAACAGAAGCCATGGCCTTGTCACTGAAAATAGGCGTTAGCGACTCCGATCGGACCAGGCCAATCGCAAGCGGCGAGGTTCCGATTGCCGGCGTCGATGCCGACGTGACGCTGATGGGCGTACAGGCGCTGTTCAACCGGCAACTGACCGAGCACACTTTTGACTGTTGCGAATTCCCGCTCGCATCCTACCTGCGATCGCTGGAACGTCCGGAGCGATCCTACGTGGCAGTGCCGGTATTCCCCTCGCGGCACTTCCGGTTCTCCAGCGTGTTCGTCAATGCCGCAAAGGGAATAACGAAGCCTGCCGACCTTGCCGGCAAGCGCATCGGCGTTCCCGTGTTCGACATGGCCGCCGCGGTCTGGCTTCGCGGCATCTTTCAAGATCATTTTGGGCTATCGCGCACGTCGCCGATTTATGTTGCGGGAGGATTGGAGGCTGCGCGCAGCGGCGACGAACATCCGCAATTCTATCCCGGTCACTTCAAGCACGAACAGCGAAACGACAAGAGCCTGGCCGTCCTCTTGGCGGAGGACGAAATCGATGCGTTATATACGGCGCGCGCACCGAGCACCTGGCCGTCGGCTTCGGTGCGCCGACTATTCGAGGACCCGATGCAGGCGGAGCTCGATTACTTTTCGAAGACCGGGATCTTTCCGCCGATGCACGTCGTTGCGGTCAAGCGGAAGCTTGCCGAGGCCAACCCCGGTCTGACGTTGGCCATCTTCAACGCTTTCTCGCAGGCCCAGAAAATTGCCAGGGAAAGACTGTTCGACTCGGCCGCCTTGTGCACGATGTTGCCGTGGCAGCTCGAAAACCTCATTGTTACCGAGCAGCGGCTTGGCAAGGATTACTGGCCGGTGGGCTTCGCGAAGAACCGCGCGACGCTTCAAGTCATCATTCGCTACATGACCGAGGATGGTCTGATCGCGAATGTAGCTTCACCCGAGGAACTATTTTCTGGCGCGGACATCTTGGAAACGTAGAAAGCAGTTCCGTCGCGAGGTTCTTCTTGCCAAAAGAAGTGCAGGCAGCCCGTGATGGCGAGCGAAGCCACCATCGCGACGACCGCAGCGCCGACGTTGGCTTCCACCAGTTCAAACAGGTGCTCGATCGTTCGGCGCACGGAAATGCCTCTGAATTGGCCCACTGGCCTTAGTTTTGGAAAGTTTGGGCCAAAAATGTTGCTTTTGGCTTAATGTCCGCTTGAGGAGAAATACGTGAGCACCATTCCCGTCATTGACATCGCCCCGCTGGTGAAAGGCTCGCCGGAGCAGGCGCACGCCATCGCAAAGGATCTGGGCCGCGCATGCCGGGAGGTCGGCTTCTTCTACATTACCGGGCATGGGGTCCCACCCGCATTGATGGATCGCATTTTCGATAGCTCGGCCGCTTTCTTTACCGGGCCGGCTTCGATCCGGGAGGCGGCCACTTTCACCGGCCCCGGCGGCAACCGCGGCTA
>WNFJ01739028.1_pt2 | contig 10851 bp, 6 predicted proteins | sample 5400461 | NCBI WGS metagenome assembly WNFJ01 (sample SAMN13153349, study PRJNA577476) | soil metagenome | isolation source: 115 cm saprolite on Douglas fir-dominated hillslope | place: USA:California | collected 2013-09-17
AGACCGAGCAACAGAGCGGAGAACGTGCCCAGAAGTCCTAGAGCGGTTAGAAGACCGGGGACCGCCTGATGAGAACCGTCGGAATACGCCTCAAACAATTCTTCTGGGGCGAACAGCTCGCGCGCGGTGTTGGAGATGTACCAACGTTGATCTCCATCCGACGCGGTATATGGAAGCAAGGCCCCCTCCACTGACCTCCACCACTCTCTGGCGTGCTCATTAGAGTCCTTTATCGCGCTGCGAATAAGCTGAATGCGCTCAAGCGGCAGTCCATCCATGCGTTCCTCGCCGCTCGCCTCGGAAACCGAGTGCAGGATCGAAAGGATGGCTTTATTGGCCGTTTGAACTCGATGAGCCTGCCATGTCATCAGAACGAGAAAGTACGCCCAGAGAGCGACGATGAAGTAGGCGAGATCGCGCAAAAATGGCGAGAGCGAGCGAACAATATGAGTGAAGATTTCCAAGGCAGTCCTCAGCCATGAGGTTGTTCCGTTCGCAACCAGGCATCAGGAGCGACCAACAGAGATCTCCTCAAGGTAAATTTGCAAATTTCGTGACCTATCCACTTTACGCCCACAGACGGAAATGGTGACGAAATATTGCCTAAGGCGATCGAAATGTCAAGGGAAGTCGTGGGACCGGGTTTCCGCTTCACTGAGATTCAGGACATGAACTGCCGACGCTTTCAAGGTCACGACATTATCCTGATTCTGAAGTGTGCCATCGAGCCGCAGAATCTTTCCCCGCGTAATGGCAACACGGTTTCGCTCATACACCTGGGGATTGACGATAGCGCGAGAGACTCCAGTCTCATCTTCCAGACTGAGAAAGATGAAGCCGCCGGCAGTGCCAGGCCGCTGACGCGCAATCACCACGCCTGCGATGCGTGTGTAAACCCCGTCCGGCAGGTCTCCCAGTTCGGCCGCAGGAATCACCCCGTAGCTGTTCATTTCCGCACGATGGTAAGCCATCAACTGAGGTCCCACAGTTAATCCGGTACTCTCGAAGTCAGCTACCAATCGCTCCTCCGTCGTCATCGCCCGCAACGGCGTCGAGGCTTCCATTTCCTGTTCATCCGGAACATTTTCAAAGAGCGGCCCCGCACTCTGCCCCGCGCGTTCCGCACGCCACAGTGCGGTTCTTCGATGATGCTTCTCTCCGGTCCAGTTGAAGGCTCCGGCCTTGGCCAGCAGTGACAGCTCCGCCTTGCGTATGGACGGCACGCGGCGCTTGAGATCATATTCGGACGTAAACAACCCATCCGTAAGTCGCGCCTCAACGATAGCCTGGCCGATCTTCTCTCGCAGTCCTCGAACGTAGCGGAGTCCAATCCGCACTGCAAAAGGATCACCGTACTTGTCCTGGTCTGTCTCGTCTAGCTCCTCAAGGGTGCAGAACCACTCCGACTGCTGTACGTCGATAGGCAGCACCTTAACTCGGTGACGCTTTGCATCATTGAGCAGGGTCTCTGGCGAGTAGAACCCCATCGGCTGATTGTTGAACAGCGCACAGGTGTATGCCGCAGGATAGTGATGTCTCGTGTAGGCGCTGGAATATGCGAGGGACGCAAAGCTGTGCGCGTGCGACTCCGGAAACATGAACTCCCGCACCGTCGAAAGCACTTCCAACACTGCTTCCTGTGTCTTCGCGTCGAATCCGTTTGCGGTCATGCCTTCGCGCAGCCGCTCTGTCATTCCGGCGAGAATCGCTTCCGACCGCTTGCCGCCCATCGCCTTGCGCAGTTCCTCCGCTTCGCCGCCAGTGAGGTTCGCGGCAACCATGCCTATCTTCATCACCTGTTCCTGATACAGCGGTACTCCATACGTCCTCTCCAGAAATGGTTTGAAGGATATGTGCAGATACGTGACCGGCTGTCTGCCCAGCTTCCGCTCGATATAAGGGTTGACGAACTTGCCCGTCACCGGACCGGGACGGACGATAGCCACCTCATCCGAAAGATCACGGAAGCACTTGGGTCTTGTACGCACCACCGTGGCAATCTGGGCAGGACTTTCTATCTGGAAGAGGCCAACTGTATCTCCCGCTTGAATCGTCGCGTAGACCGCATCCTCCTGGGGGAGCTGCGCGTAATCGAGAGGTACACCGTAATATTGCGGCACAAGATATGCAGTGTCTTTCAGGACAGCGAGCATTCCCAGCCCTAACAGATCCACTTTGATCGCGCCGATGTCGGAGCAGTCATCTTTATCGATCTGAATAACCGTTCGGCCCGCCATCGCGGCGCGCTCAATAGGAATCACGGAAGCAAGATGCCCTTGGCAAATGACCATGCCGCCCGAGTGCTGGCCGAGATTACGCGGATAACTTTGTATCCGCTCGGCCATCTCCAGATACTTTCTGTTGCGGGAATTCCGTAGGTCGAAGCCCGCAGCTTTGATGCTGTTCTCCATCGTGTCCGTGGGGCCTTTCCACTCCCATGAACTCGCCAAGGCCGCAGGCCGTTCCGCCGACCGTTGATCGAAGCCGAAGACCTTGCCAACTTCGCGGAAGGCAGATCGGCTACGGAACGTGATAACGTTAGCGGTCATCGCAGCGCCCAGCTCTCCGTATCGCTGATTCGTGCCTACTGGAGCCGCCAGTGGAAAGAATTCGATCCTCATGTCGAACCGATTGAGGTGATTGATCGCGGAGCGGGCAAAATCGATGTCCGAGTCCATCAGCTTGTAAAGAGTCTTGGTGGCGATGTGCTTTCAGACAGCGAGGTCTGGCACTTCTATATCACCGCAGACGGTCTAATCGAACGGATGGACCTCGAAGGAAGCGGAGCAGACTCTGAGCAAAGCCCGTCCTCAGCGTTCTCCCATAATGAGGCGTAGGCGGAATAGCCGGTCTGACATTCATATGCGTCTTTGCGGATCGCAGGCAGATTGGTCCAGAAAAGTCGTCTTCTCGTCAGTAATCCTCAACTGACGAGAAGCGTGTTTACTCACGCGCTGTCGATGAATGCGTTGGCGATTTTGCGCTCACTGACATGACTGGTCATATGGTTTTACATTCAGATTGCCGACCAGCCGGGAGCAGGCACTGCTCGGTCATAGGCCGAACAAATAGCGGGTGAAGCCGACACCAACGCTCAGCAAGATCAGGTAAATCAAATTGAGTTTGAATCCCTGGAGTAGTACCAGAGAAAGAATCACCCATCCGAGGGAGATTGCATCAAGCCGCCTGAATGCCACTGTTCCTGATTGGAAGATAACGGCCTTCCCGAGGAAGAGTGTCAGGTCAAGGATCGCACCGACGACGACAGCGGTGATTAATCCCAAGACACCCCGAATCGTCTGCTTGCCCTGTGTTTGCTCCACCAGTGGCGCACCGGCAAAGACAAAGAGAAAGCACGGTAGAAATGTGTAGAATGTTGTTGCTATCAGGCCCAACGTACCCATCCATAGCGAGCCGTGGAAGTGGTTGTACCCGGCCATGAATCCAACAAAAGCCACCACGATGATCAGAGGCCCGGGTGTTGTCTCGGCCAATGCAAAGCCGTCTGTCATCTGGGAACTGGTCAGCCAGTGCAGCTTCAATACCGCAACTTGCTCTACGTACGGAATGACCGTGTACGAGCCTCCGATGGTCACGAATGCGGTCTTCGTAAAAAACAGGACCAGGCTCTTCCAGAAGTGAAAGTCCCCACCGAAGACGTAGAAGGCAGGCAGTGGCAGAAGCCACAGTAGCAAAACGATTGAAGCTAGCTTCGCGGCTGGCTTCAGGAGAGGCGCGGGCTCCGGTGTCACCGAGTGCAGGCTAATGTAATAGCCTTCTTCGTCCTCTTCGGCGTCTACCGCGCTCGGTCTGTGAAGAAGACCGGGTGTCAACGCCGCGAGGATGATTCCAAGAGCAACGGCACCGAGCATCACCAGCAGCAGCGAAACATCGAAAAAGAACATGCAGGCAAACGCGGCTGCTGCGACGCCACTTTGTACAGGTCCGCACAGAGCTCTCTTTGCAAGTCTGTGGAGGGCAATTACAACCAGAGCGATAACGGCGGGCTTCAGTCCGTTGAACATCGCTGCGATCCAGGGAAGGTTGCCGAATTTGACATAGATCAGGCTTAGCAACACGAACATGGACGGCAACACGAAGAGCGTTCCAGCAACAACTCCGCCTCGCTTGCCATGTAGCTTCCAAGCGATATAGATGGCGAGTTGTTGCGCCTCTGGACCCGGGAGGACCATGCAATGGCTCAGCGCATGAAGGAACCTTCCATTACTGATCCACCGCTTCTTCTGGACCAATTCGTCATGCATGATGGCGATGTGGGCTGCCGTACCGCCGAAGCTGATCCACCCCAACTTGAACCAAAACCGCAGCGCTTCCCTGAACGGGGGTCGCTGCGCCGCCGCGACTGGATTGTCGTGTGGTATCCCGGGGTCTGAAAGCGGGGTTGTTCCCTCGACACAAAAATCTGTCATATCCTGTAACCATTATAACATTATAACGTCATAATAAAAGACCGTCAGATCGCGATTTTACGCGTTCTGATTTGAAAGGATGAATCAAACATGAAGGATCTTCGCCAATCATCGGAACAGGGGTACAGCAGCCGTTTTACATTCCTGGATCGAGCGTCGGTAACTCGTTGGGCTCCCATTCCGCTTCGGCTAATTGTCGGGTACGGTTTCATGCAGCACGGCTTGGCGAAGCTGTTCAGAGGCCCTGATGCCTTTGCCACCGTCCTACATGCCATCGGCGTGCCCGCGCCTCATCTCATGGCATGGCTTACCACTCTGATCGAGATTTTCGGAGGAGTCGCCGTCCTGTTAGGGGCTCTCATCCCGCTCGCTAGTCTGCCGATGGCTGCAGTTCTCCTCGTCGCAATGTTTACGGTTCATCTCCCCTATGGATTCAGTTCGATCAAATTGATGAGCGTTACCGCCGGCCGTGCCCAGTTCGGGCCCCCAGGCTACGAATGCAACCTGCTCTATCTCGCCTGTCTCGCGGCGCTCGTCATCGGTGGTTCTGGGCCGATGGCGATCGACGGCTATCTCGGGAGAAAGAGATAGCTGCTCTCACAAGCCGCTCAGGATGTGGTATCAAACCTGGCTTATCGCGAAATCTTTCGGGCCAGGCGTGTCACGAAGCGCACGAGGTCACCTCGGTAGTACAGCTTCTCATAATCGACCGGCCGATTGCCTGTCGAGTACGAGGTTCGTTCAATGCGGAAGATTGGGCTGCCTTGCTTCACGCGTAGCGCCGAGGCGACGTCGGCTTCGGCGGCTACAGCTTCCAACTTGTACTCGGCCTCGATCAGAGGAATATCGTATTTGCGCTCCAGCAGCGAAAAGATAGGTTCAACTTTCAGGTTGTTGGTGACAATCTTCTTGCCAATCTCCAAGGGAAGGAAAGTCTCATCGAAGGAGAGGGGGACGCCATCCGCCAGACGCACGCGACGGATTCTGACAACGCGTTCCCCTTTCGTCAGCGCCAGGTGACTCGCCACAGTGGTATCGGCAGTCACGATTTCTTTACTGATCACGCGGGCCGTCGGCTTACGGCCAAGTGCATGCATGTCCTCCACAAATCCGCTCAGTTCCGTAAGCTCTTGCGTCATCTTGGGCGCGGCGACAAACGTGCCTTTACCGCGGCGAATCTCGACGAGACCGCGACCCACAAGATTCTGAATGGCTCGGCGAACGGTAATGCGACTGACCTCGAATCGCGCAATGAGGCTGTCTTCGGTCGGCAACTGGTCGCCGACCCGCAGGTCGCCAGCGGTGATTTCGCTGGCGAGGACCGTTTCGACCCGTGAATAGAGAAGTGACTCCTGCGTGCCTGACATGAAGACATTATAATGTCGTATCGTCGTAAAGCTCGGACGTAGTGTCGTAGCTTCCCGAGCGGCTGGGAACTCCAGCGGTCTTGACGGACAATCCTCCCGTGAAAATGAGTCCCTGCAAGTCGGCCAGTGCTCAGGAAGTCAACTGGCGCGTACAGGCCAATGCACTCGCCGAGGCTGGATGTCGGTCATCCCGAGTTCCGGGCGGATTGTCGACAAACCGCACCTTACTCTCCAGCGCCTGACTCCGACCACGTGCTGATCGAACCGCGACCACCCGAACTCGCCGGAGTCCCAGGGCTTTCTCTTTCCCAACGTGCCACCGTCGGCAAGTATTTGCCCGTCTATCCAGTGGCCACAATAGATGTCCGGTGGCCAACATAGATGTTCAGTGGCCAACATAGTTGTTCAGGACCAAAAAAACAATCCTGGGGATTGAGAACACTCTACGGTGACGCTCTTCGCAAGATTCCTGGGTCGGTCTACGTTCAGAACCTGGAACCGGGGAAACACCCTGGCTACCCATAAATCATGTTGGTTGCGCTCACTCATGGGGAAAGCTGCTCGGTGTCAGCGGCCTTCATATTAGAGCGGTTTGAAAACAACTCTACTGTGAAGGCCGGAGCAATTTTCACTTTATGCGTCCGTCTACATCTTCTCTGTTCGAAAATCCCACGTTCTGTGTCCAGAATCCCAGTTTCTCTGTCCACCTACAAACAGCACATGTAGGTTGGCGGAAATCGAGTCTGTGACAGCCATCGATTTATAAAGACTTGGGAAGCGCGCCCATCAACAGTCATCCGCCATTTCTGGCGGAATTCGAGTGGTGGAGCCTACGGATTGGTGCAAAAGGTGTCACTTCATCCTCGCGGCGAACTCGCCCTTCATAGGACCGTCATGACACTAACCATCTTAAGAGTATGACCTTACTGCGAGGATGGTTGCAGTCTTTCAACCTGAAAGATCACAAGTAAACGAGAGATCACAAGCAGGTCCAGGAGATGGTCCAGGAGAAAGTAGTAACCGTCGGACGTGCGATCGCTGAAGTTCGCAAGTACGGATCTAAAGCGGCCGAGGTACTGCAGCCCTAGGTCGAGAAGGCAAAGGCCCCCTCTTTCTTCCACAATTTCTTCCCCTTGCACTTCGACAGCACGCTCTGTTAGGCTGCTGTTGTCGAAGTGCTAGGGGAGATGTTTGTGATGGGCGAGAAGAGATTGGAGCTGCCGCAGGGGACGCTGGACCTGCTGATCCTGAAGACGCTTGAGCTCCAGCCGATGCATGGGTGGGGGATCTCGGAGCGGCTGCAGCAGAGGTCGCGGGATGCGATCCAGGTGCAGCAGGGGTCGCTGTATCCGGCGCTGCACCGTCTGGAGCGGCGCGGATGGATCAAGGCACAGTGGGCGATCAGCGAGAACAGCCGCAGGGCGAAGTTCTACGAGCTGACGGCGAAGGGCAGCAAGCAGCTTGCGCTTGAGGCGAGCGACTGGAACCGGTTGGCGGTCGCGGTGAGCGAGATTCTCCGCACGACTTAAGGAGCGGGCGCATGGGTAACGATCTGCTGTATCGGCTGCGGGTGTTGCTGGGCCGCGAGAGGTTCGACGGCGAGTTGGACGAAGAGCTGGCGTATCACCTGGAGCGTGAGGCGGAGAAGCATCGCCGTGCGGGCGTGCCTGAAGCTGAGGCGATGCGTCGTGCCCGTTTATCTTTTGGCGGCGCGGAGCAGGTGCGGCAGCAGGTTCGCGATGGGCGCGGCGTGCGGCTTGTGGATGATGTTGTGCGCGACATGCGCTTTGCGCTGCGGCAGTTGAGGCGCTCGCCGGTGTACACGCTGACGGCGCTGGTGACGCTGGCGCTTGCGATCGGCGCGACGATCACGATGGTGAGCCTTGTACGCACGGTGCTGCTGGCTCCGTTGCCGTATCCGCAGCAAGACCGGCTGGTGGGAGTGGCGTTTACGCAGCCGGGGCAGCCGGCTAACGATGAGCAGACGGGCGCAACGGCGGACTTTCTGATCGAGCATGCGCGGTCGTTTGCGGCAACTGCGGTGTACGCCGATACGACCTCGGGCGCAAACCTTGCGGTGGGTAATGACAACGCGCAGGGAGCGGTGCAGGTGGCGGTGCAGGCGGTCGATCACAACTTCTTTCCGACGCTTGGCGTAGCGCCGGTGGTGGGACGGAACTTTACGGCGGATGAGGACCGCGCGACTGGACCGAAGGCGATCATCCTGAGCTATGGGTTGTGGCAGAAGATGTTCGGCGGGGATCGCGGCGTGGTGGATCGCGTGGTCCACCTTAATGGCGAGAGCTTCGTGATTGCGGGCGTAATGCCGGAGAGCATGGCGTTCGGCAGTGACGATCCGCGGTCGCTGAGTGCGGTGGCCGATGTGTGGCAGCCGCTGAAGCTCGATGAGAAGAATCCGGGATATCCGGGCAAGAACTACAACATGATTGCGCGGCTGCGGGATGGGGTGACGGTGGCGCAGGCGCAGGAGGAGGTGGCCACGTTGGATAAGCCGCTCTATCAGAGGTTTCCTTATCTGAAGGCTTGGCTGACGGTTTCGAAGGAATTGCCTGTGTTCATCATATGGCCGCTCAGGCAGGTGATGGTGAGCAATGTTCGCTCGAGCATCGTTACGCTGACGTCCGCGGTGGTGGCGGTGTTGCTTGTGGCGTGCCTGAATCTTGCGGGATTGAATGCGGCGCGGGCGAGCCGGAGGCAGAAAGAGATTGCGCTGCGCAGTGCGCTGGGAGCGTCGCAGGGTGCGGTGGTGCGGCTGCTGCTGGCGGAGAGTTTTCTGCTGGCGATGTGCGGCTCGGCGCTGGGCATTCCGGCGTCGGCGCCCATGTTACGCATGCTGTTGGCGAGCTCTCCGGTTCCGATTCTGCGTGCGGGCGCGAGCATGGCCGCGACTGCGTGGCTGACGCCGCTGCTGGTGTTTGCGGTAACGCTGGTGTGCGGGCTGGCTCCGTCGTGGATAGTGCTGCGGCGCAACACGGCAGCCAATCTGAAGGCGGGGCATAGCGTGGGAGCGTCGGCGGCGGACGGCCGTATGAGCAAGGTGTTGCTGGTCTCGCAGACGGCGATTGCGGTGGTGTTGCTGTCCGCGGCTTCGCTGCTGCTGGCGGTGTTTCTGCGGCTGCGCGCAACGCCTTCGGGAGTACAGCCGGAGCATCTGACGGTGGCGCAGGTGAACCTGAAGGGCTCAGGCTATGCTTCGACGCTGGCGACGACGCAGTTCATCGACAAGGTGCTGGGAAGGCTGGAGCGTGAGCCGGGCGTGAAGCATGTGGCCGCCATCAATGGGCTTCTCCTGGACCGTGGGTTGAATATCGCGATCCCTCCAACGGGCAAGGAGCAGAAGTTGTACATCGTGGAGCTTCGGCTCGTGACGCCGGGGTATTTTGCTGCCGTGGGCACACCGCTGCTGGCGGGCCGCGATATTGCTGACACGGACAAGGCGGGCGGCCCTACGGCGGTGGTGGTGAGCGAGGCGTTCGCGAAGAAGCTTTGGCCGGGAAGGTCTGCAATCGGCGAGCATATCGATGCGTTACGCGACAAGGTGGTGGGCCCGCCGGTGGTGGTGGGGGTGGTAGGCGATGCGCGCTCGCACTCGCTGGCTGAGCCGCCGGCGCTGCTGATCTACGAGGCGTTTCAGCAGCAGCCAGACACGACGATGAAGTCGCTGAACGGATGGTTTCGCACGAGCTTTGCGATTCGCAGCGCGGCGGATGTTGATATGGCCGCCGGCGTTGAGGCCGCGATTCGGGAGGCGGATGCGGGGATTCCGGTCTCGCGCTATACGACGATGCAGGCGATCATCGACCATTCGCTGGCGCGGCCGAAGTTCTTCTCATCCCTGGTGACGGTGTTTGCCGGGTTTGCGCTGGTGCTGACGGTGATCGGGCTGTTCGGCCTGCTGAGCTACCAGGTGTCGGAGCGCACGCGGGAGATCGGCGTGCGAATTGCGCTGGGGGCTACACGCGCGCGGATTCTGGGCTTTATACTGCGGCGTGGATTGTTACTGACGATGGTGGGGTTGGTGGTAGGCAGCGGAGCCAGCCTTATGCTGCCTCGACTTCTGCGCTCGCTGCTGGACAGCAGCATGTACACGGCCGGTGCGGGAGCCTCGGCTGTGTCGTGGAGTACGGCGACGGCGCTTGCTGCGGCGTGCGGCGCGATGGTGGTGGCGGCGGTGCTGGCGAGTTACTTTCCGGCGCGGCGGGCCTCGGCGATTGAGCCGCTGGAGGCGCTGCGGATGGAGTGAGGTGTGGCGCGACTTGCCGCGAGGATTCAGGGTTGCGTATCTTCATTGGTAAAGAGGAAGACCACGTTTGGCGACTGACGGAAGTGGCTAATGCGAAGCTAGGAAATAATCCAGCGTGGCATGATCCTCCCCGGAATTACTGGACTGCTGCAAACTGCTACTTTCCGAAGCTTAGCGAGCTATTCGAGGAGGCCGACTTGAGAGTTGTCTTAAGCGACTTTACACCTCTAGCTACGGCCTATATAGACAACAATTGCGCCAAGTTCGGACACTAATTCCGCCAATCCGGACAGTAATTGCGCCAACCTACAAGTGGCCACCGCAGACATAATCAAGCAAGCACGCGCTGCGTTTTGAGGTCTGATATCCGTCTTCGGCTGTCTTCTAAACGTATAGATAGGCTCGCGAAACGAACCTCCCGGGAAACGGGTTTGCGGCAACTTCGAGCTTCATGATTGGAGTTGTACCCAATCGTATGGAAAAGTATGCCGCATCCAGGTTCTGAAATTGTCGCCTAAGGCGCACCATTTTTCCTTTTTGTCATTTGGGGCTCCTGGTCTCGGCGAATGCCGGGTCTTGGGTGCGAGATTGTTTTGGCCACGACGCGCTCTCGTCGATCTCCGTTGTTCAAATTGTTCTCTCCTCCTCTCGGTTTCTTGCTGATTGCCGATCAATATAAGGACCAGCCTGTTTCCTAGTGATGTGAGCGCGGGATTTTCGGGCGCGCCACAAACCTCAACTCGTGTCCGTTAAACCTGCTGCACCGCGTTATTGCACTTTGCACAAGATT
>WNFJ01399776.1_pt1 | contig 10847 bp, 8 predicted proteins | sample 5400461 | NCBI WGS metagenome assembly WNFJ01 (sample SAMN13153349, study PRJNA577476) | soil metagenome | isolation source: 115 cm saprolite on Douglas fir-dominated hillslope | place: USA:California | collected 2013-09-17
AGTAATGTCCACAGCGATCTACTAATGTCCACAATGTCCACGCCATCCACCAATGTCCACAATGTCCACGCCGTCCACTAATGTCCACGCCATCCACAATGTCCACGCCGTCCACTCATGTCCACAGCCATCTACAATTTCTTCCCTCCGTTCAAAAGTCTCTAATTAGCTGAAAATGAATGAGTAGTTTGCGCCAAAACGCGGCCGGCAAGGACCCACCAAAAGGCCTCTCGGTTGACAGGATTACGTTATCGGATAGGTTTGACAGTTGGGACTCCCTGCGAGGTCATCCACTATGCCGATGTCGAAAGAAGAGGTCCTAACGGCCATCCGCGAGTGTGCGGGCGAGCTGGGGCGCTGTCCCACTCTCGTCCACATGAGGAAATTCAAGAAGATCGGCCTGCGCGCCATCCGGCAAAACTTCAGCAGTTACACGCAGGCCTTGCGCGAGGCCGGGCTCGATCCGCACAGGTCAGGACATCGTTTGAGCCTGGAGACGCTCTTCGCCGAGTGGGCGCAAATCGCACGCCAGTTATGCAGAATCCCAAGCCTGCGGGATTACGAAAACCACGGCCGGTACAGCGCGGGCCCCTTGTTGGCACGTTTTGGAGCTTGGAGTGAGGTTCCCCAGGGCCTGTTGCGGTTTGCGCAAGAAAAGAACTTGGAAGCGGAATGGCAGGACGTGCTGGAGATGATCCGGGCGCAGGAACGGCCAGCCGTGGTGGCCGAGCGTCCCCCCTGGAGGGCGCGGCTCATGCAAGAGAAGCCGGTTTACGGATCGCCTATGAACACGGCCCCGCTGGCCCATGCTCCCACCAACGAGTTGGGCGTGGTCTACCTGTTCGGTACGGTGGCCGGCGAGCTGGGATTCATGGTGACGCGCCTGCAGAAGGAGTTTCCCGATTGTGAAGCCATGCTCCACGTGGAACGGGATCGGTGGCAGCGATTGCGCGTGGAGTTCGAGTACGAAAGCCGCAATTTCGTCGTTCACGAGCACGACGCAAAAGCGTGCGACTTGATTGTGTGCTGGGTGCACAACTGGCCGGAGTGTCCGGAAAACCTGGAGGTGCTGGAATTGAGTGCGGTCGTGCGCGAAGGGTGGCGGGGCGGCCATCCGCGGTAGAGACGTCATGTCGCGGTAGAGACGTGGCATGCCACGTCTGGGTAGTGGGTCAGTTTCGTTCCGTGTAGCACAGGCGCCCCCGCCTGTGAAGACTTCGCACAGCCGAGGGCGCCTCCACCCCAGCAAGCCAACACCGGGCTTGCCGGGGACCCCGGCGGCTGTGCCACAAGAGCCTAGGTCCAGCCAAACTGACGCTCACCCACAGTCTCTGAGACGCGACAGTGCGTCTCTACATCAGCATACCATGTGTTCTCTCGAGAGCTTGAACCCATCGAGGCTCCCCAATACGGTGACCGCGATTTTGTCAGGCTGGAAAAGAAAATTGGCCATCTCGCAAACGTCGACGTCGGTGACCGACTCGATTTGCTCGATGGTCTCATCCATGCTGAGGAAACGCTCAAAGTACATCTGCTGGCGGGCCAAATTGGACATTCGCGAGGTGCTCGACTCCAGGCTGAGCATCAGGCTGCCTTTGAGTTGGTCCTTGGCGCGGCGCAGCTCTTCGGCGAGAATGGGCTTCGACTTCAACTCGCGGAATTCGGCCAGGATGGAATCTACCACCCTGCGCGTTGATTCCAGGGATGTGCCCGCGCCAACCATCATGCACCCGGTATCGCGATAGGGACTAAGGTCACTGTAAATCGAGTAAACGAGTCCTTGCTCCTCGCGGATCTTCTGAAAGAGACGCGAACTCATTCCTCCGCCCAGCACCGTGTTCAGCACATAGGAAACGAACCTTTTCTCATGCGAAATGGGATGAGAGGGCACTCCCATGCAGAGCTGCACCTGCTCTAAAGACTTCTTGTTGCGGGTGATGATCCGGGGCGTAACTGCGGGCGCCGGCTCATGGAAGCCGTTGGGCACGGCATTCAGCCCGGCAAAACGTTCGCGAATCAGCTCCGCAAACGCGGTATGGTTCAGATTTCCCGCGGCGGAGATAATCATGTTGTTCGGCGCAAAACGACGGCGGTAGAAATCGACCAGCTTTTGCTGCTCGAATGAACGAACCGTCTCTTTGGTCCCCAGGATCGGCTTGCCCAAAGGGTGGTCTTTCCAGAAATTCTGCGTGAAAATCTCATGAACCAGGTAGTCCGGGTTGTCCTCGTCCATTTTGATTTCTTCCAGGATTACGCCTTTTTCCCGGACAATGTCCTTGTGATCAAAGATGGGGTTCAGCACCAGGTCGCTGAGGATATCAATCGCCACCGGCAGATGCTCGTCCAGCACCTTGATGTTGAAGCAGATGATCTCTTTTCCGGTGAAGGCATCCATGTTTCCGCCGATGGAGTCCACCTGCCGGGCAATCTCCTGGGCGGTACGCGTCTTGGTGCCCTTAAATACCATGTGTTCAACAAAATGGGAAATACCGTTCGACTCCGGGGCTTCGTCACGCGAACCGGTCTTCATCCAGATTCCAATAGAAACGGAGCGGATGTGAGCCATTTCTTCGCTGAGCACGGTCAGACCATTGGGGAGGACCGCTCGGTGAATGTCGCGAGCTTCTTTGGAATTGCGTTTTGGGGCCGCTGTTTCCGCCATTTTGTCTCGTCTATGATTCTCACACATCGGAAAAGGTCACTCGGTTAAATATATGTCGTTTGTTTTCAGTCGATTGACACACCTTAGAGCGAGTGACTTCTGCTTTCCGTGGGCGTGTAGAATTGCAACAGGAGCGTTGCATTATGGCGCTGGAAGTGTCACAGAGCGCGTTGTTGGGCCTTGATTTCGAAGAGCTTAGCTGTTTTGCCGAGCAACACGGCCAGCCCGAGTACCGCGCCCGCCAGTTCTTTGAGGCCATCTATTCGCAGCGGCTCAGCTCCCTGGATGCGATTTCCACCCTCCCCAAGCAATTCCGTTCAGCTCTGAAGGAACAAGGAGTGGAGATCGGCCAACCGCGGAACCATCAGAGCTTTTATTCCGGTGACGGAACCATCCGTTATCTCTTCGCTATGGCGGATGAAGAAACAGTAGAGACGGTGTGGATGCCCGAAGGGGACGGCGGCGAGAGCGGCGACGGCAGCGAAGCCGGCGATCGTGACTGGGAGCGGGCCACCATCTGTGTTTCCAGCCAGGTAGGCTGTGCCGTCAATTGCCAGTTCTGCCTGACCGCCCTGTTGGGAGTCAAACGCAACCTGAACGCGGGAGAGATCGTGGGCCAGGTGATTGCCGTGCTAAATGACCGCGAGGTCGACTTGGAGCGGCAGCGCGTCAACATCGTCTTCATGGGGATGGGCGAGCCTTTTCTGAATTACGCCCAATTCATGAAAGCCGCCCGGCTGTTGGTGGAGGGAGTCGGAATCCCCGAGTCGCGAATGACCGTGTCCACCTCCGGAATTGTTCCGCGTATTCATGAGTTCGGCGGAGAGCCGGTTCGTCCCAAGCTGGCCATCTCGCTGAACGCCCCCAACGACCAGATCCGCACCAGCATCATGCCCATCAACAAAAAGTGGAATCTGGAACTGCTCATGCATGCGGCTCGCGAGTTCCCGCTGCGCAACCGGGAGCGGATTACCTTTGAATACGTCCTTCTCCACGGCGTCAACGACCAGCCCGCCCACGCCCGCGAAGTGGTTGAGTTGGTCAGAGGCATCCGCTGCAAGGTGAACCTGATCGCGCTTAATCCCGGGCCGGGGATCGCTTTTGCCACCCCGGAAGAGAGGAATGTTCGTAACTTCCAGAGCATGCTTGTCGGGGCCGGTATTCCCGCTTTCATCCGCCGGCCGCGGGGAAGGGATATCTATGCGGCGTGTGGACAGTTAAAGCGCACCGTCGCGTAGCCGTCAGGAGGTTCCGTTACACGAATAAAAAAAGCCCGCCTTGGTGGCGGGCTTTTCCTCGCTCTTAGAAGGTTACCGGTTGGACTGTTGGGCGGCCGCGGCTCGCTGAGCCAGGACTTTCTTCGCGTTCTCCGCCAGTTCTTTAGCCTTGGGCAGCTGAGTGAGCGCTGCCAGCACCTGGGGATCGGTTTCCGCGCGGACCCGCAATCCCTCCTCCTGCCCGAATTCCGAGATGAAGATTTCGGACTTGATATTGGACCTGATCCAGTCCTGGCCTTCATTCAAGTCAGCCTCGGTGTAAGGAATTTTCTGCGAATCCAGGAACTTGCGGAAGTCTTGCATGACCGCGTCACTGACCTCAAAAGTCCTGTCCACATGACGGCCGTTCAAGTAATGTCTGGCGAAGTTGAAGAAGGCGTACTTGAGCAGCAAAGAGTCTTCAAAGCGCGTGGGCTTGAAGTTGGCTGCCTTAATGTCGGGAGTGATGCCGCCGCCGCCGTACATGGCGCGGCCGCTGTCAGTCAGTTTCACTTCCTTGGAAGCGGTGCTCGGCGCGTTGTTCGGGTTGGCCTCGTCTTCCCGGGCGTAGTAGTAGTCGTACAGAGAGACGCCGGTGTACTCGCGCTGGATCAGGCGCCCGCTGGGCGTGTAATACTTGGCGGTGGTCAGCGCAAGGCCCGTGTTCTCCGAGAGCGGATACACGGTCTGAACCAGACCCTTGCCGAAGGTAACTTCACCCACAATCAGGCCGCGATCGTGGTCTTGTATAGCGCCGGAGACAATCTCAGCCGCCGAGGCCGTTCCGCGATTGACAAGGACGACCAGCGGGTAGTCTTTGCCACCGTTGCCATGGGCCGCGCGATAGACCTTTTCAGGTGAGCTGCGCCCCCGGTGCGAGACGATGACCTGGCCGCGCTTGAGGAACTTGTCGGCCACGCCTACGCCTTCATTCAGAAGCCCGCCAGGGTTGCCGCGCAAATCCAGCACCAGTCCCTTGAGATCGCCGAACTGCTGCAGCGCGTCTTCCACTTCCTGCTCGGTGGTCTCGTTGAAGGCGGAGACGTGCATGTAACCAATTCCGGGGCGGATCAAAAACTTCAGGTCCACGCTGTAGCGCGGAATCTCAGCGCGCACCACGTTGAACTCCAACGGCTTGTCATTGCCTTCACGCAGGATGGAGATATGCACGTTGGTGCCTTTGGGGCCCTTCAGCAGTTCGGCAACGTCGCTCACGCTCATGTTGTCCGTAGCCTTACCGTCCACCGCCAGGATGAGGTCGCCGGGACGCAGGCCGACTTTGTACGCCGGAGTGCCGACAAACGGCGCCACTACGATGATCTTATTGTTGCGCGGAGCGATCTGCATACCCACGCCGTAATACTTCCCGCTCTGCTCCTCGCGCAGCAAAGAGTACGACTTGGGGTCAAAAAAGTTGGAGTGCGGATCGAGGACGTGCAGCATTCCCGGGATGGCGCCGTTGTAAATCGCCTTATCGGCGTTAACCGGCTCGGCATAGTTCTGCTCAATGATGCTATAAACCTGGGCAAACTGGCTGAGGCTGTCGCGGACGTCGCTGTCCGACGTGGGGCCAGGCCCGGCTCCATTTCGCTGAGCTCCTGCTCCGAGAAAACCGCAAATGACGATGGTCAGAAGGACGAAGAAGAGTGAACGACGTGTGCCACGAGACATGAATCTTCCTTGGCCGCTGAGCTTGTGCTCGATTGCGGGAAATTCTTCTGCCAGTATAACACCACTTTATGCCGGAGTTGACCCCGGCTTTCGGTTCGCCGGGCCTGAAATCTTCAATTTCCCCTTCGCCCAGGGGCCAGTTCTAACATGCTGGTTTTGAGCGCGATAGACAGGACTTCTCACTGATTTCCAACTTCGTAAAACTTGATCGAGCGGGGAACGGTTACGCGGGAAAAGGAGTATCATAGTGCGTTGCCGGCCTATGAACTTGGGATTCACAGAGATATTGTTCATCGTGATGTTGGCCCTTATCCTGTTTGGACCGAGGCGCCTGCCGGAGATTGCCCGGCAGATGGGCAAATTCATGGCCGAATTCCGTAAAGCCAGTAATGATTTCCAAAGCCAGATTCATGAGGAAATCCGCAAGATGGAACTGGAGGAAGCCGATCCCACGAAGCACCTGGAGCCGGTCGTGGGTGAGGTGAAAAAAATTGTAGATGAAGCCGACGACGTCTCTATTACCGGCGCCTTGAACCGCTTGACGGAGCGCATTAAGGGCAGCGTCCCGCAGGACTACGATGCCTGATCTCGTGGCCGAACCGGAAGAACAGCTGGAACAACGCCAGTTGGGTTCCATGAGCCTGTTGCAGCACTTGGAAGAGCTGCGCAAGCGTATCATTTATTCTCTAGCCGCGGTCGCCGCGTGCTTCAGTGTGGGCTGGTACTATGCCGATCGCATTTTCGCTGCGATGTCGGTACCGATCAAGCATGCCTTGGAAAACCACCATTATGATTCGCAGCTGGTCGTCACCAGCCCCACCGACGCCTTTAATCTCTACCTCAAGATCGGGCTGATTGCCGGCATCTTCGTTGCTTCTCCGTTCCTCTTGTACCAAGTCTGGATGTTCATCGCGCCCGGGCTGTACCGGAATGAGAAGCGCTTCGTTCTGCCGTTCCTGTTTCTCTCCGTGGGCCTGTTCATCAGCGGAGGTTTTTTTGGATACAGAATCGTGTATCCCGTGGCGCTGGATTTCCTGATCGGATACAGCAAGGATTTCAAGCCGATGATCCTTGCCCAGACATATACCGACCTCTTTCTCACCATCATCTTGGGCCTGGCCCTTATCTTCGAACTGCCCATCGTGCTGGGATTTGCCGGCATGATGGGCGTGGTGAACGCCAAATTCCTCTTCAAGCACATCCGCGGCGCAGTGCTGATCTTCTTTATCATCGCGGCCATTCTCACGCCCACCACCGACATCATGAACATGACCATCTACGCTACTCCCATGATCCTGCTCTATGTAGGGAGTATCGGTATCGTCTGGCTGGTCCATCCCAAGCAGAGGCGCAGACGCCGGGAAAGGCGCCAGCAACAGGGCGAATAAATTAGACTGGAAGCGTTTTGGGCCGGTTCGGACATGATTTCTACTTAAACCCCAGGCCAGGAGCGCGCGCTTGAATTCTTGTCCACGTTGCAGTTCTCTGTTGCTTTTCATCTTGATCGTCGTCAGCCTCGGCTGCAGCCAGGGCAAGACGCCCGTCGCGAGCTCGACCCCGGCGCCATTCGTCCAGCCCACCGCGCAGGGGTCTCCAGCGCCGGCTAAGGCCATAGAGCCTTCCGGGCCGGCCCTGCATATTGATCCGGCGCGCGCCATGCAGTACGTGAAGGAGATCGTCGCCATCGGCCCGCGCTGGGACGGCAGCAAGGGCCAGCAGCAGATGGGTGAGTACATCCACAGGAAGCTCAAAAACGATCACGTAGAGGAAGATGCGTTCGTGGCCGATACCCCGGAAGGCAAATTCAACATGCGGAACATCGTTGCCAAGTTTCCGGGGAGCAAAGACGGAATCATTGTTCTCGGCTCACACATCGATACCAATTATCCGCTGCGAAAGACCAGTTTCGTCGGCGCGAATGACGGCGCTTCCAGCACCGGGCTCCTGCTGGCCATCGCTGACCAACTCCGCGGCAAGAAGCTGGAAGGTTACAGTGTATGGCTCGCTTTCCTGGACGGCGAAGAAGCCATCAAAAGCTGGAGCGACACCGACAGTCTTTATGGCAGCAAGCATTTGGCCCAGAAGTGGCAGCAGGATGGCACGGCAAAAAAGATCAACGCATTCCTTCTGGCAGACATGATCGGTGACAAGGATCTCGACATTCAGCGCGATACGAATTCCACTGCCTGGCTCGAGGATTTGGTGTTGCAGGCAGCGCAGCGATTGGGGTATCAATCGTACTTCTTTGCGGAAACGATCCCCGGCCTTCAGGATGACCACTTGCCTTTTGCCCGCATCGGCGTGCCCGTGGCCGATATCATTGACCTGAATTACGGCTACAACAACTCCTATCACCACACCACGGAGGACACGCTGGACAAGCTCAGCCCCAAAAGCCTGCAAATTGCCGGAGACGTGATTTTGGAAACCATCCGGTTACTGAACGCAGGCGCGGGAAGTTCGCCACCGCCGGCGCCGTCGAGATTTCCGTCCTGAAACCGAGCCTTTTCATTTTGCTTGGTTTGGTTTCTAATCGGCTCCTAGTGCCGTGACCGTGTGAAACTTTCTTCGGGCCTCTGATTTGTATCAGGGCACGGCTTTCAGCCGTGCCGTTGGGCTGGGATTTTGCAGCGGCTAAAGCCAGGATAATTTTTTGCCCGCTTGCGGCACGACTGAAGTCGTGCCCTGATACAAATCTCTTGGAGTGCGGTATTTTTCGCGCGGTCAGGGTACTAGTTGCTTCGGCTAGCGCGAATTCCATGAACATTGGCTTTTGGATCATCTTCAATGCGGTCATCCTGGCCCTTCTGGTTCTGGATCTCGTGGTATTGAACAGGGGTGGTCGCGTTGTTCCTTTCAGGGACGCCTTGATCAGCAGCGCCTCATGGATCGCGCTGGCTGGCCTGTTTGCCATTTTCATACACCGGTGGATGGGCCCGACCAAAAGCCTGGAGTTCGTTACCGGCTATCTGATCGAGGAATCTCTAAGTGTCGACAACCTCTTCGTTTTCATTCTGTTGTTTGGATACTTTAAAGTTCCTCTTGAGCAGGAACGGACAGTCTTGTTCTGGGGGATTCTAGGGGCCCTGATCATGCGTGGTGTGTTTATCCTGGCAGGCGTGGCTTTGGTCACCCGGTTTCATTGGATCTTGTACGCTTTCGGGGCCTTCCTGGTTTACAGCGGCTTCAAGCTGTTGTCGCAAGGCGAAGACAAGGATGTGGACCCGTCGCGGAACCCCGTGCTTAGGCTCAGTCGCAAGTTCTTGCCCATCACCGATCATTACGAAGGCAACAAGTTCATGGTTCGACGCGAAGGCAAGCTGCTGGCAACCCCGTTATTTGTGGTTCTGCTGGTGGTTGAAACCACAGACATCCTGTTCGCCACCGATTCCATTCCCGCGATTCTCGCCATCACCCGCGACCCATTCATCGTTTACACCTCGAACGTGTTTGCCATTCTTGGCCTGCGATCGATTTATTTTGCATTGTCCGGCTTGATGAAACTTTTCCACTACCTGAACTACGGTATCGCGGTTGTGTTGATGTTCATCGGAATGAAGATGCTGGTTTCCATCAGGTATGACGTGCCAACCTGGGTTGCGCTCGCAGTGATTGCTGGGGTGCTGGCCGTGTCGGTGCTGGCCTCTGTCTTGTTCCCGAAAGAAGCAATTAGCAATTAGCTTTCTTCTGAAATCCCGAGGCCGCGAAGCCAAGGCGCAACGACTCGCGGATTTTGAGGTTTTCTGGGCTGGTCGTTGTCGGTGCTGGGATGGAAGCAGTCGAGGGATCCCTATTGGCGGAACGGCTCTCTGGGGAACTATCACAGATTCCTCGTGAAGCCTCGAGACTTTCGAGCCAATAGAGATCCCTCGCTTCCCCGCTCTGGATTTCAGAGCAGATCCTGACTGCCAATTGCTCTACTCAAACCGCACACCACCTCCTGTGACGACGGAATGTTTCTTGAACTTGAGGTCGTCACGGGCAGGATAATCTGTGCGGTAGTGCGCTCCCCGGCTCTCCAGGCGGGCAAGCGCCGATCGCGCGATCAGCAAGGCGGTGGTGTGTATGTTTCTGGCCTCGCAGTTGCGCCGCGAAAATGGCAGCGGCAAGCGTGCTGCGGCAGCCTCCAGGTGGTGAACTGCATCACTGAGTCCATGGCGAGAGCGGACGACGCCGGCGTTGTTCCACATGAGTTGCTGCACTTCCCGGATAAAGTGCTCGGGGTCAGCCCCGGCATTGCCGGGAACCGGTTCGATTTTCAGTACTCCGGGCCGGACTCGAGATTCGGCCAAATTTTCCCGCATTGTTTGGCCGGCGCGCGCACCGTACACCAGTCCTTCCAGAAGGGAATTGCTGGCCAGTCGATTGGCGCCGTGCACTCCGGTGCATGCCGACTCGCCGGCGGCGTAAAGGCCGCGCAGGCTGCTGCGTCCAAACAAATCGGTGCGAATGCCTCCCATCAAGTAGTGCGCCGCGGGGCGTATGGGCACCGCATCCACGGTGATGTCAATATTGTGCTGCAGGCATGTGGCGTAGATGCGCGGGAAGCGGGCCTTGACGTGGTCTGGTTTCAGATGCGTCATGTCCAGATACACTACCGGATCTTTCATGCGGCTGACCTCCAGCTCGTGGGCGATGGCGCGCGCTACCACGTCGCGTGGGGCCAGTTCCGCCATGTCGTGGTACTTGGGCATGAAGCGGTGAAGTTCAGCGTTGCGCAACACCGCGCCTTCTCCACGCAATGCTTCTGACAAGAGGAACCGCGGCGCATTCTTGAGATAGAGTGCGGTCGGATGCTGCACAAACTCCATATCGTTGATTTCCGCGCCGGCACGGTAGGCCATAGCCACACCGTCCGCCGTTGCCACCGCCGGGTTGGTGGTGTTGCTATACACTTGGCCAGCGCCCCCGGTAGCCAGCAGTACCGCGGAGCTGCTTACCAGATGCAACTCGCCCTGGCTGGAAGTGAGCTCGACTCCGCTCACGCGTCCGGCCTCCACGTGCAACCCGGCTGTAAACTCGAATTCGGAGAACATGACGCTCTTCAACGTGGCGGCTTTTGCGTGGAGCGCGCGGCCGATTTCACGTCCGGTAGAGTCGCCGTGCGCGTGCAGAACGCGGCTGCGGCTGTGCGCCGCTTCACGGGTGAAGGTCAGCTTGGTGCCCTGACGGTCAAACTCCGTCCCCCAGTCGATCAACTCCTGAATCCGGTGCGGACCTTCCTCCACGAGCACCCGGGCGGCCTCCGCATTCACAAT
>WNFJ01387811.1_pt2 | contig 10845 bp, 7 predicted proteins | sample 5400461 | NCBI WGS metagenome assembly WNFJ01 (sample SAMN13153349, study PRJNA577476) | soil metagenome | isolation source: 115 cm saprolite on Douglas fir-dominated hillslope | place: USA:California | collected 2013-09-17
TTGTACTCGCGCCTGTCGTGGGAGCGGCAGAGCAAGATATTTCAGCGCGGACCGAGGCAACGCATCGTATTGGCAACCAACGTGGCCGAGACGTCGATTACGGTGCCCGGCATTCGAGCCGTCATCGATTCAGGCTTGGCGCGCATCAGCCGCTACAGCCCGCGCAATCGCCTGCAGCGATTGCCGATAGAGCCCATATCGCGCGCCAGCGCCGATCAGCGCAAGGGCCGCTGCGGCCGCCTAGGGCCGGGGCTCTGCCTGCGGCTATACACGCAGGCCGACTTCGACGCCCGTGCCCCCTACACCGAACCGGAGATACTGCGCACGAATCTTGCCGCGCTGCTCCTGCGCCTGTCCGCCGACGGCCTGGGCGAGGCGGAGAATTTTCCGTTTGTCGACCCGCCCGATGCGCGGGCGCTCGGCGACGGCTATCGGCTGCTGCAGGAGCTCCAGGCGCTGGATGCCGATCGACGGATCACCCGCCGCGGCCGCGCCATGGCGCGGCTGCCGCTCGACCCGCGTCTGGCGCGGGCGCTGCTGGAGAGCAAGCGTTTTCGCGCCGAGAGCGAAGTGCTGGCCATCGTTGCAGGCTTGAGCGTCCCGGACGTCCGTATCGCCGTTCCGGGCGGGCCGGGGGATCCGGGTCAGAGCGCCGCGTTCGAGGACCCTAAGTCCGAATTCTCGGCACTGGTCAGGCTGTGGAGGGCGTACCGCAAAGCACGCGAGGGATCGCGGCGCGAATTGCGGATCTGGTGCAAGGAGCGGGGCCTCTCGCTGCTGCGCCTGTCCGAATGGGACGATGTCTACGCCCAGGTCGCGGATCGCGCGGCCGACTTGGGTGTGGTGGCGCAGCGGCAGGCGGCGAGCTACACGGGCGTGCACCGTTCGCTGCTCGCGGGCTTTTGCACCATGGTGGGTACGCGCGGCGAGGAGGGCGTGTATCTCGGCACTCGGGGCGTGCATTTCCATATATTTCCCGGGTCATCGTTGGTGCGGCGCCGGCCGCGCTGGGTCATGGCGGCGAATATCGTCGAGACATCGCGGGTATTCGCGCGGCGCGTGGCCGACGTCGAACCCCAATGGATCGAGGCCGCGGCCGCGCACCTGCTGAAGCGCGAGTATCTCGAGCCCGATTGGGATGAGGAGCGCGAGGAAGTGGTGGCGCGCGAACGCGTGAGCTTTCTCGGGCTGGTGTTGAGCGCAAGCCGCGTGGTGAACTATGGGCCCATTGCGCCGGAAGAATCGCGCCGCATCTTCGCGCGAGAGGCGTTGGTCTATCAGCGGCTGCACCGCAGGCCCGAGTGGCTGCTGGCGAATGACGCCGCCCTGCGCGACGCGCAGCAGATGGAGGAGCGTCTGCGCACGCGCGACCTTCTACAGAGCGCCGAAGCCTTCGTCGAATTCTATGACCGCGCCTTGCCGCGCCAGGTATCGAGCGCCGCGACGCTGGAGTATTTCACCCGGCATCTCTCGGATGCCGAACGGCGCACGCTGACCCTCGATCCCGAGCATATTTTCGTGCGCATGCCGGAACCCCAGGCACTCGCGCAGTTTCCCGAAGTCGCCAACGTCGATGCGCTGTCCATCCCCGTCGAGTACCGCTTCGCGCCGGGTGAGTCACGGGACGGCGCACTATTGCGTATCCCGCTACTGGCGTTGCCCGGACTCACTCGCGCCGGGGTGGATGCCGCAGTCCCGGGTTTTGCCGAACCTCGAATCGAGGCGCTGCTGCGCTCGCTGCCCAAGGATGCGCGCCGGAATTTGATACCGATCGGCGACACGGCCGCCCAATTTATCGCGAGCACGAGGAGGAGAGGCGGCACGGGCCAGAGCACCGGGACGCCGCCGCGCAGCGAAGCGAGCCCGGGCGGCGCAGCGACTGCGGATCCATACCGATTGAAGGTTTGGCTCAAAGAGCAGCGCGGGATTCCCGATTCCCTGCTTCGCTTCGATCTTGCCGCAGTGCCCGTCCACTTGATGCCGCAGCTTGCCGTGACCGCCGACGGCAGGGAACTGGCGCATGGCAAGACGCTGACGGAATTGCGCCGGGTGAGCGCCGCCGCTGCACGCGCGGAACTCGACGCCCAAGCTCGTGCCGCATATGGGATCGTGGGCGCCTGGCGCCGGTTCGAGGTCGACGAATTGCCCAAGACGGTACCGCTGGCGCTCGCGCAGGGAACGGTTCAAGTGTATCCGGCGCTCGCACGGGGCCTCGAGGTGCGGTATGAATGGTCCGCCGCCGAGGCGAGGCGCAGTTGGCGGCAGGGGGCGGCTCATCTTGCGCGCGTGATGCTTGCCGCCCAGGCGCGCGATCTCGGGAAGGCGATTGCGGGCAACGCCTCGCTGCTGCTCGCGGCGAGCCCCTATCTCAAGAGCGGCGCGCTGATCGAGGCCGTGTTGCAGCTGGTCTTTCGCCGAGCCTGTTTCGAGGACGGCGAGGCGCCGCGCACCCGGCAGGCGTTCGACGCGGCGGTCGATCAGGGACGAGCGCGATTGCATCCCTGCTTGGAAGAAACCATTGCCGGTGCGTTGAACTGGTTCACCGAGGCGCGCGCCGTGCGCCGGGCGCTCGACGATCCGCGCACCGCACTGGCAGCGGATGCAGTCGGGGAAAGCCATGAGCACCTGCGTCGACTATTGAGCGCCGGCAACCTCGAATCCCTGCCGGCCGACTGGCTGCGTCAATTACCGCGGTATCTGAAGGCCGAGGAGCGCCGCTGGCAGCGCAGCGCCGCGCGCGGCGGCGAGCCTCCGCACATCGTCCGTGAACTTCGCCAATGGTCCGCGCGCTTCCGGACGCTGGCACAGCAGGTCGGGGCCGAACTGCGCTGGATCCCCGAACTCGACGATCTACAGAACTGGATCGAAGAGTACCGCGTGTCGCTGTACGCGCAGGAACTCAAAACCCTCGGTCCGATCTCAGCTGCCCGCTTGGAAACGCGAGCCGCCGAAATCGAAGCGTGGATAGCTCGCTAATACGTGGGCCCAGGGATTTTGACCGGTTGGAGTAGGTATCTCTCGTACAGGTCAGCCTCACGGTGCCAATGGTACTAGAATGTTGACGGGCCGTGCGTGAAGGGCCTGGGGGGAGAGGCAGCGGCAAGGCAACTGCTCCTACGTTGCCTTGCCGCTGCCTCTCCCCCCAGGCCTGCATCGCTCAGACGTTGAACCGAATCCCCTGAGCGAGCGGCAGCTCCGAACTCCAGTTGATGGTGTTCGTCTGGCGCCGCATGTACGCCTTCCAGGAATCCGAGCCCGCCTCCCGGCCGCCGCCCGTGTCTTTCTCGCCGCCGAAGGCGCCGCCGATTTCGGCCCCCGAAGTGCCGAGATTGACGTTGGCGATACCGCAATCGCTGCCCTCGGCGGAGAGGAAGCGCTCCGCCACTTGCAATCGGTCGGTGAAGACCGCCGAAGACAGGCCGTAGGGCACGGAGTTTTGGATGGCCACCGCCTCGTCCAGGGTGTCGTAGGCAATCACGTACAGAATCGGCGCAAAGGTTTCGGTACGAACCACGCTCATGCCGGCGTTGGCGCGAATGATGGTCGGTTCCACGAAATTGCCGGGCCGCGGTAAGACCTTTCCGCCGCACAGCAGCTCTCCTCCTTCGGCCTGTGCGGCGGCGATGGCCGCCGAGTAGCGCGCGACGGCCGCCGAATCGATCAGAGGTCCCATCAGCGTGTCATCCGCCAATGGGTCGCCGATGCGTACCTGCCCGAAGGCCCCGATCAGCCGCCGCTCGAGCTCGGCGGCGCGTGAGCGATGCACCAGCACGCGTCGCGTCGTGGTGCAGCGTTGACCGGCCGTTCCCACGGCCCCGAAAACGATGCCGGGCACCGCCAGGTCGAGATTCGCGGTTTCATCGACGATGATGGCGTTGTTGCCTCCCAGCTCCAGCAGACTCTTGCCGAGCCGCTCGGCAACCCTTACGCCGATTTGCCGTCCCACATGGGTCGAGCCGGTAAAAGACACCAGCGCCACCCGGCGGTCTGCGACGAAGCGCGTCGCGAGCTCGGTGCCGGCGTCGATGAAGATCTGGAAAATCGCCGGCAATGCGTGGCGTTCCAGCACTCGGTTGCAGATGTGCTGTACGGCGAGGGAGCACAGCGCGGTTTTGGGCGAGGGCTTCCATACGGTGGCATTGCCGCTGATGGCCGCCAGGAATGCGTTCCAGGACCACACGGCCACCGGAAAGTTGAATGCGGAAATCACACCGACCACGCCGAGCGGATGCCATTGCTCGTACATGCGGTGCTGGGGCCGTTCGGAATGCATGGTGAGGCCGTACAGCATGCGCGATTGCCCGACGGCAAAATCGGCGATATCGATCATCTCCTGGACCTCGCCCACGCCCTCGGCCTTGATCTTGCCGTTTTCCATCGACACGAGGCTTCCGAGCGCGTCTTTGTACTTGCGCAGCTCCTCGCCCATGAGGCGCACGGCCTCGCCGCGCTTCGGCGCCGGCACCAGCCGCCAGGCCGCGGCCGCGGCAACGGCCGACGCCATTACGTCCTCATAGTCCTGCGGCGTTGCGCCGCGAACTTGGGCCAATCGCTGACCCGTGGCCGGATTGATGGAGTCGATGATCGCGCCGCCGGTGTGCGTGCTCCAGCCCCGGCTGCCGGACCAAGTACCCGGGTTGATGTCGCGAAGTCCCAGCGCCTGCAAGGCTTCAGTGGTGTGCTGCATGATGAAATTCCCGCCCATTCATAAGGGGGCGCATTTTGACTTGGGAGTGCCGACAACGCTAGCATCCTAAGATCATGTCGAAATCTCCCGTCTTGACGAACTGGCACCCCGCCAGTTGGCAGAGCCGCCCGGCGACGCAGCAACCCAAGTACTCCGACCCACAAGCGCTGGAGCGCGCGGTGGGCTCGTTGAGCCGGCTGCCGCCCTTGGTGGTGTCCTGGGAGATCGAGGCGCTGCGGGGGAAGCTCGCCCAGGCGCAGCGCGGGGAACAATTCCTGCTGCAGGGGGGCGACTGCGCCGAGAGCTTTGAGGATTGTGAATCCGACAATATTGCCCGGCGCCTGAAGATCCTGCTGCAGATGAGTCTGGTGCTGTTGCAAGGCTTGAAGAAACCCATCGTTCGCGTCGGCCGTTTTGCCGGGCAGTATGCGAAGCCGCGCTCGGCCGATACCGAAACGCGCGACGGGCTGACGCTGCCGTGCTACCGGGGCGACAACGTCAATCGGCCGGGATTCACCGCGGCGGAGCGCGAACCGGATCCGGAGCTCCTGCTGCGCGGCTATGAGCGTGCCTCGCTCACCTTGAATTTTCTTCATCACCCGGAATATTGGGACCTGAGCTTTCTGCGCCACGCGCCGCTGCACGATGCCTATCGAAAGATCGTCGATTCGATTGCCGAGTCGCTGGAATTCTTCGAGTCCGTGAGCGGACAGCGGGTGCACGCCGCGACGCGCGTCGACTTCTACACCAGCCACGAAGGGCTGCATTTGCTGTCCGAGCAGGCGCAGACGCGTTATATCGAGCGTCAGAAGCACTGGTACAACCTGTCCACGCACATGCCGTGGATCGGCATGCGCACGGCCAATATCGACGGCGCGCACGTCGAATATTTTCGCGGCATCTCCAATCCCATCGGCGTGAAAGTCGGCGCCGCAATGAGCGCCGAATGGCTGCAAGAACTCGTGCAAGTGCTGAACCCGCAGAACGAGCCGGGCCGGTTGACGCTGGTGCATCGGTTCGGCGTCAAGGACATCGAACAGCGGCTTCCCGCCATGATCCAGGCAGTGCGCGCCACGGGTTCCCAGGTGCTGTGGGTTTGCGATCCCATGCACGGTAATACGGAGGTCACTGCGGGCGGCGTGAAGACGCGCCGCTTCGACAATATTTTAGGAGAGGTGGAGGCTGCCTTCCGCATCCATGAGGAGGTGGGGTCCATGCTGGGCGGAGTCCATATTGAACTCACCGGCGAGGATGTCACCGAGTGCATCGGCGGTGCGCGGGGCCTGGCGGAGGCCGACCTCGCCCGTGCGTATCGGTCGCAAGTCGACCCGCGGCTGAACGCCGAACAGGCATTGGAATTGGCCATGCTGATCGCGCGCCGCGCCGGTGCCAGCAGGCGCAGGGCCAAGTCCCTCGAGCCCACCCGCTAGCTGGGGCGTGTGCGGGGCTAGCCGGTGGCTCCTCTGTCGATAAGTTAAAAATACTCTGTAGCGAATTATTGATGTAAATCAATAGATTATAGGTTCTAACTAGAATTTCTCTAGATAGCCAGCGACGGTTTTTGAAAAGGCGACTTGCCTCGATGCGTGCAGATGCTATTCTGCCTTTCGATCCTTCCCGCCCGTTGAGATTGAGTGTCGCGAGGCCCCAACTGCTCAGACGACAAGTAAAGAATTAATGACGCATTGCGCGGAATCTTTCCGGCCGCGATGAGTCTCAAGGGTTCTGCCCCCGGGTTCTGGGCGAAGGTTGGGTTGCGCTCGGGTTAGTCCAAAGCCGCGCGTGATCGACGGCGGGCTACGTGGTTATCCGCGTAGCCCGTTTTTTATTTGTGCCCTGCGAGAATTGCGACCTTGCCCGTATGAAGAGCGCGTTTGATCCTATGTGCCGGCGCTGCCCGCGCTTGGGCAAGTTTCTCGATGCCGTGCGCCAGGAAGAGCCCAGCTACTTCTGCCGGCCGGTTCCCCCGTTCGGCGATCCCGACGCCCGATTGCTGATCGTGGGATTGGCGCCGGGAAAGCACGGCGCCAACCGCACCGGCAGGCCATTTACGGGCGATCATGCCGGGATACTGCTGTACGCGACGCTGCATAAGTTTGGGCTGGCCAGCGGCCCCGTTTCCACCGCCGCGGACGACGGGCTCGAGCTCCTGGAGGCCAGGATTACCAATGCTGTGAAGTGTTTGCCCCCCGATAACAAGCCTTTACCGTTGGAAATCAAGGCCTGCAATGATTTCCTTCGCGTAGAGCTCGAGCAAAGCCGCAGCGCCCGCGTCATCCTCGCACTGGGGGCGATTGCGCATGCGGCAGTGCTGCGCGCCTGCGATCTACCCAGCGGTGCCCATCGGTTTGCACACGCGGCGGAACACCCACTCCGCGGGGGTCGGTTGTTATTGGATTCCTACCACTGCAGCCGCTACAACACTCAGACCCGGCGGCTCACGCCCGCGATGTTCGAAGGTGTCGTCGCCAGGGCACGTGACCTCGCGCTTGCTGCGCGGCCGGGATGACCGGAGAGCAAAAACCCGCCGACGCGTCGTCGCCCGAGGCGACGTCGTCTTTGCCGGCGGCGGTACCCGCCCCCGTGGCGGTGCCTCAGCCTGCGCCCACGGCTCCATTCGACGCCAAGAGCTACGTCGAGAGCTTGCCGGCCCGTCCCGGCGTTTACCGGATGTTGGACGCCCACGGAGAGATTCTGTACGTCGGCAAGGCGCGCAATCTCAAAGCCCGGGTCGGCTCGTACTTTCAGCCCAGCAATGTGCAGCCGAAAGTTCAGGCGCTGGTCGCGAAGACCGCGGGCATGGAAGTCACCATCACGAACTCCGATACGGAAGCGCTGCTGCTCGAATTCAATCTCATCAAGAAGCATCGGCCGCGCTTCAATGTGGTGCTGCGCGACGACAAGAGCTTTCCCTACCTGCATTTCGAAACGGAGCACGAATTTCCGCGCTTGACGTTTTATCGCGGATCGCGCAAGGAGCCCGGGCGGTACTTCGGGCCCTATCCGTCGGCCGGCGCAGTGCGCGAGACATTGCAGCAGCTGCAGAAGCTGTTTCGCCTGCGAAATTGCGACGACACCTATTTCGCCAACCGGTCGCGGCCCTGCCTGCAGTACCAGATCCAGCGTTGCACGGCGCCCTGTGTGGCACTCATTTCCAAGGAGAGCTACGCGCGCGACGTGGGCGCGGCGATCAAGGTACTGGAGGGTCGCAACGACGAGGTGTACCAAGACCTCGGCCGCCGCATGGAGGCAGCCGCGCAACGCCTGCACTTCGAAGAGGCCGCGCAGCTGCGCGACCAAATGGCGAAGCTCAAAGCAGTTCAGGCGCAACAGATCGTCACCGCCGACATCGATCACGACGCGGACGTGATCGCGGTCGCGGCCGGCAACGGCGAATACTGCGTGGCATTGATGTTCATTCGCTCCGGCCGCAGCCTCGGCAGCACCACGTTCTTTCCCAAAGCGCCCTTTGCCGAGCTGCCGGAAGTCATGGCGGCCTTCGTGGGCCAATACTATCTCGAGCGCGAGTCGCCGCCGGAAATCATCGTCGAGCAGGAATTCGACGAAAGATCTTTGCTCGAGGCAACCCTGGCGCAGCGCTCGGGTCACAAGGTGCGTATCGCGTCACAGGTCCGCGGCATTCGCGCGCGCTGGCTGGAGATGATGCACAACAACGCGGAACAGGCGCTGACCATGCGCGGACTGGCGCGCGCCAGCATCGAGTCCAGCCTGGAAGATCTGCGCGAGGCCTTCGATTTGGAGGAGACGCCGAACCGCATCGAGTGCTTCGACATCAGCCACACGGGCGGCACGGACACGGTCGCCTCGTGCGTGGTATTCGGCGAGGAGGGTCCGCTCAAGAGCGACTATCGCCGCTTCAACATCAGCGGCATCCAGCCGGGCGACGACTACGCCGCCATGCATCAGGCGTTGACGCGGCGTTACAAGCGCGTGCGCGACGGCGAGATTTCCGCGCCCGATGTGCTGCTCATCGACGGCGGCAAAGGACAGCTTGCGGAAGCGGCCCAGGTGCTCGAAGAATTGGGAGTCGCGGGAATTACCTTGATCGGCGTCGCCAAGGGCGCCGACCGGCGGCCGGGCCAGGAGCAACTGTTCTTGTTGGGCCGGGATACGCCCACTATACTGGCCCCGGACTCGCGGGCATTGCACCTGATTCAGCGCGTGCGCGATGAGGCGCACCGTTTCGCGATCACGGGACACCGGCGCAAACGGGCCAAGCGTCATAGCCAGTCCATACTCGAGACCATTCCGGGCTTGGGGCCCGTCAAACGGCGCGAGCTACTGAAGCAGTTCGGCGGCTTGCAGGGGATATTGCGTGCGGGCATCGAGGACTTCGTTCAAATCCGCGGTCTGGGGCGCGATCTCGCCGAGGTAATCTATGAGCACCTCCACCCAGGGCGCTAAGCGCCAATCGCATTGGAATCTTCCGAATACGCTGACGTGGCTGCGTATTTCGATGATTCCCGCGATCTTCGCGTTGTTTTACCTGCTCCCCTACCCGTGGGCGGACCCCGCAACCTGCGCCGCGTTCGCGCTCGCAGGCATCACCGACAGCCTCGACGGTTATTACGCGCGCAAGCTGGGCCAAACCTCGCGCCTCGGCGCGTTCCTGGATCCCGTCGCGGACAAGCTCATCGTGGCGGCCGCGTTGGTGTTGATCGTGAGCAAGGATCCGCGATGGTTCCTGGTCATCGTCGCGGTCGTCATCATCGGCCGCGAAATAGCGGTGTCCGCGCTGCGCGAATGGATGGCTGAGATCGGCGCGCGCAGCCGCATCAAGGTGACGATTTTGGCCAAGTACAAGACCATCATGCAGATCGTCGGCCTGTCGATGCTGTTGTACCGGCAGGACCTGTTCGGCCTCCCGACGTACAAGCTCGGGCTGGTCTTGACGGGGGTGGCGGCGGTGCTCACGCTCTGGTCGATGGTCCAGTACCTGCGCGTGGCATGGCCGGAATTGAGGGGTAGCGCCCAGCTCTAGGCGGGACGATGCAGGGCGGAATTGCCGCGCAGTTCAAGGCCTTAGCTATATTTCGCACCGGGTTTTTCTTGACTCCCGGCTTTACGGCCCTACAATTGCGCCTCGGTTCGCCGCGGGAATAGCTCAGTTGGTAGAGCGCAACCTTGCCAAGGTTGAGGTCGGGAGTTCGAGCCTCCTTTCCCGCTCCAATCTTCGAAGAACCCCGGCACGTCCGGGGTTCGCTATTTATGACCTTGGGCTAGGTGGCAGAGTGGTCATGCAGCGGCCTGCAAAGCCGCGTACAGCGGTTCGATTCCGCTCCTAGCCTCCATTGTCAGTCCGCCGTGGTTAAAGGGGTCCGCGACAAGTGACAAGGAGCCGATCTGCGACATGATGATGGCGAGCCCAGCCACGAATGGTGTCGACCGGGATCCGACGATCGCGGAGTACGCGGAGATGGAGCGCGACGGCTATCTGGTCGTGCGCAATTTCTTCGGGGCAAATCAGGTCGCGAACCTGTTGCGCTGGACTACGGAGCTCGAAACCGCGCCGGAGGTGCCGGGCCGTCATTGGGTTTATCACGAGGACAGCCGGACCGAGCCCGGCCGGCGCGTGATCCAGCGGATCGAGAATTTCTGCCCGTTCCATGAGGGGTTTGAACAGTTGATCCGCTACGGTCGCCTGGCGCGCTGGACTGCGGCGCTGATGGGCGGCCCGGTGGTCCTGTTCAAGGACAAGATCAACTTCAAGATGCCGGGCGGGGGCGGCTTTAAGGCGCATCAGGATCAACAGGCAGGCTGGGGCACCTATGCGCCGATCTTTGTCACCGCCCTGGTGACGCTCGACCCGGCGATCGAGGAGAACGGTTGCCTGGAGATGGCGGCCGGCCGCCACCGAGAAGGGCTGATCGGCGAGGAATGGTGCCCGCTGGATGAGGACGATCTGAGCCTGCAACCGGTGCTGACCGCGCCCGGCGACGTGATCTTCTTCGATAGTTTCGCTCCGCATGCCTCCAAGCCGAACTTCACCGGCGTGCCGCGGCGAATTCTGTACCTCACGTACAATCTGGCCAGCCACGGCGATTGCAGAGTTCGCTACTATGCCGACAAACACGCGTCCTTCCCGCCCGACATCGAGCGGGATGCAGGAAAGACCTACGTCTTTCGCGTGTAAACGC
>WNFJ01023051.1_pt3 | contig 10841 bp, 12 predicted proteins | sample 5400461 | NCBI WGS metagenome assembly WNFJ01 (sample SAMN13153349, study PRJNA577476) | soil metagenome | isolation source: 115 cm saprolite on Douglas fir-dominated hillslope | place: USA:California | collected 2013-09-17
GCGGGCGCGCCTGGAGCAGGAATTGCGACCTCTGCGCATTCGTCTCAGCTACCCGCCGGTTGCCTATTGCACCGACAATGCCGCCATGATTGGCAGCGCGGCCTTCTTTCACCTGCTCCGGGGCGAGCAGCATGGCCTGGACCTGGATGTTGATCCGGGCTTGAGTCTACCCTTTGTAAAAGCGTGATGTACAGGGTTCTCCGCTTTTGCAGGTAAAAGTCAGTAGCGACGCCCCTTGTGGGTGTCCCGTACTCGTGCCGATGATCCGCCCGTATCCGAACGGGACACCCACAAGGGGCGTCGCTACTGACTATAGCATCAAATTTATTTGTAGGGGCGTACTAAGGCGCCCGGAGGTAGTATGGTAAAACAGAAAGCGTATGCCCTGGGTATCGACCTGGGAGGAACCAAGACCCTGGCGGCGGTGGTGGATATCACTACCGGCGAGGTAGTCGCGTCGGCTCGCAAGCGCACGCGCGCTGAGAAGGGGCAGGAGTTTGTATCACAGCGTATTCTTACTCTATCGGCGCTGGCTATTCAGGATGCGAATTTACCAGCCGATGCCGGTATCGTCGCGGTTGGCGTGGGCGCAGCCGGCCAGATCGATCGCAAGGCGGGCGTTGTTGTCGATGCGCCCAACCTGGGTGTGAAAGATATGCCGCTGGGCGACCTGCTCAACAGGCAGTTTGGCAAGCCGGTGGCGGTTGGCAACGATGTGGAGGTGGCCGCGCTGGGCGAGCACCTCTATGGGTCAGGACGGGGCTATAACACCTTCATGTGTGTGTTTGTTGGCACAGGCATTGGCGGCGGCATTGTGCAGAATGGACGTATGTATACCGGTCTGAGTGGTACTGCCGGTGAGGTCGGTCATATGACCATTGATGCCGGTGGCCGCCTGTGCCCGTGCGGCAGTCGCGGCTGTCTTGAGGCCTACGCCTCGCGCACTGCAATTACGAAAGCCATCATGTCTGAAATCCATCATGGCCGCGCGACCATTCTGGCTGATGACGCAGAACACCAGTTAAAAGAGGGTGAAACCACCATTCGCTCAGGCACGCTGGCGGACGCCATTGGTCATAATGATGCCCTGGTCATTGAGTGTGTGATGGAAGCTGCCGATTATCTCGGCTATGGCCTGGCGTCGGTCATGAACTTATATAACCCGGAGTGTATCATCCTGGGTGGGGGCGTAATCGAGGCGATCGACCTGCTTTTTGAACGCGCGGCGCACCGGGCGCGCATCACCGCCCTTTCCAATCCGGCCCGCGACACCAAAATCATACGCGCCAAACTGGGAGACTTTTCAGGCGTGGTGGGCGCGGCCTGCCTGGGAGCGCAGAAAGCAGGATATACATTCCCCATCGTGTAGGGAAATAGTAAACCCGAGGGCGACCGCCTGACGCGTACCCATATGTAAGAGGCGAGGGCGACCGCCTGAGGTGTACCCGTATGTAAGAGGACGAGGGCGACCGCCCGAGGTGTACCCATATGTAAGAGGCGAGGGCGACCGCAAGGGTCCCCACCTTTCACAACCCCACCCCCGCCCTTACAATGACTACGATGGGGCGGGAACCCTTGCGGAATGAGCATTTAGAGGGGGAAGTCAGATCATGGATGCAGCAGATCCACAAGTTAGCGCTCAGGTTGAGGTGCGCGCGGTAGAGATGACCGACGCGCCCGCGTTGCACGAGTTGGATTACAGTTTTGAGACGGATTACATCTATACGCTGCATGTGCATGGTTATTTTAAGCAGGGAGACGGACAGACGCAGGTAGCTGGTCAACCCGCGCTCGCCTTTGAGTTGCGCGAGATGCTCGTTGATCTGCCCATCTACAAGGATTTCCGCGCCTACCAGCACACGCTCGAAGCGGTCGAGGCCAGGCTTGCCGCCGCGCAGGGCGGCTATGTGGCGCTGGCCGATGGACAGGTTGCCGGTGTGGTATTGCTCAATGTCGAAGAATGGCGCTCGGTGGCGCGCATCAAGGATATCATCGTGGGGCGATTATTCCGCCGCTACGGTATCGGCTCCCTGCTGCTCAACTGCGCCGCCGACTGGGCGCGCAATCGTGGATGCCGCGCCATTCTTTTAGAGACACAGAGCAGCAACTATCCTGCCATCCGCTTCTACCTGCGCAATGGCCTGCAAGTGTGGAGCATCAGCCAGCACCATTACCCGCCCGGCCCTGACGAACACGAGGTGGCCATCTTTATGGGCAAAATGCTGCGCTAACAATTTTTTCCCGCAACTATCGCAAACTGACTAACGCGATAATGCCGAAGATGGTAATAGCCGCGCCTGAAATGCGGTTGAGCCAGCGTAACCATGTTGTGGTCCACTGAAAACCCCGCCTACGACCAGCGCTGCCGCGAGGTAATTGCCCCCGGTTGCTCCAATTCCGAGACCGGCAAAGATTACCGCAAACGAAAGAATGGTGAGCGGGTTGGTCAGCGTGAGCAGCAGCGTGGAGGCGTATGCGCCCGCGTAGTTGTTGGCTCGCGCCTCGGCGGCCTTTTCCGCCGGCCTGGTCAGTATGGTTCGGATGCCCAGGTAGATGAGAAACAGTCCACCAATCAGGCGAATCCAGTTTTGCTCGCTGACCAGGAAGCTTGTAATCACCGTCAGCCCGAATGCTGCTATGCTGCCGTAGATGGCGTCAGCCGTAGCGATGCCCATACCCGACACCAGCCCGTACAGGTAGCCTTTGTTGAATGTGCGCTGGATGCATAAAATGCACATGGGCCCAACCGTCGCCGCGATGGTAAAACCAAGCAACAGACCGCGTAGGTAAAAACCGGTGTTCATCGTATTCTCCTCGATAGCTTGACTTGATAGTTGATAGCGTTGTTTCAAAGACAAAAAAAGTCGCCAGACCTTTCAGGGGTCTGGCGACTGGTAACGTCTATTTCTTAGCTGCTGGAGGGCAAGCAAAGCGAACCAAACCTCTCGAGTTGGCCTGGCTGCTGGTTCTGATTCATGCTTAAATGGATTCACCTGTTTGCGTCCTGTGTGCTGTCAGTTCGATCTCTAATTGGCAGAGTATAGCAGACAGAGGTGAGGAATGCAATACAAAAGAGACGGGAAATTGGTCTTTCTACACGAGTGGCGTATAGAGAAAATCCGAGAACTGAGCTATAATGGGTTCTCAAGAGGACGGGGCTAGAGATGTTTACGCTCTATATCAAATGAATAAGGCAAAGGAAGCGAAAGCATGAATAAACTAGAATTAGAGGCTTTATTGGAAGAGTTTGATGAGGAATTAGTGAAAGCCTTCCCCGGCCCAGAACTGATGAGTGTACTCGTGGTCGGAGGCGCGTGCTTACTCTTTCAGGGAGTCACCAGCCGGCCCACCGAAGATGTGGACGTAATTATTTTTGACATGATGGGTAGCGATGAGAACACTCTGATCTTCCACTCTCCGATCGCCGACAAGATTCGCCGGATCATTAAGGGGATTGGGAAGCGTCACGGACTCAAGGGGCAAGAGCAGCTCTTTTTTAATGACGATTGTGCGCCCTTTTTACTGGATCTGAGTGAAAACGAGCTGCCGCCTATGCACTTGTTCAAAGCCTATCAAAAGTTACATCTGTATGTCCCAAGCGACCTCAGATACATCCTGGCTTGCAAGCTCATGGCAGGCAGGGCAACAAAAGACTTTGCCGATATCAACGTCCTGTGCCAAAGGCTTGGCATCCGAAACCGGGTACAGGCACAATCCGCGGTGGATCAGTACTTCCCCTCTCAAGTTGATCAAGCTATCCATATGTTGTCTAGTACATTAGATAGCTTGTTTGGGAAATAATCTGGCATAACAGCGTTGTCTGGCAATCCTTTCTATGGTATGCTTTATGTAGCAGGAACGGGTATGTTATGAGTGACCCAAAGAGGATGCGATGACCTTCCAATTTACGACCCAAACATTGGCCATGGCCTACGACGAACTCGCTTCAAGCAAAGAAGGGTTTCGTGTGGCTATGGGCAATTTTATGAATGCATTCTTTTTGTATTGTGTTGATAGCCGTCAAGGTCTCATAGATGATCCAATCCAGATGCCAGAGAACCCCACTGAGTACCAGCGCGGGTGGGCAGCATTCTGCGCGGGCGCGGCGGAATACTTAGCCTCACGCTATCACCTGCAGTGTCCGGCCTGGGCGCATGATCCCGTGTATCGCATGCCAGAGCCATGGTATACCGTTCCCAATGCCAATCCAGCGATGCGCAGGCACTTTCAGAAAACGGCTCCCGAAGCGTTCCGTCGCCGTAACGTGTTCTGCGACGATCATGTATTCAGCAATGCACATCCGTCATCGCGTGAGCCGGGAAACCTTGCCGACCTGCGGCGCAGGCGCATGGAGGTACTGGCTGCATTGCCGCAAGCAGAGCGCGAGGCGTATCTCGTGGCGCATAACGCGAAGATGTCAGGTAAGCCGCGCATCCATATTATCTCGTAGCCTTGCGAGTTCTTTGTTTCCAGGTAAGCCCAGTCTGCCGGGAAGCGAAACGCTTGCTGGTTGGGGGGTTGAGGTGCCTGGGTTTCTAGCCAGCGCATCGGAACGGTTCCTTTATTGAAGAAGCCGTGCGTGCCTCCGACGCTGGTCCACACGTAGTCGCCCGCTTTCACATGATATGTCTGGCCGTCGAGGATTGCTTCGGCTTCACCGCTCAGGAAGAAATAGGTTTCCTCGAAGGGGTGGTCATGGATGTTGCCCTCGCCGTCTGGCTGGAACTCTACCATGAAGAGGGTCAGGTGCTGCGAGCCGAGCATTCGATCTACCAGCATTTTCAGGGAGATGCCGAAGATGTTTCCGCCCCGGTAGCCGTCCATTTGCAACTGGCTGTGCGGCGGCATCTGGGAGTTGTCGAAGTGACCGAGATAGCGCGTGGTCGGGTCGCGGAAATCCGGGCGACTGCCGGTAGTGGGCGCGGCTCCATTCTTGAAGAAAAAGGTGTCGCGTTCCTGCCCAACGGGTTTTGGCTGCGGTGAGAGCATTTCCAGCCAGCGAACGGGTTTATCGCTGGCATTGCGCCAGGCATGGGGTACAGCGGCCTGGAAAATGCCGTAGTCGTCTGCTTCAAGCCGATAGTCGCGACCATCGATGCTCACGAGAACCTGCCCTTCCAGAATGTAGAAAGCTTCCTCGTAGAAATGAACATGTTTGTTCAGAGTGCCGCCTGCGTCGAGCTTGCTGAGGCCCAGGCCGGTATGTACCGCGCCGGTGGTGTTGTGGTCAACCAGGTTTACGCGAGAGTATCCCAGGCTGTGCTGTTTGTAGTCGGGAGGGACCTGGAAGGCCGCTTTATCGTAGTTTCCTACGTGATGCATGACAATCTCCTTTCAAAAGCCGCTTGTTAGCTCTTCATTCCAGCCATGTGGGCCAGCACGTCGAACATCACGGCGAAATCTTCTCTTGCCATACCCATTGCGCGGGCGGCGGTGAGCAGTTCGTTGGAGAGGGCCACGGATGGAAGCGGCACGTCCGATGTTCTGCCCAGCTCCAGGGCCAGCAGCAAGTCTTTCTGCATCATATTCACATCGAACCAGACCTCTTCGGGCTTCTCGAGGATGAAAGGCGCGCGATGCCAGGTGGCAGGTGAGGCCAGCGCGCTATTTCGCCATGCCTCGACAGCCGTTTCGCGCGCTATGCCGTTCTTCTCAGCCAGGAGGATGCCTTCACAGAAAGCGAGAAATTGGGTGGATAGGCTGAGGTTGATGGCGATTTTCATTAAGATGGCCTGGCCGTTGCCGCCGACGTAGGTCACTTTGGGCGTGATGTCCGACAATATGGGCAACACCTGCTCGAAGGTCGCTCGCTCGCCCCCGACTATCATGGAGACAGTTCCCTCTTCGACATGAATGACGTTGCCGGATACTGGCGCGTCGAGCATGCGCGCTCCCCTGGCCGTGACCTGCGCGGCAATCTCACGCGATACACTGGCGCCGATAGTGCTCATGTCGATGTAGACTTTGCCGGGTGTCAGACCGGCCAGAATGCCATCGCCGCCGTTAAGAACCTCGTGCAACGCGGCGGTATTCGTGACCATGCTAAAGGTCACATCAGACTTTTCCGCGACCTGGCGCGGTGACTCGCCCCACTGCATACCGGCGTCCAGCAGCCATTGCGCCTTTGATTTTGTACGATTGTAGCCTGTGACGGTGTGTCCGGCGTCTACGAGCCGCTTTGCCACGCGGCCCCCCATTTTGCCAAGACCCACGAAGCCGAGTTGAGCCATATATATCCCTCAATCTTTAGTAGCTTTTTTCTGGTTACATACATTTTATGATATTTTGCATGGCGTGATAACGGGACAGCACCTATGGAGGCTGCCATAGGTGCTGTCCCGTTATTTATTGTATATAAGCTCTACAACTCCCGTAGTCATTCAAAGTGCTAGTTCTTAGCCCAGGGAACGCCAATACGCACTATTTCTCGCCACGCTGGATTGGTAATGCTATAGGCGTCAAGTATTATAGCTAATGCCACTCACACACTCCTGCTGCTACGAGTTTTATTTATGAAACCACTTCCACCTCTTCCAGCTTCGGGAAGAGAGGCGATGGCGTCGGCAAGTGCAAACCCGCTGGCACGCCGGTAGGCCGCCAATGGACGGAGCTGACATCGCCCTCGAAGCCGAGATAGTGATGCAGCTTCTGCGATGAGAACGGCAGGTAGGGCCAAAGCATGATGTGCAGGCCGCTCAGCACCTGCAACATCACGTGGATGGTGGTGCCTGCTGCTGCGCGATCAAGCTTGATTTGTTTCCAGGGGGCCTGCTCGTCCAGGTAGCGGTTGGCTGCGCGCGCCACGGCCATAGCGGTGTTGATACCCTCTTTGAAGTGGCAGTTGGCGATGTTGTGCCCGACCAGGGTGAAGCCGCGATCCACCTCGTCCAGGATTTCGCGGTCGGCCTCGCGCAGCGTCTGCGGCTCTGGCACAACGCCGCCGAATCTACTTTGCAAGAACGTCAGCGTGCGATGCACGGCGTTGCCGTAGGTAGCGACCAGCTCGTCGTTATTGCGGCGGATTAGTTCATCGTAGGTGAAATCAGAGTCGCGCCCTTCGGGCGCCGTTACCGACAGGTAATAGCGCAGGGTGTCAGGATTGTAGCGATCAAGCACGTCCTTTGTCCAGATTACGTTGCCCCGGCTGCTCGAAGCCTTTTGCCCGCTCATGGTCATGAACTCGTTTGCGGGTACGTCATAGGGCAGGTTGCGATTGCCGTAGCCCATTAACATGGCGGGCCAGATGATGGCATGGAACGGGATATTGTCCTTGCCGATGAAGTAGTAGGACTTCACCGGAGGGGTGGTCTGGTCGGGAACCCACCACGTTTTCCAGGCTTCCGGCGTTCCCTGTCGCTCGGCCCATTCTACAGAGGCGGAGAAGTAGCCGATCACAGCGTCGAACCAGACGTAGATACGCTTGCTTTCATAGCCATCCAGCGGAATGGGTACGCCCCAGTCCAGGTCGCGTGTGATGGCGCGGGCGCGCAGCCCCTCTTTCAGCCAGTTCATGGCAAAACCAAGCGTGTTGGTGCGCCAGAAATCCTTGCCCTCGGAGAGCCAGGCCAGCAGCGGTTCCTGGAGTTTGGGCAGGTCCAGGAAGAAATGTTCCGTCGGGCGAATCTCCAACGCGCTGTCTTTGCTTCCACAGATGCGGCAGCGTGACGAGATGAGGTCCACTGGATCGAGGGTGTGTCCGCAATTGTCGCACTGGTCGCCGCGCGCCTGCGTGTAGCCGCAATGCGGGCAGGTGCATTCGACAAAGCGGTCGGGCAAAAAACGGCGGTCGGTCGGGCAATAGGGAGACTCCATTGTGTCTTTGAAGATATACCCTTTAGCGTGCAGAGTTAAGAAGAAATCTTGTGTGATGCGATAGTGATTTTCTGTGCCGGTCTCGGTATATAAATCCCAGGACATGCCCAGGCGATCCCATATTTCACAAATCTGGCGGTGATAACGCGCCACAAATTCGCGCGGGTCAATGCCCTCATGCTCGGCGTCAACCAGGATGGGCGTGCCGTGTTCGTCGCTGCCAGACACCATCAAGACTTTGTTGCCTGCCAGGCGATGATAACGGGCAAAAGTATCAGCAGGGAGATAGGCCCCCACAATCTGACCAACATGCGTGGAGCTTTTCGCATAAGGCCATGCCACACACACGAGAATATGTTCATTCATTAAAATTCATCTCCCTTGGAAAAATGAGGTTAAAAACAGAGTGAGCAATTACCTTGCGTATTATAACATGAGAGGCAAGATTTCCATGGTGGGGTAAGGGTAGACAGGCCTCCAGTTTAATTGCCGATGTAGCGCGCATAGATGGAGCGGGCCACCATTTCGTTGTCTGTGCCTTTAATGATGGCGCGGGCATCGGGAAATACTGTCACGTCGTAGCCATCAACCAGTAATCGCAGCAGGTAGCTATTATATGAAACTTGCCCGACCGGGCGTAATCGTTCGGCGAGGTCGGGCAGGTTAATGCTATCGCCTCGTTTGCCGCTGCGCACCTGCACCGCGTCGCGCCCGCACAGGCTGGTACTGCCAGTTCCTTGCGACATATCGAGAAATTCATAGTGATGCTGGCCGCAGGTAGGGCAATCGGGATAGCGCGGCAGTTCGATGCGTTCGCTGGTATTTTCCCACACATCCATCCAGAACATGTCCCGGCTGACTTTGTCGCTCTTGAGCAGGATTTTGAGCGCCTCGGTGGAGACGACGCCCGTGATAGCCCCCACAATACCGTTCAGGATACCGGCCGTATCGCACGTCGCGGTAGTGCCGGGCAGCGGCATCTCAGGGTATATGCAGCGCAGGCAGGGCGTATCGCCTGGAATAATGTTCAAGGTTACGCCATAGGAAGCGATCACCCCGCTATAAATCCACGGGCGTCCGTATTTGACGCAGGCGTCATTGAGCAAGTAGCGCGTGGCAAAGTTGTCCGTTGCGTCTAAAACGAGGTCTACGCCCTGTACCAGAGACTCAATGCCATCAGCGTTGATATCTTCGACGAGCGCTTCGATCGTGACATCGCTATTGATGCGGCGCAGCTTTTGCGCAGCCGCTACGGCTTTGGGGAGCCTGCGTTCGATATCGTCCTCGTCGAAAAGTATCTGGCGTTGCAAGTTATTGAGTTCGATGTAGTCGCGATCAGCGATTACCAGCCGCCCGATCCCTGCGCGGCAGAGATTATTAGCCAGCGTGCTGCCCAACGCGCCACATCCGATAAGAGCTATCGAGGAGGCTCGCAGCCGTTCCTGCCCTTCTTTCCCAATGGGCTTAAATAACGTCTGCCTTGAATAGCGATCTAGTGAAGGTGTTACTGACATTGCGACCTCTCTATGCTTGTCCTGTAACGGTAATCCTGATGCTATTGTATCATTTCCAGGATAGCTTTTGGTGGGTCCTCGTCGGGCTGCTTCTCGAGCGGGTCGGCGTAAATCGGACTTCCTGAGCGTAGCCTCTCGCACCGCTCTGTATCAGGTGTATTAGAACGCTTGTTTTTCCAGCCGGAATCTGGTATGCTTGAAGAGCTGCGGCACCAGCTGCCAGCGTATTCGAGGCTAGGCCGCTCACCCAACCTGAGATCAGAGAGGAGGAAGCCTTAACGAGCTGGGATGCTGGAATGCAACAGGCGAGACTCAACAACGCAAGTGCAACAAGCAAGAAGGAGAAGAGACTATGAGCACAAGTGAAGACTATCACTTGCCTCCCAAAGAAGGCTTTGTCCTGACACACTTCTTGACCGTCGCGGATGTGAACCGCTCAGCGGAGTTTTATGTGCGTATCCTGGGAGGCACCGTTGTTCGCAGTGGCGAACCCACTATCATCCAGATTGCCAATAGTTGGCTAATTGTGAACATCGGTGGCGGTCCCACCGACGATAAACCCACCGTGACGCTTCGTCCCCCTCACAATCCCAATGAGGTTTCCAGCTTCCTGAATATTCGTGTTGCCGATATCAGGGCCTGCTACGAGAAGTGGCGAAGCAGAGGGGCCGAATTTCTGACTGAACCAAAGGACCACGGCAGAGAGATCCGCTGCTACATGCGTGACCCTGACGGCTATCTCATCGAGGTCGGGCAAACCACCGCTCCCCAAGCCTGAACGGGAAAAGTCAGAGCAATCGCATCGGAATGTGGAAATGATACAATGCTAGAAAAATGCAAAGGAGGACATCATCCATGGCGAGAAGAGCGGGCTTCCACCAGTTCCTGACCAACCTTGATCAGCCGATGCCCTTACCTGAGAAATTGAGGAAATTAACGGGCAACCTGTGGCGACGAGTCGCACTGCGCCAGACCTGCTGTGGACATCCAGGTGAACCACTTTTTACCTACTTATGAGCTTAGCACGGAAGATGGCGGAGAGCCTTTTCTCTCTACTCGTGATTTTTCTGGTTTCCTTCGGGGTCAGCGCATCCAAACCTGAGAACTGTACCCTGAGATTTGGATGCGCTGACCCCTTCAAGAACGTCCGGTCTGTTTGAGGAACACGCCGTCGAGCGTGGGCCGAGAACGTGAGATCTCGCGTCCCCAATACCTGCGCCGCTGAGCGATCCTCCGTATGGCCGGGCCTCGCCTACTCGCCACGCTCGACGTACAGCCCTCATCGGAGCGGCTGCGGTGCGTTCGGCCTCCCTACCGTACGGGGTTGCGGTTGTATACCGCTCGCGCCCAGAGGTACCCGACCAGGGCGAGGCCAGCGCACCAGGCGACGGCGAGGACGGCACTGTTTCCAATCGGCGTGCCCAGCAGCAGTCCCCGCAGCGTGTCGATGGTGGGCGTGAAGGGCTGGTACTCGGCGAACCAGCGCACCCCGACCGGCATCGAGTCCGGGCGGAC
>WNFJ01064993.1_pt1 | contig 10841 bp, 8 predicted proteins | sample 5400461 | NCBI WGS metagenome assembly WNFJ01 (sample SAMN13153349, study PRJNA577476) | soil metagenome | isolation source: 115 cm saprolite on Douglas fir-dominated hillslope | place: USA:California | collected 2013-09-17
TTTGGTTTACCTCCTGGCAATTTCACTTTCAAGCGTAGGAGGTAGGTCCGTGGTGAACAATCGGGTGTAATGGGTAAAGGCTGCGGACATGCCCTTTAAGCCTCATACCTTTTAGGATCAGTTACCTACGACCAGATGTGACTGCGGCTTCAGGGCACTGTTACGGTCACGGTTCCAACGTTGACTGCGCTCGATCCCGCCTGAGCGACCACCCCCACCGGGAACGTGACCGACGTGCCTCCCGGCGTAGTTACGCCGCCACTCGTGGTACCGCCTGCGCCGGCGCTTCCTCCCGTGCCGCCCATTCCCCCACTTCCGCCTGTGCCCGAAATTCCTGAAGTGCCGCCTGTTCCGAGGGTGATCCCTCCGGATCCTATGGTGTCCCTTGTCCGCGAGCCACCACAAGAAACCAGAACCATCGCCAGCGCGAATGTCAGCCCCACGCCGACGAATATGCTCGCGACCGTTGGCGCCGGCACTGGCCGCCCGCCCTCTCGTCCGCGCGCCCAGGCCAATGTCAGCGCGCTCAACAGCAGAAGCAAGAGACCTGAAATCGGCGGAACGCTTTGCGTCGGCGTCAGCCTTGACGGAAAGGCGTCCCGCGGATTCTTAGCTACGCTTCCGGTTGCAGGCGTGTTCAGGACCTGCATTCTGAGTGTGAAACTGGTTCTTCCATTGACCGGCAGGAAGGCTGAATTAGGACTGAACGCGCACGTCACGCCGACGGGCGCGCTGCAAGCGAGACCCAGTTGACCGCCGAAGCCGCCAGTGCTGGCCACCGTGACCGCGAAGCTCGCGCTGGTTCCGACGGGAATCGTCATCGCCGTCGGCGTCACTGAGCCGGTGAGCAGCCCCACGCTGATCTGCATATCGTGAAATTGACTGATGGTCGGACTTGCCACGTTGAGGGTGAAGGGAAAGCCGCCCGTCGACAGCGTAGGCGGAATGGTAACCGCCACTCCCACCGTCGAGCCCGTTTTGCTCGGCGTCAGCGATGCCGGATTGAAGGAGCACTCCGCTCCTGGTGGCAGCCCGCCGCAACTGAGGTTCACGGCTTGATTGAAGCCGCCGGTCGCCATCAGGGTCACCTGCGCGGTCGCCGTTCCTCCCGGCAGCGCCATCAAAGACGCCGGTACCGCGCTGATCGTGAACCCGCTGCCAGCGGTAGAAACCGAAGCTCGACTGAAAACAACCTTGCGTTCCACTCCGGCAGTCCAGACGACGTTTACGTTGCCTGCTGAGTCCACTGCCATCCGAGGACTGCTCGCTCCCGAACTGTGAGAGACGTTTTGAGCCGCAGAAAAACTGGCACCTCCGTTGCTCGAACGGCTAAAAAAGATATCCCCGGCGCCCGGCGTTGGAACGTCGCCCCGCCAGACGATATTGACATTTCCACGCGAGTCCACGGCTACCGATTGATCAGGCCCTCCACTTGAGCGAATGTTCTGAGACTTCGAGAAGCTCCTGCCCCCATCCATCGAGCGATAATATGTGCCGCTCCCATCGAATGCCAGAACACTGATGTTGTCGCCCGAATCAACGACAAGCCTCGCGTCACACCCCGCGTCGGCGCTGTTTAAGGTGAGCGTTGGAGAAAAGGTGACCCCTGAATCAGCAGACCGATTAAAGTGCAGAGCGCAGGTGTCCCCCACATTGTTCGTCTGCTCAGACCAGAGAATGTTGATGTCACCCTGCGGACCGAGAGCGATCCGCGCTCCCGCCCCATAAACGAATTTCCCGACCTCGACAGCGCTGGAAAATGTGGCGCCTCCATCGGTGGAACGATTGAACATCACAGCGCCCGTTGAACCGAACTGTGGCCAAACCAGATTGATATTGCCGTTCGCGTCGAGGGCCATCGCCGGCGCAGCCGAAGACGTGCCCATATTCAGCTCCGCCGTCAAATCTTTCGGCGGAGAAAAAGAAACGCCATCGTTCGAACGGCTAAGCAAAAAGTGCAGATCGGTTCCCTGCCAGAGCAGATACACGGCGCTGTTTCGATCTACGTTGAGCTGTACGCTCGCGTTTCCCGCGCCGCTAGAAATCGCAGCGGGAGCCGAGAATGTTTTCCCCCTATCCGTCGATCGCGTGAAAAAGATGCCTTTGCTCGTCGACCATGCAACATCAATATTGTCCTTGGCATCGACGGCGATCAGCGGCTGCCCGCCCGGGACTCCGCTGGAAATCTCGGTCGGCGTGCTAAAGGTTTGCCCCCGTGCCCCTGCGGCGCAGGCGATAATGGCCGCAATCGCCAGCACATTGGCCCGCATGACCTGCCGCCGCGCACACCTCAGGCGTGTTCCTATCCAATCCACATGTAATGGCATTCGACACATCCAGGTGAAATCGGAGCGAACTGGATCGCTTCGGAGAATTGCTCGGGGGGACTACAGTCAAGGCGTGCAAGTAGTCTGCCAAATCGCGCCGCCTGAAAACGCAAGAGGTCGGCCATATTTCTGCCTCCCATGTTGCAAAGGCTTGCACATACTCAGCCCCGGACTTCCGTTTCTACTTCAGAAATCAAATACACAAGGGCGCTCATTGGGTTGTCAGCCCGAGACTCAAATCCGGTGATTGGAAGAATTGCTCAGCGGGGGGACGGGACGGAATACCACGAATCTGTCAGGGGCTTTCCCGGGAAGCCTTAGGAACCGGGTACTGGGAAATCATGGCCCCGAGCTGCCAAACCTCGGAAGGCGCAGCCTCGTAGGCTGCGGCCAGCACTACGGCACGGTGATGGAAATGGTCTGCAGGTCGGTCGTCGCGGGATTCGACTGCGCCCGGACCGTCAGCGGGAAGGTGATCGAACCGCCGCCATTACCGCCGCCGTTATGCGTTGAGCCGCCGCAAGATGCCAAGCCGGTCGCCGCTGCTATAAGCAGGAGAATCAATGCCAGCGGTCGAGCTAACTGCATCGCCTTGTAACTCAGCGCCGCCCAGCGCAACGCCTGCACCGGTGCCCCGCCGGCATTTCGCTTCCGCTCAATTACGGTGACAAAAAATACCGTCAGGCCGACGCCCCACATCCCTAGAACCATTACTGATATACCTTCCGGCCGCCAATGAGAATCAACTCCCGGACTGTGCTGCGTTGCCGATGCTGAAGGTTTAACGGAGACGCTCACGCTCAGCGTCGCGGATGCGGAGCCATTCGCGGCTATGTTCAGCGGGTTCGGATTGAACGTGCAGCTCACTCCCGCCGGCGCTCCGCCGCACGAAAACGTTACGGAGCCCGCGACGGAATTGGTCGACTTCACCGATAGGTTGAACGCCGCCCTGCCATTCACGTTGATCACGGCGGATACCGGCGAGATCGACGCCGTCACTCCACTAAGGCTGAAGACAGGCGGCGGCGCGAGCCCTTGGGAATCACCGTTAAGCAAAACATCCGCGCTGCTTCCCGAATTCCCCAGCCAGACAGTGTAGGCATTGCCGCTCCCGTCGACTGCGATTTGGCCGGCGTTTGCTGTGACGGTCGGAGAATTGTCCAGCGTGAACTGCTTGAAATTCGCGCCATCGGTCGACCGCGCAAGAACAATGTCATATGCAGTGCTCGGATTCGTCGCGCTCGCCTGCTGCCAGATAATATCGATCGTTCCGCTCGCCTCGGTCGCAATCTGCGGGAAGCCGGTTGCCACGGCTCCCGGTGGCGGCGCACTCGTGAGCGGCAGTTGATTGGAAAAGGACCCTTGCGTGCCTCCCATTGTCGAGCGGCTGAAGTACACAACCTCCTGCGCAACGTTCAGCTGGACGTCTCCGATCCACACCACGTTGATATTTCCGTTCGCATCGATCGCCATCTGCGGCGTGTAAGCTGCCGTAGTCGCGAGGTTCTGAAAACCCTGGTGGTTCACTTTGTCAAAGCCTGCGAAAGCGCCGCCGCTATCCGTTTGATACGTTGTGATGAGGTCTCTGATGCTCGAAACATTGGAATGATCGTTAGCCCAGAGGAGATGGATGGTATTGTTTGCGCCTAGAGCGATTTGCACATCAAAAGTACAGCCGGTCTGCTGTACTTGATTTACCGTCAGCGTGTCGTCAACGGGAAAGTCACCGAAATGGCCACCGCTATCGACCGACCGCGCAAACATCATCGTCGGGCAGTTGGTACTGGGGAAATTGGGATCGGTATTTTCCCAGACGGCGTAAACGGTGCCTTGCGTGTTGATGGCCATCCGCGGGCTTACTCGCGCCATCGGCGCACTGGATAACTGCGTCACAGCAAAGCTGCTCCCATTGTTCGTGGTGCGAGCGAAGTATGCCGCGCTCTGCCCCCAAACGATATCCACCCCTCCGCTCGGATCCGTCGCGATCCGCGGAACAGGCGCGCTGCCGCCGGCAGCGATTCCCCTCGTATTCGACACGTTCACAGGCGCGGAAAACGCGTTGCTTGTCCCAACAAGGCTGCTAAAGAAAATGTCGCCCCCGCCCGCGCTATTTATTCCCGCCCAGGCGACATACACACCAGCGGAATTGACCGCGATCTGTGGCTGCGAACCGTTTGATGGCAAATCCGTTGTGGCCACCACCATCGTGCTGGAAAATGCTCCTCCGCCCGCGGGCGAGCACCGAAAGAGAATGGCTCCCGAATCGAGCCACACGACATTGATATCCCCGCTCGGCCCCATTGCGATCGAGGGAATCACCGTGTGGCCTGTGTCCGAAAGGTTTATGGGGACTGTCAGAAAGCTTTGCGCTCGCAGCGTGCCCAACGAAAGGGCCATCGCGAGCACCACCCAGACAATCCATTGCATATGTAGGTAAGGAAATCGATGCATGCTTCCATTGCATATGTAGGTAAGGAAATCGATGCATGCTTCGTAGAATGTCTTCGGCTGGAGACCGGATAGGAAAGTACCCGGAAGAACCTAAGAGAGGAATACTGCCAATACCGGGGACCGTACTGCGGACTTGTGGTAGCTCAGCCGCGTCGGTTGATTGTCGCGGCTAGTTTTCTGGATCGCTGCTCGCTGCGATCGCCTTTGCGCGGATGGCCTTGGCGCGCGCCGTGGCCTGCGCCGCTTGCTCCGCGTGATCGGTCTTGAGCAAAACGGCAGCGTAGTTATCGAGAATGGAAGCGAGTTCCGGATCATCGGGGCCGAGAACTTTTTCCTGAATCGCCAGCTCGCGCTGCAATTCTTTCGTGGCCTCCACGTACCGCCCCTGCAGGAAGAAAACCTCGCTTAGCCCGCCGAGGATGGGAGCCAGTCGCGGGCTGTTCGAGCCGAAATTTTCTTCCAGTATGCCGAGGGCACGGAGGTTCAGAGGTTCCGCCGAAGCGTAATGGCCCTCCGCGACGTTCAGCCGCGCAAAGTCACCGAAGATCGTTGCCGCCAGCGGCTCCTTGGCGAAATTCCGATCGGCCAACGCAGCGGCTTGCTTGTAGATTGGTTCCGCCTGCGCGTATTTCCCTTCGGCGATGTAGATATTGCCGAGATCGTCGAGCGTAGTCGCCAGATCGCCCTGATCGTCGCCGGATCCGTCTTTGCCGGTGGTTTTTTCATCGATGGCCACCAGGCGCCGATACAGCGGCTCGGCTTCCTCGTAACGCTGTGAGTCGCGATAGAGTCCTGCAAGATTCATCAAACTCTTGGCGACTTCGGGATGATCCGGAGCAAACACTTTCTCCCGAATCGCCAAAGCGCGTTGGTAGAGCAGCAGCGCGTCCGTCCCCCGCCCCTCGAGATCGTAGAGCACTGCGAGATTGTTGAGGCTGGTAGCTAGATCGGGACTATTCGCGTCCAGTGCTTTTTCGCGAATCGCCAGCGCGCGCTCATAAAGCGTCTGGGCTTGCGCGTACTTGCCCTGATCCGCGTAAAGCGCTCCCAAATTATTGAGGCTGGCGGCCACGTCCGGATTGTCGGCGCCGGCGTGTTCCCGAATCTCCAGCGCCCGCCGGTAGATAGGCTCGGCATCTGTGAAATTTCCCACTTCCTCGTAAAGGACGGCCAGCTTATTCAGGCTGGAAGCTACATTCGAAGCATCGGCGCCAAATCTTTCCTCGGCAAAATCCACCAATTGCTGCGCCACCGGAACTGCCTCCGCAAATTTCCCCTGACCGTAGAGCGAATCGACGCGCGCGTTTAGCCCATCCCATGTGTTTTGTTGCGCGCTGACGCTCGGCGCCAAACCAATGACCAGGCCGACAACAAAAATGATTGCAATGGACCGGTAACCAATTTTTCGAGCGGGGAAAATCACAGAACTCTCCTTGGCCGATGCTTGCGCGGAGCAAGAGCGAAACCGGAACGGGATCCGGCTGAGGCGAAATGGGGCGCAAGTTCGTCAAGGTTAGCGTCGGGGGCAGAGCCGGTCAATTAACCGACCCGACACATGTTCCAAAGCGATATAAGCGAACAGGAAGGAAAAGTCGATAACGCAGAGGCGCTTAAGCCCTTACAGGGCTATACGTTAACGGATGTCATCTTGAAGCCGATGCCTGGATGAAAGTCCTGTCCGAATAACGATGCCAACGTTTTGGATCCGCGGCCTGCAGGAAGTGTAAGTTTCACCACAAGAGATAGCGATTGTCAGTTTTCGACCTTTAACTTTAGATTTTCGATTGCCGCCCTATATCCGGCTCCGTACCTGCCGTCGCACAAACTCCGTGGTCAAGCCATACACCAGGTGCGAAGCCCAACCATACAGATGCGACGTGGGACTTTCCGAAGCCTCCGCCAATTCCAGCGCGGGCACGGCCATCTCATCGGCTCCGAGAAACAGCGCCGAGCCAAACAGGCTGCCAAAGAAAGGAATGCGTTGAGCACGCACCGCGCGCGGCGATGTTTCCATGGCCATGCCGTAGAGCGCGCCCATGGCCGTGCCGAATCCATAGTGAACCCACGGTGAAGCCTGCTTGCTCTGCTCGTGTGTGAGCTCCCGGCCAGTCGCGCGCGCGAGTTTGCCGGCAGCCTTCATTGTGCGGTCCTCTTTCTCTTCCGAAGTTCGCGCACGCGAACGAGTCTGCCCGTTCCGAATATCGCCGAAACGCCTTTTCTCCGCCGTTTTCTGCCAGCCGTTCTGAAATTGGGTCATGACGATCGTGCCCACCAGCCCTCCGGCCGCGCCCGCCAGCAAGCCCTTCCACGCGCTGCGTTCATTTCTGCGCACGAAACGTCTTATTGGTCTCGGCAAATAGTCGAGTGCCATCTCTCCCTCCGCCACACCAGTTCGAATTACCGCGTCTTTTCCTCCACTTTCCCCACACCTTGCTCGGTTTTCTGCGCGCCCTTCTTGACGCCCTTGGCACCCGTATTCACAACTTTCTTGCTTCCGTTCTTCACGGCGCTGCCGGTTTTCTTCGCGGCGTTTTTGGTGTCGTGCCCAGCTTCTTTTGCGTCGTTCTTGGCCTTGGTCCCAGCCGAATCCTGGCTGTTGTCCTGCGGTGGCATTGCCCGCACCTGATACGCGCCCAGCGCAAACAACCCCACCAAAGTCAACATCAGCGAAAAACGTTTCATTTCTTGCCTCCCCGGACAGGCTATATCGATAGCTTACATCGATAGGCTACTTGGAATAGTCGAGACAGCGCCCTGTGTCGATACCTCAAAAGGATTAAGCCGAGCCCTCAAATACATTAAGTCGGTCCCCCGCCGTCGAGAGGAACGCTTGACGTCTCTTCCTTGCCCTCGTAAGCTCTCCCCATTCACGGAGGTCCCTCGGTTTCTTCGGCCACTCGAAACTTGTTGTCTGGGCAACGGCTTTCTCACGCACTCGCTTTAGAAGGGCTCAACCTACGGATTCCACCGACTGGAGGCAACATGGCAAAGATCAATTGGGGCCGTGTAATTGCAGGCGGGATCGTGGCAGGGATCATCATCAACATCTTCGAATACATCACCAACGGCAGAATTCTGGCGCCGGATTGGGCGGCGGCTATGCAGAATCTGGGACACCCAATGCCGCCGAATGCCATTGCCATCTTCATTGTGTGGGGATTTCTCGTCGGCATCGGCGCAATTTGGCTCTATGCCGCGGCCCGCGCCCGCTTCGGTCCCGGTCCGGGAACTGCGGTGGTTACTGCCTTCGCCTATTGGGTGATTGGCTATCTTTTCCCCAATTTGGTCAATTGGGCTCTGGCTCTCTTCCCCAATCGGCTTTTGGGAATCACCACGTTGGTGGGTCTCGTCGAGCTAATCGTGGCCTCGCTCGCCGGCGCCTCCCTATACAAAGAACGCGCCACGCCCTGACCATCCAATCAGGATGGTCATTCCTCTGGCGGCGAAACTCGCCGCACGGCGCCTATCAATTCGCTAGAATCTGAAGCATGAGCCTGGCGATCGAGTGCCGCGGCCTGCGCAAGACTTACGACCGCAAGGTGGAAGCCCTGCGCGGGCTCGACCTGGAAATCAGCGAAGGCGAATGCTTCGGTCTGCTGGGGCCAAACGGCGCCGGCAAGACCACTGCCATCGAAATTCTTGAAGGCCTGCTCAAGCCCACCTCGGGCGAAGTGCGCATCCTCGGCTACACCTGGCAGACTCATGCGCGCGAGCTCCGCGAGTGGATGGGGATCTCGCTCCAGGAGACGCGGCTCTCCGAGAAGCTCACCGTGCGCGAAACCATCGAACTCTTCGCCAGCTTCTATCGCCGGCCCAAACCCACCGAAGAAGTCCTCGCCGAACTCGAACTCACGGAAAAATCCGACTCCTGGGTCGGCAAGCTTTCTGGCGGCCAGCGCCAGCGCCTTGCCGTTGCCACCGCGCTCGTGGCCAATCCCCGAATTCTATTCCTGGATGAGCCCACCACGGGGCTCGATCCGCAAAGCCGCCGGCAGCTTTGGGAGATCATCCGCGAATTTCAGCGCCACGGCGGCACTGTGCTCTTGACCACGCACTACATGGACGAGGCCGAGCGCCTCTGCGACCGCCTCGCCATCATTGACTACGGGCAGATCATCGCCGGGGGATCTCCGGCGGAACTTATCGACCAGCTGGGCGGCCAGCACGTAGTCGAGTTTGCCGTCGGCGACAATTCACACCCGGCACCAAAGGACGCCACGCAAACGCAAGAACTTTGGCGCTCCTTGCCGGGCGTGGAAGCAGTCCATGCCGACAACGGCCTGGTCTGCTTGACGGTTCGCCAGCCGCACATCACCATCCCCGCCCTGCTCGATGCAGTTTCGCGCCAAGGCGCCCGACTGCTGCACCTGACCACGCGGCAGGCCAGCCTCGAAGACGTTTTTGTGCGGCTCACCGGCCGCCATTTGCGAGAAGAATCATGAGCGGAACATCGAGAACAGATGAAGTGAGTAAGGCCCCTGGCGCCGGCCCAGCGGCGGATGTCACAAAGGGCCGCCCAGCCATGCGCGGCATCGCAAAACAAAATGGCCGCTGGTCAGCTTACACGCACCTCCTTCTCGCCCGCATCAAGGAGATGCAGCGCGAGCCGGAAGTGATTTTCTGGGTCTTTGTCTTCCCCTTGCTGCTGGCTTTTGGATTGGGAATCGCGTTTCGCTCCCGCCCGGCAAGCATTCCCAGCGTCGCCATCGTAGCCGGCCCGAATGCGAGCGCGGTGCTGGATATGGCTCAGCGTTCGCCGCAATCGCTGCATGCGCAGATCGTCCCCGAAGCCGAAGCCCTGAACGGCTTCCGCCTCGGCCGATACGACCTCGTGATCGTTCCAGGCGGCGCATCGGAAAATAATGTTGGCGTTGAATATCGCTTTGACCCGGCGCGACCCGAAAGCGTTCTGGCTCGCGCGCAGGCCGACGAAGTCTTGCAAGCGGCGGCCGGGCGAAAGAACCCGTTGCCCACATCGGCGCGCGCTTCGAGCGAGCCCGGAGCGCGCTACATCGATTTTCTAATTCCCGGATTGCTGGGCATGAACCTGATGAATTCCGGCATGTGGGGCGTCGGCTTTTCCCTCGTGGATTATCGCCAGCGCAAATTGCTGAAGCGCTATGTAGCCACGCCCATGCGCCGCAGCGACTTCCTGCTGGCGCTCACCAGCAGCCGCCTCGTGCTGATGGTCATCGAACTGGGTCTACTGCTGGGCTTGGGCATGTTCATCTTTCATATGCGCATATTGGGGTCCTGGCTGGCGATCGTGCTCCTCGGAGCGCTCGGCGCAGGTGCCTTTGCCGGTCTCGGCCTGCTGACCGCGAGCCGTGCGCAAAAAATCGAAAGCGTCAGCGGATTGATGAATCTGGTGATGATGCCCATGTGGATTTTCTCCGGCGTCTTCTTCTCCTACGAACGCTTCCCTGCGGTGGTTCATCCGCTGATCCGCGCGCTGCCACTCACCGCGCTCAATGACGCGCTGCGCGCCACTATTCTGGAAGGCGCGCCACTTACGGCCCAGGCAGGCCGCTTGGCGGTGCTTCTCGCCTGGACGGTCGTTTCGTTTCTATTGGCTCTTAGCTGGTTCCGCTGGACTTAACTCTGAGGCAAGAGCGAGTTCGCTGCGAGATGCGTTCGGGTTGTCATCACGAGCTACTTTGCTCCGCCGGGTGCCGCACCTTTCTTGTTCCTGAGCCTCGAAGGGCGGTTTTAAGGGTGCGGGTTTGGCCTTTCGCGCGGCCGCCCGCGCATGATCGCTCTCATCACGAGGTCGCCGCGGCGACCGCGGGATCTGCCTTTGTGAGCCGGCGCGAGAAGCAAAAAGGCGCATCTAATAAGCACGAATATGCCCACACCCAAATGCCGCAGTCTTGCGCGCCCCTCGAGTCTCATTGCCCTGGGTTTTCTATTCTTCGCTGTTGGCTGCGAGACAACCAACATTTCCGCCATTAATGGTGATCCGGCACGCTACATGCAAAAAGACGTCACCATTGCCGGACAAGTAGTCAGCTCGTTTGCCTTCATGAACCAAGGCGCTTTCGAGCTCGATGATGGAACCGGCCG
>WNFJ01440654.1_pt3 | contig 10840 bp, 8 predicted proteins | sample 5400461 | NCBI WGS metagenome assembly WNFJ01 (sample SAMN13153349, study PRJNA577476) | soil metagenome | isolation source: 115 cm saprolite on Douglas fir-dominated hillslope | place: USA:California | collected 2013-09-17
CAGGTCTTCCTCAAGCAGCTCGAGTTCACGCGGGCCGAGGCGAGCTTCTCGCGGGCCCTCGAGCTCGAGCCCACCGCGGCCGACGCGCGGCGCGAGTGGGACCGCTCGGTGAAGATCCGGCAGGCGTCGCCGGGCACGCTCGTCGGCAAGCGCATCGCGCTCGCCGATCCCGTCACGCGCGGCGAGCTGGCGGCGCTCCTGGCGACCGAGCTCGGAGTCGAGACGCGGCTCCGCAAGCTCCGGCCCGAGCTCTTCGACCCCTCGTTCCGGCCGCCGGGCGCGCCGAACCCCGCGGCGGCCGGGCCCGTGGCGCCGAGCGACGTGGACGGGCACTGGGCGAAGAACGCGATCGAGCTCGCCATGCGCCTGAACCTGATGGACGTCTACCCCGACGGGAAGTTCCGTCCCGACGAGCCGGTCACGCGCGCGGGGCTCGCCACGACGCTCGAGCAGGTCCTCGCGGTCATCGCGAACGACCCCGCGCTCAAGACCCGGTACCTCGGCCAGCAGAGCCCGTTCCCGGACGTGCGGAGCGATCATTTCGCCTACAATGCCGCGGTGGTCGTGACCACGCGCGGCCTCATGGAGTCGGAGCGCCCGAGCGGCGCCTTCCGGCTGGCCAATCCGGTGTCGGGCCCCGAAGCCCTCCTGGCGATGCGCAAGCTCGCGGAGGTGTTCTAGACTCCTCGAGGACGTCTCGGCGACGTCATGCTCGGGCGGTGAAGGAGGGACGGCGATGATCCAGCGCACCCGTTCGACGCTCCCGTTCGCCCTGGCCCTGGCCCTCCTCGCGGCCCCGACGGGCGCCGGCGCCCAGCCGAAGGACAGCGGGCCGGGCATCCAGGACGTGCAGGGCGAGGCGTACAACGGCCCGAAGGCCCGGATCGCGGTCAAGGACTTCGAGGACAAGATGTCGAGCACGGGCCACTACCGCGCCGAGTACGGGCGCGGGATGCGCGACATGCTGACGACCGCCCTCTTCGAGACCAACCGCTACATCGTCCTCGAGCGCGAGAAGCTCCAGGGCGTCGTCGAGGAGCTCAGGCAGGGGACCTCGGACCTCTTCCGGAAGGAGGCGACCGTGCCGCTCGGCGAGCTCGAGGGCGCGGAGCTTCTGATCACCGCGGCGATCACGGGGTTCGACCCCGGCACCTCGGGCGGCGGCGGCTCACTCGGCGGCCTCGTGCCCGGACGCCTCGGCGGCGTGCTCGGCGGCGGGTACAAGAAGGCCACGGTCGCGATGGACCTGCGCGTGATCGACGTCCGCACCGGGCGCGTCGTCGCGGCGACCGCCGCCCACGGCGAGGCGACCTCGTTCGCGGCGGGCCTCGGCGGCATCGGCGGCGGGATGGGCGGGAGCCTCGGCGGTTTTGCGAAGACGCCGATGGAGAGCGCGATCCGCGACATGATCAAGAAGTCGGTGGACTTCGTCGTCGGGAAGACACCGGCCGTCTACTATCGCTTCGGCGGGACGACGGTGGCCTCCCCGCCCGGGGGCGCGCCGCCCGGCGCTCCGCCCGCGGTCGCCGCGCTGGCGCCTCCGCCGCCGGCCGCGGCGCCGTCGGGTCCAAAGGCGCTCGCGCTGATCCGGAGCGACGCCGATCAGAACCTCGTCGCCCGGCTCACCGACGCGACGCTGCGGGGCGCGGTCTTCACCGTCGTGGTGACGCTCACGCTCGAAGGGGGCAAGGCGCAGTCCGAGAAGATCGAGCTCGTCGCCGGCAAGAGCCTCGTCCTCGATTACGCGACGGGCCAGACGTACGCGGTGATCAACGCCGACGGCTTCACGTCGGGCCAGCTCAAGGCGGGCGAGGTGAAGACGCTCCGCGTGACGTTCAAGGCGCCGAAGGACGCGAAGACGGTGGGGATCACGCTGTCCGGCGTCGGGACCTTCGACGACGTGAAGCTCGGGCCATGAGGCTGCGGCCCCTCGGCGCGCTCGGCGCCGCCGTCGCGGCGCAGCTCCTGCTCGCCGGGTCCGCCGGCGCCGACACGCTCTTCCTCCAGGGCCGGATGGGCGGCCGCGTCACGCTCGAGATCACCGAGCGCTACGACCCGGCGCCCGGCACCAGCTGGATCAGCCTCAGGTCGCACCGGACGCCCTCGTTCGGCTCCACGACGTGGCGGCAGACCGTCGTGAGCGAGGAGGTCACCTACTCGGTGGACCCGGCGCAGGCGGCGGTGTCGCCCGACGAGAGCGGCAACCGGGTGCTCACCGAGCGCTGGGAGCAGCCGCGGACCCCCATCACGATCGTTCGCAAGATCCAGGTGGACACCGAGGCCACGCTCGGCCCGCTCCAGAGCCGGGCGCCGTTCCCGCCAGGCCAGCTCGCCCCCGAGGTGGCGCGCTTCCTCCGCGCGACGGCGATGACCCAGGCGCAGGATCCGAAGATCCAGGGCCTCGCTCGGCGGCTCGTGTCCGGGGCGAAGACCGAGCGCCAGGCCGTGACGGCGATCCTCAACCACGTGGTGGACACCCTCGCGTACCAGTACGACCCGCCGGCGCACGACGCGCTCGGGGCACTCGAGCGGCGGTTCGGCAACTGCCAGGGCTTCTCGCACCTCTCGATCGCGCTGCTGCGCGCCGCCGGTATCCCGGCGCGGCTGACCGTCGGCATCAGCCTCGCGAAGGGCTGGCGCGTGACGCACCCCGACGGGACCCTCACGTTCAAGATGGGCCAGGGCCGGCACGCGTGGATCGAGGTCTACTACCCGGACCTCGGCTGGATCCCGTACGATCCGCAGTCGAGCCACCTGTTCGTCTCGATCTACCACGTGCGCCAGGCGGTCGGGCTCGACGTGACGGACGTGGTCGGCATGATCACGGCGATGCCGACGCTCCCGGGCATGCAGGACACGATCAACGGCGACGGCCTGAACGAGAGCATCGCGGTCCGGACCGTGAGCACGGCGCGCACGCCGCACAACTACGTCGTCTCGCCCGACGTGCGCGACGCCGTCGTGGTCGTGACGCCCCCGCCGCCCGTCACGCCGCCGCCGGTGACGCCTCCACCGCCCGTGACGCCGCCCCCGGCCGTGACGCCGCCCCCGGCCGTGACGCCGCCCCCGGCCGTCACGCCGCCTCCGGGCCCGCCGCCGATCCGGCGCCAGGACCTCACGCGCCTCGTCGAGTTCGGGAACCTCGAGTTCCCGGCCTCGCTCCGCATCTTCGGCAGCGTCGAGGTGACGGGTGGCGTCGTGCAGTCGCGCCGCACCTTCATCGTCGAGACGGCGGATTACGCGACCGGCCGCGAGGAGCTCGCCCAGGCCTTCAGCACGGACCGGCCGCTGATCCTGGGGAGGCTCTCGCTCGCGCTCCAGAAGTTCGGCGGCTCGACGGGCGAGCTGTGGATCGAGCTCTTCGAGGCCGCGGGGCGCAAGCCCGGAGCGCGCCTCGCCGAGAGCCGCCGCCTCCCGGTCGCGGGGCTCATCGAGCGGGGCGGGTACCGCTGGGTCGTCTTCGACTTCGCGCCCGGTGACCAGGCGCCCCTCCTCGGCCCGGGGCGCTACTGGGCGGTGCTCCGCTCGACGGGCGACGGGATCTTCAACTGGTACTTCTCGCTCGGCAACGCGTACGGCGACCCCGACGACACGCGCTCGCGGCCTCGCGGGGCGTCCGACTGGTCGAACATCCTCAACTATCGGTTCAACTTCCGCGTGACGGGACTGGTGAAGCCATGACACGCCTGACGGCCCTCGCCCTCGCCCTGCTCGTCGTCGCCGGCTGCGCCTCCGGCGAGTACACCAAGGGACCCGTGGTCTCCGCGAAGGAGCTGCCGCGGACCATCGCCGTGCTGCCGCTCGTGCCGCCCGAGGATCCCGACAAGGAGGAGCCGGCGCGCGTCGTGACGCGGATGATCTACGGCTCGCTCAGCGCGAGCGCCTACGACGTCATCAAGCCCCAGGTCGTCGAGGAGCGCCTGGTGCGCGCGGGGCTCGGCGACCCGAAGGCCGCCCAGGCCAAGACGCCGGCCGAGCTGGCGAAGCTCCTCAAAGTGGACGGCGTCGTCTACGGCGAGCTGACCCATTGGAACCGGATCTTCCTCGGCGTCTACGCCCAGGTCGCGGCGGGCGCCCACATCAAGCTCGTGGACGCGCGCAACGATGTGGTCCTGTTCGAGCGCACGGAGGTCTCGCGGAGCCACGAGGGCGGTGTGCCCACGAACGCGATATCGGCCGCGATCACGCTGGTCCAGTCGGCGCTGAAGCTCCGCGAGATCGAGCTGATCCGCGCGTCGGACGACCTCGTACGCAACCTCCTCAAGGGCGTGCCCACGCCGCCGCCCGGCGAGGCGCGCCGCCCGCCCGCGTTCGGCAACGTCCTGAGCGACGGCTCGGGCCGGCTGCTCAAGATCGGCGACGTCGTGACGGTGATCGCGCAGGGCCAGCCCGGCGCGATCGGTACCTTCGACGTGCACCCGATCGCGAAGAACCTCGCGCTCGAGGAGACCGGCGAGGGCGTCTACGTCGGCCGCTACACGGTGAAGCCCGGTGACAACGGGACGGACGCGTTCGTCGTCGCGCGCCTCGCCGACGGCGCAGGGCGCTTCAGCGAGCGCGAGGACGTGCTGGGCCGCTTCAACGTCGACACGGTGCCGCCCGACGCTCCGAAGGGCCTCGGCGTGAGCCTCAAGGACCGGACGCTCAGGCTCGCCTGGACGGCGAACACCGAGCCCGACCTCGCCGCCTACCGCGTCTACCGCAGCGGCTCGGCGCTGTCGGGCTTCACGGTGGTCGCGACCACCGAGACGCCCGGCTTCTCGGACGCGATCGAGGGCATCGCGTACTATCGCGTCACCGCGGTGGACAAGGCGGGTAACGAGAGCGCGCCGGGGCCCTCCGTCGCGCTGCCCGTGCTGCCGTCGCAGCTCACGGGAACGGTCACGGCCGAGAGCTACCTCGTGCCCGCGCACTCGCCCTACGTCGTGCAGGGGAGCCTCACGGTGGACAAGGGCGCGACCCTCACGATCCTGCCAGGGGTCGTGATCCGCTTCGCGCCGGGCGCCGAGGGGATCGTCGTCAAGGACGGCGCGCTCGTCGCGCGCGGGACGCCCGCGCAGCGCATCACCTTCACGTCGGCGAGCGAGCGGCCGCGGGCCGGCGACTTCGGCGCGGCCGTCGTGGTCCGCGCGAAGACGGGGCAGACCTCGGCGCTCGAGGAGGTCGTGGTGGAGCACGCCGGCGTCGGCGTCCGGGTCGAGAGCGGCGGCGTCGAGGTGCTGCGCGCCGAGATCGCGAAGAACCTCCAGAGCGGCGTCGAGGTGTCCGGGACCGGCGTCCTGAAGCTCGGCGACAGCCGCGTGGCCGGCCAGCCCGCGGGCACGGGCGTCACGGTGCAGGGCTTCGGGCGCGCCGTCCTCCGCGGCAACAGCATCGTCGACAACGGCTGGGCCGTCGTGAACTACTCCGGGAACCAGGTGGACGCGCGCGAGAACTGGTGGGGCGCCGGGACGCCCGCCGAGGGGCTGTTCGTCGGCGACGTGGATCACCGCAGCCCGCTGGCCGTCGAGGCCGGACGCAAAAAATGAAGCCCCGCGTGCCTCCGGCAGGCCACCCACGGCTCACGCCGGCCTCGCGGGCCCCGCTACAAACGGAGCTGCACGCACCTGCGGCAGGCCACCTGGGGTCCAAGCCGGCCTCGCGGGCCCCGCTACAGTGAGCCGCGCGTTGCGGTGAAGCCGCCCCGCCTCAAGCTCCCGAGGCTCACGCTCTCGGGGCTCCGGCGCCAGCCCCGGAAGCTCGGCCCCTGGTGGCGGAACCACCGGCGGCGCCTCCTGCAGTTCTGGGCCGTCGGCGTGGCGTCGAGCGTCGTCGTGACGGCGGCGTCGGCCGCGGGTTACCTCGAGGGCACGCAGGCGAAGACGCTCGACCTGCTCCTGCGCCTGCGGGGGAGCGAGCTCAACGCCGACGTCGTCATCGTCGCCATCGACGACGAGGCGTTCGACTCGGTCGGCCAGCTCCAGCCCCTGCCGCGCGAGTACCTCGCGAAGATCATCCGCGGCCTCCAGCGCGCCGGCGCCGCGGTCGTCGGTCTCGACGTGACGTTCCAGGCGCCGACCACGCACGCCGCGGACGCCGCGTTCGCGCGCGCGGTGCGGGACTTCAGCGACGACGGTCTCTCGCGCGTCGTCCTCACGTCCGGCGTGATGCCCAAGACGGGCCCGCTCGCCGATGGAGCACTCCTGGCCGCGGTGGTCCGCGGCGCGCCCGACGTGCCCGAGGACCCCGACGCGATGATCCGCCGGACGACCCTGCTCCTGCCCGGGCCCGGCGGCCGGTTCGAGCCGTCGTTCGCCCTCGCCGTGGTCGCGCGCCTGGGCGGCCTGCCCCAGCGGACGCTCGACGAGGCGCTCGGCGGGGGGCTGGGCACCCTCGCGCTGCCCGAGTTCAGGCGCGGCCACGGGCTCGATCCGCGCGGCGAGCCGCTCACGATCCGCGCCGACGAGCTCCTGCGCATCAACTTCATCGGCAAGATGAAGAGCTTCCTCACGATCCCGTCGAACGCCGTCGCCGCGCTGGCGGACCCGCGGGCGGAGATCGCCCCGGACAACCCCTTCCGCGGGCGTGTCGTGTTCGTCGGGGCCACGTTCCAGGAGAGCCGCGACTTCTTCACGACGCCGCACGGCGCGATGGCCGGCGTGGAGGTCCACGCGAACGTGGCCCACATGCTGCTGACCCGGAGCTTCATCCGCCCCTCGGGCTGGGTCGTCAGCTTCCTGCTCCAGGTCGTCGTCGTCATGTTCACGGGCGCGGTGCTCGTCAGCTATCCGCCGATGGTGGGCACGCTCGTGAGCGTCGGGGGCATGCTCCTCGTCGGCTTCCCGGCGAGCTACGTGATCTTCCACCGCGGCAGCTACTGGGTGGACTTCATGCTGCCGATCCTCGCCACGCGCTTCCTGGGATTCGGTGCCGACACGCTCGAGCGGCGGCGGTTCAAGCAGGCGTTCAGCCGCTACGTCAGCCGCGAGGTCGCCGCGCAGGTGCTCTCGGAGTCGCCGGGGCTCCGGGGCGAGCGCCGGGAGGTCTCGATCCTCTTCTCCGACCTCCGCGGCTTCACGACGATGTCGGAGGACATGCCGCCCGAGCAGGTCGCCGCGATCCTGAACGAGTACTTCGACGCGATGACCGCGGCGATCTTCAGGTACCGCGGCATGATCAACGACTTCGTCGGCGACGCGGTCATGGCGATCTTCGGGGCGCCGCTCCAGGACCGCGAGCACGCCCTGCACGCGACGCGGGCGGGGATCGCGATGGGCGAGGCCCTCGAGGCGCTGAACCTCCGCTGGAAGCGCGAGGGGCTGCCACAGCTCCGGATGGGGATCGGCATCCACTCGGGCGAGGTCTTCGCCGGGAACATCGGCGGCCGATCGCGCGTCAAGTACACGCTCATCGGCGACGCGGTGAACGTCGCCTCGCGCGTCGAGGGCTTGAACAAGGAGCTCGGCACGACCATGCTGATCACGGAGGCCACGCGGCGCCTCCTGGGCGACGGGGTGAAGGCGCGGGACATGGGCCCGCGCGAGGTGAAGGGGCGGACGGAGCTCGTGCACGTCCATGAGCTGCTCGCCCTCGTCGGCGGCGGCTGACGGGGGCGCCGGAAGGAGCCGGGGGATGAAGCGGACATTCGTGGGGCTCGTGGCGCTCGGCGCGCTGGCGCTCGGGACGGCGGCGTGGGCCGCCGACCCGGTCGCGTACATCACGGAGATCCAGAAGAAGGCCGGGGGCGAGGTGCGCGTCCGCGGCGCCGGCGAGAGCGAGTGGAAGGCGCCGCGGCCGCTGCTCGCGCTGCGCCCCGGCGACCAGATCCAGGTGCAGGGCGACGCGCGCGTCGTCGTCCTCTTCCACGCGGGCGGCGGCACGAAGACGGTCACCGCCGCGAGCTCGCCGTTCACGGTGGCGGCGGCGAGCGGCGCCGCCGGCGGCGGCCAGCTCCGGACCGTCACGGCCAGCGTGAGCCAGTTTCTCCTCGGCAGGCAGGAGACGCCGCAGTACCGCAGGCTCGCCACGCGCGGCCTCTGCGCCGAGCCGCTCATCCTCTCGCCGCGGCACACGCGCCTCTTCGCTGGCGAGCTCAGGCTCGAGTGGGAGGGGTGCGACACCTACCGCTACACGGTCCGGATCGTGGGGCCCCAGGGCGTCCTCTGGGAGCAGGCGGATCTCCCGCGCCAGCCGCTCGCCTATCCGGCGACGGCGCCCGCGCTCACGCCCGGCGTGCCCTACCGCTGGGAGCTCGAGGCGGCGGGCCACCCGGTCGAGCGGGTCCAGTTCGAGATCCTCACCGAGGGCGAGGCCCAACGGATCCGGGGGACGCTCTCGCTCCTCGACCGCGCCGAGGGCTATTCGCCCGTGACGCTCGTCGTGATGCGGACGGCGGTGCTCTTCGAAGAGGGGCTCTACAACGAGGCCCGGCGGCAGCTGGAGACCGCGCTCGCGGCCCAGCCGGGTGAGCCGAACCTCCGGATGCTGCAGGGATACGTCTACCAGCGCATCGGGCTCAACGCGCTCGCGGCGGACGCCTTCGAGAAGGCCAAGTAGGGCTCAGGCCGGCCGGCGCCCGAGGAGCGAGAGGCCGCGCGCGGTCAGCACGATCTCGCCGTGCTGGTTCCGCATCTCCGTGAGCGAGCGGAGCAGCCCGCGGTCGGGCTTGCTCCGCGACGGGATCGCCTCGAGGATCGTCATCCGCACCGAGAGCGTGTCGCCCGGGCGCACGGGCTTGAGCCAGCGGAGCTCGTCGATCCCGGGCGAGCCGAGGCTCGCGGTGTCGGTGAGGAGCCCGTCGCAGAGGATCCGCATCCAGAGCGAGCAAGTGTGCCAGCCGCTCGCGAGGAGGCCGCCGTAGATCGAGCGCCTCGCGGCCTCCTCGTCCACGTGGAAGGACTGCGGGTCGAACTCCCGTGCGAACGCGAGCATGCTCTCCCGCGAGATCGTGCGGCTGCCGAGCTCGAGCACCTGGCCCGGCGCGAAGTCCTCGAAGTAGCGCACGACCTTCATCTTACGCTCGCCTCGGACGGCGGGGCCCCAGCCCCGCGACATCCTGCGGCTCGCACCACCCTCAGGAGGTCGCCGGCGCGGGCGAGCCCACCCGGCGCGAGCCGACCGGGTGCTCGCGGATCGCCAGCGCCAGGCCCGCGGCGAGGAACGCCATGAGCGCCGCGGAGACGAACGCGATCGAGTAGGTTCCCGTCCACTCGTAGAGCCAGCCCGCGAGCGCGGCGCCGAGCGCCGCGCCGACCTGGTGCGAGAAGTAGATCCAGCCCGACAGCTCACCGACCGAGTAGCGGCCGAAGATGTTCGCGGTGAGGGTCGTCGTCGGGGGCACGGTCGAGATGTAGTTCAGGCCGAAGATCGCCGCCCAGAGGTGGAGCGACGGCGCGTTCCACACGTAGAGCAGGAACAGGAGCGAGAGGCCGCGCACGAAGTAGTAGAAGGCGAGCGGCCCGCGGCGGCCGAAGCGGTCGCAGATCCAGCCCGAGCCGATCGTCCCGAACACGTTCATCGCGCCCATCACGCCGAGCGCGGTCCCCGCCTGGAGCTCCGTGAAATTGTGCTCGAGCGCGTGCGGCATGAAGTGGGTGAGCACCATCCCGACGGAGGTGTAGCCGCAGATGAAGAAGGTCGCCATGAGGAGCCAGAACTGCGGTACCGCCAGCGCGTCCGTGACCGACACGCGCTCCCTCCGTTCCGCGGCCGCCGTCTGCGCCGCGGTCGGCGCGGGCCCCGTCGCGCCGTACGGCCGGACCCCGCTGTCGGCGGGGTCGTTCCGCACGAGCCAGACCGCGAGCGGCAGCACGGTGAGGAGCAGCCCGACGCCGAGCCAGAAGAAGCTTCCCCGCCAGCCGAGCCACAGCGTGAGCGCTGTGGCGAGCGGGACCACGACGAGCTGGCCCGCCGACATTCCGCCCGCCGCGATGCCGATGGCGACGCCGCGCCGCGCCTCGAACCAGCGCGTCGCGACCGTCGCGGCCGTCGTCATCGCGACGCCGCCGGCGCCGAGGCCCATGAGCAGGCCCGTCGTGACGTACACATGCCAGAGCCGCTGGACGAAGGCCGCGCCGATCGCGCCGGCGCCCAGAAGGAGGAGCGAGGCCCCGACGACGCGCCTCGGGCCCCAGCGATCGGCCTGTCGGCCGACGAGCGGGCCGGTGGCGCCGAGCAGGAGCAGGGAGATCGCGGCGGCGCCGGAGAGCGCGCCGCGCCCCCAGCCGAACTCGGCCTCCATGGGCTTGATGTAGACGCCGAAGACCGAGCGGACGCCCGAGCCGGCCAGCATGCAGAGGGTGATCGCGCCGAGCACGATCCAGGCGGGGTGGAGCCGGGGACGGGGGGTCACGCGCTTAGGATGCCATGGCCCCCCGTCCTCGATTCAGTTCAGGACTTCCGCGGCCACCTCGCGCCTGAAGGTGAGGGCGTCGCCCACCGCGTCCACGACGACCGTGTCGCCCTCCTTGAACTCGCCCTCGAGCAGCCTGAGCGCCAGCGGATCCTGGATGAGCCGCTGGATCGTGCGCTTGAGGGGCCGCGCGCCGAACGTCGGGTCGTGGCCCTCGCGGCCGAGCAGCGCCTTCGCCGCGTCGGTCACCTCGAGCGTGAGGCGCTTGGCCTCGAGCCGGCGGCGGAGACGCCCGAGCTGGATCTCGACGATCCGCGCGAGCTCCTCGCGCCCGAGCGGGTGGAAGATCACCACCTCGTCGATGCGGTTGAGGAACTCCGGCCGCAGCGTGTTCCGCAGCTCCTGCATGAGGAGCGGCCGCACCTTGTCGGGCTTCTCGTACTCGCGGAAGATGTGGCTCCCGAGATTCGAGGTCATGATGACGACCGTGTTCCGGAAGTCCACCGTGCG
>WNFJ01688648.1_pt1 | contig 10840 bp, 11 predicted proteins | sample 5400461 | NCBI WGS metagenome assembly WNFJ01 (sample SAMN13153349, study PRJNA577476) | soil metagenome | isolation source: 115 cm saprolite on Douglas fir-dominated hillslope | place: USA:California | collected 2013-09-17
TCAACAAGTGGACGATCGGCGAGGAGTTCAGCAAGGCGGCCTTCGGCTTCACCGGCGCCCAGCTCGACGATCCCGGCTTCGACATGCTGACGGCGCTGGCATTCTCCAAGCACGAGATCGAGGCCGCCAACACCTATTGCTCCGGCGCCATGACGCTCGAGGGTGCGCCGTTCCTGAAGGCCGAGCATCTCTCGGTGTTCGATTGCGCAAATCCCTGCGGGCGCATCGGCAAGCGCTTCCTCTCGGTGGAGAGCCACATCCGGATGATGGCGGCGGCGCAGCCCTTCATCTCCGGCGCCATTTCCAAGACCATCAACATGCCGAACGCCGCCACGGTCGACGACTGCAAGGAGGCCTATGCGCTCTCCTGGCGGCTCGGCCTCAAGGCAAACGCGCTCTATCGCGACGGCTCCAAGCTGTCCCAGCCGCTGCAGTCCTCCATCCTCGAGGACGAGGACAACGAGGACGCGGTTGCGGAGCTCCTGCAGAAAACGCCGGCGGAGCGCGTGCCGGTGATCGCCGAGCGCATCGTCGAGCGGGTGATCGAGCGCGTGATGCAAGCGGCCGAGCGCCGCCGCCTGCCGCATCGCCGCAAGGGCTATACCCAGAAATCAATCATCGGCGGCCACAAGGTCTATCTGCGCACCGGCGAGTACGAGGACGGACGGCTCGCCGAGGTGTTCATCGACATGCACAAGGAAGGCTCGGCCTTCCGCTCGCTGATGAACAATTTTGCCATTGCGATCTCCATCGGCTTGCAATACGGCGTTCCCTTGGAGGAGTTCGTCGAAGCCTTCACCTTCACGCGCTTCGAGCCCTCGGGCATCGTCGAGGGGAACGACGCCATCAAGATGGCGACCTCGATCCTCGACTACATCTTCCGCGAGCTCGCGGTCTCCTACCTCAGCCGCAACGACTTGGCGCATGTGCAGCCGGCGGACCTGATGCCGGACACGCTGGGCAAGGGGATCTCGGAGTCGAACCTGCCCGAAGGCGCGCCGCGACCCGACGTGGCGGCCGTGGTGCGGAGTTTCGCCTCCACCGGCTACGTCCGCAGCAAGCTCACGGTGTTCCAGGGCGGTGCCGCGAAATCGGCGCAGGCGCCCACCACCGGGCTTGCCGGCAACACCGCGATCAACGTCGGCGTGGCGACCGCCACCGCCGCGGCACCGAGCATCGCGGAGGAGACGTCGGTCGGCGTCGCCGCCGCGGTCGACGCGCGGCTCCAGCAGATCCGCACCGCGCGGCTCAAGGGTTATGAAGGAGACAGCTGCACCGAGTGCGGCAATTTCACTCTGGTTCGCAACGGAACCTGCCTCAAATGCGACACCTGCGGCCAGACTAGCGGCTGCAGCTGACTCGTCGCAGGGCAGCCCCGGCCCAAGCCTCCCGGCCGGCGCTGCAGTAATGAGGCAGAAATTTGGGGGTGCGGTTCGCAAGAGCCGCACCCCATTTTTTTGTCCCGCGAGATGGCAGATATCGCTCAGATGAACGCGGGTGCGTCCTTCGACTCGCGCCCCAATGGGGCGCGGCTCGGATGAGGGGCACTGGTGTTGAGGCAAACAAAAAAATCGGCGCATTGGGTTCGGGTTGACAAAAAAGCCCCTCATCCTGAGCCGCCGCGCTTGGGCGGCGAGTCGAAGGACGCACAGAATCGGCCGCCGGGGATGCCCGATGAGAGTCCCGCCTATCACCTCATGTCCATCCACTCTACGCCGGCGCTTCTCCCCCTTGGCCGGCGTTCAACGGCGGCGTCGCATGCGCTTGCGAGGCCGCCGCTTTTTTCGTGCGCTCGCGGCCGGCGTCCTTAACAATCCTTTCATGAAGCGAATGTTACCCGAGCGCGCATGAAAAAGATCGCGCTCGCTCTCCTGACGGCTGTCGTGGCGCTGGGCGCCGGTCTTTATCTCCTGGTCTGGCGGCCGCTCTTCGCGCTGCCCGAGGCGCTGCCGCACGCGGAGCAGGCGCTGGCGACGCCGGACCTGCTGCTGCTCGCGGGCATCAATGCGAAGCAGGCGGTGTTCCTGGAGCGCTGGTTCATGGACACGCCGGCGGCCTCGCCGCCGAGCGCGCCGCCCGCGGTCGCCGACCGCGAGCTGCTCGACCATCTCCGCGGTGCTGAGGTCGATCCGCGGCGCGACCTCGACTACGTCCTCTATGCGCTCTATCCGAGCAAAGAGCCGGGAGTCCATCAGGCGGCCGCGCTCATCGGCCGCTTCGATCCCGCCGCCGTCGGCAACTACCTCACGGGCGAGCTTCACGGCAAAGCGATCGCGGGCGCCGGACACACCTCCTACGAGGTCGCACTCACCGATGCGAATTCCTGCAAGCCCGCGGCGAGTTGGATCGTCAGCGCCGAGCCCGGCTGGATCCTGATCGCCGATCCCGCCTCGCATGCGGCACTCGCGTCGAGATTCGCGGATAAGTCGCTGGGCGACACCGGCGACACGAAGTGGTGGCACGATCTGGCGCTCGCGGACGTCGCGGGTGTCGCGATTCGCAGGCCGGAGAAGCTCGAGAGCGGCGCCGCCCTGCCGCTCGACGCGATGAACGCGCGGGAGCTCGACGCGTTCGAGCGCGCCTATCTCGGCCTCGGCATTTCGCCCGTGCCGCCGCAAGGGCAGCTGCGGCTGGTGCTCGATGCCAAGGACGCGAGCCGCGCCACGGATCAGGTCAAGGCCTGGCGGCAGGCGGTCGAGGAGAGCCGCGGCCGCTGGGCCAGCGCGATGCCCGCGGTCGCGCGCCTTTACGACGGCCTCAGCATCCGCACCGAGGGCGCGCGCAGCACGCTCGAGGTGACCGTCGACCGCTCCACCGTCGCGCGGCTACAAGACCTCGGCAACGAGCTGGTGGCGCAGATCTTCGGCGGGCTCGGCGTGTCTGCCGGCACGCAGCCAGCCAGCTCCGACGCGGAGCAGATCGACAAGGACGCGCCGAAATTCGAGCCGGCCGCGGCGATCGCGGCGCTCGGCACCTACGATCCCAAGGTGCAGTTTGCCGAGAAGGTCGACGTGACTGCGGGCCCCTTCGGCCTGCGCCTCCAGTCGATCCGCTTGGGCTCCAAGCCCGAGGATGGGCTCGAGCTCGTGGTCGCGGGCGCCGCCAATGCGATCCCGAACCTCGCCGCCGATCCCGCGCGCGCCACGCTGATCGTCGACAGCGTCATGTCGTCGGCCGGCCAGGAGCTGCTGAAGCGCGAGGACTGCGGCCGCGAGCGCAACGGCAAGCCCGCGGAGTTCACGAGCCCGCTGCCGCCGCGCCTCTCAGCGTACAAGACCGTGCGCCTCGTCCCCGGTGCCGATGCGCGCGCGCTCCAGCGCATCGCCGGCCATATCGCGCTGCGGCTGCCGACCCGGACCGAGGCGGTGACCGTCGCCGCGCCGAAAGCCGGCACCGTGGCCGAAAAATACGGCGCGCGTGTCAGCATCAACCAGGTCGCGGGCGGCACCCTCTCCTACCAGATCACCGGCGACCGCAACCGCGTGCTGCTGATCCGCGCGCTCAACCCCAAGGGCCAGCCGCTGGCGCATCACATGAAGATGTCGGGCGACCTGCTGTTCGGCAGCGGGTCCGCGGGCCGCACCGACTACAGCGGCTCGATCGCGGCGCTCGAGATCGTGTTCGCGGCGGAGGAGCAGAGCGCCGAGTTTCCCTTCACGCTGACGAACTTCTCGCTCGTGGGAGAGCCGCGCCCGCTCGCGCGCGACGACACGCCGGAGTTCCAGCCCTATAGCCACCAGGCGCTGCGCCAGCAGTATGCAACCGGCGGCACCTGGAAGCCGCTGCCGCCGCCGGATAAGCCGCAGCCGCATCTCGCCGCGACGCAGGCCGAAGCCTTCGAGATCTCCCTCGAGAAGGCGCAGCCGTTCTTCCAGCTGAGCCTCGGCATAAGCGTGCGCGGCCCCGACGCGCCGGGCTTCCGCCGGCGCTTCAACCTCGGCGAGCTGAAATTGACCCGCGTCGCACTCAAGGACGGATCGGTCTTGACGCCGCCCGCGCCCGCCGCCAACGCCGGATCGGCGCCGACCGACCGCTGGACCCACCCACTCAATTTTATGTCCTCGTCGAAGCAAGGCGTGCTCGCGGCCTCGGCGAATTTCTCGATCGACACCAAGGCGACGCCGCAGGATCTGCAATCGCTCGAGGGCACCCTCTCCCTGCGTTTCCCCGCGGCGATCGAGACGCTGCGCCTGGACGACCTCAGCGTCGGCCAGAGCGTGCGTGCCGGCGACATGACCATCACCGTCGCCGCGCGCAGCCCGCAGAGCCTGACGCTCGAGACGAGCGCGGGCCCGGAGCGCCTCGTCTATGTCCGGCTGCTCGATGCCCAGGGACAGGCGGTGATGTTCAGCGGACCCGCGACGATGGCGCTGCCGGGGGGCGGTGCCAAGTTCGAGCTCTCGCCCTTCAATGCGCCCGCGCGCGCCGAGATCGTGATCGCCCGCGAGCTCGAGACCGAGACCCTCCCCTTCACCCTCGCGCTGCCGTAGCGCGCGATCAGCGGGATGGGATCGTTGCGTCCTTCGACTCGCCGCCCAAGCGCGGCGGCTCAGGATGAGCCGTCGGGCGGCTGGAACAGGCCGGGGTCCTGCGGCGCCACGTGGACGTTGGAAAGCGTCCAGCTCACGGGCGTGCGCTTGCCGCTCGCCTCGATCACGCTTCCCTCGCCGCGCATGGGAATGCCGCTCGCCGCCAGCCAGACGAAGCCCTCGATGCGCGTGCCGTCGGCGGCGCGGTGATCGACCCGATATTTCGTGGTGACGACGCCGCCCTGCCGCTCGGTGCCGAGGGGCGCCCCCACCAGGTCGGGCTGGCTGAGCTCGCGCACCGCGACGTCGATCGGGAAATCGATATAAGTGCGCACCGACGGCACGACGAAATAGCCGCGGCCCGCGGTGAGGTTGAAGATGGCGACCTGCTGCATGCCCGCCATGGTCTGCTCGTGCCGCTGGAATCCCGGCATGGCGTAGAGCACGCCATCGTAGCGCTGCCCGTTGACGCTGAGCGCGCGATCGGCGCTGTAGGCAACGCCGCTGTCGCCCACCACGCGCGCGAAAGCTGCGCTGGAGACCAGCACCAGCACCGAGACGGCAAGCGCCGCGGACAGGAAGAAACGGGAACGCGCGAGCATGCGACCGCTCCCTACCGCAGGATTGCGGCAGATTCGCGGCGCACCCGAGTTGGGCTCGGTGGATTGGTGATGGCACAAAGAAAACCCCTCCTCCTGAGCCGCCGCGCTTGGGCGGCGAGTCGAAGGACGTACCGCTGCTCATCCCTGATCGCCCCTGGCGCGGTAGCGCGCCAGCGTGTGCAGCAAGTCGAAATCGCCTCGGATCAGGGCTTCCTTCTTGGCGCGGTTCCAGCCCTTGATCTGGCGCTCCGCGGCGATCGCATCCGCGATACGCTGGAAGTCCTGCTGCCACACGAGGACGACCGGACGCCGAGACGCGGTGTAGCCGCCAAAATTCCCGGCGTTGTGCTGTGCCACGCGATCCTCCAGAGAGCCGCGCGTGATGCCGACGTAATAGGAACCGTCGGAACAGCGCAGAATGTACACATAGATGTAGTCGTGAGGACTCCGGGTCACGGCGGTGCGTCCTTCGACTCGCCGCCCAAGCGCGGCGGCTCAGGATGAGGGGGATTGGAGTCGGGGCAAGCAAAAATCTTCTCGCAACAAAAATCCCCCTCATCCTGAGCCGCGCGGACTTTGCGCGCGAGTCGAAGGACGCACGGGTGCCCATGCAAGCGGCCTCACGCCGAGCGTTGAGTCCGTCTGAACCGATTGCGTTCACGATGGAGCAGGGAAGATCCATGAACGAGAGTCGAAGCCACATTTGGAGCGAAGCGAGCGAGCAGAGGGGCAAAATTGTAAGAACGAACCCGGAGTTCGTGCCGCGCCAGGGGCTTAGCTGGGTTCGTTTTTCCTCAAAAACGGCAAATCCCGCCGGGAAAGGCCGGAAATCTCCGAAGAAAGGCCGAAAATTCGGCGGCGGACTCCGGCCTCGACCGTGACGGCCGCGCGCCGCTATGCTTCGCGATACCGCGAGCATAAGAGGAAGAGGCAAGACCATGACGTGTCGGATCGAGGCGCGTCTCAAGGAGCTCGGCATCGAGCTACCGAAGGCCGGCGAAGTCGCCGGCAATTACGTGCCCTTCGTCCGCAGCGGCGACCTGCTCTTCATCGCGGGCCAGTTGCCGGTGTGGATGGGCGAGCGCCGTTTCGCGGGCAAGCTCGGCCGCGAGATCTCGATCGAGCAGGGCCAGCAGGCGGCGCGCCTCTGCGGCCTCAACATCTTGGCGCACCTGAAGCACGCGGTCGGCGGCGATCTCGACCGCGTGCTGCGCTGCGTGCGCTTGGGCGGCTTCGTCAATTCGACCGAGGATTTCTCCGAGCAGCCGCAGGTTGTGAACGGCTGCTCCAACCTGATGGTCGAGATCCTCGGCGATCAGGGCCGCCACGCGCGCACCGCGGTCGGCGTCAATGTGCTGCCGTTCAACCTCGCGGTCGAGGTCGACGGCATCTTCGAGGTGCGCTGAGCGCCATGCCCGACGGCGGCGGTCCCGCGCGCATCCGCATCGTCGACGGCCTCGCCGAGGTGCCGGCGGCGGCCTGGGACGCCTGCGCCGGCAGCGACAATCCGTTCCTCTCCCACGCCTTCCTCGAGGCGCTGGAGGCTAGCGGCTCGGCCACGGCCAAGACCGGCTGGCTGCCGCAGCACGTGCTGATCGAGGACGCCGAGGGCCGGTTGCTCGCGGCGGCGCCGCTCTATCTCAAGAGCCACAGCCAAGGCGAATACGTCTTCGATCACGGCTGGGCGCAGGCCTATGAGCGCGCGGGCGGCAGCTATTATCCGAAGCTGCAGGCGGCGGTGCCGTTCACGCCGGTGACGGGGCCGCGGCTGCTGGTGCGTCCCGACGCGCCGCCCGATACCGCCGAGACGCTGATCGCGGCGCTGATCGAGGTCGCGCGCGCCCACAAGGTCTCCTCGCTCCACGTGACCTTCCCCACCCGCGAGGAGTGCGAGCGGCTGGGCGCCGCCGGATTCCTGCAGCGCTCGGGCCAGCAATATCATTGGGAGAACCGCGGCTACGCCGGCTTCGAGGATTTCCTCGGGGCACTCAACGCGCGCAAGCGCAAGCAGATCCGCCGCGAGCGCCGCGACGCCTTGGCGAGCGGCCTCGAGATCGAGACGTTGACGGGCGGCGATCTCGAGCCGCGGCACTGGGATGCGTTCTATCGGTTTTACCGCGCCACCACCGACCACCGCTGGGGCGGCGCTTATCTGACGCGCGGCTTCTTCGAGCTGCTGCACCAGCGGCTCGCCGACCGCGTGGTGCTGGTGATGGCACGCGAGGGCGCGCGCTATGTCGCGGGCGCGCTCAACCTGCTGGGTCGCGACACGCTCTACGGCCGGAATTGGGGCACCATCGGCGATTACCCGTTCCTGCATTTCGAGGTCTGCTACTACCGCGCGCTCGACTTCGCGATCGAGCGCGGCCTCGCGCGCGTCGAGGCGGGCGCGCAGGGAGAGCACAAGATCCAGCGCGGTTACCTGCCCACACCCACCTACAGCGCGCATTGGGTGCGCGACCGCGGCTTCGCCCGCGCGATCGAGAACTTCCTCGCGCGCGAGCGCGAGGCGGTCGCCGCCGAGATCGAGGAACTGACGCAAGAGGTGTCGCCCTTCCGCTGCGAAAGCGAGTAACCGATGCTCGACCGCAAAGCGCTTTTCAGTTTCGCCATCGTCGCCGTGGTCGCGGTGATCGCGGCCGGCATCGCGGTGCTGTGGGCCTCGAGCGGCGACAGCGAGGTAACCTTCGAAGGCGAGGCGGCGCTCGCCCTCGGCGTCATCGCCACCGTGCTGCTCGGCGGCGGCCTGATGACCCTGATCTTCCTCAGCGACCGCACCGGCCAGGACCGATAGGTGTGGAGTCGCGCATGACCCTCGCACTCGAAAAGCTCGGCGACGCGCTCGGGATTGCCGCTACGGGCATCGACCTCAGCCGCCCGCTCGACGGCGCGACCGCGGAGGCGCTCCGCCGCGCGCTCCTCGACCATCTCGTGCTCTGCATCCGCGGCCAGTCGCTGACGCCCGGCGCTTATCTCGCGGCGATGCGCGGCTTCGGCCAGCCGCTGCCGCAAGTGCGGATCGCCTCGCGACATCCCGAGATAGCCGAGATCATGATCCTCTCCAGCGAGGACCGCGACGTCATGGGCGACGGCAAGCGCCTGGTGGTGGGCGCGCACTGGCACAGCGACGACAGCTACAAGGCGGTGCCGTGCTCGCTCACCATGCTCTATGGCCTCGAGGTGCCGGAGACCGGCGGCGACACGCAGTTCACCAACATGGTCCGCGCCTACGACGATCTCGCGCCCGAGATGAAAGCGCGCATCGCCAAGCTTAACGTGATGCACAAATACGATTCGCCGCGCAAGGGCACCGCGGTGGCGACGCTCCGCGCCGACGAGGCCGAGCAGCTGCCGGACGTCGTGCATCCGCTGGTGCGCCGGCATCCTGAGACCGATCGCCGCGCGCTCTACATGAACCCGAACCGAATGTCGCACGTCCTCGGGCTCGACCGCGCCCAAAGCGACCGCCTGCTCGACGAGCTGATCCGGCACGCGATCGAGCCGCGCTATCAGTACCGGCACCGATGGCAGCGCGGCGACATCGTGATCTGGGACAACCGCTGCACCATGCACAAGGCGAACGCGGATTATCCCGCGGACGCCCGGCGGCTCATGCACCGGATCATCGTCGAGGGCACCGTGCCGGTGGCGTGACGGGAGGAGAGCGATGGCGGCCGTGAGATACCTGGTGGCGGATGTGAACCAGGCGATCGCGTTCTATCGGGGCGAGCTCGGCTTCGAGATCAGGCAGCAGTTCGGGTCCGCCATGGCGATCCTGGCGCGCGGCGACCTCACGCTCTGGCTCGCGGGCCCCGCGGCTTCCGCCTCCAAGCCCATGCCGGACGGCCGCAAGCCCGAGCCCGGCGGCTGGAACCGCTTCGTGCTGGAGGTCGAGGACCTCGCGGGCCTGGTGGCGCGGCTGCGCGAGCGCGGCATCCAATTCCGCAACGAGATCCTCGACGGTCCCGGCGGAAAGCAGATCCTCTGCGAGGACCCCTCAGGCAACGCGATCGAGCTCTTCGAGCCGCGCTAGAGAAATCCGCGCACGTTGAAGCTAAGAAAGATTCACCACGGAGACACGGAGGACACGGAGGATCGAGTTATGCTTCGCTGCAGAGCCGCAATCATCTTCTTCCTTCACGCAAGCAAGCAAAGACCGTGGCTTCGCCGCAACTGGGTCTCTCCGTGTCCTCGGTGTCTCTGTGGTGAACCTTTCTTCCTTCAGTGCCGCTCGCCCCAGCGCGCCAGCACCTCACCCGCGTCGGCGAAGCGCAGCGCCGCGCGCGGCGGGGGCGGTTCGCCGTCGACCCAGGCGGGGAACAGCGTCTCGATGAGCGCGGGGCTCTCGGCGACGCGGTGCACCAGCCCGCGCGCCGCGATCTGCGGATGGTCGGGCACGTCGGCGAGCTCCACCACGGGATGGAAGCAGCAATCCGCGGGATCGATCGCGCGCTCCCAATGCGCGAGCGGCCGGCTCGCGATCAGCGCCGCGACATTCGCGATGAGCGCGCTCTGCGGGCGGGGATCGTCATAGCGCGCGGTCCACTCGTCGTGGCCGACGGCGCGGCAGAATGCCGCGCAGAATTTCTGCTCGACGGCGCCCAGCGTGATGAACTTGCCATCGGCGGTGCGGTAGACGTGGTAGCGCGCGGTGCCGCCGTTCAGGATCTGCCCGCCGCGGTTAGGCGCCTCGCCCGCGCGCTGCGCCAGCGTCAGCGGGATCGCCTGCCAGGGCGAGGCTCACGTCGATGAAGGCGCCGCGCCCGCTCTCGCGCCGCCCGAACAGCGCCGCCACCGCCGCGAGCGCCGCCTGGAGCGCGCTCGCGTGATCGGCCGTGGGCGGATAGGCCGCGACCGGCCGCTCCTCCGTCCCCGAAGCCGCGAGGCCGCCCGCGAGCGCCATATAGTTGATGTCGTGTCCGGCTCGCGCGCGATAAGGCCCGGTCTGGCCAAAGCCGGTGAGCGCCACGTGCACGAGGCCGGCATTGAGGCGCTCGAGCTCCGCACGACCGAAGCCCAGCCGGTCCAGCACGCCGGGCCGGTAGCTCTCAACCAGCACGTCAGAGGCGGCGATGAGGCCGGCGAAGGCGCGCTTGCTTGAGATCGAGCTCGACCACGGTCTTGCCGCGGTTCATGAGCTTATAGGGTGCCGACACACCGTCGGGATCCAGCGGCGGAAACATGCGCATGGGCTCGCCGCCGGGCGGCTCGACCTTCACCACCTCGGCGCCGAGATCCGCCAGGTGCAAGGCCGCCTGCGGCCCCGGAATGAATTGGCTCACGTCGACGACGCGAATGCCGCGGAGGAAGTCGGCGAGGGGCATGCCGCGCTTCTTAGCACACCCTCACCCTCCCATGGCTATCGCCATGGGTCCCTCCCTCTCCCACTTCGTGACACTTCGTGGGCGAGGGGCAAGCAAGCGCTCAGTGGGAACGAATAGCCCCTCTCCCGCGCTTGGGCGGGAGAGGGAGGGACCCGTTGCGAAGCAACGGGAGGGTGAGGGAGGGACCCGTTGCAAAGCAACGGGAGGGTGAGGGGCTACTCCACGAACTCCGGCTCTTTGCGCGAGGGCTGGGGCGGGGCTTCCTCGAAGCTGAAGACGAGCTTGTCGTCCTTGACCTGGACGTGGACGACGCCGCCCTTGACCAGCTTGCCGAAGAGGAGCTCCTCGGCGAGCGGCTTCTTGACGTGCTCCTGGATGATGCGCG
>WNFJ01711560.1_pt2 | contig 10840 bp, 7 predicted proteins | sample 5400461 | NCBI WGS metagenome assembly WNFJ01 (sample SAMN13153349, study PRJNA577476) | soil metagenome | isolation source: 115 cm saprolite on Douglas fir-dominated hillslope | place: USA:California | collected 2013-09-17
CTTAGCGCCAGAGGAGTCCCTCTTGCTCTTGGCAGTGCATCACATTGTTGCTGATGGCTGGTCACTGAATGTGCTCTTGCCCGAGCTGAGTAGCTTGTACGAAGCCTTCGCGAGCGGACAGCCCTTGTCACTGCCGGACTTGCCCTTCCAGTACACCGATTTTGCAGTCTGGCAACGAGAGCAGCTGGAAAGGGGACAGTTGGCTGAGCAGCTTGCCTACTGGGAGCAGCAGTTGGCTAACGCGCCCGAGGTCCTAGACCTGCCGATTGCTCGCCCAATGCCAGCTCAACTCTCTACTCGGGGAACAACGCATCACTTCACCCTGCCCCAAGCGCTAACTGATAACCTCAGGTCTCTGAGCCGTCAACAAGGAGTCACGCTGTACATGACGATGATGGCGGCTTTCCAGGTACTGCTGTACCGCTACACCGGCCAGGAGGACCTCGTAATAGGCACAGTTGCCGCCAATCGTCAGGCTGAGACTGAGGCGCTAGTCGGCTTTTTCGTCAACACGCTGGTATTGCGCACTGATTTGTCGGGTGATCCGAGCTTTGAGGCTCTGCTTGTGCGCGTGCGTGAAGTTGTACTGGCGGCGCAGGCATACCAAGAGCTGCCTTTTGCATCCCTAGTCAAAGCGATCCGGCCAGATCGACAGGCTGGGCGCAACCCGCTCTTCCAGGTGATGATGAGTTTTGATACCCCAATTGCTAGCTTGTCCAAAGGGTGGGAGCCAGTTGATCTGGGGAATCTGACTGCTACCTCTCAATTCGAGCTATCCCTGGAGGTGCGGGAAGGCCCAAAGGGTGTGGATTGTTACTTCGAGTACAGCACAGACCTGTTTGAAGAGGCAGCGATAGCTCGGCTGGCAAACCACTGGCAGACTTTGTTGGCAGGGATTGTCGCAAATCCCAATCAGCCATTGTCTACCCTACCTCTCCTGACAGAGCAAGAGTGTCGACAGTTACTTGTGGAGTGGAACGCCACTGAGAGAGAGTATCCACTGGAGCAGTGCCTGCATCGGCTCTTCGAGGCCCAAGTCGAGCGAACCCCTGAGGCCGTAGCAGTCATCTGCGAGGGTGAGCAGCTCAGCTATCAGGAGTTGAACGCCCATGCCAACCGACTTGCGCATCAGTTGCGTGAGCACGGGGTTGGTCCAGACAGACTTGTGGCCTTACTGGCAGAGCGAGGCATTCCCTTCTTGGTCTCCATCTTGGCTGTCTTCAAAGCAGGAGGTGCCTATCTACCCCTCGATCCCCACCATCCGCCAGCCAGATTGCGCCAAGTGATCGAACTCAGTCGGTGCTGCATCGTCCTGGCCACGGCGCCGTTTGCGCCGACGCTTGCCGATGCGCTAGAGGAAGTACCAGCTGAGTTGCGTCCAGAGCTTCTCTACTGCGAGGAGATGCTGCAGGCAAGTCAGAGTGAAGAGAACCTCCCTGTCTACAGCACACCGCGTGATCTGGCCTATGTCATTTATACCTCCGGCTCAACAGGGAAGCCCAAAGGAGCAATGGTCGAGCAGCGGGGTATGGTCAATCATATCTATGCCAAGATCGAGGCACTGGCTTTGACGGGCCGTGACAGAGTGGCGGAAACAGCCTCCCAGTGCTTTGATATCTCAGTGTGGCAATTCCTGACCGCCCTGCTCGTCGGTGGGAGTGTACAGATCTACCCCGATGAGGTCTCCCACCATCCTGTGGAGTTGCTTACCCAGGTCGAGCACCACCAGATCTCGATCTTGGAAACCGTGCCCTCCTTGATGCGAGCTATGCTGGATGCAGATGAGATCAAAGCGGCCAGCAGGCCAAAGCTGGAGGCGTTGCGCTGGCTGATCCCGACCGGGGAGGCGCTACCAGTGGATTTGTGTCACCGCTGGTTGCGTGCCTATCCCCACGTGCCCTTGGTCAATGCCTATGGGCCAACAGAGTGTTCAGACGATGTGACGCATTATCCGATCTACGAAGCGCCAGATGAGACGAGAAGCTCTATTCCGATAGGCCGAGCGATTCCGAATATGCGACTCTATGTGCTGGACCGGCACTTGGAGCCACTGCCGATCGGGGTCAGCGGGGAATTGTATGTGGGAGGCATCGGCGTCGGACGAGGGTACCTCGGTGATAAGCGACGCACGGAAGAAGCCTTTGTGGCCGATCCCTTTGGGTCTGAAGGCGGCGCACGGCTTTATAAGACCGGGGATCTGGGGCGTTACCTGACGGATGGGAACCTTGAGTTTCTAGGTAGGCTGGACTTCCAGGTGAAGATACGCGGCTTTCGCATTGAACTGGGCGAGATCGAAGCGGTGCTCAGCCAGCATCCAGCGGTGCGACTGACGGTGGTAATGGCTCGAGAAGATACGCCTGGGGACAAGCGCCTAGTGGCCTATGTGGAGCTACAGAAGGAGCAAAGCACTACAGTTGCAGAGCTGAAAAGTCATCTGACGAAGCAAGTGCCAGCCTACATGGTGCCATCGGCGTTTGTGCTACTGGAAAGGCTGCCGTTAACGCCCAACGGCAAGATAGATCGGCGGGCGCTGCCCGCACCTGAGCCTGGCAGGAGTGTGGTCGAAGAGAGTTATGTGGCGCCGAGGCTACCAGTAGAGCAGCAACTGGTGCAGATCTGGGAGGAGCTGCTGGAGACACGGCCCATCGGGATCAAGGACGACTTTTTCGAACTGGGAGGGGACTCCTTGCTGGCTGTGCCGCTGTTTGATCGCATGGCGCAGGTGTGCGGCAAGAAGCTACCGCTCTCGACCCTCTTTGCGGGAGCAACCATAGAGCATTTGGCGAAAGCTTTAGTGAGAGAGAGCAAGGAGGCACTGCCAGGGGAAATAAAGATCGATGGCCGGGCACCGCTGGTGGTGGTGCAGGAAAGAGGGTCTAAGCCGCCGTTTTTCTACTTGCATGGAGAGTGGAAGGGTGGGGGACTCTATAGCCGGAAGCTGGCGAGCCACTTGGGCCCGGAGCAGCCGTTCTACCTGCTCGAGCCGTATAAGTTTGAAGGTCTGGTGGTCCCACCGACCTTTGAAGATGTGGCAGCAGCACACCTTGAAGCAATGCGCAGCGTTCAACCAGAAGGTTCCTACTTTTTAAGTGGATATTGCAATGGAGCGCTGCTGGCCTATGAGATGGCTCGGCAACTGCTGGCGCAAGGTCAGACTGTTGGTNNCTGTTGGTCTACTGCTTTTGATGGACCCAGATTTTCCTGCTCGTCATGGATGGGTTCGCAGTGTCATCAGTCACTTTTGCAACTTGCTGCGGGTTGGTCAAGAGAAGCAATTTGAAGGGTTTCTCTCTCTCCAACATGTATATAGGTATTTGCGCTTTGCACACTACAGGTCCTCGACAAACGCCAACTTGCTGGGAAGCGTCGAGCGGAGTGAACCAGAAGGCTCGGATAGTAAAGCAAGCCTGGCGTCTTCGAGCTTCAGGTTTAAGGCCTTGCTACCAAGAGTTGAGACCCTTCGCCAGGACTGGTCAAACATCTATGACTGGCAGGTTGCAAATTATACACCCGGCCTTTATCCTGACAAGATCACGTTCTTCTGGTCGAGCGAGGAACCCTCACGTTCCGATGGATGGCAGGAAGTGGTTGAAGCGAAGGAAGGAGAGGTAGAGATTTATATCAATCCTGGCAACCACATAAGCAGTAGAACCGAGTATCTCCCCGTATTGGCTGAACGTTTGCGCGGGTGCCTCAATAGGGCGCAGGCGGCTCAGGAGGGGGAGGTCTATTAGGGGGCTTTGTAATACTTTTCTGTTTTTGGCTAAAGATGCCTCTTTTTTCCTAGAAAAAAGTTCTTCCATCTGGTATCCTCAATAGAGGAGAGTTCTAATGGAAGAGCTTTTCAATTAAGAATGTCCTCTCTGTGACTGTAGCCGAAGCTATAACAGCTTCGTACAATAGAGGAAAAAGGAAAGTGAGCAGGCTCTGTGACAATGCGACAAGAAGACACGACGGAAAAAGCTAAACTGCCTATGGCAACGACAACCAAGCCTCTGATACCCAAAAAGAGCAAAACAATCCAGCCGAGCAAAACACAGGCACTTATGGCCTTTATCGTTCTGCTGACCATTAATATCCTCAACTATACGGACCGTTCTGTCCTATCAGCAATACAAACACATATCAAGGCTGATTTCGGTTTAAGTGATACACAGCTAGGTTTACTCAATTCATCATTTCTCTTCATTTATGGTCTAGCCACACTTCCTCTTGGTATTTGGGCTGATAAAGGTATACGAAAAAATATTATTACAATCTGTGTCGGCATCTGGAGTGTAGCTACGGCTTTGGGAGGCGTCACCCGGAACTTTATTCAACTCTTCATTACACGAGCATTTCTGGGCATTGGTGAGGCTGGCTATGCTCCAGCCTCCTTATCCCTCATCGGCGACTACTTCCCAAAAGAGAGGCGAGGGCGCATGCTCTCTATCTGGTCAACGGGGAATCTCTTTGGTACAGCCATAGGACTGGCACTGGGTGGCCCAATAGCCGACAAACTTGGCTGGCGTTGGGCCTTTTATATCGTTGGTATCCCAGGATTGCTAGCAGCCTTCTTCATCTGGCGAGCAATCGAGCCACAGCGTGGAGCATTTGACACCGAAGAGAGCGGGGAGGATGAGGTGAGCATGGCCCATGGAAGCCTGGGCAAAGATTTCTTCAGCGTTGTCAGGAAATTGATTAAGATACCTACCTACTGGGTGCTCGTAGGAGCCTTTATTTGCAGCTTCTTTATTATTGGAGCCGCACTGGCTTGGTTTACCACATATCTCATACGCACATTCGAACTTAGTGCAACCCAAGCAAGTCTCTTTTCCGCTGGGACCCTGGCGGGAGGTAGCTTGGTTGGCACATTGTTGGGAGGATGGTTGGGAGACACACTCCAGCGGCGTTTCCCACAAGGACGTATGACTACTGCCGCGCTGGCATTTTTGCTGGGAGCGCCTCTCTGTTGGCTAGGACTCTCCCTCCATCAGCTAATGGCTTTTATAGCAGTATTCGTCGTTGCAATTATGTGCCTGAGCATGTGTCTGGGTCCAATACAGGCGATCATTCAGGATATTACTACGCCAGACATACGGTCTACAGCAATAGGACTAGCTTTGTTGCTAGGACACCTACTTGGAGATGCCTCCTCGCCGTACATTATTGGACGAATTAGCGATGCATCGCACTCGCTCGGTTTTGCCCTCTTGGTCACAGCTCCAACCAGTCTCTTTCTGGCTGGACTGGTTTGCCTCATTGGTATCAAGACGGTTGCTGGAGATATAAAGGCTATGCAGGAGCAGTTGCACACGGAACATGAATAAACGAGGATAAAACGAAACTGCCCATCAAAGCGATGGGCAGTTTCAGTCTGGAGCGGGTTATGGGATTCGAACCCATGATCTCAACTTTGGGAAAGTCGCATGTTGCCACTACACTAAACCCGCATGTCTTCATGTGACAGTGGGAATTATAGCCGATCTTTGGTGGTGTGTCAAGTAGGTTTTAGAGCCGATTTCTAGATTAGAGCACACCTTCATAGATCGATTTGTCCTTATCCCAGTCTGCTCGATCACAAGTGAGCACTACATCTGGAATGACAGACAGCCATGACGCTTTTGGCCACTGCCCTCATGTCTGAGACCACTGAGACCGATAGTAAAAAGAGAAAATAGATGCTAGCAATCAGTTGCTATCATATCGCTCTCTATTTATAGAGGTAATTAACGTTACTTTGATACTACATAAAACACCGCTGTTTTAGTCAATGCTCTTTCTTTTACAATGAAATATGGTTGTGAGCTGGTACCTTCTGATAGTCTGCTAGCCAGAATGATGTAAGTATGCTATGCTTAACCCGCAATAGTCTAAAATAGCATATATTGGCCAAGCGTTTTATTAGCATTGCGTGTAGTAGAGAAGTTTGTGGAACGCAAAGAAGAGCAAGTATCTCTGCCAGAGCAGGGAAAAGCAGAACAACAAGGATATTTTGGCTGGCAATATGACAATGAAGATCAGGGAGATCAGATAGGGTTAGAGCCGTTGCCTCCAGTAGCTCTGCCTCGGCTGTTTCTTCCCCATCTGTCACGACAGCTTGGGCAGTCGTCCCAGGTCTCGAAGTATCCTGCGCAGCACCCTGAGGAAGGTCGGCTTCCGAGCCCATCTCAAGCTGACTATCGGCCTGTACAGGACATGGGGACATCTCTTGGGTATGGCCAGGGTATGGCCCACCAGTATTTTGATGCTCCTCAGCCATCTCAACCGATAGCGAAATTACGCCAGGAGCGGTTGCAGCGGCTGCGTGAAGAACGCTTGCATCACCGAGTGCGACCTGTTGGCGAAGAAGCCAATGTTCTCATTCCTAGTATGGAAAAATGGAGCAAGTGGCTCTCAGAAAAAGTTTTTCCCAAATTTGTATCTCAAAAAGTGCAGACACCACCATTAGGTGAAATGTCTACGACTCCTGTGTCCCAGCAGCAGCAGGGATCATCATTGCTCTCATCTCCTGTAGAAAATGTTGGTACTGCTGTTTCGTCCCAGCTCCCTGCCCAAGCAGGATTACAGGGGGAGAATGCCGGAGCAATGGCTTCATCAAAAGAAGATACAGGGACAATGCAACGGGTTCGTATTGGCAGAGCAACACTGGTTCTGACTGGCGCATTTATCGCCAGCCGGGTTCTGGGGCTGGTACGTACCTCCCTGTTTGCATTTGTCTTTGGAACGAGTAGCATCTCAGATGCCTATCTGCAAGCATTTCTTATTCCTGACCTTATCTTCAATATTATTGCCGGAGGAGCCCTACTCTCTGCATTTATTCCTGTCTTTACCAACTACATGACGAGTAAGAATGATGAGAAGACGGCTTGGCATATTGCCAGTGCTGCGCTCAATCTAGCTATTGCAGTGATGAGTGGATTAGCTCTTTTCGCCATTCTTTTCGCCCCTGCACTTGTCCCATTCTATAACCCGGGTGTGCATAATCCCCTCGAACTTAATCTGATTGCTTCGCTAACCAGGATTATGCTATTGCAATCGATTGCGTTAGGAGCTGGGGTGATTGTGACTTCTGTACTCAATGCAAGGCAGGATTTCCGCTTACCAGCCATAGGGACGGTATTATATAACGTTGGTTTGATTGCCGGATTGCTGCCAGGCGTGGCACTTATGCTCATGGGTCAGCACAATGAACAGTTTGCCATTTACGCAGCGACATGGGGAGTGGTATTGGGAGCTGTGCTCCAGATCGGCGTCCAGGTTCCAGGGTTGCGCAAGGTTGGTATGCGTTACTCTTTTACCCTTGACTGGCATCATCCAGGGGTATTACAGATTGCACGTCAGATGGTTCCTCGCGTTATTAATGCTGCTATGCTCTATATCTCGATCTTTGTAGATCGAGGTCTGATCCAACTGATGATTCTTATTGTAGGAGCAACTAGCGTCGATGGCTTCATCACGCAATACTATCAGGCGTTCCAACTTATCTTGTTACCATTGGGCATCTTTGGGATGGCAGTGTCAACTGCTGCCTTCCCTACACTGGCCGAAAATGTTGCCATGGGACGTATAGATCGTGTGCGTAGTACGATTCTGGAGACGTTACGCAGTATTCTTTTCATGTCGATTCCCTCTAGCGTTGGCTTGATTGTGCTTGGATTCCCTATCATCCAAGTTTTGCTCGAGCATGGTCACTATAGTCTACAAGAGGCTCAATCGACAGCTGTACCATTGGCCTTTTTTGCCTTCGGGCTGACAGGGCTGGCCGCAGTTGAAATTTTGACACGAGCATTTTATGCGCTACGTGATAGTCTTACTCCTGTGGTGGTAAGTGTGGCTCAATTTGGCATCAAGATCGTCTTAAGCCTTATATTGATTAACGGGGCGATCTGGGGAGTCCAATGGGGACTCGGAGCACTGGCATTATCGACATCTGTGGCGGGGCTGCTTGAGGCTGTAGCATTGTGCTGGCTTCTGCGCCGACGTCTCGGAGATCTGCATCTGCGAGTGATTGGCAAGTTTATCATTCGTGTCCTGGTTACAGCTTTAGTGATGGGTATCTGTCTGGTTGTTGTGCGTACTATCCTGGATCTGATCCTAGTGACGACAACACAGCCAACGCTGCAATTTGGTGCTACGCTTCTCGCTAGTGTCAAACTGCTGATCGAGCTATTTGTTGGCGTGTTTGTCTATGTTCGGGTGGCACGCTTTCTGAACATTGAGGAACTGACTCCGCTCAAGCGGGTTCTTGATCGTCTCAAATTATCCTGGATATAGAAAGATTTGTTTGGGTTGACTTATTTATGAAACAGATACGCCTTTCCATTATTGGTTTTGGGGTTGTTGGTCAAGGTCTGGCAGAACTGCTAGCCACCAAGAAGGATGTGTTACAACACGATTTCGACCTTGAGGTAACCCTGGTAAGTGTAGCAAATGCTCGTCATGGCTTTATTTATCGCGAGCAAGGGCTCAATATTCTTACCTTGCTGTATCTGGCTGCAGAACGCCAACCACTCACAAAGCATCCTGGTGTAAAACATTGGGCCAATCCGCTTGAAGGGTTGCGTGCGACTGGTGGTGATGTCTTAGCGGAAGCCACTGGCACGAATTTGCACGATGCCGAGCCTGGTATAAGTCATATTCGGGCAGCAATGACACAGGGTATGCATGTGATCACAGCCAATAAAGGCCCAGCAGCCTTAGCCGCGCAAGAACTCTTTGCTCTGGCACGGCAGCATCAGGTACAGTGGCGGATGGAGTCGACCGTCATGGCTGGTACTCCCGTGATTAGCACTGTTCGTGAAGGTATGGCTGGTGCAAATGTACGTGCTATTCGTGGTATCCTCAACGGCACGACAAACTATATTTTGAGCGCCATGGCTAGCGGACGCGACTATGCTGATGTGCTAGCGGAAGCTCAGTCTCAAGGCTATGCTGAAGCTGATCCGACTGCCGATGTTGAAGGCTACGATGCCGTCGCCAAAACGTTGATCCTGGCTGCTCTCGTCTTTGGTCAGACGCTCAAACCCGAGCAGATAATACGTCGAGGTATTACCGCTATCACTAAAGAACAGGTACAGCAGGCGATTAATGAAGAAAAGCGTATCAAGCTGATTGCATCTTTACAAACAGTTCCTGCTAACGGAGCTACTACACTGGAGGCTCGCGTAGAGCCAGTAGCTCTTCCGCTGCATGATGTGCTAGCACGTGTAGATGGGGTGATGAATGCAATTACCTTTCAGACAGATACGCTCTCTGAGGTGACTGTTATTGGTCCAGGAGCTGGCAGATTGCAGACGGGCCAGGGGTTGCTATCGGATTTGATCTCTCTGATTCCTTTTTTATGACATGGAGAGAGATAGTTCTATCAATAGTATACTGGCAGATGCCCTGATCAATCGGCTACTGCAGACTGTCCATCTTGATACACTTGCTCCTTGATATAGCCTACCTGTTACCTGAAATGTGCTACGAGGCAGAGCGCATCGGTTTGGCTGGGCAGTGTCGAGTCGCTAAAATGTTGTGTCTTGAGACGCTTATGCGCAAGGTATTTGAGTGTAGTGACTACCAGACTGTGCCAATTATACTACTCCACGAAAGTTATCCTTACTGCCAGTTTGGTGCCTATCTTGCGCCTATTTATCCAAATGTGTATTTTGATCTATCATATGCCATTCCCTTTGTTGATAAACTAGAAATGGTTGCTTTTACTCGTGACACTCCTCAGGGACTAAAGTCCCGCAGCTTCTGACACTCCTGCATAGTCGGTTCCCTGAGAGATGAAGCATGGCTCCGACTCAAAATGGGAACCGTAGTTGGCAGGCAATATCTGATGTAGGCTCTTCCATCCGAAGCGATACATCCTGAGCGGTGCCATGCTCGTTGTGATCTCCATGCCTTGCGCGAGCGCTTGATGGCCGGGAACCCACGCGTTTGGCGTCTTGGGAGATCACACCACCTGCAGATTGCTCTGCCCTCTCTGCGACCAGGGGAGTGTGAGGCTTTTCCTTGGATGGTTTCTGATAGCGTTCGACTAAACGCTGCCCGATGACAAGACTGGCATTTCTATCGCTATTGCCTTTCATGCCACAATGTGCACAAGCTACCAAAGGAGCACCATAGGTATAGCCTTCTGCTGGTTGTCCCTCTGCATATCTGGCAACAAGGCCATGGCAACGAGCACATTCCCGACTGGTATTCCTAGGACTCACCCGACTGGTGAGAATACCTTCGTTATACGCCTTATATTTTGCGTATTTGAAGATGCGTCCCTTCATCCAGAATGCTCGTTTGCTATTGCCTCGGCGGCTATACTTGCCTTTCGCTGGCTTGAGGTTCCCCAGGTGTTCAAACACCAGTATGGTGGCTTCGTGCTGCGAGGCCAACTGGACAATGCGAGCGCTCACCAGATGGGCTATATGCTCATCCACGTTAGTGATCTTGCGCCAGAGGTCTGCATTATCCTGTTCGCCTGAGGCACAGATGCCAGTCATTCCTCGATTGCGTGCGATCCGTCCGAGCTGTTTCTTCCTAAGGCCATTTACCCGTCTACCACCGCTAATGAACTTGGTGGCGAGGATCGAACCTTCAACCGTTCGGATGGTGCATACCGCGAGATGTTCAGTGATATTGAGATCGACTGAGCAGATCTTTGTTTGCTCGTTTGTCGTGATTTGTTTCTCGATCTTTGCAGGACTCTTCAACTGCTTTTCGATGGGAGTGTGCAGCCACCACCCGTTGCCACGCCTGATGAGAGATGGGCTTCCCATCCGGGCATCATCTGGGATTTCTCGGCCAGTGATACGAACTTTAATCCAGCTCCAAACACTTCCAGTCCACACTTTGATCATGATGGAGGAAC
>WNFJ01081021.1_pt1 | contig 10839 bp, 8 predicted proteins | sample 5400461 | NCBI WGS metagenome assembly WNFJ01 (sample SAMN13153349, study PRJNA577476) | soil metagenome | isolation source: 115 cm saprolite on Douglas fir-dominated hillslope | place: USA:California | collected 2013-09-17
GACTCGCGCCAGGTTGTCTTCTTCTCTTGGCCTCGTGCCTCGCGGGTCCACCTCCGCCGACCGCGTCCACCCCGACGAGCGGGTCTTCGGTTGCCAGTGGCGAGTGCGGACAATTCAAGATCCAGAGCAGCTCGGATCTCGAGGCGTGCAAGAACAAGTGCCACGATCAAGAGCGTGACCAGATGAAGGCATGCAGCGGCGCGGGATGCCAGGGCGGCGCTGGAACGGCCGCCTGCATGAACCATTGCGACGAGGGCCAAAAGTCCGCGCAGCAGGCCAAGTGTTACAAGTAGCGCCAAACTAAATTGCAAGTGGCCCGTACGCGTGCCCGTGCCCGTGCCCGAATGGGCGCAACAGGTAGTGCGGCCCGGTGGTCTCGAACGTCAGCGGTAGTTCGAGCGCGTTAACTACCAAGTGTTCTGACGTCGATTTTCGGGCACGGGCACGGGCACGTGTACGGGGGATTTCGGCCGCACGCGCACTACACGCGGAACATTCCGCCGAATCGCCGGCCCAGAACCGAACGCGCGAAAGCGACGGACGACGCGAGAAAGACCATCGCCCAGACGCCGAGGGCGGCCGCCGTCTCGCGACCGTCGCCGAGGAGCTGGAGAAGCTCGAAGATCGATTTCGTGATGGGATAAGTCGATTGCTTCTGCGCGAGGATGAGCGAGTCGGAAACCTCGAGCATCGAAAGAGCGAAGGCGAACACCGCGCCCGCCAGAAGATGCGGCCCGAGAAGCGGCAGGCTCACACGCCCAAACGCCCGAAGCGCGCTCGCGCCGAGGTTTCGCGCGGCCTCCTCGAGCACCACGCCGATCTGCTGGAACCCGGCCGAAGCCGAACGTACGACGAAGGGCAACCTGCGCACGGCATACGCGACGACGAGGAGCACCGTCGGATCGCGCGCTGGATTCAGGGCCGCGAACGGCCGCCCCTCGCGTGAGATGGCCAGGTAGCCGAACGCGAGGACGAGGCCGGGCACCGCGAGCGGAAGCATGGCCGCGGCGTCGAGCACGATTCCGACGACCGCGCGGCTTCGTACCGCGAGGTAGGCGATGGCCACGCCGAGAACGAGATCGAGCGACGTCGAGAGCGCGACGTAACGGAGGCTATTGCCGATGGAGGGAACGACGAGGTCGTGCCCGATGGCAGCGCGATAGTGCGAGAGGGTGAAGCTCGAGGGCAGCACGGTGCCGTACCAATCGCGCGCCACCGACACGAGCGCGACGCCGATGTTCGGCAGAGCGGCCGTCGCGACGACGATCGACAGGAATGCCGCGCATCCCACGGCGCCCGTCTTTCCGAGCTTCGTCGGCTGGCGGCGGAGGCTCGGCCGCGTGGCCCGCGAACGCGACACGGGTCCGAGGAGAAGCCGTGACACGACGTAGACACCGAGCGTCGCGAAGAGCACCACGGCGACGAGGGCGTGGATGAGGGGGTTATGTCCGATCTCTTTCAGCCCGGCCCAGATCTGCACCGACGTGATCGTCGTGTAGTCGCATGCGAGCGGGACGCCGAGCTCGGTGAAGGCCCAAATGAAGACGACGCTGACCGCGGCGAACACGCTCGGCGAGATGAGGGGAAGCGTGACCTTCGCGAATGCGCGCGCTGGCGAGGCTCCGAGATTTTTCGCGGCCTCCTCGACCTCGGGCGCGAGGCTCGCGAGCGCCGCGGCGACGTTGAAGTAGACGACGGGATAAAGGTGCATCGCCGTCAGCCCTGCGACCGCCCAGAACCGACCGCGGCGCAGCCAATCGATCGGATGCGCGGCGTCCATCACGCCGAGGTCGATGAAAAGCGCGTTCAGCGCGCCCATCTGCCCGAGGAGCTGTTTGAGGCCGATGGCCCCGACGAAGGGAGGCACGACGAGCGGCAGCGGCACGAGGGCCGCGAGGAGCTGCCTTCCCGCGAAATCGAAGCGATCCAAAACGATGGCAACCCCGATGCCGACGGCCGAGGCGAGCGCCGTGCTCAGGGTCGCAACGCCGATGGCGTTCACGAGCCCTTCGCGGTACGCGGGGTTCTCGAGAAGAAGCCGGAGGTATGTCGAAGTGGGGCGCCCCGCTGGATCGAAAAGCGCCGTGCGCAAGCTCTCGAGCAAGGGCCAGGCGAGAAAGCAAGCGAGCAGCGCGAAGAGGGGGATCGAAAGCACGAACGTGAGGGCCCGGGGTTTCATCGATCGCTCCGCGCGAGATCGACAACGGATCGGTATTGGGCGCGAAGGGCAGTGACCAATCGATTGCCGAGCACGGCCTCGTCGACGGGGTTGCCCGATCCGAGCGCGGCGCGAACCGGACCGGCGGCGGCTTCGTAATCGACGAGCGTGACGTCGTCGAAAACGGCCGTCGCGCGCGGCGGAAAGCGATGCTCGGCGAGGGCGCGGTACGCCTCGGCGAGCTCGTTCTGCGTGTCGACGCACATCGAGCGAAGGAGGAACGTCATCGGCCGGAGCAAGGGGCCCGTCCACGCGGGATGGTATTCGAAAGAACGCGCCTGCTCGAACGGATGCTCGCCCGGATCGGAGCGGAGGGCGTCGTACTCTTCGCGGTAGAGGTCGGGCAAGACGGGCAAACGTCGCAGGGCGTATCGCTCCGGGCCGCCGGGCGCGCCGACTTTGAAGTTCCAGAGCTTCTGGCCGTCGGGCGAGATCGCGAAATCGATGAACGTGGTCGCGAGCTCGCGGTGCGGCGCACCGCGCAAGAGGCCGATCGCGTCGGCATCGATCGCCGTTCCTCCGCGCGGCATGACGAAAGCGATCCTCGATGGTCCGCCGTGCGACGCGGATTCGCTCTGAAAACGGCCGTAGAAGTCGATGCACATCCCCGCGGCCGCGTCGCCGGTGGCGACGTCGAGGGCGATCTTCGTCGCGGAGTCGGTGAAGTACCGAGCGTTGGCGCCGATGCGGCGAATGAGGCGCATCGCGCGATCCCATCCCTCGCGCGGCGCGCGCCGGTCGATCTCGGCCGCGGATTCACCGCGCGCGGCGAGCTCGGCGGCGCTCCGATTCATTTGTTCCTGGACGACCATCTCGAACGAGGTGGCCGCCGAGCCGCTCTTGGTCGGATCGGCGAGGGCGAGCTGGGCGAAGTACCTCGGGTTGGTGAGGTCCTGCCAGCTCGCCGGAACGTCGGCGATGCCGAGCCTCTCCAGCACGCTCTTGTTGAAGCAGACGCCGAAGCTCGAGAGGCACGTGCCGACCCAGCGGCCCTCGGGGTCCCAGAAGCGCGTGCCTCCGACTCGTTCGTGAAGGGCGGCGTCGTTCGAGAGCTCCCGATGCGTGCGAAGCACGCCCGAGTCGACGAGCCAGCCGGAAGCGGCGTGGCGCACGAAGGATGGTCCTCCGCTTCCGAACATCAGGTCGATGCCGATGCCCACGTCGGATTCGAGGAACGTCCGGCGCGCGAGACGTTCGATCTCCGAGACGCTGGAGTTGTCGGCTCGTACGGCCGGGTTCGCGAACGCCGAGGCCACGAGCGGGGTCCAGGGCTCGCGCCGGCGCGAGCGCCAGTACGTCTCGAACGCCGCCGTGTATTCCGAGGCGACGAAGCGCGCGATCTCGTTCGAGCCGCCGGGCGTGCGCCAGTCGATGCGCACGTCGCGGCCCAGTGCTTTCATGTGCGTTCGAAACGCGCGCCCGTACTCGTAACGGATCGCCTCGTTGTGCGGCGTGACGATGACGAGCGGCTCTCCCGACGTCTCGAACAGGTTGTCGCGCGGACGCAGAACGAACGGCAACCCGACGACCAGCGCGAGCGCCAAGATCCACGTGACGCGTTCAAGCATCGGCGCGCTCGAACGGGAGCAGGATCACGTCGTCCGGCGACACGGCGAGATTTGCCGCCGTCCCGACTGCCCATGCACCGCGGCGGGGGTTGAGCTCGTAGGCGCGCAAGAGCTCGTCGCCACACCGGATCCGGTGCTCGGCGAATTCGCCCGTGTAGAAGGTGGCTTCGATGGCGCCCGCGAGTACGTTGGTCGCGTCGGCTCCGCCAGCGCGTCCGAGCGCGAAGCACTCGGGCCGCACCGACACCCAGACTTCGTCGCCCGGGCGAGGGGCAAAACCCTGCGGCCGTGCGGCCGCGAGCTCGCCCATTCGGGTCTCGACGCGAAACACGTCGGCGTCCGTGTGCCGCACGGTCGCCTCGAAAAGGTTGGTCTCTCCGATGAACGAGGCGACGCTCCGCGAGGTCGGCCTCCGGTAAATCTCCTCGGGCGTGCCGACTTGCAGAACGCGCCCTCGCTTCATCACGGCGATGCGATCGGCGACGACGAGCGCTTCTTTTTGATCGTGCGTAACGTAGATCGCCGTCAGCCCTTGCTCCTTGCAGATGCGGCGAATTTCGTCGCGCATCGAATGGCGTAGCTTCGCGTCGAGGTTCGAGAGAGGCTCGTCGAGCAAAAGGCACCTCGGGCGGACGACGAGCGCTCGCGCGAGCGCGACGCGCTGCTGTTCGCCGCCCGAGGCGTAATCCCCGATGCGCATCGTCTCGAGCGCCTCCTTCACGCGCGCGCTGGTCTCGCTCTTGCCGACGCCCCGTTCGCGCAGGCCGAAGGCGACGTTCTCCGCGACCGAGAGATGCGGAAAGAGCGCGAAGCTCTGGAAAACCATGGCGGCATTTCGCTTGTGCGGGGCGAGATGCGTGACGTCTTCGCCGCCGAAAAGGACAGCTCCCGCGTGGGGCGGAGTGAATCCGGCGATGCACCGAAGGAGCGTCGTTTTGCCCGAGCCGCTGGCACCGAGCAGAAGGAAAAGCTCCCCCCTTGCGATGGAGAGGTCGACGTCGTCGAGGGCCAGCGCCTCGCCGAAGCGAATCGAGAGCTTTTGGACGGTGACCTCGATCATGGCCAGAGGCGCACGACGTATGTTAGAGCATTTCGAGGGGCCCACATTGTCGGAGCGACGAGCGGCTTGACTTGGTTCGGTAGCCCATGAACTCTCATCGGGGGCGACCATGCTAGAGATGGACTTCTACGAGCTGTCCCGCGCTGTCCAGGATCGCTTCACCGTCTCGATTCGCGGCGAAGCGCAGCCCAGGCCGCTGCTTGCCGTGCGCGCAGGTCCGCCGCGTGAGGTCCTGATTTGGTCGGCGGTGGGGATCGGTGGGCTCGTGCTACTCGTCTCGCTCTTCGAGCTCGGCTTCGGCGATCTCGAAAGCGGCTTCGCCGTACAGGGGGTGCTGCTCATCGGCGCGTACGCGCTGCTCGCCGGCGTCGTCGCGGCATCGACGCTCCAGGTGGTTTCGCGCATCAAAGAGCGGTGGGAGCTGCCGTACCGCGCCGGCGTCTATCTTTTTCCCGCGGGCGTCGTCGACGCGACGAGCCACCGCCTTCGCATGTTCCCCCTCTCTCGGCTCGTGACGCCGATCATCGAAAGCCGCAAGCTAATGCTCGCATTTCCCGAAGGGGAAACGTTCTCGTTTCCGCTCGCTGTCGCGGGGCACGACGCCGAGGTCAAAAAAGCAATCGAAGACGCGCAAGAGGCAGTCGAGAAAGCCCACGCGGAGGGAGACAAGAAGCACCTCGGCGCGCTCGATCCACTGGTCGAAATCGGCGCCGTCAATCCGTTCGCGCCGACCGAGCGGCTCGTGAAGTCTGCGCCGCTCTGGGCGCGTCAGCGGTGGGTCGTCGCAGCCGCGGCGGGCGTCGTCCTCGCTCCGGTCGTCTTCTTCGCGCGAAACGTGCTGAGCGACCGGCAAATGCTCGCCCAAGCGAGCAAGCGGAAGGACGCCGAGGCGTTCAGGGCCTACCTCGAACGCGGCGGAAAAAAGAGCGAGGTGCGCGAGGTCCTGCTTCCGCGGGCCGAGCTCTCGGAAGCGATTCGCGCGGGAAGCGTCGAGGCCATCGAAGCGTTCATGGCAGCGCATCCCAATTCGCGCATTCAAACCGAAGTGTCCGCCGCGCTCCGGCAAGCGATGCTGGCCGAGCTCGAGTCGGCCAAGAAGGCGGGAACGGTGACCGTGCTCGCCAATTTCGCCCGGCGTCACCCCAATAACCTCGTCGACGCCGAGCTGAAACAGGCGACGCACGCGGTCTACCAGGCGGCGCTCGCCCGGTACAAGAAGGAATCAGGCGTGCGGGACGCGAACGTCGCCGCGTTCGTCGAACGTCTGCTCGCGTTCGTCGAGAAGAACGGGCCGAAGGTCGAACTGCGTTTCCGCCGCAAAAACACGCGATCGACGGACATCGCCGACGCCCAGATCAAAAAGAGCCCCTACTACATGGGCGTCACGTCGATCCCCTCCCAGTATTTCGACGACGCTCACGCGCGCCCCCGCGAGGTGACCGCCGCGAAAACGATCGCGAACCGGTTTGCCTCCGCCTTTCCCGCCGACATCCTCTCGATCGAGCTCGGTCAGCCCGTGCTCGAACCCGAAGGTCCGCTTCCGCCGAACAAGGTGCCTACGATCTTCGTCGAGCACAGCGCCGAGATGTCGGGTGCGTCGTACTTGAGCGCGGCGCCGCGCGGCGTCTTCGTCGGTCTCGGTCTCGTTTTCGACGTGAGCTTTCGCCTCCCCGACGAGAGCAAGCCGCAGAAGTACCGGCTCTCGACGTGGCGTCCTCCCGATACGACCATTTCGAAAGGCGATTTTCCGACGTTCGAAGCTGCCGTCTACGACAACATGGCCGGCGAGGGCTTTGGCCAATTCGCGCAGAAATACCTATCGACGTTCTTCGCGCGGTCGGAGCCGAAAGCGACGGATTGACCTACGCGCCGTGCTCCGCCAAAAGCGCATCCATGCGCGAGAGCACCGTGGCCAGCGTTTCCTCGTCGGGCAAGAACGTCATGCGGAAGTGGCTGCGGTAGTCGACGTTGAACGACGAACCGGGAACGACGAGCACGTGCTGGTGCTCGAGAAGGTTCATGGCGAAGGTCGTGTCGTCGAACGAAGGGACACGATCGGGGCGCGCGCCGACGAAGGCGTAGAAGGCCCCCATGGGCTTTTCGAGCGTGAGGTATTTCGATTTCGCGATCCCCTCGATGACTGCCCTGCGCTGTCGGCCGAGACGGCCCGTCGGCGCCGTCAGATCGTAGATGCTCTGCACGCCGCCGAGCGCCGTCTGCACCGCCCACTGTCCGGGAACGTTCGCGCAGAGGCGCAGCGACGCCAAAAGCTCGATGTGGTTCAAATACTCGCCGGCGTGATCCTTCTTGCCGCTGAAGAACACCCAGCCGGTGCGAAACCCGCACGCGCGATACACCTTCGATAGTCCCCCGAACGTCGCGCAGAGCGTGTCCGCACACAGCGTCGCGACCGGAACGTGCTCGGCGCCTTCGTAGAGGATGCGGTTGTAGATCTCGTCCGACATGAGCACGATTTGATTTCGTTCGGCGATCCGGACGAGCTTCTCGACGACCTCTCGCGGGTAGACGGCGCCGGTCGGATTGTTGGGGTTGATGAGGACCAAGGCTTTGGTGCGAGGCGTCACCAGGCGCGAAACTTCCTCGGGATCGGGGATGAAGCCAGCCTCGGGCCGGCACGAATAGTAGACGGGCTTGGCGCCGGTGATGACGACGGCAGCCGTCCAGAGAGGGTAATCGGGCGCGGGGAGGAGGACTTCGTCGCCAGGCTCGAGAAGCGCCTCGAGCGTCATGAGAATGAGCTCGGAGACGCCGTTGCCGATGAACACGTCCTCGGCCGTCACGCCGTGGATGCCGTGCGTCTGCGTGTCCATGACCACGGCTTCACGCGCGGGGAAAATGCCTTTCTGATGGCAGTAGCCCTCGGCGTCGCGGAGGTTTTCGATGGTCGCGATGCGCATCGTCTCCGGCGTGCGAAATCCGAATGCGGCCGGGTTGCCGATGTTCAGCTTGACGATCTCGTAGCCTTCGCGTTCGAGCTCTTGCGCGCGCCGAGCGAGCGGGCCGCGAATCTCGTACCTTACGTGCTGAAGGTGCCGGGCGGCGCGCAAAAGAGGCTCGATTGGTGCGTTGACGGGCATGGCGAGGCGAGAGTTATGCGTGGGAACTAGCCCTGGCGCAAGCTTGGGCGCGAGGGTTCGTTCGATTGGCGTTTCTCGCGTAACATCGCTTCCCATGCGAGCGAGAACCTGCACCAAGGGGTCGATAGGGCGGCATGCGGCGTGGTTCGCATGCGGGCTTTTTCTCGCGGCGTGCGACACGCCGAAAGCATCGCCCAGCGCGGCGGCGAGCGCTGCGGGCCCGTCCGCAAGTTCGGAACCAGGCGCCCCACCCGTAGTCGCGTCTGCCACCGTCCCCGCTCGCGCGCCGCGCCAACGCAAGGATCCGGCGTCGTGCGCGAAGACAGGCGCCATGGTGTTCGACGATCCCGCGACAGAAGCCGCCGTGCGACGCCAACTGCAGAAGCCTTCGGGATCGATAGCCGGCGCCGAGCTCAAGAAGATTCGAACGCTCGACCTCTCGCAACAAACCAAGGACGACGAGCTCGATCCATGCCTGTTTCCCCATCTGCTCGGCCTCAAGGGCCTCTATCTCGCCCCGGGCGAGCTCGATGATTTGTCGCTTCTCAAGGGAGCCACCAAGCTCGAATCGTTGCGCGTCTCGGCGACGAAGGTCTCCGATCTGTCGCCGCTCGCGGGTCTTCACAGCCTCGATCGGCTCGATCTGGGGCGCACGCCCGTTCGCGATCTGTCGCCTCTCGCGGGACTCGTCAACTTGACGGACCTTCAGATCGACGACACGGAAATCTCCGATCTGTCGCCGCTTGCGCGCCTCGACAAGCTCGAGGTGGTGAACATCAAGCGCACGCGCGTGAGCGACGTCTCACCGCTCAAAGGCATGCGCAAGTTGAAGTACCTCTACATCGAGGGCTCCCTCGTGCGGGACGTCTCGCCCCTCGCCGGCATCCCCGGCCTGCGCATCCAGGAAGGACGCTGAACCGGATCGAAATGGCGCTAGTGGCACAGAGTGTGCCACTCGCCGTGTGGCCCAGCGAGCGATAAATGCCGGGAAACCAGGCTAACGGTCGTGGCCTAGGCCGTGCTAGAGCCAAATGCATGCCGCGCACGCGCCTCATCTTGCTTCTCGGCACGCTGGCTCTCGGAGCCATGCAGAGCGCGTGCAGCTCTGAGACCTGTCCGCTCAACCCTCAGCCTGAGCCTCCTGGCAACTGCCCGGCCACTCCGACGGTGACCGGGGGAGCTGGCGGCTCGACGCCGGCGGGGAGCACGTCGACGGGCGGTGTCACGAGCTCCACGACGGCGGGAACGTCGACGACCACCACGGAGACGGGCACAGGCGGCACCGGCCCCACGGGCGCCGGTGGAAGCGGATCGAGCGGTGTCGGCGGTGCAGGCGGGGCAGCGCCGGCGGACGGCGGCACGAGCGACGACGCTCACGGTGGCGCGGCGGGCGCCGGCGGCACGACGGGTGTCGGCGGAGGCGGTGGCGCGGGAGGAAGTGGGTCGAGCGACGCGAGCGCTTCGGACACCGGTCGCGACGCCTCGGTCGACGGCGATGCGTCCTCCGACAACTCGCACGAGTCCGACGCGAGCAACGATCGCTCCGGCGACTGATTGATCGTTCGACGGCGAACTACGTTGCGGCCATCTCTCGAATGAGGCGCCGCAGTCGCGGCACGTCGACGGGCTTGTCGATGCAGACGTTGTCGACCGTCCGGAAGAACTCGGTGACGCGCGCCATCGAGGACGCCCCGGTCATGAAAATGATCCGCCGCGCGACGTCCGCCCGGCGCTCTTGGAGCTGCTTGAAAAGATCGATGCCGCTCGTCCCGGGCATCAGCACGTCGCAGACGATTGCGTCGAAAGGCGAGCCGTCGAGCAAGAGATTGAGCGCCTGCTCGGCTGTCGTGACGGCGGTGACGTCGTGGTCTTCGTCGAGAACCTTCTTCAACGCGACCGCGAGCGCAATCTCGTTGTCGACGACAAGGACGCGCGCTGCTGCGGCCCCCGGCTCCATGGCGCGCTCGATATCATTCTTCGCATCTGCTGCCAGCGGCAGGCGAAGTACGACCCGGAAGGTGCTGCCATGGCCCAGCGTGCTCTCTACCGTGAGCTCGCCGCCCATGCTGGTCACGATGCTCTGACAAATCGAAAGACCGAGCCCGGTGCCGACGCCGAAGGGCTTGGTCGTGAAGAACGGCTCGAAGATGCGCCCGATGATATCGGGCGCGATGCCCTGTCCGGTGTCCGAGATTTCCACGCGCGCTTGGCCGCCCGGGTCGGCGCGGAGCACGATGCGCACCTCGTTCTTGTCGCGCGCCTGGTCGGAAAGAGCTTGAGCGGCGTTGAGCAGGAGGTTCAGGAAAAGCTGCCCCAGCCGCGCACTGTCGGCGACGACGCGGGGAACTGGCCCGAAGTCGCGGATCACGCGCGCCCGCCCCTTGAGCTCGTTCATCGCCACGTTGATCGACGAGTCGAGCACCTGCTGCATGTCCATCGGCGCGGGGGTGGGCGTGCTCGGCCGGCAGAAGTTCCGGAGGTCGCGCACGATCGGACGCGACTCCGGAGGCGTTCGCGGTTGGCGCCGTCGGAGGCGATCTGGTCGACCTCTCGATCGAGTGTGCTCAGGTTCAAAAGGACATAGGCGAGGGGGTTGTTGAGCTCGTGCGCGATGCCCGCGGCCAGCGTCCCGATCGTGGCCATGCGGTCGGTTTGAATGAGCTGGGCCTGCATCTGTTTTCGCTCGGTGACGTCGCGCATGAACGTGAGGATCGCCGGTGACCCCTCGAAGTCGATGGGCAATGACGAGCATTCGACGGCGATGCGGCTGCCGTCGCGGCGGACCAACCGGTATTCGACTGCGGGCAAGAGGTCGGACGCGCTTGCGATGAGCTTCTCGCGCTCGTCGAGCTGGATGCGGTCGGTCGGATCGACGAACTCGCTCACGTCGCGTCC
>WNFJ01265232.1_pt1 | contig 10838 bp, 14 predicted proteins | sample 5400461 | NCBI WGS metagenome assembly WNFJ01 (sample SAMN13153349, study PRJNA577476) | soil metagenome | isolation source: 115 cm saprolite on Douglas fir-dominated hillslope | place: USA:California | collected 2013-09-17
CATCACCGAAACCAGCAGAAAATGCTGAATCGGCCGTGCCATTAAACGGAGCATTGCATTGGAGATCACAAGAGCCTCTCAATTCGAAAGATAAACTTAGTTTTGTCGGCGGCCTAGTGCGGGGACAGAATTCAAATTCACGGGGTGACCACCGAGTTGAAACGAATGGTCAGTACTACAACTTCTAAGAGTCCCTAGACCCCGTATATTCTACTTGGCAGCATTCCACGTTTGCTCACCAGCAATCCGTCAGCCTTTTCCTTACGTTCCTAACTCGCGACGGCTCTGTACATTAGAGTCATCAGCTTCCAGTGAATCGGCATGTTGCTGCGTTAAAACTACGCAGTCTCGCGTAAATTTGGGTAGCAATCTTGTACGTACCCTAATCCGAGATCGCGGGCTTTCCCTCAATTCCGGTTAGGGTTTCCGAACTCTCAGTGGGGGCATACGAGAGTGGTCCCGGAGGAGGGGGTCGAACCCACACGGTACTAAGTACCACTGGATTTTGAGTCCAGCGCGTCTGCCAGTTCCGCCACTCCGGGTTTTGCTTCTAACTCACTGAATTGTAGCAGGTTCCGCATTTTGCGTCTCTTGCGCGTTCTCGGCTACTTTAGCTTGTCTATAGCTTAACTCGATTTTCCGGGCCGCGTCCGCGAGATCCCGCTCGCTTGTGATGTTGTAGCGGTCAAAGACGTTGCGCGTCTTGTGGCCGGAAACCTTCATGCAAACCACTTCGGGGACGCCAGCGCGTACCATGTTACGGACGGCGCTCCGTCGCAGATCGTGGAAGAGCAGGCCCTGGCAGCCGGCCGCAAGCGTGATCTTGTCCCACGTCCCGCGAAAGTCTGCTACCGCCTTAGTTCCCTTCCCGCGCGTAAAGACGGCATCCCCGGCGCCCTTTCCCCTTACGCATTCGGTAAGCAGGTTCTTAGCGTCTTGTGTCAAGGAAACCTTGCGGCCTTCGCCGTTCTTTGTCTCGCCGGGATTCAGGCGGATTGTCCCCGCGAATAGGTCAACCTGCCCCACTTTCATATCGAGCAGTTCCGACTTTCGGAAACCAAAAGTATAGGACAGGCAGAGCAATGTCCGCATGAACAGATCGGAGCAATTCGCGGCCAGGGCGTCGTATGCTTTCCGTTCAATGAATCCCTGCCGCGGTTTGCTCTCCGCGAGTCTGTGGAAGCGGAGCGGACGCGCAACCTTGCGGGGCTGCGACTCGTATCCAAGCATAAACGCTCGCTGCAAGAGACTCAATTCCCGGTTGATTGACCCGTTGGCGGCTTTCTCCGCGCGGCGTGATTCAATGTAGCGTGAAAGGGTGTCCGTCCCGACAACCTTCGCTTGCGTCCCGCCAAAGAACGGCTTTAGGTGTTTGTTCCAATTTAGCTCGGCCCACCAAAGAGACTTTCCGTTGATTCGGTAATCCGCCAGGAGCACATCGTACAGTTGCTCGACGGTCACCTTGCCGCTGTCTCCCGCTTCGCCGGATGCGTGCTTTAGAATCTCGGCCTTGAGCACGTCCAGAGCTTCGCGGCGCGATTCGGTTTCCGCGCTCTTCTGAATTACCCGGCCATTGATCGAAAACTTAATCCACCAGTTCCTAGAGTTTTTCGGTAGATAGATACTTCCCTGCCCTCGTTTGCCTCTCATGGGTTACCTCCATTGAGTTTTTTCCGAGCGTATGCCGAAACGGATAGGCCCGTTTTTTTCGCAGCGGCGCAAAGAGCTTGAAACTCTTTGCTTGTCAGACGCAGGCGGATAATCGTCTCCCGCCTGTCCGATGCTGCCTTTGTTGGCCGTCCCCGTTTCTTCATGGCTTTATTGTCCTACGATAATTAGGCAATGTCAACCCCTGTGTTTCTCGACAAACTTTTCCACGTCGGCCAGAGTAAAGCGCAGCGGGCCGCCCTTCGTCAAGCGGACACACGGCAACTCCCCGGCGCTCACCTTGCGGCGCACAGTTATCACGCTCACGGCCAAGAGCTTCGCTACTTCGCGGATTCCTACTAGAGCGTTCATTGGTTCGATTCTCCTACCTGTGCCAAAGCGGACGCCATTTTTAGGACCGTGTTTCCGCTTGGGTACTTCTGCTTTATCAGCTCGGCTTGCCTCGCCAGTTCTTCTAGGCGTTCCCGCGTAGCGATGACCGGGCGATTCTCTGGTGGTAGTTTCGGCTGAGGGAGTGGCATCGGTTCGCATGGCGGCCCTAAAAGTCTTTGCCGCTGTTTGTGCTCAGCGTAAGCAATCGCGCGTTCGTGGTTTACGAGAGCGGCGCATCTCTCTTCCTCTGCGCGTTCGCGCAATTCTTCGCATTTAGCGGCATCTATCTCTTGCTCTGCGAGCTCTCGGATGTTGCCCGGGACTGGCAAAAACCCAGAGGTCCATTTCTTCATCAATTGGCCGCAGCACCGTTCAAGCAGATCCGGGGCAAGGTCGCACAACTGCTCGGCCCAGATGCTTGCGAGTGCAGACGAAAAGTCCTTTTGACAGACCTCGGCGAATTTCACGAGCCACTGGCGCGCGATCTCACTGGATGAGGCCCGCGGTCTTGAGACGGTCGCTAGTTCGTTCTTCAGCACGAGTTATACCTCCCTTCTCTTTCGGTTGAGAGATTCGAGAAAACCAGTTATGCAGAAATCGGTTTGCTTTTTTCGGACGGCGCTCCGGGTTTGCTTCCAGCCAGGAATCCGCTTTGCGGTATTCGGCCTGCCGATCTACCCAAGGGAACGCTTCGCCTAGGACGGCATCCTGTTTTGTAGTGACTGAGAAATGCTGGCCGGAAAATGAGAGCGACGGCGCAGCCGGAGCCTCTTTCTTTTTCTCCAGTCTCTTGTTTCTTGTCTCTTGTATCCTCTGAGCGGCACCGTGCTCGACACCGTGCTCGCCATCCTGCTCGACACTCTGCTCGCGGGAGAAGTACGCTAGATCAACGGGACTCTTTGACTCCAAAGCGTTTAACTGCTCGCCATCATGCTCGCCCTGAGAAATGGGGTATTTGTGAATCAAAATCGGGTAGCAGGTGTGCCGTCCGGGGACGGCAAAGCGCCGGACATAGTCGCCATACTCCATCTTTTCGAGCACGTCCCGCGCTGTCCGGTCTGGGATCCCAAGCTCGCCCGAGAGCGACTTTGCACAGCCTTTCCAGATTCCTGTCCGCGTGTCGGCCTGAGAGCAGATGTAGATAAACGCTAGTCCCCCGGTAATGGACAAGCGCCCGTCGCGGACGTGCTCCCAAATTCCGCGCCGCAATTGCAGGAATCCGTTTTCCTTGCTCAAGGCCGCAACTCGAAAGCGGGCGCAGGCTCGCTTGTCTTTTCGTCGCGCTCTTTGACGATCTGCTCCCATGACTTGAGCGGTTGCGGCTTGGCGGGAGCGATACCTAGAATGTCGGCGGTTTTAGCGATGCGGTAGGAGCCGTGACAAACCCCATTGACCCATTGCGTCTTATTTTCGACGCGCTCCCTGTCACCAGCGCGGAGCAGATTCTTTCGGATGGAATTGATTCGAGCGCAGTATTGCAGGGCCAGCTCGGAAAGCTCATAGGCGGGAATCCACTGGCCGTACCGCGCGCGGAGCAGAACTTCTATTGCGCCGGCCTGAGATTGTCTTTGCCCTGTAAAGGGCTTTGTGTTACAAGTGTCCATAGCTAATCCGTTGTTTCCACGTTCCAGGCCCGGTCCACGTTTCCCCGACGTTCCGGGCCTTCTTTTTTACTGAACCTTTTTTGTCGCCTTGCGAACGCGCTCGCGGTTCCAACGCTCCAGGGATTCCGCCGAGATCAGCCAGCGGCCATCCGAGTTTTTGCGGGCCTTCAATCGGCCCATGAGAATCATTCTGTGAAGGACGTTTGGAAAAACCTTGTAAGTCTGCATCGCCTGAGAAGTAGTCAGCTCCATCCAACCTCCTGATTGCTTTTTTGTTGTACTAGCAACAACGCGATGATGTATGATTCGCGGAGACATGGGGAGTGCACGAAATTCGGCAACGCACAAGACTCCGTTCGCGGAGTTGATGGGCAGGCCGTACAGCCAGTGGACAAAAAAGCAGCGCGAATGGTTCGAGAGGGAGTTCAAACGCTCCCGGCTGGATGCCTCGCCACGGGGCAGAAGGCGGGACGACGCGTACGATGCCCTCCTCTTCGACAGAGAAATGGCAAAGCTCTCTGGTGGCAAAGTTCCTACCTACTGGGGACAGGCTTCTAAAATCCCCGATAAAGCTGATCGCCGTTGTAGGCGGCTGCGATTCATAAGAGCTTCCCAGCGCAGACAGCGCATATTTTCTAATCCTCCTAAAGACTGACAATTTGAATTTCGTGCACTCCCCCTAGACTCCGTGTGTCGCTAACCTGTGCTTGCTATGCAAGCGCTCAGAGTCAAGATTGCGAGTCTAGGTGGCAAAGCGCGGGCGCGGAGTCTATCGCCGGAACGCCGTCGAGAGATTGCGGGCTGGGCGCGCTTCATACGCCATCAGCGGGCGCAAGGCCAGGTCACATCGACCGAGCAGATGGCGCGGGCTATTCAGATTGTCCGCTCCGAAAATCCCGATCTCGCTTCCTTCCTGAAAGTCACTTCCCGAATGCCGATGAAATACAGCGAGCGGCTGGCCGGGGTGTTGACGTGCGAAGAAAACCAACTCATTGAAAGGGCTTGGCAACAGGTAGTTTCCGAGGCCAATGGATGAGCGGAGCAGTCACGACAGCGGGGCGCGCCACTCGCCGGCAACTTTGTGTTCAGCACGGGATTGAATACGGCCAGAGCTACGACCCCGGCGTGCCAGGGCAGCGAGAAAGTTTTTGGGTTGGAGCTTGCCGCGAATGTGAGGCGGAGCTTCGGCGCGAGCGGCAAGCGGCTGAGGAGCTGGCGGCGCAGGTTGCTGAGATCACCGCCGAAGCCGAAAGGCGAATTGCGGCTGACGTTGACTACGAGAAAAACATTCAGGAACGGGCGGCGGCGGACTTAGCGGAAGAGGTTGCCGGGATAGTGGCGCAGCATTGCGCGATGAGACGGCCCGAATGGGAAGAATATCACCGCGACATTGAATGGAATCGCATCGTCGCGGAGATCGAGGCCGAGAGATCGGCGGCTATTATTTCTCGGTTGCGGGAAGAGAAAGGGTAGAGCGGTGGCGGCAAACTACATTTGGCGCGTGCGTTGGCGCTATAAGAATGCGGCGGGGAATTTAACGGAAGAAATGTTTGCAGATTTTATCATCAACGGAGTGTTTGGCGCGGGAGACGGGACACTCCGGCCGGATGTGAATAATTTGATAAACGTTCGGATACCCGGCGATTTCCCGACGCCAGCAGGCTCGACAATTGTCCTGGGTGGAATTTCCAGCGCGCAAAGTGCGGTTGCATACGGCTAAGGGGGAATCATGTCAGACGTTACAGATGCGGCAATCCAAAATTCTATCGGCTGGACGTTAGTGAGCGAAACCGCGGAGCAGGAAGCGGAAGAGCAAGCAAAGGCGGACTTGCAGACGGAGAGCGAGTACGCGGTTGCCGGGGATGACCTGTTGGATGATGCGATCGAGCATCCCGAGAACGACATATTCCAGATGGAAGCAACGACGCGCGAGGAGCGCGCAGAGCGGCCCGAAGCGGAGCGGGCGGAACAATCGCAAGAGCGATTGCGCTCTGAACACGCTCCGCAAGAAAACGAGCAGCAAGAGCAGCCGCACGCTCCGACGCCGGAAGAGGTTCAAGCTGGCGTCGAACAGCTCGACAGCGCCGTGAAGGAATTGGCGTTGAACGAACCTGCCGACGCGCGGGCGTTCGCGGATGAGTTTTGCGGCGCATTCGGTACAGACGTTTACAAGGCGGGCGTTGACGTTGGCGCGCTCGGTGGCGTCATGGCGAAAACGGCGCTCTCCGCTTTTCAAGTCTATGAAGCGACGAAAGGCGACCTATCTCAGATGGGCGGCATACCGCCGCAGAACGCCCAGGCTTTTGCGTTCGACTTTCTGAAAGGGATGGGCCTAGACCCCCGTGCGATGCCTGTAGATTCATCGCTTCTCGCCCGCACCGTCCTCGGCGGCGCTGTGAATTTCATAAAAACGTGCGAGAGCTACGGATGGAAAATCACGGACTTGTCGAAAATCAATGACCCGCAGACGGCGGAATTTTACTTGCAGAACTTTATGAAGGCGCTCGGCGTAGAGGGGCAAGCCAGCCGCGAGACGGCGGTTCGGTTTGCCGATGCCTTCGGAAAGCAGATGCTCCGCGTTTGGGGGAAGCTCTCTCAAGCGAGCGCGCAGCGAGCGGCCGACCAAGAACGACAGCCGCGAGGCAGGGCGCAGCGCGGGCAGCGCGTCCCCGCACGATTCCGCGAGGGAATCAAAGGCTCTAAGGTTCCGAAGTTTTTCAGCAACCAAGATATTTTTGACCCGGACACCATGAATACACTGGCGATGCAGAGGCTCTAAATGGAAAACCCTGCGTTTTACGGCGAAGAACCGGCATTTTGCCCACTGATTCAGGATCTTGTCGCGACCATCACTCGGCACAAACAGTCGCAATTGTAGGTCCTGACGGCAATCCAAAACCTTTGGGAGTTTTACACGATGGAAGAGGAACTTGGAATTGAGCGCGGGCGATACGTTGAGATGAACACGGAGCGAAACTAGTGGCGCTTTTTGACGCTCCCGATGAGCAGCTAGCGGATTCTTCGACGGCGGCGGATATTCTCAAGCGAAAATTCCCCGGCTTGCTCCCCGATGCGCCGTCGAATGGGAACACAATCCCACTGTTCAACTCTGTCACTCCGCAAGCGGGGCAGCGGCCTACTTTGGGCGTGAATACCCCCGATGTTACGAGGCCATCTCCGACCGGGGCGGCGAATGACCCATATACACCGCAAGATTTAATTCCCCGCCAGAGTGCGGCTCCAACACCCCCGCCCAGATCGCCTAACTCTTACCTGCCTTGGTCGCAGGAATATCGGGACTACCAGAAGGGACTCACCAAGGCGCAAAAGCTAGGAACGATTCTAAAGAGCGGATTGATGGGCGCGATGGCTGGACAGGCCGCGAGCGAGCAGGCTGTCATTCAATCAGGCGGACGGCGCTCTGCGGGTTTCGGCACTGGCGCAATGGCGGCGATTGAGCAGCCGATACAGCAAGCAGCGCAGCAGCAGGCGGTACAAAGATCGGGTTTGGAGAATCAGATTCTTGGCGCTCAAGCGCAGTACGCGCCACAGATGCAGGCTCTAAACTTCGGCAAGACAATGGCCGACATTCAAAAGAACCTTGCGGACGCAAGCAAGATGACGGCGGAAGCGGGAGCAGTTCCCATAAAATCGGCGCTCGAAAACGCGCAAGCTCTCGCGGCGCGATACAAAGAAGATCCTGGCAGCGGGCAACTGATTGACTTGCAAACGGGCCAGCCTTACGGCAGCTCGACGGGACTTGCTCCGTTGTCAGCGGAAGAAGCGGGAGTACTCGGCAAGCAGGAAGGCGAGCGCGTGCCGATCAAATTGAAAAACACGGCAAGCGAGATCGTCAATCGGGGAATCAAGTCTGTCTCCGCGGGCGGCCGGCAGTTATTGGTTGACGGCCAGGGGAACACGATTAAGGACTTGGGCCAAGCCACTCCGATGGCCGTTATCAACGCGCAGCAGCAGCCAACGCCAGTAACGCCAGAAATGAAAAATGCCGTTGATATGGTGGGCAATGGAAAAGTTGACCTGGCGACAGCCCTTGCGCCGTTCCGCAGGTTCCCCGGAGCGTCAGAGTCTTTTCTCAGCGACCTGAACGCACGATACCCGAACTACAACCAAGCAACCTACGGCGTCAGCAAAAAGACGATGGAGTATTTCACGACCGGGAAGGGCGCGGAAGAACTCAATGCGTTTCGGACGGCCATTGCTCACGCTGACTTGCTCGACCAGGCGGCTACGGCGCTACAGAACAAAGACAGGAAGGCGTACAACACGGTCAAGAACGCTCTCAAGACGCAATTTGGCGACCCGGAGCCTACAAACTTCAATGTCATTTCCAATGCTTACACGCGCGAAGTAACCAAGGCTTTGAGCGCCGGACACATCACGGATTCAGAGGTTAGCACTCAAGGCGCGACGATGCCGCAGAATGCAGGCCCGGAACAGATTCACGGCGCCACGCAAGCGTACAAATCTTTGATGTCGAGCAAGGCTCAGCAACGGATGATTCAGTATGAGCAGGGACTACAAGGCAAGCCAGCATTTCCGGATTTTGGCGGCGCGATGCCAGCAGGCGCAACGATGAAAGTACCCGGCTCTGACGGAAAACTGCATTGGTCTGACGGGAAGAAAGATTTAGGAGTCGTACAGTAATGCCGGATGGAGTCACGCTCGACTTTAGCAAGGCGCAGCCGGTCAATCCGCCTGCCAGTGGCGGGGTGTCTCTCGACTTTTCCAAGGCGCAACAAGTGAATCAACCCCCGGCGCAACCGTCCATGTGGCGCACGGCCTATGACTATAGCGGTATAGGTTCGCTGCAAAAACTGGCGGGAGAACTGTCCGGTTGGGCGCGGAAAAAAGCGGATGCGGAAAATGTAAAGGACTTGGGGCGTAGTGCTAGGGGGGAATTGAGCGGCGGTGACCCAGGAGCGGGTTACAACCTACTAGCAAGCACGGCGGGGTTAGTTAACTCATTCCTTGACCCTAAAAATCTTGCCATCACTGGCGGGGTTGTCGCGGCGAATACCAACCCGTTCACAGGCATCCCAGTTGACGCGGCTCTTGTCGCGCACGGCGGGTACGGCATGGCGAAAAACGCTCCGGCTGCATTCGGCGGCAACCCGGAAGCGATGCAGAATTTTTTACTGAGCGGCGCGGAGGCGGCTGGCGGGGGCGCGGGAGTCGGCGGACAGGTGAGAGCAGTACCGCGAGCGGCTCAGAACATTGTCAACGCGCAAGGAATTGTCCGCAAGGTTGGCAGCGCGGCGGGTGTTCCGCTTTCGACGGACGTGCCGACAGGACCAAGAGCGGCGGCGGCTCCCTCACAGCCAGCAACTAACGCGGCTCCCGCAGTCCAAGGCGGAGCAGGGCCGGAGGCAGGGCCGCAGATGCCGGGAGCGGCAACAGGGCAGATGGCGCGAGTTTTGGGACTGACTGACCCTCCCCCGGCGCAACTCCTAACGAAAGCGATTAAGCCTCTCGCGTCGAATACCGGATGGGACGCGGCACTTGAGAAAGCGGCTCCGTTAATGAAGGCAGTTGAAACGGATTTAGGCCATCCCATCACGGGCGTTGACGATGCTCTAAGCGCGGCGAGTGTTGCGAAGAAAGGAATCTGGAAACAGTACGCGGCAAAACTCCAGCAAGCGCAAGAGGCTTTTCCGAACGCGCCAAGCATGAGCACGATTGACGGCAACGAAGTGGCCGACGCGATGATGAGCAGCATTGACAAGCGCACGGCGCTACAGAATCCCGATCTTGTCGAGCGAATCCAAAAGGTTGCCGACACATACCGCCGTCCGATGAGCTTGGATGAGACGGAAGATTTTCTCCAGTCTGCAAACAACGATCTGCACTCTTACTATGCGAAAAACAAAGTGGGGCGGCAGGTTGCGGCGCGTGACCCGGAAACTGGGCATGTAGTGGCAGAGGCAGACCAACTCAGGGACTCGCTCTATTCCAAGCTCGACGATCTGACCGGGCCGGGAGCAGCGGACTTGAAGCAGCAATACGGCGCGCTCTCGAACGTCGAGAACGAATTGCTCCGGCGCAAGAACGTCTCCGCGCGCCAGCAGCCTGACAGCTTGGCGGAGCAGGTCGGCATGGCACGTTCTTTCGGAAAGATTGCGGAGCATCGCTTCGCTGCCCGTCGCGGATTCGCGCTTTCGCCCACGCGACAATTTCATCGGCATGTTTTTCGGGATTCTCAATAGTCTCAAGTGCTCCCTTGAGCGTTTCCCGGTCGGTTTGCTTGAACCAGCCCGCGACGGCTGCCTGTGCCATTTCGTCAATGAGCTTGTCGAGGATTAGGTGCAAGTCGGTGCGAAGATTTGCGACCTCTGACAACCGCGCCAGCTCGAAACTGCTCAGATCGTTGTCGGATGCGCCGAGCAGGAAATTCAGCCGGGCGGTAGGGGGCAGTGGTTTATTCGGCGGGCGACCCATCACGCACAGCCTTTGGCGCGTTCCCACTCATAGGCCCATTCGAGCAATTCGGGAAACGCCTCAATGAGCTTGTGTTCGCACAGGCCGGCAAGCTCGCGGAGATTCCCCGCGATGAGCTTGTCTTCTGGCTGGAGTTTGCTTTCTACAGATTCGAGGAAGGCCGTCACACCCTTGAAGCACGAATAGGTGCTTTCAAGAGAATGACGCTGGACTGCTGATAGACTACCGGAAGCTTGCATAGCGGGTACCTCCGCTTTGTGAGTTAGGGGCGTCGTTCGGCCTTGAACCGAATGGCGTCCCGTTTTACTTTAGCTTATCTATAACCTCTCCATGAGCAAGAATGAGCAACCGTGAGAAAGCCTAAGCCTTTTTTGTCCTACGCGCAAGATAAACCTTGTGTCTGCTTGAGCAACGGTGAGTAAGAGTGAGAAAGCGAGGGGCGGTAGTTTTTGAGTCCAGCGCGTCTGCCAGTTCCGCCACTCCGGGGCAACGACCAAAATAGCATGAGCCTCCGTCGCACTCAAGCCGCTCAACGGCCTTGTCACGCGATGCCCCATCCTATTGTACGTCCCTTCGCGCTCGCATTCTGCGACGATCTCTGAAGCGTTATACCGTGGAATTGCTCTCTCCACAGGCTGGTTAGTTTTCCACAGGCAGACTGGACGCCGACCCGCATGAGAGTTAGTCTATTTTCCCCGCTCGGCAGGGGTCTCCGCGCAACGAAGACATCCGAGTGGA
>WNFJ01102605.1_pt1 | contig 10836 bp, 7 predicted proteins | sample 5400461 | NCBI WGS metagenome assembly WNFJ01 (sample SAMN13153349, study PRJNA577476) | soil metagenome | isolation source: 115 cm saprolite on Douglas fir-dominated hillslope | place: USA:California | collected 2013-09-17
GATGACGCGTCGTGCTGGGGCTTTAGGCTGTTCGATCTGGGTGCGATCGCCGCTTGGCATCTCAACGCGATGGATCTCGCCGTGAAGTGGGGGCAAAAGGCCCTCGAGTTGGACCCGAGCAATCAGCGATTGAAGAACAATCTCGACTTTTTCATCCTGCGGCGGGAGGAGGTTCGGACAGGCGCATGATGGATCTTACTCATTGAAGATCGCGGTCTACACGATTGCTCTGAATGAGGCGGCACATGCAGAGCGGTGGGCCAACTCGGCGGTCGATGCCGATTACCGCATCGTCGCCGACACCGGGAGCACCGACGACACGGTCGAGCGGCTGACGAAGGCGGGTGTCACGGTATATCGCATCGCCGTTCGCCCTTGGCGCTTCGACCATGCACGAAATGCGGCGATGGCGCTGATTCCCGCTGATGTCGACGTGTGTACCACCATGGATATGGATAGGTTTCTCGAACCGGGTTGGCGGGAAAAGCTCGAGGCGGCTTTGACTCCCGAGACGACGGCTCTTTTCTGCCGGACGGTATATCGATCGCGCGTAGATGACGCGACGCCATTGATCTGGTGGCCGGCAAAAAATTTCCACGGGCGCTGGGGATACCGCTTCCGGCGGCCGGTCCACGAGGAGCTTTTCTTTACCGGGGAAAAGGAAGTGACGATCCGCTGCCTCGAGATCGTAATGTGTGAGATCCAGGATCTCAACAAGACGACGCGCGGGCAGTACCTGCCGCTTATGGAGCTGGCTCACCGGGAAGACCCGGATGACGCGCAGATCTGCTTCTGGCTTGGCCGGGAATATATGTGGGCGAACCGGCATGAGCAGGGCATCGAGTTGTTGCAGCGCTATCTCGCGCTGCCCTCGAGCACCTGGGGAGAGGAGCGATCGGAGGCCATGCGCTACCTCGCGCGCATGCAGCCGGACAATAAGATAGCATGGCTGGACCGAGCACGGTCGGAAGCGCCGCACCGACGGGAGACCTGGCTCGATCTGGCCGAGGAATTCCACGGCCAGGCGGATTGGTTGAATCTCTTCTGGGCCTGCACGAACGGCATCGAGAAGACACACCGCACCGGAAGCTATTTGGATGACGCTTCGTGTTGGGGTTTCAGACTGTTCGATTTGGGTGCAATAGCGGCGTGGCATCTCAACACGATGGATCTCGCGGTGAAATGGGGACAGAAGGCGCTCGAGTTGGACCCGAGCAATCAGCGATTAAAGAACAATCTTGATTTCTTCATTCACCGCCGCGAGGAGGTTCGAGCGGGAGGATGAACGATACGAACAGCGCACCTACTTAGTTGTGATCTCGCCGTTCGACGTGACGCAAGCGCAAATCAAAGATCCAGAACCATCGAATTTCGAAAGCAAAAGCTGTGGATAGTCAACACTATTACTACCTTATCAGTCACCATAATACGGTAGTGTATGTTGACGTGGCTTCGCAATGTCTCCGGCACGCGCCGCTGGGAACTGCACCTCTGAATCTTCTCCTCGAGATCGATGGGGATCGCGCGAGGCTTGTCATGAAGGACGAGCGCTCCGATAGCTTTCGCCAACTGTCAATCGAGCACCCGTCCGGAAAGATTAGTGAACACATCGGCAATGACGGGCTCGACTGCCGCGTCGAGACTTTTGACGGAGGCACCGTCGCGCTTCGCGTCCGAGAACAATATGTTTCTGCCGATTCGGACGGCCGGGTTCGTAACGACAGGGATTGGTGCCGAGAGTGGGAGCGTTACTTGCCCCTTACGATGGATACGGTCGACACACTTCTACTTTTACAAAGATACTCCTGGCTTAGTCACAGCGATCGTCGCGTCCTCTCTTTAGCCGACGAAACCATTGATCTCCGAAATGGCTTCTCGTTCGGGCCGGCACAAGTAACGTTCGCAGCAAGCAGATCTTGCTTCGTCGTCGAAGTGGATAGGAACGATGCCGCGGTTCCTACGCGTATTCATATCGTCAATCGAGCTGGAACGACGCACACATTTTCTCTGTTTCGGCCACTGATTTATTACTGTGTATTTGGCCACGACTCATTTTACGAATGTCTTAACGTTTCACTCACGTCGCTTACGAGGCTTGGCTGTTTTACCGGAGCCCTGGGTGTGGCTTGCGACCGACCGAAACAGAGCCTGCTGAAATATATTCCCAATGCATTTCGTGATCGACTTATCGTCTCCGAAGCGTCACGAGACCGCGGCTGGTTTAACCAATATTTTCTGGACCATGAACTCTATGACACCTATCAGCCAATATTGTATTGCGATGTGGACGTAATTTTTGATGCCAATATTACAGACGCCCTGATCGACATTGTTCTCCGCCGCCGGGTATGTTGCGCTACCGAGCACCTAGGCAATCCGCAATTGGTGGATCACCCGGTGCACCTGTGGGACGACGGCGCTGGAAACTATTTCGGCCGCCTTCTTTATGCCACCGACCCGAACTTCTATGACGCGCGCGTGGCTCTTGGAAACGCCGGTGTGGTCGGATTCAACAACACCGCCCTTGTCCGAGCCGTCAATGATCTTGTTAGAATGATTGCCAGTCGCCAGGATCCTGAACGGCTCAGAACCTATACCGATCAGGCCATCTTGAATTATGTCCTGCATAAGACCGATTTGGGCGATTTTGAAATATTGAATAGATATTGTCGGCTGACGCGCACGGTAGATGAAGTGCCTCCCGCAAAGCGCCGTGGAATTGTCCACTTTCACCTGGCTTCCGGAAATATCGACGCTTTCGAAAAGACGTTTGCGATGAGATCCTATCTCGACGGGTTGTTCCAGCATGTTGCGGAAAGTGAGAACGGAACCGGAGACGTTGACATCAATCTTTCGATCCCAGGGCAAATGGAGCCTGCCGAACTTGATCGGCTTGCCAGACTGGCGCGCAGCGTGCCACCTAACGGCTGCATTGTAGAGGTTGGTTCATTGTTTGGCTTGTCGTCATGGACTCTAGCCAAGAATGCGCCGCCTAGCGTCACGGTGTACTGCATTGATCCATGGATGAGTGAAACGTGGATGTCGCCGCTCGAAGAGCAAGCCGGTCAGGTTCTGTCATTCGAATCGTTTAGAAATAATGTCGCTGGTATTTCAAATATAATCCCTCTACCGGGATATAGTCCGAGAGATTTTGTCGGATGGCAACGGACCGTAGACTTGGTGTTCGAAGATAGTGTCCATACAAACCCGTTACTGCATGAAAATTTAAGTTTTTGGGCTCGTTTAGTACGTGCCGGGGGTGTCATTTGCGGCCATGACTATTGCGATCAGTTTCCCGATGTGATGGCGGAGGTCGATCGGCTAGCCGCACATTTCGGGATCCGCGTCGAGGTCACTGGCACGCTTTGGTCAATGCGAGTGCCAGGTGATCGTGCCGCGGAGGAGGTTCGGACGGGCGCATGAAGACGACGATAGAACACGCTCGGTCATCCCGTATTTTGTGCTGCGTTACGTTTCACTTCCGCGCGTGGCGGTTGCCCTTTCTTGCCGAAAACCTGCGAACCCTGTCGGAATTCCAAGTCACATCGCTGGATGTCGTGATCGTCACCAATTCCGCAAGCGCGGCAGAAATCACTTTGCTCGATCGCCTCGCACGGGAGATCTTTCCGCCCAAAGGCGCGCAGGTCCGCACCTACCAGGACCTCGCTGACCCAAAGGACCTGGCCTGGTGCCACAAAGCAATCATTGCTGACGAATTCGTCGCGATAAATCAGTCCCGTTACACGCACTTCATCTACCTTGAGGATGATATCGGGCTGACCTACAGTAATTATTGCTACTTCCTGCATTTTCGCGAGCTATTGCGTGACTTCGGGCTTCTGCCCTCGTTTGTGCGGATGGATTTCAGCACTGCGATGGGCGGGTTCGTAGCGACCGACGCGTTCTGGCCGGTGTACGTGCCGGTCCAGACCCATCTGATGCTTGATGACTTTGTAATGGTGAATATGCCCAACCCCTACAACCCCTTTTTCATTCTCGATCAGGAGCTTGGGAAAGAGTATGTGCGCTCGCGTTCATTCAACCGAGACTCAAGCTACGAGGTGTGCGACTGGGGGGTGACCGAACGAGCGGCTATGGGTTTGTGCTTGGAGAGCGTTCCGCCGCCGTTCCAGAGCCGCTACGTCGTACCTGTTTCATCAAAGTCCGACGCGGTCCCTGCCGCCGCTCGCGTTCGTCATTTTCCCAACAATTATGCTGACGATCCGAGTTCGCCGCTCGGCAAAATTCGGATCGATACGTTGTTTGTGGGCGCGCGGAGATTGAAAGGAGCCGACTGGTGGCCAGAACGGGCCAATCATAGCCGCTCGGTCGATGACCATGATAGGTATTTTCTCGCCACTTGCCACGATACAATCGTATATCTGGATTTGGCCGCGAAGCGGCTGTGTCACAATCCGTTCGGAATCGCTCCGTTAAACCTTTACCTTGAGATAACAGGCTCGCGCGCGCGGTTGATCGGTTACGATCCCGTCAGTTCGGCTGATATTCCGATATCGATCACGAAAGATAGCGGCGAGATTCGCGGGTCATCGGAACCTGCGGGCGCCGACCTTGAGGTTCAACATTTTTCTGATGGTAGTATCGGAATTAAGAGAAGCGATTTTTACCTTGTGGCCGAGTTGGATGGACTAGTCCGAAATAACAGACCTTGGTGCAGGCTCTTCGAGCAGTTTCGTCTTATAAGGACGGACACGATCGATGGCCTCGCGATGCTGCAAAGGCACGCCTGGATCGGCGATCGCGATCGTCAGGTCGTCACTCTTGCGCCTCAACCGATTAATTTTGGTCGCGTGTCCCCCCATGAGTCGAGCGCGCTTGCAGCGACCCTTGCCGCCGGCGAAATCGAACGCCGACGCGATATCCTATTCCGGCCCGCACGCATCCGGCTTGACGCGAGGACGCGGCAGTTCGAGTTCAAGCGGGGGAACGAGGGCGATCCCAATAGCCCGCTGAAAGTTTTCATAACCGATTCGACCGGGGAAAAACATTGCTTCTCCCAGTTTTCTCATCCAGCTGCGTGATGAGTCTCGAGCGGGAGGATGAAAGACATGAACGATTCGCCGTCGGTAAGCCCGCACGCAGATGACGTAGAGGCGGCTTGGTACTCTTTGTTGCAGCGCGCGCGAGCGCTTCGCGATTCAGGACAGGACGAACTATTTGTCAGCACGGCGTTGGACGCACTTCATCAGCGACCGCACCGCGCAGAACCCCTGCACGACCTTGCTCGCTACTATCTTGGAAAATCGCGCGGAGACATCGCCATCATCTACGCCGACGCCGGGATGGCGCTGCCGTTACCGGAACAAGATCGCCTAGGAGTCGAAGAAGACGTTTACCGCTTCCGGTTGAAGGAGGCGTTTGCAATCGCCGCATCCTACTCCCAGGACCTGGATGAGAAGGAGCGCGTGCGCGTAATCTGCAATTGGCTTTCGATGAACAAGGCTCTGCCGCATTACACGCGCGCGCTGGCGCGTCAAAATTCTCGTTGGTATGCCGAGCCGGCAAATTTGCTCTTCCCGTCCATTCGATTCAATGCGCTCTCGGTCGCGTCGGCCGAAGGTTTCAAGCCCGGCAACATTTCCCTCGTACGCGTCGATGACGAGTTTGTCGCCTTGGTGAGAGCGGTTAACTACGATCTGCTCGACAGCGGTTATTTCGATCGCCATGGCGATACATCGTTTCGCCAGCGCGTTCTCCTGTTACGGCTTGACGCGAATCTCGCAATCATCGGAAGCGACGAGGTTCTACCGCCCGACGATCTGCCACCGCCGATCCGCGTCCCTTGGTCTGGCGCAACGAGCTGTGGTGTCTCTCCAACATGCGACAGCTCAATGAAGAGGGACGCGCCGAAATGGTGCTCGCTCGCATCGCGAAGGATCCGCAAGGCCACGGCGTATTTACCGATTGGCGTATTTTGGCGTCCGGCAGACCGCCTCAAATGGAGAAGAACTGGATGCCGCAGGTGGTCGGAGATGAGTTGCGCCTTATCTATTCAGTCGATCCTACCAGAGTCTTGAGCGAGTCCGGGGAGGTTCTGTGCGACGAGGATACACCCATCGCCGTCGAGAATTTCCGGGGTGGGTCGCAGGCCATCGCGTTCGATTGCGGATGGCTCATGTTGATCCATGAATGGGAGCTCGCAGGTACCCGGCGCAATTATTTCCACCGATTCATTTGGCTCGACTCACGCAATCGACTTGCGCGCGTTTCCCGACGTTTCTTTTTCATCAAGCCCGCGAGCGAATTTGCTGCCGGACTGGCATGGCACGTGTCCGGCGACTGTTTGGTCGCGAGCTTTGGGATTGACCACCATTCACCGACTCTCGCCATCATAGAGGCGCGCGACATCCGAAAGGCACTCTTGGACATCGACGAACACGAGCGGGCAAGCGAGCGGGCCTGTCAGGCGGGCAGGGCTACCTTGGACGCTCTCCTTACACCATCGACGGCCAAAGCGCTTCCTGAGGACGGTCCTCATGCCCCGCTATCTATGTTGCAGCAGGTTCATCTGATTAATCTTGATCGTAGTGCTGCGCGATTAGTGAAATTCCGGCGGCGCAATCCGCACCTTGATAACGTGCTAAGAATTCGGGCCGTTGACGGCGCGTCCGTAGACAAGAACTTGTTGATTCAAGAAGGAACGATCACGGAGGACCTCCCCTACTTGCCCGGCTCTCTAGGATGCTCTCTTTCGCACGTGAATCTGTGGAAAAAGGCAGTTTCTGAAAACAGAATCGTCACTATCTTCGAGGATGATGTAATTTGCGCGGATAGATTTCAAGAAGAATCAACCGAGCTCCTATCTCGCTTGCCGGATGATTGGGACATAGTCCAGTGGGGCTATCTCGTCTGGCCATTCTTTATTTGGCTCGACTTCGGGTTTGCCAAAGCCAAGCTGGAATTTTACGATCACTGCTTTTCGGAGGACCGTTCGAGGTTTCAATCTGCCAGTCTTCCACGCTCACTGGTCAGAACCGCACACGTGTTTGGAACGCAGGCCTATACCGTATCGCCGAAGGGCGCGCGAGCCTTGCTGGAGTATTGTCTACCGTTACGAAAACGCTTTATCCCCTTCCCGGGGACTGGTGTGGTGATCGAGGACAAAGCCATCGACTGTCCGATGAGCGGTGCGTATAGCTCGATGCAAGCGTTCACCTGTGTACCGCCTCTCGTGATTCCCGACGACGAACAACCATCCGTGATCAAAGAGCTGGATCGTACCTCCGCCACCGCAGACACGAGGGTAGGATCAAACCAATATTCAGACCAGTTCTATAAGAACCGGCAGCACGGGTCACAGCAATCCGCTGAACAAATCGTGCCCCTCGCGATAGAGTTAGTTAAGCCAAAAAGCGTTGTGGACGTTGGTTGTGGGGTAGGAACCTGGCTGGCAGCCTTTGCCGGCCATGGTATAAGCGACGTTTACGGAATCGACGGTGATTATGTAGAGAGAAACTGGCTTCAGATCAGCGAGAATCGATTCCTGGCGCATGATCTGTCCACGCCAATACGTCTGGACAGGCGCTTCGATCTGGTACTCTGTCTCGAAGTCGCCGAACACTTGGCCGAAGAGCACGCGGGGACGCTGATAGATTCACTCGTGAATCTTGGTCCCGTCATCCTGTTCTCGGCGGCCATCCCCTATCAAGGTGGGACTCATCATGTGAATGAGCAATGGCCCGAATACTGGAGCACGCGTTTTGCGGCAAAGGGATACGTACCGGTGGATTGCATTCGGATGAAGGTTTGGCAGAACGACAGTGTGGAATGGTGGTACGCGCAGAACATTTTACTCTATGTCGAGCGGACCTTCCTGCAAGCCAACGACGCTCTTCGAAGAGAGGCGGCGAATAGCTCCAACCCTCCACTTTCCTTGGTTCATCCCAAGCGATACCTGAGGCAATCTTGATGCTGCGCCTTGCAAGAGGACGCGTGGCCCATGCAGCAGGTTCTCATGGAATTCCTCGAAACGCACTAGGAACAGCCCGATGGGGGGCTTTGGGAAGTGCGTGGCCGGCGCCGCCAGTGCAAGACAACGCGATGGGCTCATCCGCAATCAGCGATTGAAGAATAACTCAACTTTTTTCATCCTGCGACGGGAGGAGGTTCGGACGGGCGCATGATGGATAATTCGGGCGCACCTCGCGCACGCTTGTTCACGGTATTCGGCACCGTGCTCTATATCGATGTCGCTAGCGGACATTTGCGTCACGGCCCCGTCGAAAGCAGCCCGGCCAATGCCGTATTTGTGGCGGACCCAGGCTGGGGACAGCCGCATCGCACGGGCCGTCTGATGCAGGACAAGGGAGACTCCCTGGAGTCGATCGTATGCCTGGCGGACTCTTGTCAGACCGTTTCGAGCATGGAGAGCGGCCGAGATTCGGCGGTCGGAACGCCGCTCGAGCTGGTCCCCCTAGAGCGAGGACTGATCGCGTTCGCCGCCGAAGGCCTGTTTCTGATGGCGGACCCCAACGGGCGGGTCGCCCTTGCAGCGCAAGTGTGCAGCACCTGGGAATGCTTCCTCGCTTCCGAGCACTGGTGTACCGAAGGAGCCCGCGACGAGCAGCTCCCGGCAATCGCGAGCGCGAAGTTCGACTCGAAAAGGATTCAAACCCACATTGTTCATCCTTTGATCAGAAAGAGGGCGAACGCGAAATCCACGGCCACGAAGGTGCTGATCTATGGCTATCCGCAGTGGTCCCATGGACGTGTTTACTATGATCTGTGCAAGCAGCTTCACCGGCGAGGGTACATCGTTGACATCATAAATTGGCAGGAAAATCACGCTGCCTACATTGCCGACCTGATCCCGTTCTATGACTTGTTCATGACGGCGCTCGATGGGGTTCGCACATTGACCGATGTTTATGGCGTCCCCTACGAGAAGGTCATCGCGCTGTCGCATCACGAGATGGATATAAGAATGTTGATCGAGCAAAAAGAAGTGGAGGTGTTCGACAAGTTCGCGAACTACGGCGTGGTCAGCGAATTTGTATACTGCGCATCCTTGATGAAGGGAGTTCCGAGAGTTCCTAAGGTTGTGTCGTTGGGCATCAACTTCGCCGAATTTTACTCGAATATTTCGGAGCGCCTCTCAACGGTCGGCTACGCCGGTTCGATGTCATCATGGACATACGGCATCGAATGGAAACGCGGAGAGTTGGCCGAGGCTGCGGCGCGCGAGGCGGGGCTCGAGTTCAAGGTGGCAGGCTGGACGGGAAACCAAATATCTTTCCACGACATGCCCGAATTCTACAGGTCAGTTGACGCGGTTCTGACGAGTTCCATCAGTGAGTCGGGCCCACTGCCGGTCATGGAGGCCGCCGCCGCGGGGCGGCTCGTGATCGGCACTCCCGTCGGACATTTCCCGCGCAAGGCCTACGAGGGCGGTGGCATCCTCGCGCCGATTGAGGCCGGAAAGTTCAAAGCCTTCACCGTGGAGACGCTGCGCTACTACAAGGACAACCCGGCGGCTTACCGGGATAAGTGTCACGAGATCCAGGAAGCGGCTAGAAAATTCGATTGGAAGTATAAGATCGATGAATGGGTTGAGTTGATTGAAGCTGCAATGGAAATGGATCGCACCTCCGCCACCGCGGACACGGTTACGGGCGAATACGAATTCACTATCGATTGGTTTTCCCACCATATTCCGACATGGGAACCGCTGCTCGCGGGGCTAAGGCCAGCTAGGATTCTCGAGATTGGGTCATTTGAGGGTAGGTCAACCTGCTACCTCATCGAGACTTGCTCAAGGACCACGCATATAGAGATTTGCTGCGTAGATACGTGGGAGGGCGGGATTGAGCACGACAAGAAAACGATGCCAGAAGTTGAGCGGCGCTTTGACCACAATGTAGCGATCGCAAAGAAACGCGCCTCTCTCGGCGCCGTTGTAAAGAAGTTGAAGAAAAAGTCGGTGGCTGCGCTTGCGGAAATTTTGAGTTCAAATAAACCGCCGTTCGACCTGATCTATGTCGATGGTTCGCATCAGGCGTCGGACGTATTGACGGACTCGATCATGGCCTTTCAGTTGCTGCGGGTGGGCGGTGTGATGATCTTTGACGATTATCTTTGGTGTCCGCAGCCAGCGGTCGAACAGGACACGCTGAACCTGCCAAAGGCCGCGATCGACTCCTTCATTAATCTTTTTCAGCGTAAATTGAGGGTCATCAGCGGACTGCCGATCTATCAGCTTTATATCGAAAAAATATTTTCATGAGGCGCAACCGCCCCAACGCTGCCTCCGCTTCGGCCGGCAAGACCAGAGGCCGTAGGAGCGTTTCCTGCTCACCAGCCCATCGCTGTTCGTCACAGACCATTGCTCTCATCTCGCGAGGTCGCGCTCGGCGCATGGGGTACGAGCAGGGTCGGACGTTTGTGACCAAACTTGTGCCCAAACTTGTGACCAAACATCAGAGATACCGACGAGTACCGAATATCAAGGTGAAGATGCAAAGCTAAGAAAACCCTTGGAATTGCTCGGTAATATTGCTCAATGGCGCTCGTTGACTTTCGGTGCTGTTCTCTTGAATGAGATTTTGAGTCCTCTGCGTCTGCCGTTTCGCCCCCTCGGCACATATGGGAGGTGGAAGCCCGATCCTCTTTTTACTTCCTGCGTTCGCGGGAAGCTATGAAACGAAAGAGAGAGGAATTCTGCCAGACGCGACGTGCGTCCGACAAGCCGCCCAGGTACAAGTCGCGCCATGCGCGGCGGGCAGCCATTGCGCCTCTCACCACCGCGACGCCGACGCATCCAAATTCGCGAGGCGCGTCGCTATGCGCCTATCCGGTTAGGTCTGCCCACCGCCGCGT
>WNFJ01265676.1_pt1 | contig 10836 bp, 11 predicted proteins | sample 5400461 | NCBI WGS metagenome assembly WNFJ01 (sample SAMN13153349, study PRJNA577476) | soil metagenome | isolation source: 115 cm saprolite on Douglas fir-dominated hillslope | place: USA:California | collected 2013-09-17
GCCCCTAGGCGAACTGTTCGATCTCGAGGGGCTATCCGCGCACTGCCGCTCGGCCGGCACGTATTCCTTCGTCGTCGCCTCCGCGCCGATGAATCTTCCGGGCGGGTGCGGATCTCCGGCGAACGCGCTCGCCATCTTCTGAGAGGAACGGTGACTGATGAACTGGACACCCGCTTGGATCCCAGTCGGCTTTGACCAGGAATCCCGGTGCCCTGCGATGGATCAGAGGCGCGCGATATGCGCTCGGATGGTCATGTCTATTCAGCGGACCGTACCGGCCCGAGCGGCCGGAACCTTCATGGAAGCGGACGGGATATGAGCGAGCATAAGAGAGCATCTGACGAGACGCGGGCACAGATCTACCGGGAGGCGCGCCGACTGTTCAACCTCAAGGGGTACGTCGGCATGACGCTTCGCGAAGTGGCATCCGGGGTCGGCATCGAGGCCCAGAGCCTGTACAACTACACGGCATCTAAGCAGGACCTCATCGTGTCGCTGATGAGGGAGGGGACTCTCGCGATCCATGAGGCCGTCGATGCGGCGATCGCCGCCGCCGAGCCGACACCCACCGCGCGGCTTCGGGCCGCCATGACCGCCCACACGTATTACTACTGTGCCGGTGAGAAGGTGATATTGGTCCGCGACGGCCTGGTTCATCTCGACGCCAAGCACCGCGCCGAGCTGATGAAGATGCTGAAGGCGTACGAGGACACATTCAAGGAGATCCTGGCGCAGGGCATCGAGTCCGGCGAGTTCCGCCCGGTCGACGTGACGCCGACATGCTTCGCCATGCTGGGCATGGGCGAGACCGTCGTCAACTGGTTCCATGCCGACCACAGGCTCACGGCCGCCGAGGTTGCCCGCTGCTACGCCGACCTCGCGGTGAACTCGGTCCGGCGTACCACGTCATAAGCCATCACGTCACAAGGGACCGCCTTCTCGATGACAGCAACGACATTCGACGACAAGCAGGCGGCCGGCTTCCGCAGTCAGATCCGGAGCTGGCTCGAGGCGACCGTCCCGGACCGCTGGCGCAACCAGCGCGAGCACCTCAGCGCGCCGGAGGTACGGGAAGTGCAGCGGCGCTGGGACATGTTGCTGCACGAGAGCGGCTATGCCGGCCTCTCGTGGCCGGTCGAGTACGGGGGCCGGGGCATGGGTGCCGTCGAGGAGTTGATCTACTACCAGGAGTCGGCACGGGCGAACGCACCCGAGGGGTTCGGCCGGATCGGCCGTGTCCTCGCTGGTCCGACGATCATTGCCTGCGGGACGGCTGAGCAGCACGCGAAGTACCTCCCGCGTATCCTCGACGGCTCCGAGATCTGGTGTCAGGGCTTCTCCGAGCCGGGGGCCGGATCAGACCTGGCGGCAGTCGCGACCGTCGCTAACCGTACCGACGGTGGCTACCTGGTCACGGGCCAGAAGGTCTGGACGAGCTTCGCCCAGTACGCGAACCGCTGCCTGATGCTAGCGAAGACGTCAGATGGTCCTCGTCACCACAACCTGACCTTCTTGCTGCTGGACATGGACCAGCCGGGCATTGACGTGAGGCCGATCAAGCAAATCTCAGGTGACGAGGAGTTCTCCGAGGTGTTCGTGGAGAACGCGTTCGTGCCCGAGCAGGACCGACTCGGCGCCGAGGACGAGGGGTGGGCGGTCGCCATGACGGTTCTCGCTAACGAGCGCGGGACCACTGAGGCGGGCACTCGCCTAGTCGAGATCACGTCGGAGGTCGGCACCCTACTGGCCTGCTGCGCCTGCCAGGGCCGTCACCGGGAAGAGGCCGAGCGCCTGCGCGAGCGCCAAGAGCTCCTGCGCTGGCACGTGCTGCGGTCGACCGAGGAGAAGGCGTCAGGGGCCGACTGGTTCCACAGCGGCTCCACCCTGAAGGTGATCTGGAGCGAGTTGCTCCAGCAATGCGCGCGGCTCGGCGTCGAGGCGGATTGCGCCCGCCACCGCGGTTACTGGCGCTATCACTACCTCGATTCGCGTGCCGCTTCCATCTACTCGGGGACCAATGAGATCCAGCGCAACATCATCGCCGACCGCGTCCTGAAGCTCCCGAGGTAACTCACCATGACCATACTCGTCGACGAGATCGGCACTGTCGCGGCCCAGAATATCGACGCCATCCTCCGCAGCGCCGGCGCGGGCGCGTGGCGCAGGCTCGCCGAGGGCGGCTGGGCCGCCCTCGGCGCCGACCCCGATGCAGGTCTGGATGTCCGTGCGATCCAGGAGGTCGCCCGGGTCACCGGGCGTTATCCGGTAAGCACCCCCTTGATCCCCACCCTCCTGGCGGGACGGTGGTTCCAGCCGAGCGCCGACCAGATGGAGCTGGGCATCGGGATTGCCCTGCCGCATGGCGATCGGCTGGCTGTTCCCTATTTCAGCAGCTCGATGGTGACGCTCGACGCGGCGGGAGATCCGCTTTCACTGGCTGGACGCGAGATCGCGGAAGACTCGTTCTCCGAGGTCATGGCCCTGGGGCTGATCAGCGCTACCGGTGACGTGCGGGGGCTGACCGCCAAGCACGAGGCAGAGCTGCACGCCGTCCTCGCCGCCGTCGCCGTGGGATGCGCCGACGCGGTGCTCGATCAGTCGGTCGCGTGGTCAGGGACTCGCACCCAGTTCAGCCAGCCCATCCGGGCATTCCAGGCCGTCCGGCACTCGCGGGCTCAAAGGCGCGATCGCCTGGTACCACTCTGAAGACAACGCATGAACCGCTCAATGGCCCTGCTCGACTGGGCCTTCAGCCAGCCGCACAAAGACTGCATGGTGACGGAGGAGGCCCGCTACTCCTTCGCAGACCTCGGCTCGGCGGTCGTCGCGGCCGCGACGATGCTGGCGGATCGTGTCGGCATCGGAACCCGGGTCGGGCTCTTCATCGACAGCACCCCGAACTTTGTCCTGTACGAGTACGCGGCCTTTTATCTCGGCGCCGTCGTCACGCCCATCAACCGCACCATGGAGGAACGCGAGGTCCGCTCGCTGGTCGAGCGTCTGGGCATCACCGTCGTGGTCTCCGACACGCCGGTCGACCTCGGCGCGCAGGTCAGCACGCACGTCGTGTCCGGGGAGTTCGACGTTCCCCGGGTCGAGACCAGGGTCCGGCCTGCCCATATCGGGATCGACGACCCTGCCCTGCTGCTCCAGACATCGGGATCGACCGGTACTGCGAAGGGCGTGCTGCTCGCCGTCCGCAACCTGATGGCGAACTACGACGCCACGTACCGGTGGATCGGCGTCGGGCATACCGACACGATCTTGATGACGCTGCCGATCTTCAACACCTACGCCCTCAACCAGGGCATCAACATGATGGCCATGTCGGGCGCGACGATGCACCTGCTCCGCAGGTTCTCCCCGGAGAACGTGGCCGCGGCCCTGGAGCGATCGCGCCCCACGGTGCTGCCGATGGTACCGACGATGCTGACGCGACTGCGCCAGGCCGGCGTCCGGTTCGACGGCCCCATCAAGGTCGGCATCGCGGCGGCACCGTCCCCCTCGCAGATCGCTGCCGATGCGTGGCACGTCTTCCCGAACGCACACCTCTACATGGGCTACGGCCTTACCGAGGCGACCGCCATCGCGAGCCTGAATCACATCGGGACGGCCGCCGACCATCACCAGGACCTCACGTCCACGGGACTGGTCGTTCCTGGCATCGAACTGCGTATCGACCGCCCGTGTGGTCCTGATAAGCGCGGGGAAATCCTGATCAAGGGGGACGCCGTCCTGCGCGGTTACGTGGGCACGGACGAGCCGGTCCCGGTGACCGACGGCTGGCTGCACACGGGCGACGTGGGATTCCTGGCTGACGGACGCCTGACGATCGTCGACCGTATCCGCGACCTCATCATCCGCGGCGGCCAGAACATCTATCCCGGAGAGATCGAGAAGGTCCTCACGGAGCATCCCGCCGTGCTGGAGGTCGCGGTTGTGGGCCGGCCCGACGACGATCTCGGCGAGCTGCCGATCGCGTTCGTGATCCGCCGCCGCGGGTTCGATCCCGCACCGGGGGCGCTGCGCCAGTGGGTGCAGGAGCGGCTCGCGCCCTTCAAGGTCCCGGTCGACGTCATCGTGCTGGACGAGCTTCCGAAAACCCCGACAGGCAAGACCCAGAAGAACGATCTTCGGGCGATGGTCCGGTGAGTGCGATCAGGAAGCGCGTACTGCTGGTCGGGGCGACCGGGACGATCGGTACCGCCGTGGCGGCCGCGCTGAGTCCGTCGCACGAGATTGTACGGATCGCGCGCCGGGCCGCCGACATAGAGATGGACGCGCTATCGGTGGATTCGGTCCGCGCCATGTATGAGGCGGCCGGGCCGTTCGATGCGATGGTGTCGACCATGGGCTCAGCGGTTCCCGGACCGCTGGCCCAGCTGTCGGCGCAGGACTTCGCGGACTCGTTCACCCGCAAGGTGCTGGCGCAGATCAACCTTGTCCTGCTCGGGATCCCGCACATCGCGCCGGCCGGCTCGTTCACGTTGTCGAGCGGGATCCTGAGCACGATGCCACAACCCGGATTCGCGGCCATCTCGATGGCCAATGCCGCGATCGACGGGTTCTGCCGAGCGGCCTCACTCGAGCTGCCGGCGGGGGTCCGCATCAACTGTGTCCGGCCGGTGTTCGTGCGGAAGTCGTTCCCCGCGGGCTCCGTAGCCGACCTCGGCGGGTTCCCCGCGCAGACGGCCGCGGAGACCGCGGCTGCCTACCGGGCGGTTGTCGAAGGCGACTTCACCGGCCAGGATCTCGATCCGCGTGACCTCGTAGCGCCGGGACTGGCGGAGCCGGAGTGCGCTCTGAGGCTTCACCCGGATTCCTGGCCAGCCAGATTGGGAGAAAACCACATGGACCTTGAGGCCGAACTCCGGCGCCTTGCCGACGAGGCCGAGATAAAGCGCGTCCAGCTGCGCTACTGCCGCGGCCTGGACCGGATGGACTGGGACCTGATCCGCACCTGCTTCCACCGCGACGGTATCCACGACCTCGGGCCGTTCAAGGGGACGGTCGAGAAGTTCATCCCGTGGGTCTCGGCCCTCATGCCGTCCTTCGAGAGCACGACACATTTCGGCGGCGGTCAGACCGTCGAGATCGATGGCGACGATGCGTGGGCCGAGCAGTACGTCCGCGCTTATCACCGGACGGCCGCCACGGACGACAGCCCGGCCACGGACTGGATCCTCAACCTCCGGTACGTCGATCACCTGACCCGGCGAGACGGTGAATGGCGCATCGCCCATCGCAGGTGCGCGTGCGAGTCGCAGCGGACCGACGTCGTGACCGGGGACGCCGCGCTCGGCCCGGAGTGGCTTCGAGGCGAGCGTGACCACACCGACGCCTCCTACCGACGGCGTCCGTGAGCTGCCGAAAAGGCCCAGCCCATATTGACTGACGAACGTTCGTAAGAGATGATTTGATACAGGTCATATAGGGAGAGAACCGGCGCGCGCTGGCCGCTTAGCACCATCAGGGCCACGCCGCAATCGGCGACCCCGGCACATGCACTACGCCAACGATGATGAAGGGGAGAGAGAGCATGCACGACAACTTCGGGCTAACGGAAGAGACTGTCGAGAAGCTCTTCACGACGCTCAGCAACTGGGGCCGGTGGGGCGCCGATGACCAGAAGGGAACCCTCAACCTGCTGAGTGCTGAGAAGGTCAGGCAGGCAGCCGGCCTGGTGCGGGAGGGGACCGGCGTTTCGCTGTCGCGCGTTATCAGCGGCGAGCCGGCGAAAGATGTCCTGGACCCACCCCTGCACCACATGACCTTCTCGGGTGAGCGGTACGCGCTGCATCCCGAAGACGTTCCCGGGATCGGCCTGCAGTTGAGCCGGGACTTCCTCGGCTGGACCTATCATGGCCTCTACATGACCCACCTGGACGCGCTCTCGCACGTGTTCTGGAAGGGCCAGATGTACAACGGCAAGTCCCCGGCGACCGTGACGACGGCCGAGGGGGCAACCATCCAGTCGGTGGAGGAGGCGGTGACGGGGATCGTGACGCGCGGGGTCTTCGCCGATGTCGCACGTCACCGTGGCGTGCCCTGGCTTGAGCCCGGCGATGCGATCGGCCCGGACGAGCTCAACGCGACCCTGGAAGCTCAGCACATCACCCCCGAGCCCGGCGACGTGCTCATCGTCCGCACGGGTCACTGGGGCCGCCGCAAGAGCATGGGCCCGTCAGACATCGGTGACGGCTTTCCCGGCCTGCATGCGGCGTGCGCGCCCCTGCTCCGCGGGTGGGACATCGCGGTCCTCGGCGGCGACTCGGTCAATGACGTCCTGCCGAGCGGCTTCGACGTCATGGGATTTCCCATTCATGAGATCGGCCAGGTGGGCATGGGCCTCTGGCTTCTCGACAACTGCGACCTCGAGGACCTCAGCGAGGCCTGCCACAGCCGCGATCGATACGAATTCATGTTCGTGCTCTCGCCCTTGCGCGTGAAGAACGGAACGGGCTCGCCTGCGAACCCGCTCACGGTCTTCTGACCGCCCCCGGGTGACCAGCCGAGATTGCCCGTACCACAAGAGAGCCGACCCTCATGTCTGAGTTCCCCAAAGAGTTCGAGGATCTGTGGATCCGTCCCCTCATCGGCCATCTCGCGACGGTCCGGCCCGACGGTAACCCGTCCGTAACGCCGATGTGGTTCCACTGGGACGGCGAGCTGCTGCGCTTCACGCACACCACCCGTCGCGCGAAGCTGCGCAACATCGAGCGCAATCCGCACGTCGCCTTGTCCGTGAACGATCCGGACAGGCCGCACCGCTACCTGCAGGGCCGCGCCCGGGTAGAAAGCGTCGAACCGGATCCAGATGGAGCCTTCTACCGGAAGCTGCAGATCCGCTACGGCTGGCCGCAGGACATGCCGGCGCCAGATTCGACGGACCGCGTCGTCGTCGTCGCACGCCCGATAGCCTACTCTACGCAGAATTACTAGCATCCAGATTCCGGACCGGTGGCCGAGATGGAGACGGCAGGATTGCGCATGCTCCTGCCAGGGCAACGTTACGGGAAAACCCGCGTGCTCCCTCTCCCTCGGCCGGGCAATGACTAGCTAATAGCGCACCGATTAACGTGCATTATCACATGGCCTTTAGCGGCAATAACAACTTACGAGCGTTCGTAAGGTACCGTGGCATAGGCCGAGCGAACGAGAGGAATTCTGATGGGCCAGGTAGAAGGCAAGGTGGCCTTCATTACCGGAGCGGCGAGAGGTCAGGGGCGCGCCGATGCGGTAAGGCTAGCGGAAGAGGGCGCCGACATCGTTGCGGTCGACTTGCTCAGCGACATCGAGGGAGTGAATTACCCGCTGGCTCGGGAGAGCGACATGGAGGAGACCGCTGATCTCGTTCAGTCGCTGGGGCGGCGGATCATCGTCGAACAGGCTGACGTGCGGGACCTGCCGCGCCTGGAAAAAGCGGCGCGCCGCGCCGTCTCCGAACTCGGGCATATCGACATCGTGATCGCGAATGCAGGTATCTGCACGGTCTCGAAGTCCTGGGAAATGAGCGAGGAGACGTGGCAGACCCTGATCGACATCAATCTCACTGGTGTCTGGAAGACCATCCGCGCCACCGCCCCGGTGATGATCGAAGCGGGGCGGGGAGGATCGATCATGCTGATAAGTTCGATAGCGGGTCTTGCTGCCTTCCCGAATATGGTGCATTACAACGCCGCGAAGCATGGCGTCATCGGGATCATGAGGGCATATGCCATCGAGCTCGGGCAGTTCAATATCCGGGTCAACTCCGTGCATCCTACGAATGTCAGCACGGACATGCTGCTGCGCAACCCGCCGATCCAGGAGTTGATGACGGGTAACCCGCACGCCGGCCGCGACGACCTCGCGCCTGCGCTCACTGGGATGCACGCGTTCAACATCCCGTGGATTAAGGTAAGCAACCTCGTGGTGTGGCTGGGATCGGATAAGTCGCGCTATGTCACGGGTACGGCGCAAGTCCTGGATGCGGGTGCGCTCGCGCCATTCAAGATCCCCCACTGACGACTTGGCAGTAGGAGCAACCATGTATCAGATCTCGGCGTTCTATCAGCACCCGCGGGATCCGGCGGCCTTCGATGACTACGTCATCACCGAGTACAGCAGGATCGCGGCGAGGATCCCCGGTCTCATCCACCTGACGCTCAACTGGCCCCAGCCGGGCGACAACGGCAGTACGCCGCCGTTCCATCTCGTTTCGTTGATGTATTGGGAGGACAAGGATGCAGTCGGCGCGGCACTGGCGGGGCCGGCCGCCGTGCAGGCAGCTGATGGCGCGTCAAAGTTCCTGGACACCAGGCCGCTCGTTATCCATGCCGAGGGGCCCGCCAAGGTGCCATTCGTTCTCCTGGCACCCGGGACGCCAGGGGAAATCCGCTCGATCCTCGGTCTCTATGCCGTTCCCCGTGATCCCGCGGGGTTCGACGAGCACTACCGCAACGTGCACAGCGAGCTGGCGGCAAAAATGCCGGGGCTTGCGGGATTTACCGTGAGCTGGACCGAAGCGGCACCCGACGGAACCCGTGCCCCTTACTACCTGATCGGGGTTCAGGAGTGGCCCACGCAAGACAGCTTGGACATGGCCCTGAGCAGTCCTGAGACCGAGGCAGCCATCGCTGACCTAGACAACTTTGCGGACGCGGGGATGAGCATGCTGCTCTGCAGATCCACCCGCGTGGTGTGAAAGGAACCGGGCGATGTCAACGTGTGACGAGCTACCGGACAGCATCGGGCAGGCCTGGTCGTGCACGGCCGTCGTCGCGCGGGATCCTGTGACAGGCGACGTCGAGGGCGTGCTGGATATCACCTGGGCCCGGACGATCGAGTCGCCGGACGCGCTGTCGGTCGTGAGATCTGTGGCGAGGGCGGCAGAGAAAGAGCTGCTGACCCATGTCGTCCATCAATGCGCTCCCGTGGAGCAGCGCCAGGCCGAGCGGGCCCTCAGGATCCGGAGCAAGGCTGAGCTGCGCGGGCCAGGCGCGCGCGTCATCCTCGCTCCGGGCGGTCAGGCCGTGGCCGGCACGCGGGTGGACATTCAGGAGGATCCGGGAATCCCGCCCCCCGCCATAGGGCAGATCTCGGAGGCTGAGGTCCCGGGCCGCCGCCGCGTCTTGCTGCGCCTCTCACAGAGCCGTCGTACCCAGCGCCCTCGGCCACCCGCGCGCCTGCACGCGCTAGGCCGCGATGAGGCGCTCCTGGAGCTTCCGGGAAGAAATATCCGGCTCCGGCCACGTTTCGCGGAGATTGTCGTTCTCCTGGCGCTGCATCCGGAAGGCCTGAGCTCGGAGAAGCTCGGCATGCTGCTGTTGGGGGACGAGTCCAACCTGAGCACGGTCCGGGCCGAGATGTCACGGCTACGCAGTCATCTCAGCGGCGAGATCCTTCAATCCAAGCCGTACCGGCTCAACCTCGACCTGACCGCCGACTTCCTCAAGGTCCGCAGTGCTCTGCGTAACGGCCGGCCGCGGGCCGCGTTCAGGGAGTACGGCGGGCCATTGCTTCCGTCATCGGAAGCTGAGGGGATCGAGGAGGAGCGAGGCTACCTTGCTGTGCAGCTCCGCGCCGCGGTGCTGTCACCCCGCGATCCCTGTCTCCTCCGCAAGTGGGTAGAGACACCTTGGGGCAGCGACGACGCGGAGGCTTGGGAGATCCTCGCCGTCGAATTGCCGGGGACGTCGAACGCGAGCGCGGCCGCCAGGGCCGCGTCGCTCTACGCGGCGCTGTCGGTGTAACGTACAGAGGATTCCGAGCAACCGCTCTCCCAAAGGGACGCCCATGCCCACCTACAAGTGGAACCAGCTCACGGCACGGCAGCAGGAGTAATACCGCAGAAGCGGCTCGGAAGTGAATATGTTACGGACTTCATAATAGGTGAGTGTAGCTCAAGCGGGTTCGAATGGCAGTTTGTTGAGCTGCAAAGCCCGCGATCCAGATTGTTTGTGCCAAGTAGCGGACGGTTTAGCGCTATCCAAATTCAGCGGGGCTTGTGGAGCGCCCGGTGCTCAGTAATGGGCACGCCCGGTGCGGAGGGCGGGCCAGAAACGGGCCGGTCGAAATACCGGCACCGCGTCCTGGCTCGACCCTACCCGTCAGAGTCCAGGGCCCCGCTGTGGCGGCCGTGCTCGCATCACCCGGTGGTTACCAGGTGTTGCAGATGACCGGAAGTTACGGGTCACATCCCGGTCGTGGGTTGACGCCGCGCGGTCCACGTCGGTCATGGCGGCGGCTCACCCGATAGCGCCCGGTCGAGGTTGGTGGCGGCGCTGATCAGGGCGAGGTGGGTGAATGCCTGCGGGAAGTTGCCTAGCGCCTCGCCGGCCTGGCCGATCTGCTCGGCGAACAGGCCCACGTGGTTGGCGTGGGTGAGCATCGAGTTGCCGGCCCAGCGCCTCCCACACCTGGATTCCGCGTAATTCGCCGCGCCTAGAGCACCGATTGCTGGTCTGACGTGCGAGAATGGCAGCATGGCGAGCTGCAGGGCGTGTCTCTAGGCCGTACGGCGGCCGGCGGCCGTCCTACTCTTTGTTCGCCAGCTGCAGGTACCGGACCTCGCCGTTCTTGGTCTTCCGGATCGACGTCTTCACGTACATCGCTCTGGACACTACACCGAGAATCCGCGCCCAGCGGCTTACTAGCAAGTAACCGTGTCTCTATGAATTTCCGGTCGTGCCGAGCACGTTGGTATCGGGGATGTACAGCTGCCTGGTCCGGACTGCCTCGGACCGGACCGCGAAGCTGCCGCCGCGGTCTGCGTCCAGGACGGACGCGAACACCGCTGGCGAGTCGAACCGTGGCAGGCAGCACCAGTCGATCGTCCCGTCGGTGGCTACCAGC
>WNFJ01389040.1_pt1 | contig 10835 bp, 8 predicted proteins | sample 5400461 | NCBI WGS metagenome assembly WNFJ01 (sample SAMN13153349, study PRJNA577476) | soil metagenome | isolation source: 115 cm saprolite on Douglas fir-dominated hillslope | place: USA:California | collected 2013-09-17
CCCGGCCCCCGCGGCCCCCTTGGCCCTCCTGGGGCGGACGCAGCTCAAGCGCGAAGGCGCAGACGGCGATCACCATCGCGTTCCTCGTGCCGATCTTGGCGAACTGCTGTGGCCCGCGCGCGAGCGGGATGAGCACCGAGGTGATCAGCTCGTCGTCCGCCAGCGCGCTGCGCTTGGGGCCGAGGTAGAACTCGGCGGCCGGGATCAGCCGCCCCCCGCGGACCGACGAGGCCTCCACCGTCGCCCCGGTGGCGAGCAGGACCGGGTGGCAGTCCCCGGCCGGTGAGGCCGCGCCGAGGTTGCCGCCGATCGTGCCGCGGTTGCGGATCTGCGGTGACCCGACGGTTCGCGCCGCCATCGCCAGGCCCGGCAGCAGATCGCCTAGCTCGGTGATGAGCTGGGCGTAGGTAACCCCGGCCCCGAGGTGCACCATCGCGTCGCGTCGCTCCCACGCGGTGAGCTCGGATACCCGGTTCAGGTCGAGCAGTGCCTCCGGCCGCCGCGTATCAAAGTTGATCTCGACCATGACATCGGTTCCGCCCGCGATGGGCACCGCGCCGGGGAACTCGGCCTTGGCCGCGATCGCATCGGCCAGCGATCTGGGTTGGAGGAATTTCATCGCCGCGCTACCAGGCCTTCCCTGGCGGCGGCGCGTCGTCGCGGGTAATCGTGCCCTCGATGAGCCCGTAGGGGCGGTCTGAGGCGTAGAACACCTCACCCCCGTTCACCAGGCCGAACGGCGACATGTCGACTTCGAAGTGGTGCTTGTTGGGCAGCGCCAGCCTGATCTCGGCGATCTCAGGCCGGTCGTCAAGCACGAGCTTGCCCATCGCGAAGAGCGTCTGCTGCAGCGAGTAGCTGTGCGTGCCGGCGAACGCCTGGAGCATCAAGTCCCGTGCGGCGTTGTAGGACTCCGCCCACCCACCCCCAGCTGGGCTCGCGTGCCGCCACCGCGCGTCCACCGCGGTGGCGAGGATTCTGTCCGTGGTCTCGGCCAGCGTGGTGTAGCGGTCCCGGGCGAAGCCCCAGAACTCAGACCCGGCCGAGTTCAGCACGGTCAGGCCGTGCAGCCCGGAGAGCACCCAGGAATCAGCGCCGTCGTGGCTGACCGTCGCGGTCCTGACCTCCCGGCCCGACCGGACGAAGGAATAGCCGCCAAGCCGTTCCCACGGATACTGCTCCACGGTTACCCGGGCGAAGGAAATCGCCGCCTGAGACTCGACGAAATGCCTGGCGAGCAGCAGCGCGAAATCCTCGATCTCGCCGACGCCGTGCTCCTTGGCGAAGGCGAACACGGTGTTCTTCTGCGCGTCGGTCGTCAGCACCGCCGAGTTGTCACCGGACAGGTGAGTAGCGGCCAGCTCGCCGGACAGCGTGACGCTGACGTTCAGGTCCCTGATGTCGTCGGTCCCGCCATCACGGACGACGCGAAGCAGCCGGATTTCCGCCTTCCCGTACTGGTTAGCGCCGAGCACGACGGTCATCGATCAGCTCCCCCGGTAGGTGGAATAGGCGAACGGGCTGAGCAGCAGCGGCACGTGGTAGTGCTCGTCCGGCGAACTCACCTCGAAGGCAATGGTGATTTCAGGGTAAAACGACGATGTACCCCGCTCCGCGAAGTACTTTCCGCTGGCGAACGTGATCCGGTACACCCCTTGCCCCGGCTCCCCGGCGGGCAGCCAGCCGCTCTGCCTGCCATCCAGCCGCCCGTCCGGGCCGGTCAGCCCGGCACCAACAGCGGCCCACGTCAACGTGTCGGCCGGGACCCCCCTGCGGCGCTCGAGCAGTACCCGGACGCCGACCGCGGGGCGCCCGGTCATCGCGTCGAGAACATGCGTGGAAAGTGTCACAGGCCCAGCAACTTCGTCACCCGAAGCCGGGTGATCTTCAGGAGCTCCCGACGCACCACGGCCCGTTCGGTAGCCTGATTATTTTCGAGCCTGGCCCGCAGCTGGGTGAGCATCTCCGGCCCGGAAAGGCCGCTGGCACAGATCAGGAAAATGTGACCGAAGCGCTCCTCGTAGGCCCGGTTCCCTTCCGCCAGCCCCTGCCGCACCCGATCACTGGCTGCCGCGGCGCCTGACTGCTCCGCCGCCGACCATCCGGTGCTCCGGGCCCGGTCACCGATCCGCGCATGCGCGTTCATGGCATCGACGATATCGTTCCAGCTCAACGCGTCGAATGCGGTGTCTATCGCGGTCATCAGCGCGGCCGGCTCCAGATACGGGCGATCGCCTGGGCGAACGCTGCCGACGCGCAGCACCCCAGGACGTCCCGCTCGGCGTCCTGCGCCGAAGCCGCGTTGAAGGCACTGAGGGCGGGCAGCGCGGACGCCTGCGGACTCAAGTTCGCCATACGAATATCAAATCAGGGGATGCCTAACACCCGGTAGCCGCCCATCAAATGAATCATCGGTAACCTGACTCAAGCTGTTTTGTAACGACCATTTCGGTGGTGACCAGCGACGAGGTGGCCTCGCACGAGCTCTTGCTGGCCTGCGTCCCGGCCAGCGTGCTGCGGTCATTCCGTGAGCGCCTGCTCGGTCCGCTGCTGGCCTATGACGAGCGGCACCGGGCCGAGTTGCTGCCCACGCTGCGGGAGTTTCTCGCCTGCTCTGGCTCCTGGAACGCCTGCGCAGCGAAGATATACGTTCATGTCAACACGGTGCGTTACCGGATCCGCCGGATCGAGGAACTTACCGGGCGTGACCTGTCCTCGCTGGATGACCAGGTGGATTTCTTCCTCGCGCTGCGGATTCGCTAGCTTGTCCGGATGGTGGTGATCCGGGCCGCTTCGACGGCGGACGCGGCGCAGGTCGCCGCGGTGCAGCGGGAAGCCTGGTTCGCCGCCTACGAGGGCATCATCCCGCGCGAGATCATCGACCGCGTCACCGCGCCTGATGACGGCGCGCGCATGCGGCAGACGTTCAGGACCCGGCCGTGGCAGCGCATGATCGTGGCCGTCGCCGCGAACCGGGAACACCCGGATCCCGCCCGGGCGTCACCCCGCATCGTCGGCTACGCGTCCTTCGGCCCGGAGACGGACGTGCTGGGCGCGCCATGGCCGCATCCGCTGACCGAGGCCGGCGAGGACGGCAGCGTCGCCGAGCTTTACGCCCTGTACGTCCGCCCGGCCTGGTGGTCGACCGGTACCGGGCGGGCGCTCATGGACCGGGTGCTCGCCGGGACCTCCGGGGCCGGGTATCTATCCGTCACGCTGTGGGTGCTGCGGGACAACCGCCGGGCGCGCAGGTTCTACGAGCGGGCCGGATTCGCGCCGGACGGCGCCAGCAGTGTGCTCGATCGCCTCGGCGGCGTCACCGAAGTGCGCTACCGGCGCGCCCTGGCCACGTGACTGACGCGGCGGTCGCCGCCTGGTCGTCGCGCAGACGATCCAGCGATTCACGCCTGAGAATCTATCCCAGCGGGCCAGGCTTCATTAACGAAAGAGTAAGACGGATATGTCTAAAGAGATAGTAGTACATTATCTGTTACTCGCTACATGCCTGATGGCGTATCGGCAACCTCGGGAGCACGGACACACAACGGCGCCGCGAATGTAGCTGCGAACACTGGGCAGACCGGGGAAGATGCGGTAATGTTCCGGAAGCTTGCCGTATTGTCGGCGAATCCGTGTTGCGGCGTCTGTGGGGGGGCGCAAGGTGAGACGTTACGTACATTTAACTTTTGCGCGGCGGCTAGTTCTTGAAGTCGCCCTGCGACGGCAGTCGGCAAAACGATGCATATCGGTCATTTCGACCATCATGTTGCTTCTGCTCGCCATACCGATTCCGGCCCAGGCATTTCAAAGCACCGGCATAACCGCAGGCCAGGCGCAAGCACTGGCGGTGCGGGCGGCTTTGAACGGTGTCGTCATGCTCGTCGACGAGTCCGCCAGCGAGACCGATGCCAACGTCGCACGGGAACGGCAAGCAGCCGGGACGATCGATCAGACGCTTCTAAACCCGCACAGCAGAGTCACCGTCATCGGGTTCGGCGGCGTAAACGGCGTGGCGCCTAATCAGGACCCCACCAACGTGGCCTGCCAGCCCACGATCGCCAGCGGCCCAGTAAACCTCGCCTATCTCGCCCAGTGCGTGAACACCTTGCACCGCCGGACTGAGGCGGAGGGCGACGACACGGACTACGCCGCGGCGCTTGGGCAGGCTCTGTCCTACCTGAGCCCTAACACGACTGATGGTCAGCAGTCCCCGGCCAGTGCGGTCAAGGTAATTCTCATGATGACCGACGGCGGGCTGGACGTTCATCGCGATCCGGCCTACCTGCCTGACTGGCAGCCAAAGGCTCATCATGCCGTCGATCTGCAACTCGCGGCCGCGCGGGCAGCCAACGTCCAGGTATGGCCGCTCGGGTTCGGCTCCATTTCGGCTTCTGACCAGCAGTACCTTAACTATCTGGCCGCTAATGGCGCCCAGACGGCTTGCGATTCACGCCAGGCCTCCAGACCGCACGCGACCGTGGTGAGCAATCCAGCCGACGCCTTGACCGCCCTGGATGATCTGTACGCGGCGGCCGGCTGCCTGGGCACGAGCAAGAGCGGCCCGACGGTGCTCCCCGGCGGGCAGGCCCGCTGGCTGCAGGTAAGCATCCCGGCTATCGCCAGCGACGGCGCGATCAGCGTGGATAAAGGCAGCCCCGGGGTCGTAGTGAGCTACTACACGCCGTCAGGCACGCAAGTGACCGGCGCCTCGCTGGGCGACTCAGCGTTCCAGCGCAGCGGGCAGGACAGCGCAGTTGACGTCTTGCACGTCACAAATCCGCAGCCCGGCACCTGGCGGATGCGGCTGGTCGCGCCGCAAGGCCTGGCCAGCCAGCTGGTCAGCGCTATCGCGTTCTGGCAAGGCGCGGTCCGGGCCGTGATAACCGCCAACCCGACCAGTGCGCAGACGGGCCGGCCCATCGACGTCACACTGAGCGTGCTCGGCGTGAACGGACCGATCACTGACCCGGCCACGCTTGCGCAAATGCAGGTGGCGGTGAGTGTCTCCGGCGATGGCCTGTCAGGACCGGCCGAAGTACCAGTTAGCAATGCGGGTGAAGGGAGCGGCACAGCGACCGGGGTCGGCGACTATAAGGGCACCTTCAAGGCACCGAGCCGCCAGGGAACCCTGACGTTCACCGGTACCGCGGCCGGCTACGGCCTGCACGCCACGGAGATTCCCACGACGGTGCAGGTCGGTACTGTTCCCGCGCTGTTGCAGGCCACCGTGCAATTCACGGCGCCGGACACGGTGCGACCCGGCCAGACGGTCCACGGCCAGGTCTTCTTCGTCAATAAGACCGGCCAGACCCGGACGGTAAGGCTCTCGCTGGCCGCGGCGCCCGCAGACGCCGTGATCACAAGCCCGAGCGACACGGTGCAGGTTCCGAGGGGCACCCCGCAGAATCCCACTCCCGTCACCATCACCTTCCTCAAGAACGCACCTCAGGGTGCCGCTTTTCTCCAGGTCAAGGTGGTGGATGCCGCCAATACTGAGATCAGCTACGGCAACGGCGTGCTCTATATCTCCGTGGTTCCCCCTCCCGGCGTCCTGGCTGAGTACTTCTGGGAACTTGTCGCCGTCGTCGTCCTGCTCCTCATCGCCATCTTCCTCATCGTGCGGCGCCGCCGCGTACACCGCACGCGCGTAGACGTGCGCGGCTTGTACGCGATGTTGCACCGCGATGGCGAGCAGATGGGGCCGGAACTGAAGGCCCCGGCCCGGTGGGCGGACACTTTCCGCTTCGTCATCAGGGACGAGGCCGAGCCGAACGTCCGGCTGGCTCACCCGAAGCCGGACGACCACGTGTACGCGGCCGTACGCGGTACGAACGGTCAGGTAAAGGTCGTCACCCCAGAGGGAGACAAGTACGACATAGCCGTGGGCGGTCTCGGCGAGCCCCTGCCGAACGGTCTGCAGCTCTTGTTCCGCGATACACGATACGTCGCCCAGGGTGCCCGGCCCGGTCAAAGTGGCGGGCTCGCCGGGACCGGTGGACTCACCGGGACCAGCGTATCGAAGCCTGCCTCGGCCAGCCGTCCATCGCCTGAGCCGGATGAATGGCTGTGACACGACCGCTGACCGCAGGCGGGCCGCGCCGGAAGAACTAACCGAATCGAAACGAAGGGCGCCGAGCCATGGCGATGGAGCTCTATCAGCCAGTCTTGTTTGTGGGATTGGGCGGTACCGGCTGCGACATCGGCGCCGAGCTTGAACGCAGGCTGCGCGAGGAGATCTGCGGACCGGACGGCAACGCCTTCCGACACAATAAGGGCAGCAAAGAAACCATGCTCTCGTACCAGCTGCCGTCCTGCGCCCAGTTCGTATACGCGGATATGAACCAGGCTGACCTGGCCCGGATGCCTCGCCGGGTGGTGCCGGGCACCCAGCACGTTCCGGCAGCGCTGCAGACCGCCCGCTACGTACAGGATCTCATGCCGCAGGTGGACAGCTACCCGGAGTTGGCTCGCAATCTCCGGCTGGAAGTGCCGGACTTGGTCGCGTCCTGGCTGCCGCCCGAGCAGGGTGAGCCGAGGGTGAATCCGCTGCACCGGGGGGCAGGGCAGTTCCCCACTATCGGCCGGGCCGCGCTGTTCAGTACCTTGTTCGACGGGATCGCTCCGGCGGTGCGTGACATCCGCTCCGCCATCGGCAAGCTGGCGGGCTCCGCCGAGGACCTGCATGCGCTCGGCGGGCAGGTGCCCAGGGGCGTCGATGTATTCGTGGCATTTTCTGTCGCAGGCGGGACCGGCGGTGGCATCTTCTACGACTTCCTGCATCTCATCGGCGAAATGTACCGGCCGGGCAGCCAGCTGAAGATGAAGATATCCCCGCTGGTGCTCATGCCCTCGGCGTTCGACGACGGCCTGGGCGGCGGCCGGATCGCCGAGCTCAACTCCGGCCGGGCGCTTCTTGACCTGTTCCGATTGGTTGATCAGCAGAACGGCGCCGACGCCGAGCGCGAATTGCCCAGCCAGCTCGAGCAGAGGCCAATCGACCCAGAAGAACAGGCCGTGTACTACCCGAGGAACATCCGGATCCTGCTACGTCCGGGGATCATCCAGACCGGATTCCTGTTCTCCCGCCCTGACGGGGCCACCCGCGAGGACATGCACCGGTCGATCGTCTCGCTGGTGATGTCACTGATCGGAACTGGAATGGATCAGGATGATGACCGGCCAGGCGAGGTGCATCAATCGTTCGCCGACAGTTTCGTCAACTTGAGCGCGGACCGCCAGGTACCAGCGGAGAACGGCATCGGCAACCGGGGCGTGTCGACGTCCCTGGTCGCCTCGCTCACCGTACCGGTCGATGAACTGGCCGGCATCGTCAGTGCAAGGCTGCTCAGAGCCGCCATCGAGGAGCTTTCCAGGCCCAACAGCGAGCTTGAGTCCAACAAGGCAGAGATGGAGGACTTCCTGGTCAAGGCGGGCGTCCATCCGGTCTTGCGGCGCCGCGGCAGCGAGTTCGCCGAGCCCGAGCCCGCACACGGCGCCCAGGCGGTGGCCGCCGCGCTCAATGACCGGCGGGAGGCCATGAAGGCTGGTATCGCCGACCTGACGGCCCGACTGCGCCGGGACCTGCCGCAGATGATGGATGTATTCCGCGTCCAGCGTGTCGCGTTCGGCCACCCAAGTCTGTCTGACGACGTCGAGAAGGCCGGAGTGGTCGGACTGCTGCACAGGCGGAGGGCGGCGCCCCTGGCACCCGACGGGCATGGCGTCGCTCCGCCGCCCGTGCCTGAGATGCGTGACCGGTTGCTCGGGCAGAGCAAGGTGAAGTGGACTGATCCGATACCCGTGGCCGCCAGGGAAAGGCAAGACGAGTGGTACACCTGGTCCACGCACGTGGAGTGGGCCGAGCGGTGGCACGCGCACACCGTACAGTGGGTACGGGCGATCGACCAGGTCTCTGACGATCTGAGCAAGCTGACCAAGGCCCTGATGGACTTCGCCCGCCAGGACCACGAGGATTTCGGCCGTCGTTCCGCTGATCTGTACCGGAAGCGCGTAGGGGTGTCCTATCTGCTGCCGTCGGGTACGGGTCGGCTTGAGCAGTTCTACGCGCAGGTGATCAGGCGACTGCGCGAGCGCGGGAGTCAGCTGAATCCGCAGCAGCGGAACCGGAGCGACGCCGAGTTGCTGCAGACGCTGCTCGACGTCGGTAGCTGGCGCGATGTCTACCGGCTCAGCGTGGAACACGGACCCGAGCGCGCGGTCGGCGACCTCAAGGAACGAGTGAAGACCGCGGTGAAGACGTTCCTGCGGGAGGCGCTGCCAGGTCAGCAGCCCATCCTTCCCCGGCTGCATGACCTGCTGGCCGAGGCGTCCGGGCACGGCGGGACGACCAGTGCCATGCGGGATTATCTCGATGAGTTCGGCGGCAAGCTGGCCGGGCTAGTGCCGGCCAACTTCACTCCGCAGGGCAGTGGGCCGTTGAAGGTGCTCATGTCATACCCCGCCGACGCCCCGAGCGCGGTCATCGAAGAACATCTCAAGTCTTCGGTCAACCTACCCACCGGGCCCGGTATCAAGTTTGACTACCGGCCCACCCGGACCGAGTCGATCTCCGTAGTGCTGTTCCGTACTTCGATGGGGGTCACGGAGGTGGCCGAGGTGCGCGACGTGCTCCGCTTGTGGGCGGGCGCGCTGCACCGGCCCGAGCCGACCGACCTGCTCCGCTGGCGGCAGCGCACCGGATATGACTTCGGCTACCTGGCCACCAGGGAAGAGCATCGGGTCAAGATCCTGAACCGGCTGCTGTGCGCTCTGTGGAACGGAAAGGCCACGGTCAAGGGTAGCGACACGTCTCCCGAGCGGCTCAACGTCCAGCTCGGCGGCGGAGTAACCCTGTCTCTGCAACTCACTCCGCTCGGGCAGGCCTCCTCCTGGGGCAGCCTTCTGCGCATGTATGAGCTGTGGGCGCTCAACGACGACGATATACATCGCCGGTTCTGCGCACAGCTCATGCGCGAGTTGCCGGCTGGCCTGGCTAGCAGGCCTGATCCGCCTGATGAGCTCTACCTGGCGGTGCGCGATCTGGCCGAGGGCCAGATCGAGTTCCTAGACGACATGATGAAACAACAGGCGGCCGGCCAGCGATCCCGGGCGACACAGATGCGCGATTTCTGGGCCAAGACGCTGCCCGCCGCGCTGGATCAGGAATTCAGCGGACTGGAATCGCCGGTGGCCGTCAACTTGCGCCGCCTGGAGATCGCCGCCCAGGGCGGGAGCGGAGTATGACCCGAACGGTCGAGACGCTGCGACTGTCCGGCCTGGAGGGGGCCGAGGCGGTGCAGGCCGCGAGCAGGCTGCTCGGAGACCGGTCCCGGGCTGATCTCAGCAGGCTCCTGGTCCTCGACGACACCGCAGCGCTCACCGACCATACCGATGTCTTTGAACGGCTCCTGACCTCCCGCCGGATGGACCACCTGCTCTGCGTGGCGGTCGGTCCCCGGACCGGCGACACCAGAGAGCTCCTGTTGCCCGGCAGCATCAGCGGCGGCCGGGGGTCAGCGGTGCTCTGGGTAAGTGACCCGCTCGGCGTCGACTGCCCACTGGCCGGATCGGCGATCGCCAAGGTACACGGCGGTAGCGCAACGAGCGGATTGAATCACCTGGTCGAGCTGCTGTCGACCGCCGAAGTGTTCGACCGGGTGTGTGAGCTCGCTGCCCTGGTCCCAGGCGGGGTCGCGAGCCCAGGGCTCCGCTTGGCTGGGACAGATAATGAGGCGGCCAGCTTCTCCGCTGCGCTCGCCATCGCCATCCGCCGCCTCATCGGGTCGAGATCAAGTAGCCCGGCCGCCGACGACGAACCGTTCATGACCCAGCGGGACGGCCAGTCCGGCGTTAGCCTGGCCGAAAATGGTGAGATCTGCCAATACCGCGATGAAATCAGCGCGTCAGCCGCCACTGCCGCGGACGCACTGGCAGAACTCGCCAGCCTCGGCGGGCTCCTCGGCTTCAGTCAACCGAAAGCCCGGGAGCTGGTCATCGCGACAGGCGCAGCTCTGGCTACCTTCCGGGACCGGGCATCCGGGCTGCTAAGGAGCGCACACGCACCGGGCGGGCCGTCCGAGAAACAGCTCGAACAGGTCATCAGGGCCGGGGTGCGACTGCCTGAACTGCCAAGGGGCGCTGACGGCGGGACTCCGCTCGCCACCTCGGTGACTGGCTCGGGAGGAACGGCCGTGCGCAGCATCATCGCCGACGATATCCGAAGTGGCGACAGTCTATCCCGAGTCAGCAGCCGCCTCGCCCTGACCGAGCGCAAGCTGGACCCGAGAGGGAGTGCCAGTTACCTGCCCGACGTGGACCGGTGCTGTCCGGCCGCGCTGGTAGGACGTCTTGCCGCGCCCTCACCCCCGCCGCCTCCGCACTCGTGGCTGCCGGTGGCCGGAGTGCTAGCCGCTGCGCTGGCCGGGCTGGCCGCAGGCTGGAGCATAACCGCGGGGATCATTTCCGGGGTAATCATCGCCCTGGGCTGGACCGGAATCACGACCCTGATGACGCGTGGTGGGCAGGTCACCCCGCCAGCCCGACGTTGGGGGGTCCTGCTGGCAGCTCTGGCCGGTGTGGCGGTCGGCATTGGGGCTGGACTTTGGCTTAAGCCGGACCGGGCGGTCGCGATCGTCGGCATCGTGCTCGCGCTCGTGATCGTCATGGCGACAGCCATTTGGTCCTGGCGAGCGCGGGTAGGGGCCTGGCGGCGGGAGCTTGCGCTGGATGAGGCCATCAACGCCGCCGACGCGCTCGCGGATCTCGTGGTCACCGTGGCTGCCAGGGAATGGTCAGGCGGTGCCGCCATGCTCGACGAGATTGTCCGGGCCCGGATC
>WNFJ01156903.1_pt2 | contig 10834 bp, 8 predicted proteins | sample 5400461 | NCBI WGS metagenome assembly WNFJ01 (sample SAMN13153349, study PRJNA577476) | soil metagenome | isolation source: 115 cm saprolite on Douglas fir-dominated hillslope | place: USA:California | collected 2013-09-17
CCCGCCCCGCTCTCCCGCCTCGCCATCACGCGCGGAGAGCTGAGCAAGGTCACCCCGGAGTCCGAGGCCACCTGCGCGAGCCTCTTCGACGCGGCCACGAACGGGAGCATCTTCACGCCCCTCGGCCTCAAGCCGACCATCTTCTTCCCCGGCCTGCACGGAGGCGGCAACTGGGGCGGCGGCGCCCTGGACCCGCGTCACAACCTCTTCTACGTGGGGGCCAACGAGGTGGGGGCCTACCTGCGGATCAGGCCGCTCGCCCCGGACGCCCCGCTCCCCTACGCCCTGGGCACGATCCTGAGCGACGTCTGGTTCGTCGACGAGAAGGGCTGGCCGTGCCAGCAGCCGCCCTGGGGAACCCTGAATGCGATCGACCTCGACCGCGGCGAGACCATCTTCAAGGTGCCGTTGGGGACGGTGGAGGAGCTCGAACAGAAGGGCTTGCCCAGGACGGGGCGTCAGAGCCTGGGGGGTGCGATCGTCACCGCGGGCGGCCTCGTCTTCATCGGGGCGACCGTCGACAAGCGCTTCCGCGCCTTCGACGCGAAGAACGGCAAGGAGCTGTGGTCCTTCCCCCTGCCCGCCCACGCCCACGCGAACCCCATGACGTTCCGCGGCCGCAGCGGACGACAGTACGTGGTGATCGCCGCCGGGGGCGGCGGCTTCTGGCGCGCCCTGAGCCGGGAGATCGCGGACAGCCTGATCGCCTTCGCCCTCCCGCGCTGAGAGGCCGCCGGCAGGGCCGCCCCGCCTACCGAAGCATGGCCCGGATGCGGGCGACCACCGCCTCCAGGGCCACCGCGTTCTCCGCCCCCTCGGGGACGATCAGGTCCGCGTAGCGCTTGGAGGGCTCCACGAACTCGAGGTGCATCGGCCGGACCGACTCCAGGTACTGCTTCTTGACCGACTCGAAGGAGCGACCCCGCTCCTTCAGGTCGCGCTGCAGCCGGCGCAGGATGCGCACGTCGGAGTCGGTGTCGATGAAAAGCTTGATGTCCATGAGTCGGCGGAGCGGATCCTCCACCAGCACCAGGATGCCCTCCAGGATGATCACCGGCCGCACGGTGAGGGGGTCGGGCAGGACCCGCCGGGAGTAGGTCGCGTGGTCGTAGGTGAGGTAGGGAACGGGGCGTCCCGCCTTCAGGTCGCGCAGGTCCTGGACGAGGAGCGGGGTGTCGAAGGCGTCGGGGTGGTCGTAGTTGATCGCGGCCTGGGCCGCGGGGTCGAGGCCGCTGCCGTCCTTGTAGTACGAGTCCTGGTTCAGGTTCAGGCAGAGGTCGGGCCCCACGTGGTCCTGGATCTTCCGGGCGAACGAGGTCTTGCCCGAGCCCGTACCGCCGGCGATCCCGACCAGCACCGACGTGGGCCGGGCTTCCGCGCCCTCGCCTACTTCTTCCAGGAAGCCTTCACCAGCCTCTGGCGGAGCCTCCTCATGAACGCGCTCTCCGTGGGCACGATCGCGGTGAGCCTCTTCGTGCTCGGAGCCTTCCTCGTGGTCGCGGGCAGCCTCAACGAGGTGGTCCAGCGCTGGACGCAGAAGGTGCAGGTCATCTTCTACCTCGACGACGGGGTGGAGGCGCGCGTGCGGGACAGCCTGCAGAACCGGCTCCAGGAGGATCCGGCGGTGGAGGCGGTGGACCGGGTGAGCCGGCAGCAGGCCCTCGAGCGCTTCCACAGCCTCTTCCGCGACCTGCGCTCGCTCCCCGACGACCTGGGTGAGAATCCGTTTCCCGCCTCCCTCGAGGTGGTCCTGAGGTCCGGCCACCGGTCGCCCGCCGAGGTGGAGCGCCTGGTGCACGCCTTCGAGAAGGCGCCCGGCGTCCAGGAGGTCCAGTACGACCTGCTGTGGATCCAGCGGCTGGCCACGGGGGCGCGCCTGGTGCGCGGGGTGGGGGCGTTCCTGGGGGGTGTGCTCGTGCTGGCCGGCGTCTTTACGATCTCGAACGTCATCCGGCTGACCGTCTACGCCCGGGAGGACGAGCTCGACATCATGCGCCTCGTCGGCGCCACCCAGGCCTACGTGAAGGGGCCGTTCGTGACGGAAGGCATGATCCAGGGAGGACTGGGGGGGCTGCTCTCCGTGGGCTTCCTCTGGCTCGCCGTGCGCTGGCTGACCCAGGGGCTCGCAGCCGGCTCCGACCTCCTGGGCCGCGCGCCACTCGCGCTTCCTCCGGAACTCCCAGCGATGCTCGTCTTCGGGGGGATGGTCGTGGGCGTAGTCGGGAGCCTGGTGAGCCTGCGCCGCGTGCGCGTGTGAATCGAGCCAGGGGGTGCCGCGTCGCACCCCCCAGAACCCCCGCTCGCTTCGCGGGAATCCCCCCTCGCTCGCCGCTTCTCGCTCATCGTCCCTGCTAGAACTTGTAGGTCTCGCCCTGGACCAGGAGCTTCAGGTTCTTGCGCTTGATGGCCTTGATCTGCCGGCGGATCGTCTCCAGGTGCTTCGGCTTGAAGCCATAGAGGTAGACCGGCACCTCCCGCTCGAGCTTGCGGAGCTCGGGCTCGAGGGTGTTGGGGGTCAGATGCCCGGAGATGTTGGCCAGGTCCTGCAGCTCGTTGGGGAACGAGGTCTCCGTGATCACCGCGCGCAGCCGTTTCACCGAGTTCACGACCTCCCAGAAGCGGCTGGTGGGCCCGGTGTCGCTCGAGAACGCGATCGCCCCCTTCCTGTCCTCCAGGATGTAGCCGACGGTGGGGACGATGTGCGAAACGTGGACGGCCCGCACGGCCAGCCCGTTGACCTCGAACGGCTGCTCGGGCTGGATCTCCACCAGCTTCAGTACCGGGGTGAGGTCGTTCGGGAGGCAGGTGAAGTCGGGCCAGGTGAGGTTGTTGAACAAGTGATTCTTCATCGACGCGATGACCTCGGGGATCGCGTAGATGCGGAGGGCGAAGCCGGGAGCGCTGAAGTTGTTGTCGATGAGGAAGGGGAGCGAGCAGGTGTGGTCCAGGTGCGAGTGGGAGATAAGGACGTCCTTGACCTTTACCTGCTCCTTCAGGGAGAGGGCACCGGATACCCAGCCGGCGTCGAGAGCGAGGGTGTCGTTGACGAGGAAGGATGTCATCCCGTGCCCCGGGATGTTGCCGCCGTAGCAACCCAGAACCCGCAATTTCATGCTGAAGTCAGAACCCGCGCCACACGTTCCCCGTCCATGACGGCCTTGCCGGCCCCCAGAGTAACCGGAAGTGTCTCATAATCCGGCGGTTGCAGGGAACGAATCGTAGGTGAGGACGGTAGCATGCGCTCTCTCGGGAAGTCAAGTGCCGGCCATCACTGGCGTCGTCGCGACCCCAGGCGTGGGGGCCTGTTTCCCGTGCCACCGCGATCCCTTGTGCCTTTCCCCTTGACAGCCGACTTCACCCCTCCGTACACTCCGCTCACGCGAGAAAGGAGGTGGTCCAGTGAACAGTCGCCACACACCCCGCGAGGTGGCTGACGCTTAGTTCCTGGCCGAGCGAGGTCAACGGGACGTTGTTCACCTGGATGCCTCCCCTCGACCGCGTTTCCTAAGGGTCCCAAGGAGGCCGCTGGGCGTCGAACCTGGCGAATCCAAACAGCTTACCGACCCCGGAGGGCGGCAACCCTCCGGGGTTTTTTCTGGCCCCCTATCGCTTCCCCCTATTGCTTGCCCCCTATCGCTTGAGCTCGGCCTCCAGCGGCTTGCGGGCAAAATGGTGCAGGGTCGCGGCCAGTCCGACGAACGCGACCACCCCCAGCAGGTTGACGACTGCGTCGGCATACGCCACCCCACCGAGCATTTCCGCGATCCGGTAGTGGACGATGTTCGCCTTGTCCGTCCAGGAGCCGAAGCTCAGGACCTGGCGGAAGGTGTCCGCGGCGGCGGTCCGGCCCCCGTCGCGCATCTGGGTCTCGACGAGGTTGAACGCGATCCCCACCAGGCCCACGATGCCGCCCGCGGCGATCAACCCGCTCGCGTAGAGCGAGCCGGGACTGACGTCGCTTTCCTCGTGCTTCTTCCCGCTCCGGGTCGCGCTCCGCTCCACCAGCCAGCGCACGACCCCCCCCGTGAAGATGGCCAGGGTCGTGGCGATCGACAGGTAGAACCCGACCGCGAAGGACAGCGAGCGGATGCCGAGCAGCTCCACCCCGATCACCATGAACACGCCGAGGAGGACCAGTCCCCAGGGCAGGCGCTGGTTCAGGATGCCGCTGATCACGGTCGCCATAAGGCGCGCCTGGGGGGCCGCCGCGCGCTCCGAGCCGATGCCCTGGATCCAGGTCACCTCGATCCGCCGGGTTTCCCGGTTGTAGAGGTACTTGCCGTCGGGCAGCTCCGGGGAGCCGATCGCGTTCAAGAGAGAGTACTGGCTGCCGGGACGGGTCATCTCGCCGCTCTCCGTGGCGTAGCGCACCTGGGGGCGGTCGAACTCCGCCTGCTGCACCTCGACCCCCCGGGGCAGGGCCGCGATGTCGAACTGCTGTCCGGTGTACCCGCGGAACTGCTCGAGTCCGCGGTTCATGCCCATGAGGACCACGCCGATCACGAACACCGAGACCAGCACGCCGATCATGAGGCTGACCTGCTGGTTCCGCGGAGTGGCGCCCACGATGAAGCCCGTCTTCAAGTCCTGCGAGGTGTTGTCGGCGTTGGCGGAGGCGATGCCCACGACCCCCCCGATGCTGATGGCGAGCGCGCCAAAGGCGGGCGCCGTCCAGTGGAGGGCCAGGAAGACGGCGCAGGTCGCCATCAGGGTGGCGATGGCCATGCCGGAGATCGGATTGGCTGAGGTCCCGATCAGGCCGACGATGCGGGAGGAGACGGTCACGAAGAGGAAGCCGAAGATCACCACGAAGATCCCCGCGGCCAGGTTCGCCCAGACCGAGGTGTGCGCGTTCTCGACGGGGTAGAAGGTGAGCATGGCCCACATCATCACCAGGATCAGCAGGGAGCCGAAGGCCGCGACCTTCAGGTCGAGGTCGCGGTCGGTCCGCCTGGTACTGGCGGCGGCCGAGGCCCCCTTGCCCAGATCGGCGAAGCCCGCCTTGAGGGCGGCCACGATGGTCGGTATGGTCTTCATCAGGGTGATGAGGCCCGCGGCGGCGACCGCGCCCGCGCCCATGGGGCGGATGTAGGTGCGCCAGAGCTGGTCGGGCGACATCTCGGCGATGGGAACCGTGCCCGGGTAGATGGGGGTCGGCAACGACCCGCCGAAGAACTTGATGGCGGGCATGATGACGAGCCACGCGAAGACCCCGCCCGCGAAGATCACCCCCGCGATGCGGGGACCGATGATGTAGCCCACCCCCATGTACTCCGCCGTGGTGTTGGCGCGAACGGAGGAGCCGGGGTAGGGCGAAGGATTCCAGGCGGGCGTACTCGGCCACGCCGCGAACATGTTCTCGTTCTGGAAGAGCGTGTAGAGAGCGCCCAGGCCGAGCCCCCAGAAGACGCGGCTGGCGAACGATCCGCCTTCGGGATACTGGAGGTTCCCGTGCTCCTTCACGATGAGCTGGCGGCGCAGGGGGATCATGAAGAACACGCCCAGCCATCCCCCGATCAGGGCCAGGAGGAAGATGCGCCAGTACTCGAGGTCGAAGCCCAGGAAGATCAGGGCGGGCAGGGTGAAGATCACGCCCCCCGCCACCGACTCGCCGGCCGAGCCGGTGGTCTGCACGATGTTGTTCTCGAGGATGGTCGCGCGGCCGAGGGCCCGCAGCAGGCTGATCGAGAGGACCGCGATGGGGATCGAGGCCGCCACCGTGAGCCCGGCCCGCAGCCCCACGTACACGGTGACCGCCCCGAAGACGACCCCGAAGACCATCCCCAGGACGACGGCCCGCGCCGTGAACTCGGGGAGGACGGTGTCGTCGGGGACGTAGGGTTTGAACGCGGTCGCCGGAGCAGCCTTCTCTTGGGCCATGCCGTCCCTCCTGGTGGCTTCGGGAGACCTGAGGCGTTTGCCGCGCCGCGATCGGTCCTATACTCGTGTATGGCGGGTCGACTTCATTCCCGCGTCCTCGCCCTCGTCCTGCCCGCCCTGGCCGCGGCCGCGCCCGCGGGCGCCCAGTACGGGTACAACCGGTACGAGGCGCAATACGGCGAGCCCGTCGACGCCAGCATCGACGACCTCATCAACACCCCCACCGCCTACGTCGGACGCGCGGTGCGCACTCGCGGCATGCTCGAGATCTCGAACGTCAGCCGGGAGGTCCGCCCCTCGCTGCGAGGAACCTTCGGAAGCTACATCCTGCTCTATCCGGTCACGGAGGTGCAGTTCGAGTGGGAGCAGGAAGCCAAGCGCTGGTACGGCAAGGAGGTCGAGATCACCGGCGTCTTCGGCCAGGGTGCCGACCAGTCGACCATGCAGGTCTACTACAACATCGTCTTCTGGGCGTATCTGGGGCCGCCGGACAAGGAGCTGCCCAAGGACGTGAAGTCGCAGCTCGTGAGCCTCGAGGAACTGCTCAGCCGGCCCGGGAAGTACGACAACAAGGTCGTGCACGTGGTCGGGAAGTTCCGCGGCCAGAACCTCTACGGTGACCTCCCGGTGCGCAGCCAGCGCAACACCGCGGACTGGGTGATCAAGGACGACCTTTACGCGGTCTGGGTGAGCGGCCGCCGGCCCCGGGGCGACGGCTGGGCCCTCGACCCGAAGCTGAAGCGCGACACCGGGAAGTGGCTGGACGTGGTGGGCCGGCCCACAACCATCAGCGGGGTGACCTATCTGCAGGCCCTGCAGGTGTCGCTCGGCTCGGCCCCCAAGCCCACGGCCGACGCGGCCCCCCCGGCCCCGCCCCCCGAGAGGCCCAAGCTGCCGCCGGTGGTCGTGTTCTCGCTCCCCCTGGACGGCGACCGCGAGGTGCCGCCCACCGGCCGCTTCGCGGTCCAGTTCAGCAAGGACATGAACGAGGAGAGCTTCAAAAACCACGTGATGCTGCGCTACGCGGGCCGCCCCCAGCCGGGGGATCGGGACTTCACCGGGGCCAAGGTGACCTACGACGGGGGGCGGCGGGCCTTGATCATCGATCCGGGCGACGTGCTGCGGTCGGGCCGAGTGGTGGAGCTGATCCTGCTTCCAGGGATCGTCGACATGGACGGCCTGGCCCTGGAGACGCGGCCCGGCAAGATGGCCGGCCAGGCCGCCGACGTGCTGCGCTACCAGGTGGCCCTGAACTAACGCGGGGCGTGTAGCCGGGCCAGCGCCTTCTTGCCGATGTCCTTCCGGTAGAACATCCCTTCGAAGGACAGCTTTTCCACCACCTCGTAGGCGCGGGCCACCGCCGCGTCGAGGTTCGCGGCGAGGGCGGTCACCCCCAGCACGCGCCCCCCCACCGTGACCACCTGGCCCTCCTTGCGGGCGGTCGCGGCGTGGTACACCACGACGTCGGTGTCGTCGCGGAGGGCCTCCAGGCCGCTCACCACCTTGCCCGTCTCGGGGCTCTCGTCGGGATAGCCCTTGCTCGCGAGCACCACGCAGACCGCGGCCTCCTTGGCCCAGTCCATCTTGGTCTCCTTGAGCTGGCCGGCCGCCACCTGCTCCAGGATCGGCACCAGGTCGGAGCGCATGCGGGCCATGATGACCTGGGTCTCCGGGTCTCCGAAGCGGGCGTTGAACTCGAGGACCTTTGGTCCGTCGTCCGTGATCATGAGCCCCGCGAAGAGCACGCCCTGGTAGCGCCGCCCCTCCGCGGCCAGCCCCGCGATCGTGGGCAGGACGATCTCCTGCATGATCTGCTTGTGGGCGTCGAGGGAGAGATTGGTGGCGGGGGACACCGTGCCCATGCCCCCCGTGTTCGGCCCCGCGTCGCCGTCGAAGGCGCGCTTGTGGTCCTGCACGGAGACCATGGGGACGACCCGGGCGCCGTCGGAGAAGACCAGGAAGGAGACCTCCTCCCCGTCCAGAAACTCCTCCATGATCGTCTTGGCGCCCGCGTTGCCGAACTTCTTGTCCGCCATCATCTCGTCCACCGCCGCCCTCGCCCCCGCGCTGTCCTTCGCCACCACGCTCCCCTTGCCCGAGGCGAGGCCGTCGGCCTTGACCACGAACGGAAAGCCGAAGGGGGCGCGCTCCACGAACGCGAGGGCCTCCTCGTGGGTGGCGCAGATCTCGTAGCGCGGGGAGGGGATCTTGTGCCGGCTCATGAACTCCCGGGCGAAGGCCTTGGAGCCCTCGATCTCCGCGGCCGCGCGCGACGGGGAGAAGATCGGCATCTCGCGCCGCACGAACTCGTCGCCGATCCCGAGCACCATGGGGAGCTCCGGGCCCACCACCGTGAGGTCGGCCTTGATGGTCTGGGCGAAGTCGGCCACTTCGACGATGTTCGAGGTGTCGATGGGGACGCAGTCGGCCAGCTCCGCGATCCCCGCGTTGCCCGGCGCGCAGTAGACCTCCGTCACCAGGGGGCTCTGGCGGATCTTCCAGACGAGGGCGTGCTCACGGCCGCCATTGCCCACAACGAGGATCTTCATGGAAGGCGGGAAGGGGGTGTCGCTGTCAATCTAGCCGCGAACGTTGACACGGGTGCGCGACGGCTGTCAACCGCCGGAAGGGCGGATCTCGGGCGCGCGGACGTGAGCGGCCACGAACCCGGTGGAGCCGCTGCTCAGGGCCGCGAAATGCTCAACCCGGCCCGCCTCCGCGAGCAGGCGGCGGAGGCCGTCGGGGCCGCGGGAAACGGGGCCCAGGGCGGCCTGACGCACCCGCCCGAAGGGCCCGCTCGCGGGCAGCTCCGCGAAGACGAGCAGCCGCCCGCCGGGCACGAGGACGCGTCGCGCTTCGGAGACGACCGCCCGGGCGGATCCGTCCGCGAGCCCTTCCAACAGCCCGCAGGCCAGGACCTGGTCGAAGCGCTGGGCGGGCAGCGGCAGGCGCCGCAGGTCGTCCACCAGGAAGGCCCCCGGGCGGGCCCGCCGCGCGTAGGCGATGTGTCGCGGATTGGGATCGACCCCCACGTAGTCTTCGCCCTGGAACAGGTCGGCGAAGGTGCCCGGCCCGCAGCCGAGGTCGAGGGTGCGGCGGCCGGGTTGGACCATCTCCCGCGCCACGCGCGCACGGATGGCGGCAAGGTCGTCGGTCAGGATCGCGCGCACGACGAGGAAGACCGCCGGGCGGCTGGAGAAGCGCCTCACCGCCCCTATGCTAGTCTGCCCGCCTCGATGCCTGAAGCTTCTCCTCCTGCCCGCGCGATCGGACTGGGCGCTACGGCCGCCGCTCTCTGGGTGCTGCTGGCGGTGCGCTGGTTCGACGCGGGAGCGCCCTGGCGCCCGGGATGGCTGGCCGTGATCCCTCCTCTCGCCCTGGCCCTCCCGACCCTGGTCGCGGGGCTCCTCTGGCTCCGCGCCCGCTGGGCCTGTCTGCGGGCCTTCGGCCCCGGCGACTCGCGCGCCGCCCTCGGGTTGGTGCTGGCCCTGGCCTTCTTCTTCCGCTTGCCGATGGTGCGCTCTCGGGCATCGTCGCCCTGCACGCGCGTGACGGAAGCGAGCGGCTCGTCTTCGTCCCCCTCGTTCCCTACAGCGGGAGCCTCAAGTCGCACCTGACCGCGCTCCTCGCCCTCGCGATCGACCCCGCGCGCGCCTTCGCCCTGGCCTCCGTCCTCTTCTACCTGGCCTTCGTGGCCGCTCTCTACGGCCTCGCGCGCTTGGCCGGCGGAACCAGCGCCGCGATTCTGGCCGGCCTCTATGTGGCCTTCGCCCCCGCGTTCGTGACCCGCTACAGCCTGAGCAACGACGGGAACTACGTCGAGGTCCTGGCCCTCGGCACCTGGGCCCTCTGGCTGGCCGTGCGGTGGGCCGAAGAGGAGCGCGCGGGAGGCAACGGGGGACGCCCGACCCTGGCCACGGTCGCCGGCCTCCTGCTCGGCCTCGCCTTCTGGTGCCACGTCCTGGCCGTCATCCACCTGGCCGCGGTGGGCACGGCCCTGGCTTTCTTCGGACGGCTACACGACGCTCTTCCGATCTCTCTGGAACGCGGGGAACGGCTGGGACTCCTTCCAGTACCTGATCCCTGGCGCGGCGGTGGCCGAGGGCGGCGGTCCAGCGATGGGCCTCCTGGACAAGGCGCGGGCGATGGTCACGGACCACTGGCCCGTCCTCCTGGGCTACGACCCCGGGTATCCCGAAGCCCTCGATCGGCTGGTGCACGCGCTGGCTTGGATGGCCGTGGCCCTCGCCGTCTGGGCCACGGGCCGGGCCGCGATCCGCGCGCAACGCACGGGCTCGCGGCCCCTGGCCGTGCTCCTGCTGTTCACCCTGATCAACCTGGGGGTGGCCCTCCTCGCGCTACCGCACGTGGCAGGCAACCCCCGCTACCTGCTGTTCCTGATGGCCCCCCTCCCCGTGTTCCTGGCCGACGCGCTCGGGGTGGGCCGCGCGCGCGGGCTTCTCCTAGCACTCGTCGCGGGAGGCGCTCTCGGCTCCCTCGGACAGCTCCCGGGGACGCTGCGCGCGGACGAGCGCTGGCGCGGCCTCGCCGACGGCCTGGTGGCGGAAGGCGTCCGCTGGTGCTACACCGACTTTCACCTCGCCACCAACGTCAACTTCCTCTCCGGGGAGCGCGTGATCTGTTCCGCCAAGCTCGGGCCGGTCACCACCGAGTACTTCCTGTCCTACCGCGAGCAGGTGGAGCGGGCGCCCGAGGCGGCGCTGGTGGCGGTGAACACCTACGCCGCGGAGCGCATGGGCGAGAAGCTCCAGGCTCTGGGCGTCACCTACGAGCGCCGGGACTTCATGAAGCCGGTGCTGCTCCGGCTCTCGCGCAAGGTCGAGCCCGAGGAGCTGTTTCCCGGAAGGAGCTTCGCGCCCCGGTGAAGATCTAGGTCTCGTCTTCCAGCACCCGCCCGTACACCTCGCGCGCGGGCAGGCCGGTGCGGCGGGCC
>WNFJ01169555.1_pt1 | contig 10834 bp, 8 predicted proteins | sample 5400461 | NCBI WGS metagenome assembly WNFJ01 (sample SAMN13153349, study PRJNA577476) | soil metagenome | isolation source: 115 cm saprolite on Douglas fir-dominated hillslope | place: USA:California | collected 2013-09-17
AGAGGCGCTCGCTGGCCAGGCCGCGCCCGGCCGTCAGTGACCCCGCATCCGGGGCCAGCCCGGCCACCTGGTCCGCCGTCAGGCCCACGTTCGTCATTGTCTCCGCAGCCGGGTCTGCGCGCGAATTGTCAGGCTTGCCGCCGTCCGCCGCCCTGGGGGACGGGGGATCGAATCCGCAACCTGCGGTCGCGGACGTTGGCTGCGCCTGCTCGCGCCGATTAGCCGACGGTACTGCACCACTCTGACAAAGCTGAGCGCAGGAGACGCGGCGGCTGCCTCGCCCAACCTTGACCTGTGGCCAGGCCGCTCATCCAAATGGCTCCTTTGGGGGCAGTCGTCGCCCAAAAGCTACGATCTGAGCACACCGTTCCTCCTCAGTGAGCAGGAGTGAGTCCCTTGATCACTGCGCCCATCCCGAAACGGTCGTGGGCGGACTGGGTTCCCGCTCTCGTTTCGCGCCCGGCGACATGGCTTCTGGCCGTGGCCCTGAGGTCCGGGGTGACGGCATCAGGACGACGGCATGAGGACGACGGCATGAGGACGACGGCATGACGATGACCGCGGACGAGGCACGCCGGTCTCTTGCGGCCCGGGTGGCCGACCGTGCCCTGGCCCGGCTGGCGCCGCGCGATGACCGGCGGATCGGGCTCGTCGACCGGGCCAACGACGTCCGCCTCCGGACCAGGCTCTGATGAGCGGCCTTGGTGCCGGCATCTGCCCAGAGTGCGGCGAGGCGATCACCCCGCCGGGCCGCTTCTGTGAGGCGTGCGGCAGGGACCTGTCCGCCCCGGCCGTCGCCTTGGGCACGAGCACTTCCGGCGCCTGCCCAGGCTGCGGATCATCGCAGATCAGCGCCGACCACTACTGCGATCAGTGCGGAAGGAAGGTCCCGTCGGCGCGCGATCATGTCGAGCTCGACCTAGGCGGGCTGGCCGGGGTGACCGACCGCGGCCGACGGCACCCTCGCAACGAGGATGCGATGGCGCTCGCGGCCATCGACACGCCCGGCGGTCCGGCGGCCATCGCGGTGATCTGCGACGGCGTGTCGACCTCGGACCGGCCAGACGAGGCATCCCTGGCGGGCGCGGACGCCGCGACGCGCATCCTGACCGCGGCGCTGCGGTCGGGCAGCGACGCGGCAAAGGCGTCAGCAGACGCCATTACTGCGGCCGCGGCCGCGGTCACCGAAATCGCCGATCCCGCCCGGCCCGGGGAGGCAGCGCCGGCGGCCACCTACGTCTCCGCCGTGATCGTCGGCGCCATGGTGACTGTCTGCTGGGCCGGTGACTCCCGGGCCTACTGGCTGCCCGCCGACCCGGCCTCCTCCGCGCAGCTGCTGACCAGGGACGATTCATGGGCCGAAGAGCTGATCGCGGAGGGGCTGCCGGAGGCCGAGGCGCAGGCGTCGCCGCGGGCACACCAGATAACCCGCTGGCTGGGCGCGGACGGCGGAACTCAGGAACCGAGCGTGACCAGCTTCGAGCCTTCGGGCGACGGGGTCGTGCTGCTCTGCTCGGACGGTCTCTGGAACTACCGGCCGGAGCCGGCGGGCCTCGCCGCACTTGCTCTCCCCACCGCACTGACCGACCCGCTCGCCGGGGCCGCCGGACTTGTCGCGTTCGCGCTCGAGGCCGGCGGCCACGATAACATCACCGTCGTGCTCGCCAGGTTCCCGCGGCAGCCGACAGCCAGCCCGGGGAACCCAGGGAGCACGCCCCGATGACGAGGGCCTGTTCACCCCTCATGCCCCCGGGTCGCCGACGCGGACGCGATGACCCTCGACACCCGCTCCGACAAGACTGTCCGGGTGAAGAAGTAGCGTTCAGGAGGTAACGAGATGACAGCCTGCCCCGCCGGCCACGACTCGCTCGCGACCGACTACTGCGACGTGTGCGGCAGGCGGATGGACGCGGCGCCCGGGCAGGCCACGGCGGCGCACGCCACGGGAGGGCACGCCACGGCAGGACAGGCCACGACAGGTCAGGCCACGGCTCAGCCCGCACAGCTCTGCCCGCGGTGCGGCGCGGCCAGGTCGGGGCGGTTCTGCGAGGGCTGCGGACTCGACCTCGACTCGCCGCTGCCGCCCGTCTCGCCCGCGCCACCGGTCTCCCCGGCGCCACCCGTCTCGTCCACGCCACCGGTCTCCCCGGCGCCACCCGTCTCGCCTCCCGCGCCCCTCGCCGAACCGCCGGCCATGGCCGGGCCAGACTCTGCTGCCGGCCCTGCGGGCCACGAGGGCGCGAGCGCGGGTTACGGCGCAGCGGCCCGCGCGGGTGACACTGGCGCCTACGGCGCGGGCGGCGACCAGCCGGGGATCGCGGCTGGTCCCGGGGCGCCTGCCGCCTGGTCGGTGGTGGCCACCGCCGACCGCGCGTACTACGACACGGTGACCGTCTCGGGCGCGCCGGACGCGGCCTCGGTGCCGTTTCCCGCGTACTGCCCCGAGCGAAGGTTCCCGCTGACGGGCCAGGAAATGCGGATCGGTCGCCGCAGCGCGTCCCGCGGGCTCACTCCCGAGATCGACCTGACCGGGCCGCCTCTCGATCCGGGCATCTCGCGCCTGCACGCGGTCCTGATCGCCCGCCCCGGCCTGGGCTGGGCCGTGATCGACCCCGGCTCAGAGAACGGGACGCTGGTCAACGGCCAGGAGATCGAGACCGGGGTGCCGGTGTCGCTGCACGACGGCGACCGCATCCACCTGGGCGCCTGGACGGTGATCACGGTCAGCAATGCGGATCCGGATCAGGCCTGAGCGGTCTCACGCGCCCGTGCCATCTAAACAGTGCCATCTAAAACTGGCGGTAGTGCTTCCTAGAATGGCCCGGTGGCCGGCCCCGAAATCAGCCTGGACGTGAGCGAGGCCCTCCGCGTGCTGCGCCGGGTCTTCGGCTATGACTCGTTCCGGGGCGAGCAGCAGGAGATCATCGATCACGTCACCGCCGGCGGCGACGCGCTCGTGCTGATGCCGACCGGCGGGGGCAAATCGCTGTGCTACCAGATCCCAGCGCTGCTGCGGGACGGCGTCGGCGTCGTGGTGTCGCCCCTGATCGCGCTGATGCAGGACCAGGTGGACGCGCTGCGGACGTTCGGGGTCCGGGCCGGGTTCCTCAACTCCACGCAGGAGCCCGGCGAGCGCCGCCTGGTCGAGACCGCGTTCCTCGACGGCCGGCTGGACCTGCTCTACCTGGCGCCCGAGAGGCTGCGCGCCGAGTCGACGCTGCGGCTCCTCGACCGCGGCACGATCTCGCTGTTCGCTATCGACGAGGCGCACTGCGTGGCGCAGTGGGGCCATGACTTCCGGCCCGACTACCTTGCCCTGTCCGCGCTGCACGAGCGGTGGCCCGCTATCCCGCGGATCGCGCTGACGGCGACCGCGACCCAGGCCACGCACGCCGAGATCGCGGCCCGGCTGAACCTGGAGCAGGCCCGACACTTCGTGGCCAGCTTCGACCGCCCGAACATCCAGTACCGCATCGTTCCGAAGAACGAGCCCAGGAGGCAGCTGCTCGAACTGCTCCGAACCGAGCACGACGGAGACGCCGGCATCGTCTACTGCCTGTCGCGGGCATCGGTTGATGCGACCGCCGAGTTCCTGGTGCGCAGCGGGATCGAGGCGCTGCCGTACCATGCGGGGCTCGACTCGCGCACCCGGGCCGCTAACCAGGCGCGCTTCCTGCGCGAGGACGGCCTGATCATGGTGGCCACGATCGCGTTCGGCATGGGCATTGACAAGCCCGACGTGCGGTTCATCGCCCACCTCGACCTGCCCAGGTCCGTGGAGGGCTACTACCAGGAGACCGGCCGGGCCGGGCGGGACGGGCTGCCTTCCACCGCCTGGATGGCCTACGGCCTCCAGGACGTCGTGCTGCTCCGCAAGATGATTGACACCTCTGAGGGCGACGACGCGCACCGGCGCCGTCTGGCTGCGCACCTCGACGCCATGCTCGCCCTGTGCGAGACGATCGAGTGCCGCCGCGGACAGCTGCTCGGCTACTTCGGCGAGCAGGCCGGCGCGTGCGGCAACTGCGACACGTGCCTGACGCCGCCCGAGGCGTGGGACGGCACGATCGCCGCGCAGAAGCTCCTATCCGCGGTGTTCCGGCTGGCGCGCGAGCGGAACCAGAAGTTCGGCGCGGGCCAGGTCATCGACATCCTGCTCGGCAAGAAGACGCCCAAGGTCATCCAGCATGGCCACGATTCGCTTACCGTGTTCGGCGTCGGGACGGAACTGACCGACACGCAGTGGCGCGCCGCGGTACGCCAGCTGCTGGCGCAGGGCGTTCTGGCCGTCGAAGGCGACTACGGGACGCTGGTGCTCACCAACGCCAGTAACGAGGTGCTGTACCGGGGGCGACAGGTCCGGCTGCGGCAGGACCCGGCCCGGCAGACGAGGGTCCCGCGGCCGAGGCCCGCCAGGTCCGGCGGCGACTCGACCGCGCTTGCCGACCTGCCCGAGGCCGACGCGGCAGTGTTCGAGCAGCTCCGGGCGTGGCGCGCCGCCGCGGCCAAGGAGCAGGGCGTGCCCGCTTACGTGATCTTCCACGATGCGACGCTGCGCCAGATCGCCGCGCTGGCCCCGTCCACCCTGGCCGCGCTGGCCGCGGTGAACGGCGTCGGCGAGACCAAGCTGGCGCGCTATGGCCAGCAGGTCCTGGACCTGCTCGGTGATCACGACATCCGAGCGCCGCGGGAGTGACTCCTGTTCCCACCCTCGTTGTGGTCAGCGGTCCTCCCGGAGCGGGCAAGACCACGCTGGCGCACAAGATCGCACGGGCGGTAGGGTGCCCGGCGATCTGCCGCGACGAGATCAAGGAAGGCATGGTGCATGCCGCGCTGGGATTCGTGCCGGGGCCCGGCGACGAGTTGACCATGCGGACGCTGCCGGTCTTCTTCGACGCGCTTGAGCTGCTGCTGAGAGCTGGCGTGACCACCGTGGCGGAAGCGGCGTTTCAGGACCGGCTCTGGCGGCCCGGTCTGGAGCGGCTCCGTAGTCTGGCACAGATCCGCATCGTGCACTGCGCGGTCGACGCGGATGTGGCACTGCAGCGGATGCTGCGACGCGGTGAGGAGAACCCGCTGCGCCGAGCCCATGCGGATCCCGGGCGCGACGACGCTGCGGGCTACGCCCCGGCCTATCGTGCGTTCGACCGGGTCTCGGTGGAGGCCCCCTCGATCGAGGTCGACACCACGGACGGATATACGCCTGGGCTGCCCGAGATCGTGGCGTTCGTCAACGGCTGATGCCGGACTCTAGGCGGCCGGCCCGGCCAACTTTCATGATCCCGGACTCAAACCCACGCGTCGCGTGGGTTTGAGTCCGGGATCATGAAAAAGGGCCTCGTGGCTGTCGCTCATGTGCTCTTGCGTTGTTACTCGTGGGGCTCATGTCGCTGATGGGGTCGCTGAGTTTCACCCCGGGCGGCCAGGACAGCTCGTGAGCCCGGGAGGCCGGGAGGCCGCAGCCCGCCGAGGCGGCCGGCTTCGAGCCAGGTCCAGCGGAGGTCAGCGGGTGACGGCCTGCTTGACGAGCGTGCGCCCGAAGTCCCACATCAGGCCGCTGCCCCGGTGCGCGTCGTCCATGACGTCGGCGAACGCGTCGCAGAACAGCTTCACCTCGCTTGATCACCTCGGTGAAGTCACCGGACACCTGGGTGAGGATCCGGTGCCGCTGGAACAGCGCGACGACCACCATCTGCGCGAACAGCCCGACCCGAGCCTTCTGCAGCATGCTCCAGCCGGGCCGCAGCTTCAGCGAGCTGGGCTTGCCGAACTCCAGGCCGATCATCAGCCCGCGGCCGCGTACCTCGGCGAGCAGCTCGTACTTCTCGACCATGTCCGTCAGCGCGCCGCGCAGCGCATCCCCGGTGCGCTCGGCGTTGCTGACGAGGCCCTCGTCCTCGATGACGGCGAGCGAGGCCAGGCCGGCCGCCATGGCCGCGGCATTGGAGCCGAAGGTCGAGTCGTGTACGAGCACCCGGTCCATGGACGAGTAGACCTTCTCGAAGATCCAGCCCTTGGCCATCGTCGCGCCGACCGGGACGAACCCGCCTGATAGCGCCTTGGCGACGGTGATGATGTCCGGCTCGACATCCGCCTCGTGCTGGTAGGCGAAGTACCGCCCGGTCCGCCCGAGGCCGGTCTGCACCTCGTCGCAGATCAGCAGCGCGCCGCGGGAGTGCAGGAGCTTCCCGGCAGCGGCGAGGAACCCCGGCGGGGTCAGGTATACGCCCTTGCCCTGGATGGGCTCGACGATGAGCGCCGCGACGTCTCCCTTGCGCAGCTCCGCATCCAGCGCGTCCAGGTCGCCGAGCGGGATGCTGGCGTCCGGCAGCAGCGGGTCGAAGCCGCGCCGGAACTCCGCCGCCCCGTTGACCGACAGCGAGCCGGTCGTGAGGCCGTGGAAGCTGTGGTCGCAGTAGAGGATCCGCGGCTTGCCCGTTGCGTACCGGGCGAACTTCAGCGCCGCCTCGACCGACTCGGTGCCGCTGTTGCCGAAGTAGACCCGGTCCATCCCGGGCGCCAGGGCGAGCAGCCGCTCGGCGAGCAGGCCGGGCAGCAGCGCGCAGTCGAACTGGACCAGGTCGGCCAGGTCGGCGTCGAGCACGTCATGCAGCGCCTTGCGGACGACCGGATGGTTGCGCCCCATGGCGAAGACGCCGAAGCCGGCCAGGAAGTCCGCGTAGCGGTTCCCGTCGCGGTCGTAGAGGTAGGCGCCCTCCGCCCGCTCGTACACCTTGTCGAAGCCGATCGCGTGCAGCGTCCGAGCTAGCTGCGGGTTGAGGTAGCGGGCGCTCAGGTCATACCCCTCTCCGCGGCGGGCGACGAGGATCGAGGGCAAGTCAAATCCCATAACTACAGTCTTCCGGTTCCGGCGGCCCCCTGGGCCGCCGATTCTGACAATTGCCGATCTGGTGTCGGCGAAGGCCCGGTCAGGCGAGCGGGCTCAGCGCATCGGCGAGTGAGGCAAGGATGTCCGGTTCCGCCCGGTGGGGCAAGTTCATGATCGCGAGATCGGCGCCGGCGTCGCGGTAGGCAGCGGCGGCCTCCGCCGCGGGCCCGACGCCATCGTCGGGATCGATGCGGACGTTGACCGAGCACGTGATCTCGGCCGGGTCGCGCCCGATCCGCTGGCAGTGCTCGACCAGGGTCTCCTTGAGGCCGCGCCACTCGTCGGGGCTCTGGGTGATCGCGTTCCACTGCTGCGCCCACCGGGCCGCGGTCCGCAGCGTCCGGGTCCGGCCCTTTCCGCCGATAACAATCGGCGGGTGCGGCCGCTGCACGGGCTTGGGCTCGCACCGCGCCTCGGTCAGGTGCACGTACTTGCCGCCGAACGTGGTCGTGGCGTCGCTGAGCAGGCGGACGATCACCTCGACGCCCTCGTCAAAGCGGTCGAAGCGCTCGCGCAGCGGCGGCAGCTCAATGCCGTATGCGTCGCACTCGTACTGGTTCCAGCCCGCGCCGAGCCCGATCTCGAGCCGCCCGTCCGAGATGATGTCCACGGTCGCCGCCATGTTCGCCAGCACCGCGGGATGGCGGTAGATCATGCCGGTGACCTGGCAGCCGATCCGGATCCGGCTGGTCGCCTGGGCCAGGGCGGCCAGCATCGTCCAGCCTTCGAGGTTGGGGCCGGTCAGGTCGCCGGACAGCGGGTAGAAGTGGTCCCAGTTCCAGCCCGACTCGAACAGGCTGATCTTGTCGGCCGCCAGCCATACGTCGCGGATCTGCGCCCACGTCGTGTGCTCGGGTCTCGTCTTGATCGCGAAGCGCACTGAACTCCTCCTTGCCTGCAGGCCGGTGATCCTCCCCCGCTCATGCCGAAACGTAACAGAACGCGTCCGGCGCTGGCCCGCCGCGGAGCGCCGCCGGCCGCGCCCGTGGTTCCGGCGCCCCGTGGTTCCGGCGCCCCGTGGTTCCGGCGCCCCGTGGTTCCGGCGCCCCCTGGTTCCGGCGCCGTGGCTACGCTGGCGTCGTGGGGAGGGACGCCGGCCGCCAGGTCGCAGGCAGGGACGCCGACCGCCAGCAAGTGCCGGCGCCGATGCGCCGGGATGTCCGCCTGCTCGGTGACCTGCTCGGCGAGGTGCTCCTCGAGTCCGGCGGCCAGGGCCTGCTGGCCGACGTGGAGCGGCTGCGGCGCGCGGTCATCGCCGCGCGACGTGCCGACCCTAGGCCCAGCGGGGACGACTCGCCTGCGACGTCGACTGGGGGAGCAAGCTCCGCGAGCAGTGCCGGCCCGTCCCCGGAATCCGGTGCCGCGCTGCGCGAGATCGCCGAGATGGTCGCCGCCTGGCCGCTGGAGCGGGCCGAGGCCGTCGCGCACGCGTTCACCGTCTACTTCCACCTGGCCAACCTGGCCGAGGAGCACCAGCGCATCCGCACGCTGCGCGAACGCGACACCGGCGGCAAGCCGGTCCGCGAATCGCTGGCCGCGGCGGTCGCGAGCATCGGGGCCGAGCAGGGGCCCGCCTGCGCGTGCACCCGGTCCTCACCGCTCACCCCACCGAGGCCCGCCGGCGCGCGGTCACCGAGGCGCTGCGGCGGCTCAGCACTCTGCTGGCCAGCCTGGACGACGAGCGGCTGGGCGCCGGCGAGCGCGCGGAGGTGCGGCGCAGGCTCAGGGAGGAGATCGACCTGCTGTGGCGGACGTCCGCGCTGCGCGCCGCGGCCATGCAGCCGCTGGACGAGGTCCGCACGGCCATCGCCGCGTTCGACGAGACACTGTTTCGGGTCGTCCCCGCCCTGTACCGGTCGCTGGATCTCGCGCTGAACGGCTCGCAGGCCGGCCGGACCCCCGCGGCCACGCCGGCGTTCCTGCGCTTCGGCAGCTGGATCGGCGCGGACCGGGACGGCAACCCGTTCGTGACCGCGGAGGTGACGAGGCAGACGGCGGCCATCCAGGCCGATCACGTGCTGCGCGCGCTGGAGAATGCGACCGAGCGGATCGGCCGCGCGCTGACCGTGCAGGCCAGCGAGCCGACGGCGGCGCCGGGCCTGGCGCTGGCGCTGGCGGCCGCCGGGCAGGAGCATCCGGACCTGCTGGCCGATGTCATGGCCCGCTCGCCGGGCGAGCCGTTCCGTGCGTATCTCCTCTACGCTGCGCGCCGACTCCGGGCGACCCGCATGAGCCTGGCTGACCAGTCCCGCCAGGTGCCCGACCAGCCAGACCCGAAGGCGGGTCAGCCGGCCGGCGAGCCGGGGCAGCCCGGCCTGGCCTACGCCGGCCCGGCGGAGTTCGTCGCCGATCTCCGGCTGGTGCAGCGGGAGCTGGCGGGCGCGCCCCGGCAGGCGTACGGCGAGCTGCAGCACCTGCTCTGGCAGGCGGAGACGTTCGGCTTCCACCTGGCCGAGCTCGAGATCCGCCAGCACAGCGCAGTGCACGCCCGCGCCCTGCGCGAACTCGCCGCCGGCGATGCCGAACCGGAGCAGGCCCGGTCGGCGCAGGGCCAGTCGGCGCAGACCCGTGAGGTCGTCGCGACGTTCCGGGCGATGGCCTGGCTCCAGGACAGGTTCGGCCCGGACGCCTGCCGCCGCTACGTAGTCAGCTTCACGACGTCCGCCGCCGATATCGCCGCCGTCTACGAGCTGGCCCGACGCAGCATCGGCACCGGCTGCCCGCCCCAGCTCGACGTCGTCCCGCTGTTCGAGAGCGGGACTGACCTGGGGAATGCGACGCAGGTGCTCGACGACATGCTGCTGCTGGAGCCGGTGGCAGCCAGGCTCGCGGCGACGGGGCGGCGCCTGGAGGTCATGCTCGGCTACTCCGACTCGGCCAAGGAACTCGGGCCGGTCAGCGCGACACTGCGGCTGTTCGACGCGCAGCAGCGGCTGACGCGGTGGGCGGCTGCCAACGACATCCGGCTGACCCTGTTCCATGGCCGCGGCGGGGCGCTCGGGCGCGGCGGCGGGCCGGCGGGCCGCGCGGTGCTCGCGCAGCCAGCCGGCTCGGTGGCGGGGCGGTTCAAGGTTACCGAGCAGGGCGAGGTGATCTTCGCGCGATACGGCCACCCGGTGATCGCCAAGCGGCACCTGGAGCAGGTCGCCTCGGCGGTGCTGATCGCGTCCGCCGCCGCCCCTGCCTCCGCCGATGAGCCGAACCCGGCCGCGAGCCGGTTCCGGAAGGTCGCCGAGCGGATGGACGCCGGGGCGCTGCGCGCGTACCGGGCCCTGGTCGAGGCCGACGGGTTCGCCGAATGGTTCGCGCGGATCAGCCCGCTCGAGGAAATCGGCGCCATGCGGCTTGGGTCGCGGCCCGCCCGCCGCGGCGACGCCGCGTCCGCCGGCCTCGATGACCTGCGCGCGATCCCGTGGGTCTTCGCGTGGTCGCAGACGCGGGTGAACCTGCCCGGCTGGTTCGGCCTGGGCAGCGGGCTCGCCGCCGTGGCCGACGGCACGGACGGCACAAACGGGCCAGGCGGGCTGCAGGCAGTGCGAGACGCCTACCGGGACTGGCCGCTGCTGGCCGTTCTGCTGGACAACGCCGAGATGAGCCTGGCCAAGACCGACCGCAGGATTGCCGCGTGCTACCTCGCGCTCGGCGGGCGGGAAGACCTCACCGCCATCGTTCTGGACGAGTACGACCTGACCCGCAGGCTCGTGCTGGCGGTCACCGGGCACGACCGGCTGCTGGCCAACCGGCGGGTGCTGTCCCGGGCCGTCGCGCTCCGTGACCCGTATGTGGACGCGCTCTCGCACCTGCAGCTGCGGGCGCTCACCGCGCTGCGCAACGGGGATCCGGAACGTGAGCGCCTGGAACGGCTGCTGCTGCTGACCGTCAACGGCGTAGCCGCCGGCCTGCAGAACACGGGCTGACCGATCATCGCGACAGGGAATCGCCGAG
>WNFJ01143910.1_pt1 | contig 10833 bp, 9 predicted proteins | sample 5400461 | NCBI WGS metagenome assembly WNFJ01 (sample SAMN13153349, study PRJNA577476) | soil metagenome | isolation source: 115 cm saprolite on Douglas fir-dominated hillslope | place: USA:California | collected 2013-09-17
CACCCGGACGTCTATCGCACCGCGGTGGCGTTGCTCGGGTGGCGGCCGGACCAGGTGATGCTGGTCGCGGCGCACAACTACGATCTGCGCGCGGCGCAGCGCGAGGGGCTGCGCACCGCGTTCGTGCCGCGGCCGCGCGAGTATGGCCCGGGGCAGACGACCGATCTGGCGCCGGAGGGGAAGTGGGACGTGGTGGCGAGGGACTTCGTCGACCTGGCGGAGAAGCTGGGGGCGGCGGGTTGACGCGCGGTTGACCCACGGTTGACCCACCCCTCACCCTGGCCTCTCCCCTGAGGGGAGAGGGTCATGAGGAGAAAGGCTCTTCGGACTTCTACTGGGCGTCGGCGATGGCCTTGACGCCGCCCGGGTTGTCGAGCGAGGAGAGGTCGCCCGGGTCGCGACCGAGGTAGGTCGCGCGCACCACACGGCGCATGATCTTGGCGCTGCGGGTCTTCGGCAGCTCGCGCGCGAAGAGCACGCGCTCCGGCCGGATCGCCTTGCCCATCGAGCGCACGACCTCCTCCACCAGCTGGGCGCGGAGCGGCTCCGACGGCGCGAAGCCGGGGCGCAGCACCGCGAAGCAGACCACCGTCTCCCCCTTGATCTCGTGCGGCACGCCGACCGCGGCCGCCTCCGCGACCGCCGGGTGGCCCACCAGCACCGACTCCACCTCCGCGGGCCCCACGCGCTTACCCGCGATCTTCAGCGTGTCGTCGGAGCGGCCCTGGATGAACCAGAAGCCGTCGGGGTCGACGTAGGCCCAGTCGCCGTGCACCCACACCCCCGGCCAGCGCGACCAGTAGGTCTCGAGGTAGCGCTCCGGATCCTTCCAGAAACCCGCGGTCATGCCGGGCCACGGCCGGGTGACGACCAGCTCGCCCACCTGCCCGCGCACCGTCCGGCCGTCGTCGTCGTAGACGTCGGCGGCCATGCCCGGGATGGGGCCGGCGAACGAGCAGGGCTTGATCGGCGCGATCGGGAAGCACGACAGGATGCCGCCCGAGATCTCGGTGCCGCCGGTGTAGTTGATGATCGGCAGCCGCCCCTTCCCCGCGGTCTCGAAGAGCCAGCGATACGGCTCCGGGTTCCACGGCTCGCCGGTGGAGGCCATGAGCTTGAGCGACGAGAGATCGTGGCGCGTCACCCACTCGGCGCCGTGCGGCATCAGCGCGCGCACCGCGGTCGGCGAGATGCCGAGCACGGTCACCCGGTGCCGCTCGAGCACCGACCAGAGTCGATCGGGCTTGGGATAGTCGGGCGTACCCTCGAAGAGCACCGCGGTGCCGCCGGTCAGGAGCGCGCCGCCGATCAGCATCGGCCCCATGAGCCAGCCGAGATCGGTGACCCAGAAGAGCCGGTCGCTCTCGCCGAGATCGAAGAGATACGCGAAGTCGTGCGCGTTCTTGATCGAGAAGCCGCCGTGGGTGAGCACGGTGCCCTTGGGCCGCCCGGTGGTGCCCGAGGTGTAGATGATGAGGCACGGGTGATCGGCCTCCACCGGCAGGGCCGGGCACTCGGCCGACTCCGCCGCGACCAGGTCGTGCCACCAGAGGTCGCGCCCGTCCTTCCACGGCACCTCCGCCCCGCTCCGCCGGTGCACGATGACGTGCTCCACGCTCGGGCAGGCGGACACCGCCTCGTCGGCGGTGCGCTTGAGGGGGACCGGCTGGCCGCGTCGGGCGAAGGCGTCCGCGGTGATCAGCAGGCGCGCCCCGCAGCCGTCGAGCCGGGAGGCCACCGCCTGCGCGCCGTAGCCGGAGAAGCACGGGGTGTAGACCGCGCCGATGCGCACCACCGCGAGCGTGGCGATCACCGCCTCCGCGCACATCGGCAGCAGGATGCCGACCGTGTCGCCCGGCCGGATGCCGAGACGCTTGAGCGCGTTGGCGAGGCGACCCACCTCCGCGGCCAGCTCCCGATAGCTGAGTGTGCGCACCGTGCCGTCCTCGGCCTCGGTGATCACCGCGAGCTTGTCCCCGCGCCCGGCCGCGATGTGGCGATCCACCGAGTTGTCGGCCAGGTTCAGGCGGCCGCCCTCGAACCAGCGGGGCCACTCGATGCCCTTCGAGGTGTCGAGCACCCGGCGGTAGGGCGTGAACCAGTGGAAGCCCAGGTCGCGCGAGACCGCGTCCCAGTACCACTCCGGCTCCGCCACCGAGCGCCGCTGCAGGTCGGCGAGCGTCGCGAGCCCGTGCGCGCCCATGAAGCGGCCCATGCGGGTGCGCGCCGCCGCCTCGGGATCGGGTCGCCAGATGATCTCGTCGGTCGCCATCGCGCCTCAGGCCTCCAGGTCGGCCAGCGCCGACTCCTCGATGGGCCGCCACTCGGCCAGCGCGTCGAGCCACTCGACCTGGCGTGCGGTGAAGGGCGGGCTCGCGGGGCCGCGCGGCTCGAGCCACCGCTTGAGGTAGAGCCCGGCCGAGAGCAGCTTCCGGAAGCCGTGTCCCTGCTCGCGCAGCGCCTGGCCCTCCGCCAGGAGCAGCGAGCCGGCCAGCAGATGGTAGAGGGTGTCGGCCACCGGCCGCGCGGCCAGCTCCCGCTCCGCGGCGGGCCGCGCGGCCCAGCGCGCGGTCTGGCGCGCGACCACCTCGAGCCCGGAGCGCGCCAGGTCGACGAGCGGCTTGGCCGCCGGCTCCGCGACGCGCCCGAGGCGCTCGCCCATGAACGCGGCCAGCGCCTCGAGCCCGCGGTCCTTCAGGATCGCGCGCTGGACGTCGAGCGCCACCACGTTGGCCGAGCCCTCCCAGATGGCGCCCAGGTAGGCGTCGCGCAGCAGCCGCGGGTTGACCCACTCCTCGACGTAGCCGTTGCCGCCGCGCACGTTCATCGCCTCCGCGGTCACGTCGCGCGCGCGGAGGGTGATCCAGTACTTGGCGAGCGGGGTCCACACCCGCGCGAGCGCGCGCGCCTCCGCGCTCCCCGCGTCGCGGCGGTCGAGCAGCGCGGCGCCGTTCAGGATGACGGAGGCGGCGGCCTCCGCGTCGAGCAGCATCGAGAGCAGGTTGCTGCGCAGGAGCGGCAGCTCGATCAGCGGGTGCCCGAAGGCGATCCGCTGCCGCGCGTGGACGAGCGCCTCGAGCAGCCCGCGCCGCATGAGCCCGGCCGCCCGCATCGCGTTCGACAGCCGCGAGTCTGCTTGAAGCCGGATCCCAGGTCGCCCACCACCCACGCCGCCGCCCCCGCGTAGGTCACCTCGCCGGTCGCCATCGAGCGCGACCCGAGCTTGTCTTTCAACCGGTTGATCGTCCAGTTGTTCTTGCTGCCGTCGGGCAGGTGCTTGGGCACCAGGAACATCGCGAGCCCGCGCGTGCCCTCGGGCGCCCCGTCGGGCCGGGCGAGGGTCAGGGCCAGCTCCGCGTTGGCCACCGAGGTGAACCACTTGTCGCCCCAGAGCCGCCACTGCCCGTCCGCGTCGCGCCGGGCCACCGTGGTGGAGGCGCCCACGTCGGAGCCGCCGGTGCGCTCGGTCATCCACTGGGTGCCCTGCCAGAGCGCGGCCAGATCGGTGGCGGTGAGATGCGGCAGGTAGCGCGCCTTCAGCTCCTCGCTGCCGAAGGCCCCCAGCATGCGCGCGCAGGAGTCGGTCATGTTGACCGGGCAGAGCAGCCCGAACTCGCTCTGGGCGAACAGGTACGAGAGCGCGTACTTCACGACCTGCGGCGCGCGGTCGGGGAAGCCGAGCACGCCCGGCCGGTGCGCCATCGCGGCGAGCCCGAAGCGGCCGAACACGATCTCCTCCATGCGGCGATAGGAGGGATGCTTCACCACCTCGTCCACCCGGCGCCCCTGCGCGTCGAACGGGCGCAGCACCGGCGGGTTGCGGTCGGCCTCCGCGGCCAGCGCGTCGAGCTCGCTCCCGGCGATCTCTCCCAGCGCGGTCAGGTGCGGGCGGGCCCGCTCGAAGACCTCGGGATCCATCACCGATTGGCAGAGAAGCTGGAAGCTGCGGTCCTCGAGGTAGAAATTGAGGCCGCGGGTTGTCGGCATCGCGTCCTGCGCGGGCAGGATCGGCGCGGACGGTGTCGTCATCGGGCACGAGTCTATCGCGTGCCGACGGTATCCCGCAACGACCGCCCGTCCTAACCGCTCCGGCGGTGTCGCCCGCTCCCGCTCAGGTCAGACCGCCGCGGCCGCCCCGGCCGGCTCCGAAGCGGCCGCGCCCGTCGCCTCAGACCTTCCGACGCCGACCCGCGTAGATCTCCTGCATCTCCTTCTCGGCCCAGGCGATCGCCTGGTCGGCGGTCATCTTGCCGGTGGCGTGCTGCGCGAACATGTCCGGGATGATGTAGAGGTCGAGGACTTGCTGAGAGGCCGCGGTGGTCGGGCCCGGCCAGGAGGGCGGGACCGTCACCTTGGCGATCTCGGGAATGAACCGGTACTGCTTGTCGCTCTTGTACACGGGGTGCTTGGTCAGGTTCGCGAGGAACGGCATGTTGAACCCGTGGCCGGCTTCCACCCATTTGGCCTGGTTTTCGGGCTGGAAGTGATAGCGCAGGAAGTCCTTGGCCAGCTCCACGTTCTTCGAGAAGTTCCAGATCCCGACGCACCAGTAGCCGGTCGTCGTTCTCCGGTCGACCGGGCCCTTGGGGGTGTTGACGTGGTCGATGACCTCCGCGATCTCCCGTGTCTTGCCCGGAATCGTGACCTTGTCCTTCTTGGCCGACTCGTAGGCGCTGATCGGGTTGTGGATGGCGATGCACTTGCCCGCGTTGAGACACCGGTTGTTGCTCGCGTCGTCCCACGCGACCACCTCCGGGTCCATGGCCTCGGTGTAGAGCCGCTTGACGTAGTCCAGGGCCTGGCGGGTCTGCTTCGAGTTGATGGTGATCGTGGTGCCGTCCTTGCCCACGTACGAGCCGCCGTACGACCACAGGATCGAGAGCAGGGTGACGTTGGCGTCGCCGGTGTGCCCGATGGCGATGCCGAGCGGGTGCCCGATGGCCTTCCCCTTCTTCCCGACCCGCAGCCAGTCCTCCCAGGTGTCGGGATTCTTCTCGCCGATCTGCTCCAGCAGATCGGTGCGCACCGCCATCGGGAAGGGCGGCATCCACCACGGGAGCAGCTTCCACTTGCCGCGGATGAGGTAGTCGTTCTCGTTCAGCCATCCGCCGTTCTTGGGCGCCACGTCGGCGGCGACGTCGTTCAGGTCCACCAGGTGGTCGAAGTAGAGATCGGCGTCGCCGAGGCCCGCGCCGAGGGCGGTGAGGTCGTGGCCCGACCGCGCCTGCACCTCCGCCGCCTTCTTGGTCACGAGCTGAAGGTGGGCGATGATGTCGAGCCGCACCTTCACCTTGTTCTTGGCCCCCCATTCGTCGAGCTGCCGCTTCAGCTCCTTGTCGGTGTCGGGCACGAAGCTGGCGATGGTGAGGAAGGTGAGCTCCTTGGTCTGGGCCACCGCGGGGGCGCGGCCCGCGGCCAGGATGCCGCCGAGGCCGGCGGCGCCGCCCGCCGCCACGCCGAGGAACTGGCGGCGGCTCACGCGACGTGAAACCGGGGTGGACGCAGGGCTGGGTTTCGCCATGATGCTCCTCCTCACTTGACGGCTCCCGCCGTCAGGCCCGACACGTAGTAGTCCAGGAAGAAGACGTAGGCGATCACGATCGGGAACGAGCCGATGCAGGCGCCCGCCATCAGCCCGCCCCAGTAGTAGATGTCTCCCCGGATGAGCTCGGAGAAGACCCCCACCGTCAGCGTCTTCAGCTCGGCGGGCGACACGAAGACCAGGGCGTACAGGAACTCGTTCCAGGACAGGGTGAAGGCGAACAGGGCCGCGCAGATCACGCCGGGCACCGCCACCGGCAGCAGGATCCGGATCAGGGTCTGCAGGCGGTTGCACCCGTCGAGCATCGCGCACTCCTCGATCTCCTTCGGCACCGTCCGGAAATAGCCCATGAGGAGCCAGGTGCAGAACGGGACGAGGAAGGTCGGATAGGTGACGACGAGCGACCACAGGCTGTCGGACAGGCCGAGGCGGTTCACCACCGTGCTCAGGGGCAGGAACAGCAGCGACGGCGGCACCAGGTAGGTGATGAAGATGGCCACTCCGAAGGATTCCGCGCCAGGAAACTTGAGGCGCGCGAGCGGGTAGGCGGCGAGCACGCCGAGCACCACCGAGATCGCGCTGGCCGCGACGCTGACCATCAGGCTGTTCACGAACCAGCTCCAGAAGAAGGTGTCATTCGACAGCAGCTGGTAGTGCCCGAAGGTGACGCCGCGCCCGATCCAGAACGGGATGGAGTTGACGTCGTAGAGCTCAGCGTTCGTCTTGAAGGACGTGACGAACATGAAGTAGAGGGGGAACAGCGCAAAGAGCACGAACGGCAGGGTGGGCATGTAGAGCGTGAAGACCGGCCGGCTGCGCCGTAGCCAGCGCGGGGCCCTACTCATAGGTCGTCGACTTGCGGACCACCCGGAGCTGGACGAAGACCACCGCCAACAGGATCGGGAAGAGGAAAAGCGACACCGCGGCCCCCTGCCCGATCTGCCCGCTCTGCAACCCGAGCGCGAACGAGTAGGTAGCGAAGAGGTGCGTCATGTTCATCGGCCCGCCCTTGGTCAGGACGTAGACGATGTTGAAGTCGGCCAGCGTGAAGATCGTCGAGAAGAGGATCACCACCGCCAGCACCGGCTTGACCAGCGGAACCGTGACGTGCCAGAAGCGCCCGATGGGGCCGGCCCCGTCCGACTCGGCCGCCTCGTACAGCTCCCGCGGGATGGCCACCAGCCCGGCCAGGAGGGTGATCGCGAAGAACGGCAGGCCCCGCCACGTGTTCACGAGGATCACCGAGAACATCGCGAGATACGGATCCGGCAGCCAGGGAATGTCGTGGTTCACCACGTGCAGGGCCCGGAGGGTCCAGTTCACCACGCTGTAGAGCGGCTCGAACATCCACCACCAGACCAGGGTGCTGAGCGCGGTCGGCACGATGAACGGAAGCAGCACCGCGCCGCGGACGAGGCGCTTGAATCGCGTGATGCGGAATAGCAGCAGCGCGAGCACCATCCCGAAGACCGTCTTGAGCCCCAGCGCCAGCGCGGTGAACACGATGGAGTTCTGCAGGGTCTGGAGAAAGATCGAGCTCGTGAGGAGCCGCTGGAAGTTGTCGAGACCGATGAAGCCGCCCGCGTCGCCCACCCGGGCGTCGCTCAGGCTGAACCAGACCGAGAGCGCGAAGGGGTAGGCGACCAGGAAGAGCAGGAGGAAGAACGCGGGGGCGACGAACGTGTAGGCCACCGACGCGTCGCTGACCAGCACGTCGGACAGCGTCCGAGCGTGGCCGTCGCCACGCGGGACGACCTTTGCCACATCCCCGTCGAGCGTCTTGAACTCCACGACGCACTCCACCAAGGAGGCGGCCACTCCGCCGTCTCCCGTCGGGACACTGAGGTCGGCGGTCGGACGGGGCGCCCACTGCGCCTCCCCGAGTCCGGGCACCGACCGAGGGTACGAAGGTAGTGTGGGCTCGCAGGAGTGTCAAGTCACTTCGGGGTCCGCCGGGTGGGGCGTCGACGTCTATCGCGAGCCGCGCGTCTGTGATAGGAGTGACGCGGTCGTCCACCACGAACCATCACAGGAGGCGGACATGGCGCGCAAGCCGGCAGCGCTCCGGGCGGGAAAGACCCGAGCCGCGGAGGCCGACGCGATCGACCCGAAGCACCGGTGGGACCGGCCCATCCAGGCCCCCGGCCACACCCAGGTGGACTTCGAGGAGCGCGTCGACTTCCGCCGGCTCCACGACTACCGCCTCGGCCGGACCCGCGGCGCGCTCGCGGGATCGGGGCTGGGCGCGCTCCTGCTCTTCGACCAGTACAACATCCGCTACATCTCGGGCACCGTCATCGGCGAGTGGGCGCGCGACAAGCTCACCCGCTGGTGCCTGCTCACCGGCAACGGCCAGCCCTGGGTGTGGGACTTCGGCTCGGCCGCGCGCCACCATCGCCTCTCCACCCCGCAGCTGCCGGCCAACCAGTGCCTGGCCGGGATGGTGGGCATGCGCGGAGCGGTCTCGCCGAAGGCCGGCCTCTTCGAGCAGGCCGCGCGCGAGATCCGGGACATCCTCGTGCGCGAGGGCGTGGCCGACATGCCGCTCGGCATCGACGTGGTGGAGCCGCCCTTCCTGTTCGCCCTGCAGAAGCTGGGCGTCGAGGTGCGCGACGGCCAGCAGGTGATGCTGGAGGCGCGGGTGATCAAGAACGCGGACGAGCTGGTGCTGCTCAACATGGCCGCGGCCATGGGCGACGGGGTCTACCAGGACATCTTCGAGGCCCTCAAGCCCGGGGTGCGCGAGAACGACATCGTGGCCCTCGCCAACAAGCGGCTCTACGAGATGGGGTCGGACTGCGTGGAGGCCATCAACGCGATCTCGGGCGAGCGCTGCTCCCCGCATCCCCACAACTTCACCGACCGGATCATCCGCCCCGGCGACCAGGCCTTCTTCGACATCATCCAGTCCTACGTGGGCTACCGCACGTGCTACTACCGCACCTTCAGCGTGGGGCGCGCCACGGGACCCCAGCAGACCGCCTACAAGCGCGCCCGCGAGTGGATGGACTCGGCGATCGCCCTCATCAAGCCCGGGGTGGGCACCGACCGCATCGCGCGCGCCTTCCCGCGCGCCCAGGCCATCGGATTCGAGAGCGAGATGGCCGCGTTCGGTCTCAACTTCTGCCACGGTCTCGGCCTCGGATTGCACGAGCGGCCGATCATCTCGCGGCTCAACTCCTTCGACGACCCGATGGAGCTGCGGGAGGGCATGGTCTTCGCGGTGGAGACCTACTGCCCGGCCACCGACGGCACCTCGGCGGCGCGCATCGAGGAGGAGCATCGAGGAGGAGGTCATCGTGACGCCCCGGGGCGCCCAGATCATCACGCTCTTCCCGGCCAACGAGCTGCCGATCGCCAACCGGTACTGATTTCAGCCAACCGATCGGCCCGCTCCCCGCGATAGGGTCTCCGACTTCTCGACGAGGAAGGCGCGCACCGCGGGATCCTCGGCGAGCCCGATCGCCCGCGCGTAGGCGGCCGCCGCCTCGTCTACCCGGCGCAGTCGCCCCAGCAGATGGGCCCGCAGCGCCCAGAAGGGCTGATACCCGGAGGTCGCGTCGACAGGGACCGCGTCCAGCGCGGCCAGACCACGCTCGGCTCCCTCCGCCTCCGCGAGCGCGGCCGCGTGGGCGACGGTCGCGCCCACCGTCGGCGCGATCCGGAGCAGGCCGTCGTAGAGCAGCACGATCGCCTCCCAGTCGGTCCGGCCGGTGATCCCGTGCTGCGCGTGGGCCGACTGGACCGCGGCCTCGAGCTGGAACCGCCCGGGCTTCCCCATCCGCGAGGCGTCGAGAAGGATCCTCTCGGCCTCCTCGATCATCGGCCACGACCAGGTCGCCGCGTCCTGCTGGCGGAGCGGCACGTAACCGCCGCCGGGATCGCGCCGCGCCCCCCGGCGGGCCTCGCAGTGGAGCATCAGCGCGAGCAGGCCGCGGGCCTCGGGCTCGTCCGGCGCGAGCCGCGCAACGAGGCGCCCGAGCCAGATCGCTTCCTCGGCCAGGCCCCGACGCCGCGTATCCGCGCCGGCCACGTCATCCCAGCCACTGCCGAAGGCCGCGTAGATGGCCTCGAGCACCGCTCCGAGGCGGAGCGGCAGCTCGTGGGGCTCCGGAACCTCGACGCGGATGCCCGCGTCGCGGATCTTGGGTCTTCACGCGGACGAGCCGCTGTCCCATGGTGGCGGCCGGGACCACGAACGCGGCCGCGATCCGGGCCGCGTCGAGGCCGAGCACGGTCTGCAGCATGAGCGGTGTCCGCATCCCCTCCTCGATCGCCGGATGGGCGCAGACGAAGAGCAGCGCGAGGCGCTCGTCCGGGAAGGCGCGCTCCGACGTGGCGGCTCCCTGCGCCTCGTCGACCACCGCATGGAGGGTGGGGAGCGCGCGGGCCTGGACCGTGAGGTGTCGGCCGGCGTCGACCAGGCGCCGGCGGGCCGCGGCGAGGAGCCAGGCCTCCGGCTTCTCGGGCACGCCGTCGCGCGGCCACGTGGCGAGCGCCGCGACGAAGGCGTCACCCAGGGCGTCCTCTGCCGCGGCCACGTCGCGCGAGCGCCGCGCGAGGTACGCGACCAGCCGGCCGTACGAGGCCCGGGCCGCCAGCTCGACGGCCCGGTGCGCGTCGTCCGTGGTGGGCCGGCTCACATCACCAGGTTGGGTCGGACCTCCACCACCCCCGTCGTGGCCGCGGGGCAGCGGGCCGCCCAGTCGAGCGCGGTGTCGAGATCCGCGACCTCGATCTCGTAGTAGCCGCCGAGCTGCTCCTTGGTCTCGGCGTAGGGCCCGTCCTGGACCTGGCGCTTGCCGTCGCGCTGGCGCACCGTGGTCGCCACCGCGGGCGGCTGGAGCGCGGAGCCACCGACCATGATCCCGGCCTCCTTGAGGGCCTGGGTGTAGGCGCGGTAGGCGCCCCAGTAGGCGGGCTGGCGGCGCTGGTCGGCGCGGGCGCCGAGCTCGGTCGGAGTCTCGTAGATCAGGATCGTGTATTTCATGCGCGTCCTCCGTCAGTTGGGTTCGATCATCCCGATGACGTCCGACCGGACTCCGTTTCGACAGCACCGACGGCTCGAGCGGAGGCTAGCACAGGCCCGGCGGCACGGGCTAAGATGCCACGATGCGCCTCACATGAAGATCCTCGAAGTCGTCGGGCTCACCTGCCACGTGGGGACGACCGCGGTGCTCGACGCGCTCTCGTTCACGCTCGAGGAAGGCGAGATCCTGGCCCTGTGCGGCCCCGCCGGCGCGGGCAAGACCGCCTGCCTTCGCTGCCTCGGGGGCGCCCTGCCCGCCGAT
>WNFJ01634068.1_pt1 | contig 10833 bp, 10 predicted proteins | sample 5400461 | NCBI WGS metagenome assembly WNFJ01 (sample SAMN13153349, study PRJNA577476) | soil metagenome | isolation source: 115 cm saprolite on Douglas fir-dominated hillslope | place: USA:California | collected 2013-09-17
TTACTCTCCATAGCTTCTACGAGGGTCGCTCTGAGTACGACGCCAAAATCCCCGGAATTCTCCGGGAAGCAGCGCCAATGATCGCGGCCGGAACGCTGCTTTTTCCCATCGCTGCGACATATCCGCTCTCCGCATTCAAAGAAGCGGTCGCCGACGTCGGACGAGGCGGCAAGGTGCTGCTAGACCCACGGAAGGCCTGATGCCAGTGGGAGCAATTCTGCGGCAATGAGGGCGAGCGGCCGAATCACGGCCAGCATAGCCAATCGATCGAGCCGTCGCGACCCACCAAAGCAGCCGACTTACAGTCGCCTAACCTGCTCGGCAGCGAACGCGCTGGAGTACTGGGAACCGCGCAAATTTCAGGGCGAAAGAGAAAATCGAACTGACAAGTGCGGCTGGCAAAGTCAAGATGTGAACGCGCGCACCTGGCCGAGTTCGGGATCGTCCCACCGGTCGGGCGCCGTGGTGTCGAGCAATGCTCAAAGTCGTCGCCGATGCCAACGACACTCGGCTGCCAGAGATCGCACGGGCCTGCGTGGCCGCTCTCGGGACTCAATTGCTGGCACTGAAGGCCCAGATCCTGGCCTTCGATCGCCGCATCATGGCATGGCACCGATCGAACGAGACCAGCAAGCGACTTGACGCCATCCCGGGTGTCGGCCCGGCACTTGCAACTGCGCTGGTGGCGAGCATTGGGGATCCCAAGGCGTTTCGATCGGGACGGGATTTCTAAGCCTGGATTGGGCTCGTACCGAAGCAGAACTCGAGCGGCGGCAAAGACAGGCTCGGCAATATCAGCAAACAAGGCGATCGGTATCTACGCAGCTTATTCACCGCCGGTGCTCTCGCCGTGATCCGCTATGCAAAGCGCCATGGCACCGAACATCGACCATGGCTCGCGGCATTGCTGGCGCGGCGGCCAACTAAGGTCGCCGCCATCGCGCTCGCCAACAAGATCGCTCGTATGGCCTGGGCGATAATGACGAGGGGAGAGCACTACAAGGAACCTGTCGCACTCGCGGCATGAAAGAGAGCGCGCCGGGTATCCAGCGTGATGTGAACGGTTGGGAGGGCAACCAGCACGTAATGCAGAGCCGGTCGATCCGGCGATCGGGACAACCCACTCGGGCCAGCACATTGTCGAATGCGTGGTATTGACCGGGACCCGATCCGCGGAGGGCGTTATGGCCAGCGGTCACGTGAACCGCACTAACAGGCCGAACACATGGCTGCTCCGACCACTGCTGCACGCGTGAAGAAAGCTCTTGCCAACCCGGAGCCGTCCACACATGGCCCGACTCGGACCTGCAGAAATGTTCGCTATCCGATCGCTATTGGGTGGTAAGCGCGCCGAGCTCAAGTATGCCGCACTCTCTCGTTTCAAGAGTATGTGCCTCGCTTGCCGGGCACCGCTCGACGGAAGAAGCCTCAACGGGCAAAAAAAACACAACGTCGTGCCCCAGACCAACAACCGCATTGGTTCCGATAATAGCCGTTCCTGGATCTGAAATCGCGTCATCCGCGTTGGTCAGTGGCAGGCGCGGGCGGCGGCTGCTTGCTCTCCTGCTCGAAGCCATAACCCCAGCGTTCGAGATCGGCGTCGATCTCCTCGCGCGGCCACCGTCGCTTGTCGCAAGAGCGACGAAGCCGCGAATTGTGGACGTTCACCTCTACGCAGTGCAACGTTGGGCGCGCGCTTGCTCGTTCGGGCCCGGCGACGGCTACGTTGCTACCAGTACATGGAGCTTGGCAGCTTCTGCCGCTTCAGTTGCGCTGACGTTCTCCAGGCGCGCGCTTTTTAAGGCAAAAGCCGAACCGCCCGCCGACGGGCACAACCGTGTCACGGTCGGCACCGGGGAAGCACGGGTCATTTTTTCGGAGGCGTTGAAGGCTGCGCGATATCGCAGTTGCACGCGCGGCCAAGGACTGGCGCGGCGCGTCGGCGGGCAAGCTCTCGAAGACGCCATCGGCCTCGCGGACGAATTCCGAAGGTCGCTGCCCGAGCTGCTCATAATCCTCCGTATCGAAATCCTTCCGCGCACCGACTCGCAGTCCCTGCCTGGCGGCGGCCCATGCGCAGGCGCCCACCAGGCGGTCGAACGCGGGCCGTGGCGATAGCGCTCGGCGCCGGCGCTCGATGACGTAGATCTGCTTGGCCGCTTTGACCGCTGGGTCATCGGCGATGGTGCGGGGGCCGTTGCTCATGCGCCCATTATCGCGCGGCCTCGGTCCTGCAATGCGGGTCATTGCGCCGCCCGCCGGCGGCCGCCAGCCTGGCGGATCGCGCTCGAGCGGCCGGCGCAGTTGGCTGCCAATCGACACTCGCTGGGAAGCGCGGTCTGGTCGGTCGGGCGTTTTGGCTGCCAATGGCAGCCAACCTGGCGGCGCGTGCTTGACCGGCTGTCGCTGTTGGCTGCCATTGGCAGCCAGGAAATCAGGGGGAAGGCGACGATCGCTGCCATTGGCAGCCACCGTATCCGGGCTCAACTTGCCCCCGGCTGCCATCGGTGCCACATGGCGGCCAGGACCATCCAAATGACCAGACGACCAGACCCCTGCGAGCCCCGCGCACGCGAGCTGTGCCGTTCCGCCGGCGTCGACCCTGACAGCCGGATCGAGCGCCCCCGCCAGCGCTCGATGCCGGCGTGGTGTGCCTATCGGGACGCAGCGCGCAAAGAGCAGGTTGCGGCCGAGGCCTCGGCCGTCGCAATTGCATTGCCGGCGCAGGCGCCCGACTTCCAGAACGCGCCCCTCAAGGTGTTCGGCGAACACGACGACGGCACCCTGGCGCAGATGAAAATTGCATGGCCGTCGGCAACGTTGTGGCCGGCGTGATCTGCGCCGACGGCCACCTCGGCTACGCCCAGCCCGTCGGCGGCGTCATCGCCTACGAGGGTCAGATCAGCATTTCCGGCGTCGGCTTCGATATCGGCTGCGGCAACATGGCGGTGCGGCTCGATACGCCCCATTCGGCGATCGCCGACCAGGTCGGGCCCATCATCAGGGACGTGGCGCGAACCATCCCGTTCGGCCTCGGCCGGCGGAATGAGGAGCGCGCCGAGCATGAGCTGTTCGACGACGCGGAGGCCTGGCGCGCCTCCGGCATGGAGGATTACCGGCAAAAGGCCGGCGCCCAGCTCGGCACCGTCGGGTCCGGCAACCACTATGTCGACTTGATGCGGGATGAGGACGGCTTGGTGTGGATCGGCGTGCACTTCGGCAGCCGCGGCCTCGGCCACACCAGCGCGACCCGCTACCTCAAGGCTGCAGGCGGCAAGGACGGCATGAACGTGCCACCGGCTCTCATCGATGAGGCGTCAGAGCTCGGCCGCTGCTACATCGCTGCCATGGAGCTCGCCGGCCGTTACGCCTACGCCGGCCGCGAGTGGGTGGTTGAGCGCGTGTGCCGGATCATCGGCGGCACCGTCACCGACACGGTGCACAACCATCACAACTACGCCTGGCGCGAGCGGCATGGCGACCGCGACCTCTGGGTCGTGCGCAAAGGCGCGACGCCGGCGTTCCCTGGCCAGCGCGGTTTCGTCGGCGGCTCCATGGGCGACGATGCCGTCATCGTCGAGGGCGTCGACAGCCCGGAAGCCAAGGCCTCGCTCTATTCGACCATCCACGGCGCCGGCCGGCAGTTCGGCCGCAAGGAAGCCAAGCGTCGCTTCACCCGCGTCGAGATGGACCAATGGCTGCAGTCGCGCGGCGTGATGCTGATCGGCGCCGACCTCGACGAAAGCCCGATGGCCTACCGGCGCCTGCCGGAGGTCCTCGCCCGCCATGCCGGCAGCATCAGGGTGTTGCACACGCTGCGGCCGTTCGCCGTGGCGATGGCGGGCGAAGGGGAGTTCGATCCATTCAAGGACTGAGATTGACTAAGGCGTTCCAGGCGGCAGCACTCGCGCGTCGTTTTCGTCGAAGAAATAAGGCAGGCAAAACGTAGAGAGCTTCGGCCCGTCAGACACCTGCTCCGTGACCATTTGGCCGACGACATTCTCGCTGAGCATCGCGATCAATTCGCCAAACAGGTCTGTGATGTGCCCCGACACCTCAACGACTTCACCGCATAGAGCTGCAAAAGCGCGACCTTCGGCCGACGCGCTGTTACTCGGATCGGCCGGCGGGGCCTTCACGAGATTGATCGCAGCTAGTTGCGCGACTAGCTCGGCCGCGTGATAAAATGAGTTCCCCACGGTTTTGGTCAGATAGAATTGCAGCGGTTCAGTCTGGGCGAGCTGCAGGAAACTCGCCTCTGTCAGATTTTCCTTGTCCGCATAGTGAAACGAGATTCGGTTGCGGATCGCTGAGAGAACGCTCCCGGCGCCAAAATGGCGCTTCAAAGCCTCAAGGGCCGCAGCCGCTTCGGGTCCAAGCCGAGGGATATAGGTCGTGGCGATCGAGCGATTGCTCTGCACGCGGTTTTTGAACAACTCCCATGCCTCGTGCAGCTTTCCGATGAGCAAGCGCATAAAAACGAAGATCTGCCCTGCCTCGACGTGATCGAGAATAGGGGAAGGCGGATCGTCTTTCCTCATCATCAAGATAAGCTTGCTCAATACATTGATCTCGTTGCTGGCGTGCGCCAGGAGCAGCAATAGCACCCGCTGAGACTCGGGCATCGCGGCCAGCAGCGTTCTGTCTAACGTGACGCGGTGAACTTCCATGTGAATAAATCGGTCTTTGTGATCGGGGCTCGCACGCGCGAGGGGCTGCTCGCATAGCCGAAATAGGGAAACGAGTCGAGCGTCGTGTCGCTGTGCCGAAGAGTTCTGGCGACCGCGCGGAGCACGGCGCCCCCGCCTGTCCCTCACGCGGTCCGTCGCCGCAAAATCCGCTGTGTCAGCGTGTGGAGTTCGCCCTCACCCACTCACTGCAGCGCCGAGCCCGCCCCCTGGATCGGCACCCGCCGCTGGGCGACCCGACAAGGCTCGGCCGCCGATCACACTGCCGACCGCCGCAAAATCCGCTGCGTCACGACCCCGAGCCCGCCATCGTCACCTCGCCACCAAGAATCTTCGCCGGAGCCGGCCACATCGGCCCGTTCCGAATTGCCAGTTGGCGTCAAGCGCGGCGCACTCCTGGGAACCCGTGGTGCACGTCAGGGGAACGTTTTCGGTGTTTGTACGTTTCAACCGCGCGCGGCATCAGGACGAATCGTCATGCCGGGCTTCAAGCTCATTCTGATCACGTTTTGTAGCGCTATAGCTACCACCCTGGCCTGGCAGTCCTACGGCGACGCGGCCAGACAAGTCATCGCGAAGTGGCATCCACAGCTTGGCTGGTTGGCGCCGAGCGCCGCGCCGATTGCGTACCGCGCTCGCGACACGATCGGGCTGGCTGCGCAGGCTGCGCCCTCTCCCGGTGAGCACACAATATCGATTGCTGTCGATGCGATGCGCCAAACCGTCGACCGGATCGCCGTCACTCAAGAGCAGATAACGCGCAACGTCGAGCAGCTCACGGCAAGGCAGGAACGGATGACGCGCAACGTCGACCAGCTCACTGCCGGCCAGGAGCGGATGACGCGCGAGACCAGCAAACTGCAGGTGGTTGCACAACAGAGCAAGCCTCAACCGCGGCCAACCGCTGCTTCGGCACGCAAGCCCGTGCCGCCGTCGCGGTCAACCGTGCACTGACAGTTGGATCGGGTCGGGGTGGCGCTCTCGTTTGCAGGTTCTTGCGGTGCCGCCGCCATCCCGGTGGCGGGTATCCGAGTCGTCCGGGACGACTGTCGCGCGTCTGACACAGTGACGCAGGCACCGAAAGTTCGGCCGAGGAAATCGAGCGCCACTCGCCGCGGCTACGAGGTCAAAGTGCGTCACTTTACCCTCAAGCAAGCAACGCGAAGCCTTGTTCGGCAGCGGAAATGCACTAGCTACCGCGGCGGGATGACAATGTTCCGGGTGATGTGCTGGTTACAGATGCGCTCAGCGCTGCGGGAACCCGCTCGATCTTGAGACAGTCGCCGCCGTAGGATTCGATGACGTGCGGCGTTGCGCCACCCCGAAGGTTCCGACGTTTTGATCGTGACCCGGCCATCGCACCGAGTACAGCAGAGACGCTGACCGTTGCAAGCTATCTCGCGTTTTTGGCAAGGCTCTTTGGCTTCCACCCTCCGTCGAATGAGGCGGAAACGCGGGTACGTTCGTTGCGTCGACGCCGCGAAAATCATCCGCGACATCACAGAGCAATCTCCGGCTGCCGTCGCCATGTTCGATGACAAGATGCGTTTTTTGGCGGTCTCGCGCGGGTTGCTGTCTGATCTGCAGTTGCCGAGCCCCGCCGACGTCGTTGGCCGATCGGTTTACGAGGTATTGCCAGACATCCCGCCGCGGTGGCGGGAGGTTCATGCCCGCGTCTTGGCCGGTGAGGAACTGACCAGCGAGGAGGACTTTTTCCCGCGCCAGAACGGCCGCATTTATTGGCTCCGATGGTCGATGAAGCCTTGGCGCGCCGCCGACGGCAGCATCCACGGCGCACTACTGTTTAGCGAGGTAATTAACGAGCAGGTCGCGGCCAGGCGGGCTCTCGCCGATAGCGAGGCGCGGTTCCGGGCCACCTTCGAGAACGCGGCAGTCGGTATCGCACACCTCGCCCCCGACCTCAGGTGGCTCAGGGCCAACAAGGCGCTGTGCCGCATTCTCGGCTACCCGCTCGATGAACTGATTACCAAGTCACTGCAGGACATCACGCACCCGGACGATCTCGCCGCCGATCTTGCCCAAATCGAGCGCATGGTCGACGGGACGATCGACAGCTATGGCATGGACAAACGCTTTCTGCGCAAGGACGGCGCGATCGTCTGGGGCAGGCTGACTGTCGGGTGCGTGCGTAAGAACGACGGGCTGGTCGACTATTTGGTCAGTGTCGTCGAGGACATCACGGCCCGCAAGCAGGTCGAGGAGGAATGCCGCAAGAGTGAGGAACGCTTCAGGTCCTCAGTGCTCCACTCGCCGCTGCCAACCGTCTTGTTTGACGATCGGGAGCAAATCCTTGCCATCAGCCAAAGCTGGCTCGAAGGAAGCGGTTATTCGAGGGAGGAACTGCGCCGCATCGGGGACTGGACGGCCCGCGCTTTCGGAGAGCACTCAGGCAAAGTGCTGCAGCATATTCGCGGAATCATTTCGGAAGAGCCTCAGGAACAGCCGACTGAAATGACGATCCGAACGAAAAACGGGCGCGAGCGTCTTTGGAGCTTTGTTTCATCCGCTCTGGGAACCCAATCCGACGGACGACGCCTGTTTCTTTGCGTGGCCCAAGACGTGACTGAGCGGAAAGCTCATGAGGAGCAAGTTCACCTTCTCATGCGTGAGGTCAATCATCGCGCCAAGAACATGCTCAGTCTCGTGCAGGCAGTCGCCCGCCAGACCGCGGCGCGTGAGCCTCAGGACTTTATCGGGCGCTTCACCGAGCGCATCCAGGCGCTTGCGGCCAATCAGGACCTGCTGGTCCGGAACGAATGGGACGGGGTCGACGTGGAAGATTTAGTGCGTGCCCAGCTCGCGCACTTCGCGGATCTTGTCGGGTCTCGGATCGCCGTGCACGGCCCCAAGCTGCGTCTGAACGCAGCCGCCGCCCAAGCCATTGGTCTGGCACTCCACGAGCTTGCGACCAATGGCGGCAAATACGGCGCGCTTTCAGTGGCGGCTGGCCGTGTCGACGTGCTCTGGGGGCTTGACGGCGACATCTTCGCGATGAGCTGGACTGAGCGCAACGGGCCGCCCGTGTTACAGCCCGAGCGGCGCGGCTTCGGCAGCACGGTCGTCGACTCGATGGCGAAGCGGACTGTCGACGGCGATGTCAAGCTTGATTACGCTCCCTCGGGTCTCGTGTGGCGCCTGACTTGTCCGGCGGCGAATGCGCTGGAACGGGGGAGGCGGGCGGCATGAAGAGACAACAGGCGAGTCAAACTTTTGGCTTCGCCGCAGTGATAATTACCGCCACCGCTCTCATCGGTTGGTGGGCGGCTCTGCCCCAGCTGTACAGCTGGGGCTCGGCCTTGCCGCCCATGAGACCCTCTGCTGCTCTAAGCCTTGGCGCGCTTGGTCTCGCGCTCGTGCACCCCGGCAAGGATTCGCGCTTCGCGTTCGCAGTCGGCTTCGTCGTGGTCGCCGTCGCGATGGCCGGCCTCGGCCTGATGCTGCTCGACCTCGCTCCTCGCATTGATCGGTGGCTGGCGTTGTGGGCTGTGGCGGAGGGATCGGGAACGACCTCATTCCGGGTAGCAAAGGTGGCGGCGCTGGCGCTTGGCCTCGCCGGCGGCTCGCTCGCGCTCGGCTGTTTCGAGCGGCATCGCCTCGCTGCGACCATGCTTGGCAGCATCGTTGGCATCTTCGCGGTGTTCGCCCTGCTGGGCTACCTGTCCGGCATCGACACGCTCTATGGCTCGGTGGCGGTCAGCTCGCCCGCGCTGCCGACTGCTGTCGGCCTGCTCTGCGTCGCTGTCGGGATTATTTTGCGGACCGGAACGATGCCGGTGTTCCGCAAGCCTCGGCCGCTGTGGCATCTGCTCGTCATGCTCGGATGCGCGATCATTGCGCCGCTCCTGCTGTACGGCGCATACGCGGGATTTCGCTTCACCGATGCGCAGCTCCGCGGCGCTCGAGAAGAACTCGCGGTCGAGGCGCGGACTTTGTCTGCGAACATTGATCGCGAGGTCATAGGGGAGATCGACAGACTGCAGGCGTTGGCGGCTTCGCGGTCGCTGCGCCAAAGGGACTTCGCCGAGTTCCAGCACCAAGCCGAGGCCTCGCTGGCCTTGCATCGAAGCGGCAACATCGTGCTCATCGATCGCAACATGCAGCAGCTCGTCAATACCGCGGTGCCCTTCGGCAAGCCGTTGCCAAAGGCGGGTGCTCCCATGGCAGCGGAGAGGGCCATTGCGTCAGGTCAGCCGCAAGTCAGCGACCTGTTCTGGGCTCCCGTGACCCAACGGCTTTTGGTCACCATCATCGTGCCCGTGCAAATCGGGGACGAGAACTTGTATGCACTCGGCAGGTCGCCAGAACGGCGCACCTTCGCGCGCCTGGTCGCGGCAAAAGAACTGCCGGCCGGCTGGGAAGCAGTGATCTCCGATGCGACGCGTCGGATCATCGAACAGTCCGGGAATCAGCATACGTTCATCGGAGAGGAGTTGCTGCCGGCGCTGCGGCACCGCGCGGCAGCGGGCGTGTTCGAGTTTATCGACTCCGCAGGGCGACCGTCGCTGGCGGCATCCACGAAATCGGAATTGACCGGCTGGGAAACCGCCGTGTGGGCGTCCAAGGCTCTGCTCGAGGCTCCGGTGCGGGCGCAATGGCGCACCCTTGGCGCCATGGCTTTGCTGGCGGTTGCGCTGGTAGCGGCTTCGGCCTTTTGGCTGGGTCGAACTATCGCGCGGTCGGTCGGCCATGCGGCTCGCACTGCAGTTGCTTTGGGCGAGGGTGGCCCGCTGCCGGTGAACGGGACTCCCGTCGCCGAAGTGGACACGCTGATGGCGCAGCTTCAAGGGGCCGCCGCGCGTCGACTGGCGGCGGAGCACGACCTGCAAGCGAGCAAAGATCAGCTGCAGCTCGCATTCGATGCAACGAAGCTCGGGTGGTGGCGGTATGATCCGCTCCGCCGCGCAGTCTGGGGGAATACCCGCTTTAACGAAATTTTCGACGTGACGACTGATGAAATATCAATCGAAGATCTCATGAACCGGGTGCATCCGGACGACGCGGAAAGGTTCCAGGCGAACCGCCAGCAGGCGCTTGATCCTGCCAATCCGGAGCCGTACGTCCATCTCGAGTACCGGGTACGGCGGCGAGACGGCCAGGTCCGCTGGGTAGAGGCTTATGGAGTTGCTTATTTTGCGGGCACGGGGCATGAGCGGCGGGTCGTCAGCTTCGGCGGCACTGTTCAGGACGTTACTGAACGCAGGGAGCGTGAGGAAAAGGAGCAGCTCCTCATGCGCGAAATCAATCATCGCGCCAAGAACATGCTCAGCGTCGTCGACTCGATCGCTCACCAGACTGCCAGCAGAAATCCGGAAGATTTCGTCGAGCGCTTCTCCGAGCGCATCCAGGCGCTTTCGGCCAATCAGGATCTGCTTGTCCGCAACGAATGGAATGGGGTCGAGATTGCGGATCTGGTTCGTGCCCAGCTCGCGCACTTCGCCGACCTCATCGGTTCTCGCATCGGCGTCCATGGCCCCAAGCTGCGCTTCACCGCGGCTTCCGCACAGGCCATCGGGCTCGCGCTCCATGAGCTCGCCACCAATGCCGGCAAATACGGGGCACTTTCGACGGATAAAGGTCGCGTCTTTGTTTCCTGGGGAACCGTCGACGACACCTTCACCATGAGCTGGACCGAGCGTGACGGCCCGCCCGTGTTTGCGCCAAAGCGGCGTGGGTTCGGCACCATCGTCATGAAAGCGATGGCGGAGCGCAGCGTAGATGGTACGGTCGACCTCGACTATGGGCCCTCAGGGCTGACTTGGCGCTTGACCTGCCCGGCGGCGAACGCGCTGGAATGGGGGAGGTGGGCGGCATGAACCACGAAGGCCGCTCATCATGTGTTTCGACGATGCGCGCGACACGATTGCAACGAATTCAATCGAGCGCCGTTGAGATTTCATCACGTTTGATGAGCTTCGGGGGGAGAACCCAAATGACCAAGAACCACAACGTCGTGGCCATGCTGGCCGCACGGTTCCCGCAAACATTCGTTGCCGATTCCGCGAGGCCGCACAGGCCGCTCAAACTCGGCATCGACCGCGACCTGGTCGCCCTCGGCGTGCTCGACGAGGCCAGCGCGGCGAAGACGCTGCGGCATTACTGCAGCCGCCTGATGTACCGCCGTTCG
>WNFJ01197640.1_pt2 | contig 10832 bp, 12 predicted proteins | sample 5400461 | NCBI WGS metagenome assembly WNFJ01 (sample SAMN13153349, study PRJNA577476) | soil metagenome | isolation source: 115 cm saprolite on Douglas fir-dominated hillslope | place: USA:California | collected 2013-09-17
CCTGCCAGCGGGTTCCAGTCGGTGCAGTTCCGGGAGCTTGAGTTTCTGTCCGGGGCCAAGGACGCTGGATTCATCCGCCGGTTCCGCGCGCTAACTGAGGACGAGCGGGCGCGGCTGGCTGCCCGGCTGGCCGAGCCCTCGCTCTGGGACGCCTACGTTGACTTGCTGGCCTCACGCGGGCTGGCGGTCGGCGACGACAAACAGGTCTTGGCCTCGCTGGTCAGCGTGGCCAGGGACCGGCCGCACCATGACGACTTGTGGCAACTTGCCGAGGACCTGCTGACCCACGACGAACTGGCCGCCCTGTGGCGGGCGCGGCACGTTCAGATGGTCGAGCGGCAGATTGGCACTAAGTCGGGTACGGGCGGCTCAACGGGCGCACCGTACCTGCATGGCCGGGTGCCGATGCGTTATTACCCATTGCTGTGGGAACTGAGGGACTCGCTGTAGCAGCAAGCTTGAGCGGCAACGACGCCGTAGGTGAAGGAGTGAAACCTGATGCCGGACAGTGCAGCTGACATCCATGGCACCGACGTTCAGGACGATCACGCGACGGCTGTACTGCTGGCCGACGCCGCCCAGCTGACCGGTCAGCTGCCCGGTGCCGGTGACGTCGCCACGTACCTGCACGCGTATTACCGCCACGTGGCGGGCGACGACCTGGCCGCCGCCGGGCCAGCAAGGCTCGCGGCAGTCGCGGCACGCCATGCCGAGGTCGCGGCCAAGCGGCCGCAGGGCCGGGCACTGGTCGAGGTCAGGCCCGGCGGCGACGCAGCCTTTGACGGCGCTTCTGATGTGATCGATATCGTCACCGACGACATGCCGTTCCTCGTCGACTCGATCACGATGGAACTGGCTAACCACGGCCTGTCCGCCCGGCTGGTCGTGCACCCGCAGTTGCTGGTCCGGCGCGACGTGACCGGCGGCCTCCGCGAGGTCGTCGGCAAGGTCGGCACCAGCGTCGCTGCGGGCGGTCACGACGAGCTGGCCGAGTCGTGGACGCACATCGAGATCCCCGCGCTGGCCAGCGGCGAGGGCACTTCGATCGCTGCGGATTTGCGCCGGGTGCTCGGCGACGTTCGCGTCGCGGTGGAGGACTATCGGCGGATGCGATCCAGGGCCCTCTCGCTGGCCGATGGCGTGCTGGCGCCCGAAGGCGAGGGAGGCGGCGGGGCCGACGCCCCAGGCGAGATTGCCAAGCTGTTGCGCTGGCTCGCCGAAGGCCATTTCACCTTCCTGGGCTACCGGGAGTACGACCTGGAAACGGGGAACGATGGCCTGCTGCAGCTAACTGCAGTGCCGGGCACCGGCCTGGGGATTCTGCGGCACGACCGGCAGGGGCCGGGCTCGTTCGCCACCTTGCCGCCCGAGGTGCGGGCCCGGGCGCTGGACCCTCAGCGGCTCATCGTGACCAAGGCGAATTCGCGTTCTACCGTGCACCGGCCGAGTTACCTGGATTACGTAGCAGTCAAGCGGTTGGGACCGGCGGGGGAGGTCGTCGGTGAGTACCGCTTCCTCGGCCTGTACACGCACGCCGCATTCTCCGGGAGCATCAAGGCCATTCCGGTGCTGCGCCGCAAGCTCACCGAGGTGCTCGAGATCATGGGCCTGTCCGCGGCCAGCCATGACGGCAAGGAAGTTGCCGAGGTGCTCGACTTCTACCCGCGCGAAGAACTCTTCATGGCCTCGTCCGCGGACCTCGCCGCGGTCGCAGGCGGCGTGCACCTGCTGCGAGAACGCCGCCAGACCAGGCTGTTCCTGCGCCGCGACATTTACGGCCGGTACGTGTCCTGCCTGGTGTACCTGCCCAGGGACCGGTACACCACCCAGGTCAGGCTCCGTGCCCAGGAAATCTTGCAGCGCGCCTTCAACGGATCTCAGGTGGATTACAGCGTGCAAGTCGGCGAGTCGCCGGTCGCGCGGCTGCAGCTGGTGGTCCGGGCCGACCGGGGCCGCCAGCTACCCGAGGCCGACTCCGCCGAGCTGGAACGGGCTATCGCCGCGACTGTCCGGTCCTGGGACGACGATCTCGCCGACGAGGCTGCCGCGGCGTATGGCCCGCAGCGCGCCAGGGAGTTCATCACCGAAATCGGTGAGGCCATCCCTGCCACCTACAAGACCGACGTGCCAGCGGCAGCCGCGGTGGACGACTTCGCGAGGGTCATGCAGTTGCGCGAGTCCGACCGTGACGTCGCCTTCGAACTCTGGGAGTCCGAGGGTTACGTCGGTGGGGTGCCCATCGAGTTCAGGACGGCCCCGGACGCAGCGGCTGCCCAGGCCCCGGTTGAGCGGGTGTGGCGACTCACCATTTATCGGAAAGGCGGTCCTATCACGCTGACAGACGTGCTGCCGAGGCTGCAGCACATGGGCGTGGACGTCGTGGACGAGCACCCGTACGAGTTCCCAGCCGCCAGGCCGTTCTGGATCTACGACTTCGGGCTGCGGCGGCGTCCGTTGGCCGAGGCAGCCGAGCGCGGCCAGGACGCCGGCAGCGCGGTCTCGATTGCCGGCGTCCGTGAGCAGGTTGAGGGAGCACTGGCCGCGCTCTGGGACGGCCGGATCGAGGACGACGGCTTCAATGCCCTCGTCCTGGACGCGCACTTGTCCTGGCGCGAGGTCGTCGTGCTGCGCGCCTACGCGAAGTACCTACGGCAGGCCAACATCACCTTTAGCCAGGACTACATCGAGAGCGTTCTGCGCTCGAACGCGCCGATCACCAGGCTGCTCGTGCGGCTGTTCGCGTCCAGGTTCGACCCGGCCAAGACCGCCGGCGAGGCCGAGCGGAGCGAGGCTATCGCCGAGGAGATCACCGGCGCCCTCGACAACGTCGCCAGTCTGGACGAAGACCGTATCCTTCGGTACTACCTGGGGCTTATCAACTCCACGCTGCGAACCAACTACTACAGCACCGGCCTTGGCGAGGTCCCGTACCTGATTTTCAAGCTGAACGCACGGACAGTGCCCGACCTGCCGGCGCCACGGCCGCAGTTCGAGCTGTTTGTGTACTCGCCCAGGCTCGAGGGGGTGCACCTGCGGTTCGCCGGCGTGGCCAGGGGCGGGTTGCGCTGGTCGGACCGCCGCGAGGACTTCCGGACCGAGATTCTCGGCCTCGCGAAAGCGCAGGAAGTAAAGAATTCGGTCATCGTACCGTCCGGAGCAAAGGGCGGGTTCGTCTGCAAGCAGCTGCCGGACCCCGCGGACCGGGACGCCTACCAGGGCGAGGTGCTGGCGTGTTACCGCATGTTCATCTCCGCCATGCTCGACGTGACCGACAACCTGGAATCCGGCCGCGTGGTGCCGCCCGTCGGCGTCGTTCGGCACGACGCGGACGATCCGTACCTGGTGGTGGCGGCGGACAAGGGCACGGCCACCTTCTCTGACACGGCGAACGAGATCGCCACTAGCCGCGGCTTCTGGCTTGGCGACGCGTTCGCATCCGGCGGCTCGGCCGGCTATGACCACAAGAAGATGGGCATCACCGCACGCGGCGCTTGGGAGTCGGTCAAGTTCCACTTCCAGACCCGCGGCATTGATACCGGCACCGACGACTTCACCGTGGTCGGGATTTGGTGACATGTCCGGTGACGTTTTCGGGAATGGGATGCTGCTCTCCCGGCACATCAAGCTGGTGGCGGCGTTCGACCACCGGCACATCTTCCTGGACCCGGCCCCCGACCCGGCGGTGACCTTCGCCGAGCGGCAGCGAATGTTTAACCTGCCGCGGTCGTCCTGGGCCGACTACGACCGGGCGCTGATCTCAGCTGGTGGTGGCGTCTGGCCGCGAACGGCCAAGTCGATCCAGCTGTCATCGCAGGCCAGGCACGTGCTCGGGCTGGCCGGCGGGGAAACGTCGATGGCTCCCGACGCGCTGATCTCGGCGATCCTCGGCGCCCCCGTTGACCTGCTGTGGAACGGCGGCATCGGCACGTACGTCAAGGCGTCCAACCAATCGAACGCCGATGTGGGCGACAGGTCCAATGACGCGGTCCGGGTAGACGCGGCGCAGCTGCGTGCCAAAGTGGTCGGCGAAGGCGGCAACCTCGGCCTGACGCAGGAGGCCCGGATTGAATACGCGCTGGCCGGCGGCCTCATTTGCACCGACTTCATCGACAACTCGGCCGGCGTGGACACCTCAGACCACGAGGTCAACATCAAGATCCTGTTGGACGCCGAGGTCCGGGCCGGCACACTGACCGCCGCCGGGCGTAACGAGCTGCTGCAGGACATGACGGACGAGGTCGCCGACCACGTGCTGGAGCACAACTACCAGCAGGTTCGCGCGCTGGCCGCCGCCTGGGCGCAGTCAGCGCAGATGCTGCACGTGCACACGAGGTACATCCGCAAACTCGAGCGGGACGGACGGGTCCGCCGCCGTCTGGACGTGCTGCCGAGCGACCGTGAGATTGCCGAGCGCAGGTCGGCTGGCACCGGGCTGGTCATCCCGGAGTTCGCCGTGCTGCTCGCGGCCACGAAGATCGCTGCGGCCCAGGAAGTGCTGGCCTCCAGCCTGCCCGATGACCCCTACCTGCGGCAGGTGCTGCGAGCCTACTTTCCAACCCCGTTGCGGCAGAGGTACGCGGCCAGGATGGGCGAGCACCGACTGCACCGGGAGATCATCACGACCTCAGTCGTCAACGACATGGTGGACAGGTCGGGTACCACGTTCGCGTTCCGCCTTAACGAGGAAACCGGCGCCTCAATACCGGAGATCACTGCGGCCTGGCTGGTGTCCCGGGACGTCTTCGCCATGCCCGGCTTCTGGGGCGAGGTGGAACGGCTGGACGGGGTAGTCGACACCGGCGTGCAAATCCTGGCGTTGCTGGAGGGCCGGAAGCTGACCGAACGGGCCGCGCGCTGGCTGCTGGCCTTCCGCAGGCCGCCGTTCGATGTGCAGGCTACGATCGACTTCTTCGCGGCGGGCGTGCTCACAGTGGCCGCGGGCCTGCCGCTTCGCTGAACGCCGGAATGTCTACGTCTCGCGTGGCGTGCCGGCCGACCTTGCCGAGCGGATCGCCGCGATGGTGCCTGCCTACTCCGCCTTCGACATCGTGGACATCGCCCAAGGCACGAAACGGTCGGCGGACGAGACCGCCGAGGTGTATTTCGACCTCGCCGACCGCCTTCAGATCGCCAGGCTGCGGGACATGATCACTGCGCTGCCCAGAGACGACCGGTGGAACACCATGGCCAGGGGCGCTATCAGGGATGACCTCTACAACGCGCATGCAGCGCTGGCCAGAGACGTCCTCACCGTGACCGACACGGGCAGCCCCGAGCAGCGACTCGCCGCGTGGGTGCAGCGCAATGGGCCGGCTGTCCGGCGCGCCAACCAGACATTGACCGAGATCTGGGAGAGTAACGCGTTCACCGTCGCCACGCTGTCGGTGGCAGTGCGGGCCATCAGGACGCTGGCGGCAACCGCCACGCTGCCAGCCTGACAATCAGGGAGGGTCGTGCTGCGGAATGGCCGAAGAATGCAATCGGGGGACACCCCCCGACCACCCCCCGAAAATCATAGAACCTGGGGCGTATTGTCGAATTATGTCAATATCTTGACGGCCCTGAACGGGCTTCACTAATGTCGGCGGCGAGGCGCCACCTGCGCTGACGGAGGCTCGACAGTTGTCCATCGCGCTCACTAGCCCGCCCGGATCCCGTCGCGCGCCGTCGTCGGTCAGCGCCCGCCGCAGTCTTGCCGGGTTGGCAGTCGTCGTGGCCCTCGCATGTGCGGCGAGCGTGGCCGGCTGCAGCCTCGCCACGGCGGTTAAGAAGGCGGTCTCCACGGTCGAGGCCAACAAAGCCGCTCTTGACCTGTTCACCGCGAAGCTGAAGTCTGGCCAGCCGTCGCAGTTCGACGTTACCTACATAACAACCGGCAGCTCTGCCTCGAAGGTTGTCTATGCCGCCCGGCCGCCAGCCAGCCTGTTGTTCTCGGCCGGGCAAAGCGGCTCCGGCTCGCCGCTCAACGTGGCCCGGCTGATCATCAATCCGTCCGGGGCGTACGCCTGCACCCGGGCGCCCGGGGCCGGCTGGGTATGCGACAAGCTGCCGAAGAGCAGCGCCAGCGCGCAGCAGAAAATGCTGGACTTCTACAGCCCGGCGCACTGGGTCTCGTTCCTCCGGGGAGTTGCCCTTACAGCCGGATTCGCCGGGGACAAAGTGTCCTCCTCGACCATGACGGTCAACGGCTTCGCCCTGCAGTGCGTGGACCTGCGGGCGCCAGGAGTCGCCGGCATTAGCAAGATCTGCACGACCGCTCAGCACCTGCTCGGCTACGTCCAGGTTGCCAGCGATGCGACCAGCTTCGAGATCAAGTCGTACGCTGGCTCGCCACCCGCGTCGCTGTTCAACCTGCCCGCCGGAGCCAAGATCATCAAGCCTAAGACGGCCGCCAAGTAGCCGCTGGCTGGCCTATGAGTGAACGCCGGAAACGGGCCTTGTCGGGCTCCTCGCGTAGGCTGCATGCATGGCAACCGACCACGGCATTGAGATCTCCGAGCTGATCGCTACGCTCGCGAGCGTGGAGGCTGTCCTCGACCCCGACGCCATGCGTAAGGAAGCCGACAGCCTGCGCGAACGATCAGCCGACCCCGGCCTCTGGGAGGACCAGGAGCAGGCGCAAGAGGTCACGCGGCGGCTGTCGTACCTGGACGGCGAGCTCGCCAGGCTGGAGAGCATCCATGCCCGGCTCGATGACACCGCGGCGGGCTTCGAGCTAGCCGAGAGCGAGCAGGACGAGCCGACCCGCGAGGAGGCCCAGCGAGAGCTGGCCAAGCTTCGCAGGGAGATCGACCAGTTGGAGATCAGGACGCTGCTATCCGGCGAGTACGACGCCCGCGAGGCGCTGATTAGCATTAACGCCGGGGCCGGTGGCGCAGATGCGGCTGACTGGGCAGAGGGCCTGCGGCGGATCTACCTGCGCTGGGCGGAGCGGCATGGCTACCCGACTGAGGTCTACGACACCTCCTACGCCGAAGAGGCGGGGCTCAAGTCGACCACTTTTGCGGTCAAGGCGCCCTACGCCTATGGGACGTTGCGAGGCGAGCACGGCACCCACCGGATGGTGCGCATCTCCAAATATGACAACCAGGGCCGTCGTCAGACGTCGTTCGCGATGGTCGACGTCCTGCCGGTGGTGAAGCAGGTCGACCACATCGACATTGGTGAAGACGAGATGAGGATCGACGTATTCCGCTCGAGCGGGCCTGGTGGTCAGGGCGTGAATACGACGGACTCGGCGGTCCGGATCACGCACCTGCCGACCGGCATCCCAGAACAAGGCGACCGCGATGGCAGTGCTGCAGGCCAAGCTGCTGGAGCGCAAGCGCGGGGAGCAGGCCGCGAAGCTCAATGAGCTCCGCGGAGACGGCGGGCGGAGCTGGGGCACTCAGATCCGCAACTACGTGCTGCACCCGTACCAGAACATCAAGGACGTACGAACCGGCTACGAGACTGGCAACACAGCGGCGGTCATGGACGGCGAGATCGACGAATTCATCGAGGCGGAGATCCGCTGGCTGCGGACGCAGGGCCTGTAGCTGCGGACGCAGGGCCGGTAACGGCGGCAAGCGGGCGGGCGGCGCGGGCTGGACGGAACTGAGTGGGCCCATCAGGCCGCGCCTTACCTACTCCGGGCCCAGACCGGGGCAACTGGCCCTGGTCAGTGCCCCAGATGCATCGCGGCCACGGTCAGCAGGGCCAGCACAAGCAGGACAGCCGCGATCAGCTGCATGCTCAGGCCGTGGCTCTGATGGTGGACATGGGCGCGGGCCTCACGGCACGTCGGGCAGCGACCCTCCGCTACCGGCCCAGCACACTGGGCGCAGATCAGGTGCTCGCAGCTCATCCGGCTCCCACCGGGCCGAGTGCCGTCAACACTTGGGCTCGCCCGGCCACTTCGACGATGTTGGACGTTCCAAGCCAGTTTCCCCCCTAGACTGGCCCGAGGCCAAACCGGGGCGCCTGTGATGACCCCGGCAACCTTGTCAGTATGTCGTCTACCAGTGCGATGGGCCAGTGATCCACTTCGATAACGTCACCAAGACGTACGCGAACCAGGGCCGCCCGGCCCTGGAAAGCGTGAACCTGGACGTCGAGAAGGGCGAGTTCGTCTTCCTCGTCGGCCCGTCAGGCTCCGGCAAGTCGACCTTCCTCCGCCTGGTCCTGAAGGAGGAGCGGCCGACCACAGGCCGTATCCACGTCGCCGGGAAGGATCTTGCCCGGCTGACCAACTGGAAGGTGCCGCACCTGCGGCGCAGGATCGGCTGCGTGTTTCAGGATTTCCGGCTGCTTCCGAACAAGAACGTCTACCAGAACATCGCTTTCGCGCTTGAGGTCATCGGCAAGCCTCGCCGGTTCATCAAGAAGGTCGTGCCAGAGGTCATCGATCTTGTCGGCCTGGAAGGCAAGCGGGACCGCATGCCGGACGAGCTGTCCGGTGGCGAGCAGCAGCGCGTCGCCATGGCCAGAGCGTTCGTGAACCGACCGATGATCTTGCTGGCAGACGAACCGACCGGGAACATCGACCCGGCGACCTCGATCGGCATTATGAAGGTGCTGGACCGGATCAACAGGACTGGCACGACTGTCGTGATGGCCACGCACGACGCCGCCATCGTGGACTCGATGCGCAAGCGCGTCATCGAGCTCGAGTACGGCAAGGTAGTGCGCGACCAGTCACGCGGGGTCTACGGCCAGGCCTACTGACCGGCTCCGACCACGGATTACAAGAGGATTCTGCGACGTGCGTGCCCAGTTTGTATTTCACGAGGTCTGGATCGGCCTGCGCCGGAACTTGACCATGACGGTCGCCCTCATCGTCGTTGTCGCGATCAGCCTGTCGCTGCTGGGCACCGGGCTGCTGTTCGTCAAGCAGGTGGACAACACCCGGACGTACTGGCAGACCAAGGTCCAGCTGGCGGTCTACCTGTGCTCCAGCCAGGACCTCACCGGGCGTTGCCCGAACAATGGCTCCGTGACGCCTGCTGAGACCGCGACGATCAAGCAGAATCTGCTGGCCAACCCCGACGTGATCAGCGTGACGTATTACTCGGCGCAGCAGAACTACCAGCAGTTCAGGCAGGAGTTCAAGAGCAACGCGCCGATGATCAACAACACCCCGGAGAAGTTGATACCCGCGTCGTTCGGGGTGCGGCTGAAGAACGCCGAGGCCGATGCGACCGCAGTGGCGTCGGTGGCGAACGGATATCCCGGCGTGTCACAGGTGGTTGACGATTCGCAGATCCTGAATTCGTTCTACAAGCTGCTCGACGGCGCCCGTAACGCGGTGGTGATCATCGCGATCTTCCTGCTGGTCGCCGCCATCCTGCTGGTCGCTAATACCATCCGGCTGTCCGCATTCAACCGCCGCCGGGAGACCTCGATCATGCGGCTGGTCGGTGCGTCGAACTTCTATGTGCAGCTGCCGTTCCTCGTGGAGGGCATGATCGCCGGCCTGTTCGGTTGGCTGGTCGCGACCGGGCTGCTGATCCTGGTGAAGTCGCTGCTGCTGGACAGCCTGCAGAAGTTCTTCCCGCTGGGAAATGCCGGTCAGCTCACCACTACGGACCTCGTCGAGGTGATCATCGTGGCCATGATCACCGGGTTGCTGATCTGCGGCAGCACGTCGTTCCTCACCCTGAGGCGCTACCTGCGCGTCTGACGCGCGGGTATAGGCGATCCCGTGGCTGCGGAGCAAGGCAAGAAGATCATCGCCAGCAACCGGCGTGCGCGGCATGAGTACCACATCGAGGACACGGTGGAGGCCGGCCTTGTGCTGACCGGCACCGAGGTGAAGTCCTTGCGCGCCGGTCGCGCTACGCTCACTGACGGGTTCGGGCTCATCACCGACAGTGAGGCATGGCTGCACGGCGTGCATATCCCCGAATACACGCAAGGCACCTGGACGAACCATGAGCCGAGACGGGTACGTAAACTGCTCCTGCACCGGAAAGAGATCGACCGCCTGGCGAACTCCACGCGGGAACGCGGACTGACACTGGTGCCGCTGTCCTTGTACTTTAAGGACGGCAAGGTCAAAATCGAACTAGGTCTGGGGCGCGGAAAGCGTACCTATGACAAGCGACACGACCTCGCGAAGCGGGACGCTGCCCGAGAAGTCGACCGCGAGCTGCGGCGGCGGAGATAGGCGTGACCGACGAACTCCGCCCCGACAACCGCAGTGCGCGGGCCGGGGCGCATCGGGCTCGTCCGACCCGTTCGGCGGTGCGAGGATCCAAGGCCACCAAGGCAGGGCACGGGGATAGCAAAGCCGGGGTGACCGGGGTGGGGTCTAGGTCACGAACGTGGCTCGTGCGCACATCGGTGGTTGTCGTGCTGGCCCTCATCGTGGCGACCGGCTTGGTCCGCACCGGGGTGCCGTCGGCGGAGCCGACCGTGTCAGCGTTCTTGCTGGACTGGGAGACCCGGAATTTCGTTCAGCCGGCGGACCTGACCACGGGGGCGCCAGGCAAGGTCGCGCACACGCTGGCCGCCGTATTCCAGCAGCTCCATGCCGCAGACCAGGACCTGGAAATGCTGAGCATCACGCAGCAGGGCAAGACCGCTTACGCGCAGTTCAAGGCGGCCATCGACCTGGGCGGGATTGGCCTGGTCTGGTCCTACACTGGTGACTTCAGCCTGACCTACGGCAGCCACGGCTGGCGGGTTGTCTGGAGCCCTTCGGTGATCAATCCGGCGATGACCGGATCCGATCAACTGGCGGTCTTCAGCAACTGGCAACCCCGGTCCCAGCTGCTTGACTCATCGGGGGTGCCGCTGGCGGTGCCGTCGCTGGTGTACCAGATCGGCGTCATCCCGGATTTGCTCACCGA
>WNFJ01612874.1_pt1 | contig 10831 bp, 11 predicted proteins | sample 5400461 | NCBI WGS metagenome assembly WNFJ01 (sample SAMN13153349, study PRJNA577476) | soil metagenome | isolation source: 115 cm saprolite on Douglas fir-dominated hillslope | place: USA:California | collected 2013-09-17
GGCGAGAAAGCCCGCCTCGCCGTCGATAGCCGGGCCTTCCCTCTGCTCATCTTCGATCCGCGCAAGGGCAAGACCATCAAGGAACGCATGTCGCTCCAGGGTAACCCGGCCGTCAAGGATAATTGGTTCGTCAATCCCAAGACCAAGGAAGAAGTGAGTTTCATTGATTTCGCCCGCAGCGAAGGCCGTTTCGCCAAGCATTTTGACAAGGACGGCAATCCCTCGGAGCTGCTCCTGTGGGCCAAGCAGGAACGCCTGGAAAACTGGCACGTCCTGCAGGAACTCGCAGGCTTGAAATAATGGTTCGGCAACCAACCAGGAGGAACATGCGCCACCCGTCCTTTGCCGTTGTCGCAATCACGGTGGCACTCTTCCCAGGTTGTTCTCAGTCAAACAGCCAGGAAGTTGCCTCCCTGCGCGCTGAGTTGGAAAAGGCCAAGGCCGAGATTACCGAATTGAAAGCGGAGATGGCCCGAAAAAACAATAACGGCAAACTGAAGGCTTTACCGAATACCAAGGCCAGACTTTTGGTGGTACGCGGTTTGCGGCCCAATTGGGAATACCCTATTTTCGAAGGGCTCAATATTCTTGGGCGGGCCGATGAACAACCTGTGGATATCGATTTGCAACCCCAGGAACCAGAGGATCGCGTCTGGTCGTCCCGGCAACACGCGGCCATTACTTGCAAAGCCGGAGCTATGGTGATCGAAGATTTGAACACCGCGAATGGAACCTACGTCAACCGAAAACGCGTCCCTCCTGGAGAGAAGCGTTCGTTAAAAAAGGATGACATCATCCAGGTCGGTGCCGTGCAAATAAAAGTCCTGTGGTAGAAGGCATTCTTTTCCTATGGCCGCTCCACTCGCCAGCTATCGTTTCGTTCCGGGAGGGCTGGAGGCGGCTTTGGAATTCCTGAAACGCACTCGATCCGAGTTGCGCATGCTACGAAAAGTGCGAATCTGGAAAAACAGGCTTCACATCATCGACATCAACAAGGATTGCTTCGAAATCCAGGGGCTCGGTTACCCGGATGGGGACATCGTACCGATTTTGCAGAAACTGAACACGGCCTTCAATCCGCAGACGATTCACGATGGCACCGACCTGGAGTATAAGGAATTCGACACCGGCAAAAGGCGGCCGTGGGCGGAGGATCGCGTGATGTAAGAAAGGCCGATTTAAGATCGGCCTCCCCGAATTATCCTGGCCCGCTGCCATAGATATGCTGGATGGGTGTCTTGTGGCCCCAGGCGATTTGTTCCCGATTCAGGCCGAAGACGGCGGCAACCTTGTCGCGCTCGGCAGGGCTGGGGGTCCAGCGGCCCAAAAGGATAGCCAGCACGCGGCTTTCTTCCAGACCGGCTTTTACCGCCAGCTCTTGGCAATCGATCTTGTGCTCCTGACACAAGTCACTGACGGTTTTTCCTCCTTCCATCGCACCCCTCCTCTGGAATCATGGGCTGCGGCCGAACTGCGGACCATGGCCGTACATGTGCTCCACCTGCTGCGTGAAGCCCCAGGAAATCTGGCCTGTTTCGGTGCCGAGGGCCGCCGCCAGACGCTGCCGTTGCTGCGGACTGGGCGTGTAACGGCCATGGAGAATGGCGTCCAGGACCTTGGGGTCTAAATGGGCCGCCGCCTCCAGCTCTTCAAAACCAAGTCCGCGTTCGGCCATCCATTCCGCAACGGTTCGAATTTGATTCATTGCCTGGTCCCTCCACAATCGTCTCTACCCATTAACCACATTTTTTCTCGTTTCGTCAAGAAGAAGCAAGTCAACTTAATAGGATATCACCCTGTTCCGCAACCTGTTCACCTAGGCATAAGGAGGACCGTCATGAAAGGACTGCTGGTAATTTTAACCCTGGGATCGCTCATCGCCACAGGCCTTGTCCGAGGGGGGGAGGGCAAAAAAGATACGGCCGCGCTGCAAGGGACCTGGACCGCCACCAAGGGGGACAAAAAGATTGTCCTGCAATTCAAGGGGGACAAATTCACCGCTGCCATTGACGAGGAAAAATATAAGGGAACGTTCAAGATTGATCCGTCCAAGAAGCCCAGGCACATTGACATGCGTGTCAAGGAAGGCGAGAAATTTGTGAACATGACCTCCCTGGGCATTTATGAGCTCAAGGGGGATACCTTGAAATGGTGTGCCAACGAACCGGGGAAGGACCAGCGGCCCAGCGAGTTCGTTGACACGGAAGGCCATTTGTATGTGGTTCTGCAAAAGAAAAAGAAAGAATGAGCCGACTTGATGTGTAGCCATGATTCAGCGGCGCACGCTCGAAAAACCGAGTGCGCTTCGCTGAATCAGAATACGATCCAATTACAGAGCGCCACCCCCAGCGCCGCCAGGCCCACAGCCAACAAGACCCACCCCGGGTGATCGTTCAAAGCCGCGCGTAAGGCGCGGATCGATCGGCTGAGCCAGTTCTGCTTGCGCAACTTTTTCAATTCCAGGCGCAAGAAACGGCGATGACCCAGGAGCATGACACGCCCGGCCAGCCAGTCGTTAGCCAGGGCCTGGCGCTGGGGCGGATCGAGCATGTTGAACATGTCCACGGTCATTTCCAGACGCGCCATGGCCATGACACGATAGCCCGGTTGTCCGGGTTGCCCCAAGATGGGCGGAAAATCAACCAAGAGGTCGCTGATTTCCCCCAGGTGTTTGGTCAATTCCGTTGGATTGGTGGTCCTGGTCAATCGGCGTTTTGGTTTATTGAGGAACTTGCCGGCCTGTTCCCAAGCCCACAACAGCTGGCGCGTGTGGTACACGCGCTCCACCAGTCCATGGATCGTTCCCAGCCCGTGGCGGGCGTCGGCGGAAGCATGGGCGGCTTCATATATGGCATCGGCCGGCTGGGAAATCTGAACGGGAGTTGGGGACAGGGGACCCTGGGTGGTCTCCACCAGTTGCGGTTGCTCGTTTGTCGCAAGCTCGGGACCTGCAGGCGCTGGACTGTTTTCCGTGCCCCGCACAGGCGGGGGGGTGGCCTGCCAGTCCACTTGGGTCTTGGGCCCAACCCAATTGCCGCTGGCATGGATGGGGCCTGTTTCGATGCGTCCCCTGCCCCACCGTTTCGCTCCTGGGTCAAGCAACCCGCCGCCTGGTCATAAGCCTTTTTGGCTATGGGGTCGGTCAAGCACATGAAAGCCTGGGCCAGGCGGTTCATGGCTTCGGTAGCCTGATCCGGATGAGAAAGCTGGTAACAACGCAGCTTTGCCAATCGTTCCTGGACATGGTACTCGATCCTGGCAATGTCTCCTTCTCCGGGTTGCAGGCCCAGAAGGGAATAATGGTCGGGGGGCCAATGTCCCGAAGGCAATCCAAGCCAGGTATAAATCTTGTCGTGATTCATGGGTTTGAAAACCAGATAAATGCTCCTCTGTTAAGATGCCAAATTTGAAGGCAAAAAGCAAATTCTGTTTTACCACGAGGCTCGGCCAAGGGAGGACGATGGCGCTCGCCTACGGCTCAATCCCAAACCCACTTGTCCAGGTTCCTTGAATTTGCTACAACCGCGAACCACCTCGGGCTTTGCCGCAGCGGCTGTTTTGGCACTTTGGGTAAAACAGGACGCCATGAAAAACTTCCTTCGGGCCCTGCGCTTTGCCTTGCCTTACAAGGGCCGGATTATCATTTCCGTGATCTGTGCCATTTTAGCAGCTGTCTTCTGGAGCCTCAATTTCACCGCCATTTATCCGGTCCTCAAAATCATCGGCTCGGGAAAAAACCTGCAGATGATTGTCGCCGATTCCATTCAAGAGACCCAGTCGCGCATTAAAATCCTGGAAAAGGAAATCCAGGATCAGGCCAAGGGCGGAGAGCTGGAAAACGATCCTCCAGGCCGCGACCGGGACAAGAAAGAAAAGAACCTTGCCCGCAATCTGTCCAAGGCCGAAAGCAAGCTGGAATCGGCCCGCCGCGAGCTGTACCGCTATCAGGTTGCCAAGTGGTACATCGACCGCATCTTCCCCGTCGGCCCCTTTCGCACTCTGGTCTTTCTGATCGGCCTGGTGGTGCTGGGCATCGCGCTTAAAGGTTTCTTTGAGTTCTGGCAGGAAACGTTGGTGGGCAGCGTGGTCAACCGGTCCTTGTATGACATGCGCAATCGCTTTTATCGCAAAGCCATTCACCTGGATGTCAAGCATTTCAACGAGCAAGGGACCCACGAGCTGATGGCCCGGTTTACCAACGACATGCAATTGCTGGGCACGGGCCAGGGCATGCTCTTCGGCAAGATGGTGGCCGAACCGCTGCGCGCCCTGTGTTGCATCGTGCTGGCCTGTTGGATCAGCTGGCAGTTGACCTTGATGTTCCTGGTGCTGGTGCCGGTGTCGCTGGTGATCCTTACCAAGGTAGGCCGCCTCATGAAACGGGCCACGCGCCGCTTGCTGGAACGCATGTCGGACATTTACAAAATCCTTCAAGAGACCTTCGTCGGCATCCGCATCGTCAAGGCCTTCACGCGCGAACCCGGCGAGCGCCGCCGTTTTCGCGACGCCACCAAGGACTTTTATCACAAGTCCATGCGCGTGGTGATCCTGGACGCCCTGGCCGGACCCATCATCGAGCTTCTGGGAATTGTCGCCGTGGCGTCCGCCCTTCTGGTCGGCGCCTACCTGGTCCTCAATCGCAAGGATCATTTGTTTAGCATTCGCATGTCGGATTATCCACTGGATGCGGAATCGCTCTTGCAGCTTTATGCCTTTCTGGCGGCCATCTCCGATCCGGTCCGCAAGCTCTCGAGTTTTTTGACCAAGGTGCAATCGGGGGCCGCCGCCGCCGACCGCATTTTCCATATCATGGATCGCGAGCCGCAGGTTCAGGCTAACAATTCCGGCCCGCGCCTGGCCCGCCACAGTTCCGCCATCGAATTCAAGAATGTGTGCTTTTCTTACATTCCCGGGCACCCGATCCTCAGCGGCGTTGACCTGAGCGTGCGCTTCGGCGAAACCGTTGCCCTGGTAGGCAAGAATGGCTGCGGCAAGTCCACGCTCGTCGGCCTTATTCCACGCTTCTATGATCCGGATCATGGCGCCATCATCATCGACGGCATGGATATTCGCACCGCCAAGCTCCGCTCCCTGCGCCAGCAAATCGGCATCGTGACCCAGGAGTCCATCCTGTTCGACGAAACCGTGCAAAACAACATCGCCTACGGCTGCCCGCACGCCACCCGCGAAGATGTCGAACGCGCGGCCCAGCAAGCCTTCATCCATGAAGTCATCCTCAAGCTTCCCAAAGGGTATGAAACCCTGATCGGCGAGGCGGGAGGCAAGCTTTCCGGCGGCCAGAAGCAACGCCTCACCCTTGCCCGCGCCATCCTCCGCAATCCCCGTATCCTGATCCTCGATGAATTTACCAGCCAGTCCGATGCCGAAAGCGAAGCAATCATTCACCGGGTCCTGCGCGAATTCATGCGCGATCGCACCACCTTTGTCATCACACATCGCCTGAACACCTTGGAAATAGCGGACCGCATTGTGGTCCTGGACGGCGGCCGCGTCATGGCCTCCGGCACGCACCTGGAACTTCTGAAAACCTGTGAGCTGTACCAGCGTTTGCACGAGGCGCATTTCCGGAGACTGGTGGCGTGACGGACAAAGAGATCGTAGTAGGCACACTCCGTGGGCCGTCCGCCACGGCACACGGAGTGTGCCTGCTACATGGACCGCGCAGTTGTCAGTAATTGGATTTCGTCGCCGATTTGCTTGGGGGCCGAGACTGAGTACGGAGTACGGAGTATCGGGCGGCAACGGTGCACATGATTTTGTCTTTTTCCCGCATTCGACTTCCCTGGTTTTCCTCCAAAATTCTTTGGCGGTTGGCCGCCTTGTCATCCCTGTTGCTACTGAGCTGGTTCCTGTTTTTCTTCCGGCTGGGTGAGCGCGACTTGACCAGCAGCCATGAGGCTCGTGCCGCACAGAATGCCGGGACCATTCTAAACGATGGCCAATGGGGTCTGCCGCGCCTGTTCAACCAGCGCACCGAGCTACAGAAACCGCCCCTGTTTTACTGGCTGGTGGCCATCATTTCTCACCTACATGGTGGAGTTGATGCCTGGACGGTGCGTTGTCCCGCCGCTTTGGCGGCCGTGGCCAGCGTCCTGTTTGTATTTTTTTTCCTCTGGTATCGAAACCGGCCCGTGGCGGGCTTTTTTTCCGCCGCTCTGCTGGCCACCTGTATTCACTTCACCTGGCTCGGACGCGTTGGTCGAATTGACATGCCTCTGACGTTATCGGTTTCCCTTGCCCTTGGCGGCTATTACCTGGGAACACGCCGACGCCAGGAAGGCAGCCGGGCCTGGCCCTGGTTTTTGCTTGGTTACCTGGCTATGGCCGCGGGTATTCTTTTCAAAGGTCCCATCGCGGCAGTCTTGCCGGCAGCGGTGACCGGTGTGTTCTTGCTGGTGGAAAGAAAAAGTATTCGCCTGTCCGCGAACGATGATGGGATGAGAAAATGGTCCCCCTGGCGCTCGACGCTGTGGTGGGGCATTCCACTCATCCTCTTGATCGCCGCGCCCTGGTTTATCTGGGCCAATATTCAGACCGACAATCGTTTGTTTCGCGTGTTCTTCTGGTATCACAATGTCGAGCGTGGCTTTGGCGGTTCCAACCTGAGCGCGCATCCGTGGTGGTTCTACGGGCCGCGCCTGGTGCTGGATTTACTGCCCTGGAGCCTGGCCATGCCTGTGGCTGGCTGGTATTATTGGCGGCGCGGCGCCTGCCGCGAGGATGCGGAAAGCCGTTTCGGGTTGGTGTGGCTGGTTACCATCCTTGCCTTGCTGTCGCTGATGCGCTTCAAGCGCGCGGATTACTTGTTGCCGGCCTATCCCGGCGCCGCCCTCTGGCTAGGCTGCCTCGCCGAGCGTTGGTTGAGCGAGCGCCAAAGTTTGCGATCGCGTTGGCTTCCTTGTGCCTTGGGTTTAGTGTTTGCCGGTTTTGTCATCGGCTGGGGGATTTACCTGTCCCGGCCGGGTCAGGGCAGCTCCTACCGTCATTTTGCCGCCGTGATTCGCCGCTTTACCAAACAGCACGTGATCTTTTTCCGCACCGAGGCCCACGAGCTGGTATTTCACGTGGGTCAGCCCCTGGACACTATTTTGGAATGGGAAAACCTGGATATCTGGGCCAGCAGCCCGACGGTCACCTATTTTGTCATGCCGCCGGATTGCGCCCGGCAATGGCCCAGGCATCTTCACAAGGGCCGATTAGAAGAAGTCCAGCGGACAACCGACTCCCATCAACGGCCTCTCGTTTTGCTTCGCTCGCTGGTCCCGAGCAAAACCACCTATTGAGAATGTCGTTACAATTGCTACTCTGATGGAAACCTAACGTTCCCGGGGGAGCCCGAAGCGCAAGCGAGGCACTCCCTCGCCAGCGCTTCGGGCTCCCAGGATTCATCAATGCTTCCATCCAGCGAGCGGCCGGCGATTGCTTCCGCCCCCCTTAGCCTCGTTCTGATCGCCCACGATGAAGGCATCGACATTCAGGACGTGGTCAAGGCCTGGCTCACCTTTCTGGACAGCCTGCAGCGCGATTACGAAATCCTCCTGGTAGACGACGGCAGCAGCGACGATACGGGCACAGAGGCGGATAACCTTGCCGGCCAATTTCCCCGGTTGCGGATCTACCACCACCCCCAGCGGCGCGGGCTGGGAGCTGCCTTGCGAACCGGAATCGAAGCGGCACAGTATCCCCTCCTTTGTTACACCACCTGCAACAAGCATTTCCTGCCGGCGGAATTGCAACGGTTGCTGGATTCCATTGATAAGGTGGACCTGGCGGTTGGCTATCGGATCGGCCCCATTCCCGGTTGGTTGGTGTGGCTGGACCGTCTTTACCGGCTATTGGTTCGCGTGCTGTTCGGCATGGCCCCGGAGGCCAGGGATTGCTGGCCGGGCTGGTCGAGGTTTCTGCGCCGCTTCCTGGGGCGCTGGATATTCGGCGTCCGGGTTCGCGATCCCGAATGTGTTTTTTGCCTGGGGCGGCGGCACATCTTCACCCGCATCCCCATTCAGGCCAACAGCTCCTTTGCCTTGATTGAAATCCTGGCCAAAGCCAATTTCCTGGGCTGCATGTTGGGAGAGGCGCCGGTCACCTATGTTTCCTGGAAAAGAAAAGCAGCTGCCGATCCGGAAAGTCCACGCCAAATCCGCCGCGAGATGATCGATCTCTTTCGCCGGCCGGATTTTGGTCCCGCCATGGTGCCCGATGCCTCTTGCGAAATCCCATTTACTTCCACCAATCCCGCTGATTAGACCCTGGCGAAATCACCTTCAAACTGTTAACTTACAGGGCGGAGGTTGGGACATGGACCGATTCAGGGCCAGTGAGCCGCCGGGTTTATCCCAGCGGTGCCGGATGCCCCCCGACGGGAATAAACCCCGCCGCGCGCGGCTCGTATTCCTTGCTGGCGCTGCGGGTTGTTTGCTTGCCCTGGGTTGCGGCGGAAAAAGTGATGGGCCGGAGCTGGTGTGGGGCAAGCGCGGGGTCCAGGGAGGCCAGCTGGTCAAGCCCCGCGCCGCCGCCATGGATAGCAAAGACCGGCTTTACCTCGTCGATTGGACCGCGCGCATTCAGGTTTTCGATCGCGACGGCAACTTCTTGAACCATTCCTGGACCACGCCCGATTATCGCAATGGCAGGCCGAGCGGACTGAGCATCGACAGGGACGGCAATCTCCTGGTCAGCGATTCCCACTATTCCTGCCTGCGCATTTATTCCCCGGAAGGCAAACTTGTGCGCACGCTCGGCGGAAACCAAGGAACCGGACCGGGCCAGTTCAGCTATATCAGCGATGCCGTTCAAGACAAGGACGGCTTCTATTATGTGGCCGAGTTTGGTGAAAATGAGCGTATCAGCAAATTAGATGCGGACGGGAAATTCGTGACTTGCTGGGGCGCCCCCGGATCGGAAACCGGCCAATTCGCGCGCATCCGCGCCCTAGCACTCGGACCGGACGGCAACCTCTACGTGGCCGATGCCTGCAACCACCGCATCCAGGTTTTTTCAACCTCCGGGTCGTTTATCCGCACCTGGGGAAAGCAAGGCACGCACAAGGACCAGCTTTCCTATCCATACGACCTGGCGTTTTCGCCGAAGGGAAAATACCTTTACGTGGTCGAATACGGCAATCATCGGGTGCAGAAATTCACCCTGGCGGGAGAAGCGCTCGGCACCTGGGGAGGGCCCGGCCGGGAACCGGGCCGCCTGTGCAATCCCTGGGCCCTGGTAGTCGATAGCCGGGACCGCGTGCATGTGATCGATAGCGACAACAATCGGGTGCAACGGATCGATTTTTGAGGCCCTGAAACCCCACAGGCTCGAAGACTCGCCTGTGGGCTTGGAGGGATACTCTTGGAATACCTGGCTTCTCACTGGTTGGCGATCTTGGTGACGGCGCTCGGCCTGGCGCTCGCCGTTATCATGCTGCTAAAAAGCCGCCGTCAACCGGAGTGGTCCTTGCCTCTTTTGCTTTGGAGTTCGAGTCTGATTTTACTGGGGATCGGCGGCCTGGGAGCCTACCCAAGTGCATGGGCCATCTGGATTGCAGGCGGGTCCTTCACGATTCTGTTTGGGATGTTGGCGGTCGTGGTCATCACTGGTCAATGGTGGCCGCCCTTGGCCTTTTTCAGCGGGGCCACATTTCTGTTGGGAATCGGCGGATTTGGAACGGGACAAGTTACTCATTCTCTTGAAGAGGCGGCTAAATCAATATTGAGCCTGCGGCCGAACCAGCCCTGGTGGCTTCTCCTGCTCTTGCTCCTACCGTTGATCATTGGACTGAGTTTTCGCAGCTTGACCGGTTTGGGAACAACCCGCCGCTGGCTAGCCATTTCTCTGCGCTGTTTGCTCATCCTCTTTCTGGTCCTGGCCCTGGCGGACACGCAAGCCCGCGAGACCAACGAAGACCTGACCGTGCTGTTTTTGTGGGATCGTTCGCTCAGCATTCCCCAGGATTGGAGCAAAGGCGAGCCAATCAAGGACCTGCGTGAGGAACGGATCAAGAAATTCATCAACGAGGCGGTGGCCAGGCGCGGGCCGGCAAGGGCCGGAGATCGGGCCGGAGTGATCGTATTCGGCAGATATCCCCGTCTCGAGCTGCCTCCTGGCAGCGTGCCGGAATTGCGCTTGAAAAAGATCGCCAGCCCGGTGGATGAGACTTACACCGACATTGCCGCCGCCCTCAAGCTGGCCCTGGCTTCCTTTCCAGAGGGGACCGGCAAGCGGATCGTCCTTATCAGCGACGGTAACCAGAACATGGGCAATGCGGAGGAACAGGCGCGCATCGCCAAGCAGAACGGCGTCCAGATCGATGTCGTGCCCATCGCCGCGGGCCGCACCAACCAGAACGAAGTCCTGGTCGAGCGCATCGAAGCGCCTGCCTTGACCGAAAAGGGCTCGCGCCTGCTAATTCGTGTTGTCTTGCGCAGTCACAATCCGAATATTGTGGTGGGAAATCTGCGCCTGGTCAAAACCAGCCTGGAGACGTTTACGGGGAAGCAGGAGCCTGAGAAAATCATGGAACAAGTGGTCCGCCTGCCCATGGGGCTGACCCCGGTTCCCTTTTCCCTGCCTGGAAGTGACAAGGAGGATTCGTTTATTTATGAGGCCCGGTTCATCCCCATCCGTGTCGAGGCCGCCGATGGCAAGAAACTCTTCGATGGATTACCCGGCGACCGGATTGAAAACAACCGCGCTTCCGCCAGTGTGATGGCGCGCGGTCAACGAGCCGTTCTGATCGTCGAACCGGAAGTGGGCGCCCACAAGCTCCTGGCGGACCGGTTACGGGCAGCCAAATCCGGCCTAAGCGTAGTGGCTG
>WNFJ01212437.1_pt1 | contig 10830 bp, 15 predicted proteins | sample 5400461 | NCBI WGS metagenome assembly WNFJ01 (sample SAMN13153349, study PRJNA577476) | soil metagenome | isolation source: 115 cm saprolite on Douglas fir-dominated hillslope | place: USA:California | collected 2013-09-17
ATTGTGGAAATGGCGCGGGGATTATGGAAATACTGTACGCCCATGCCAACGATCTGGCCATTTCACCCGGGAGTTTCCGGCGGTTCCATCAGGGGCAGCGGTTCATCCACAAACGGTGCATTCTCTTCCAGGCGGTGCCATTGCAGGGGTTTGCCGTCCGCGCGCACCAGCCGCTGAGAGCCGTCCGGTAATTCCTGGTAAATGAAGGGGATGCCAATCAAGTCTTCCTCCGGGAACTGCTCGATGCGCCGCTTGGCCCGGGCATAGCTCCGGAAGCGCTCACAGATCTTTCCGGTTTTGGTGGTGAGCTCGATAATAAACATGGCATTGATTGATTTAAGCTAATCCCAGCGCTTTTTGCAAGCGTTCGATCTGTTCCTTCATGGGCCTGGGGGGCTGGGGAGTCTTTTGCCCGAGCCGGCCTTCCACTTTCAACCACACGGCCGCCGGTCCCGGTTCATTCAAAACGTCATCGACACCGGCTTGCCAGGCTTCGAGAGTATCGAAGGTGAAAACGCGCTGGATACCTGCGGCGCGTGCCAAGTCGGCAAAATGAGCGCGGCCGGTTCCGGGGGTGGGCTGGCCTCCGGTCACCTCATACAGGCCGTTATCCAAGATCACCAGGACCACGTTGGCGTTCTGATTGGCCAGGGTGACCAGGCTGCCGAGGTTCATGAGCATGCAGCCGTCGCCGTTGAGGACGATGGCGCCGCGCCGGGGATGGGCCAGGGCCAGACCCAAGCCCAGGTCGGTGGCATGGCCCATGGCCGATGGTATGTAGTGAAAGTCCAGGGGCGAATCGGAAAGTTTGGGCCAGATGCCGGCCGAGCTCATGGTGGTGACGACCATCTGCCCGCTTCGCTTGCGGGCCAAAACTTCCAGGGCTTGCCATTGGGTCATCATGGGGCTGTCACTCCGCGAGCAGGACGGCGCCGGCTCGCTTCTCCGCCTGAATTTGATTATAAGCCGCCGCCAGGTCCGCCGCCGTGTGCCGTTCATCCAGCACAACATAGGGAATCTGCCAGGCCCGCAGGATCGGCTCGGTGAAGACCGGGCAAGTATCCGCGCTGGCGCCGGCCCGGTAGGCGAGGTAGTTGCGAACCCCCACGACCATGAAGATCGGCAGGTGCATGTCGTGGATGACGTTGCGCAGGGTATCGCCGGCTTCAAACAGGCCGGTGCACTGGATGAGAATGACGGGTTTTTTTCCGCCCATGATGAGGCCGGCCGCCACCCCAAACGCTTCCCCCTCGCGGCAGACACGGATCAGCGGCAAGGCATCGGGAGCCGACAAGGCCGGCTCCCAGGCGCCCAGGGTGGTGTCCGGTATCCAGATCACATGGCTGACGCCGCACTGTTTGAGCGCCACGACCAGTTCGGGACCGTCGATCATGTTGTACCTACTTGGTTATCGCTTAGCCGATACCTGTTTACGTTTAGCGTTCGGCTGTCGCTTCGGAACGCTAAACGAAAACAACAGCGCGGCTGACCAAGGAATCATTTTTCGGACAGCGGACGATGGGGCCACCGTTCCACTTTGTCCGCTGCCACGTGAACGAGCCCATCGATCAGGCCGGCCAGGTATTCGCCACGTGGATTGGAGCGGGTGTTGAAAAGGACAGCCCAGCACAGGCCGTCGTTCCGGCGCACCAGGATGGTGGCCGTGCCGTCCAGGGAGCCGGTGTGCCATTGATTGGCCTTGTCCTTTCCAACGCTGCGCACGTTCCAGCCACATCCGTAGTAGTCGGCTCGGGGTTTGCCTTTGGCATTGAATCCCGCAGCGCCGGCCGGACGGGCGAACATCGTCTCGATGCTTTTCTTATTCAATATTTTACACTGCTGGGGCCGGTCGAAAGCGGAGGCGAAGCGCACCAGGTCTACCGCCGAGCTGATCCAGCCGCCGTGAGCGTCCATCGCCTCCAGGCACCAGGCGCCGTAAGGAAGTGGAACTTGCTTGCCGAGATTGACCGCGAACACGGATGGACCGGTGCGGTTCTTCTCGTCGTGGTAAGTGACTTCCCCGCGCGCCCGGCCCTTGGACAGCGTTTTGCCGAGGCGCGTGGCCTGGATGCCGAGCGGGGCCAGGATCTGCTTCTGCACGTACTGTTCGTAGCTTTGGCCGCTGACTGCCTCGATGATCCGGCCCAAGACACAGTAGCCGAAGTTGGAATAGGCGTAGCGCTCGCCGGGAGTGAAATCCAATGGTTGGCCCAGCATGAAGCGGATGATGTGGTCGGGCTGGGCGGGCGGCGGGGCCTTCAGGGCCTTGGCAATGTCAACCGAGCGAAACATCGGATCGAAGGACTTATCCCTGTCCCAGCCGCCGGTGTGTTGCAAGAGCTGACGAACCGTGATGTCCTTCAGGCGCGGGTCGGGCTTGCGCCCCTTCGGCAAGAACGGCTGGAGTTTCAGGACCGCAAAGGCGCGGTCATCGAGTTTGAGCTTGCCTTCTTCGATCAATTTCAGGATTGCCGCCGCGGTGATGGGCTTGGAGAGGCTGGCGATGCGGAACAGGGCGCGTGGTTGAACCGGTCCGGCGTGGTCGGCCATACCGAAGCCGCGCGCGTACACCAGCATGCCGTCCCTGGTCACCGCCAGGGCCGCCCCCGGTACGTTGTTTTTGGCCATGAAATCCAGCATCATATTGTCGAAGCCGGCCAGGTCCGGATTGGCCCGACCGGTGACGGCAATCGGCTTGCCCTTTTTGGGCGCTTGGGCCGCGGAGGGAATAATCAAGACGAACAGAACGATTGCCGAACTCACGATCCCGCGCATATGGCTTCATTGTAGGCAAGGTAAGAAATAAAGAATGGTTACTTGCGGCGAGCGCGACGCATCACCGGCGGCAAAACAAGGGCAAGCGCCAGGGCATAGACGCTGACATCGCCTGGCCAGCCGGAAGAGACGTATTGGAAAATCGGTGGCCGGTGGTGCATCAATTGCATTCGGTCGCGCGTGAAATACACGTCGGCAGGGGCGGCCCGGTATGGCCACCAGTCTTCGAATTCCGTCAACCACATGGTCGCCGGGCCGGTGTTGGCCGGTAGTTTCAAGAGGTCCAGCAACTCCCTGCGCGCCACCTGACCAAGCTTATCCGCCCAGACGACTTCGCCGGTCCAGGGCTTCTCTTTCGTCATGTCGCCGCGATAGCGTGCCTCGGCAAGAAAGTAGATTCGGAGCAGGCGCTTTTCGGCCCCCAGAGCTTTCGCGAATGCCTTGGGGTCCGGTTCCCGATATGGAAAAAGCGGCCGCTCCGTCTGGAAGCTGATGCGCAGCGCGGAGGCGGCAACGGCCTTGTCCGGACCGGGGCGGTTCTTGGAAATCTTCAAGGCCGTGAATTTCCAGCCCCGCGCGACATATGGCTTGGCCCACGCCTCCACCTCGGGCGAGAAGGCGTAGCCGTGCTCCTTGAGCCAGTCCACCAGCGCCTGCGCGGACGTTGCTTCCAGAACCACCGCATTGAAGCCGGCCACCTCCTTCTCCTGGAGGACGGTGACCGTGTGCAGGTTGGCCGCGCCGGGCATTGCCCCGGTCTCGAGGCTGCGCGCGCTGCAACCGAGGCTGACCGGCCGCGGCACATTGATCACTTTCGGCGCGGTCAGCCTTTGCAGATAGGGAAACGCATCGTTGCCGGACTCTTCCAGTTCCGGCTGGCTCGGCGAAGGCACGATGAAGCCGAAATCATCGGCCGCGCTCTGAAAGGATGCCTTGCGAATGAAATGTTGAGTTTTATTGGCGGCATCCCAGAGAATGATCACCGTTTGATCGGCGTTGACAACCTGTATGCCGGGTGGCGGCGCGGGACAGCAAGCCGGCAGCGGCGGGGCCAGGAGAATGGCACAAACAAAGGCCGCCGCGAAGAGACTAGGGAGAACCATGCGCGAAGCCATATTGGGGAACCTCCGGGGAAAGGGGAGGCAGGCAATACCGCCTCCCTGAGGGGACGGACCATAGCTTCGCGGACGGCATTTGTATAGGGCATTTGCATGGCGAGCCGGGAGCCTGAGCGACCGGAGAAAAAGGCTTCGATTGGGTTAGCGAGAAAAAACACACAACCTTTGATAATTTCGGCAAATAACGCGGCTCACTTCCCAAACGCCGCCCATTTTTCCTTCATGAAGCGCAAGCCCTGGGTGTAGACTTCCTCGGCGCTGGGGAAGAGGTCGCGCCAGACCTTGGTGGCGGCGGCGAGTGCGGGCAAGGCGCGGCCGAAGGATTCGATCACCAGCCAGCCGTCGTATTTCACCTCGCGCAGGGCCTTGAAGGTTTCATCCCAGTGCACCTGGCCCGTTCCCGGAGTGCCGCGGTCGCTTTCGCTGATGTGCACGTGCACGAAATGGCCGGCCAGGTCCTTGATGGTGCGGGCGCTATTCTTCTCCTCGATGTTGGCGTGGAAGGTGTCGTACATGGTCTTGAAATTGGGGTGATTGACCTCCAGGACAAGGGCTTTGGCCTGGGCGGCCGTGGTCAGGAAATAACATTCAAAGCGATTGAGATACTCGATGCCGAGCGTAATGCCGGCCTTTTTGGCTTCGTCGGCGACTTGGCGGAGAACTTCGGCAGCGCGTTTCTTCTCGTCGCCGGTCGGGCCGGCGCCGGAAAAGACCGCCAGGGGCGAGTGGTATGGCCCGCAGAGGAGGTTGCTGCCCAGGATGGCGCTCATTTCGAGGGCCCACTGGAGCCGTTCCACTGCCGCCTGCCGAATTTTGGCGTCGGGGCTGATGGGGTTGGCTTCCGGTCGAATGCAGGTGACCGGGGTGGCGGCCAGCCCCAGGTTCTTGAGCTCGGCGGCGATCTTTTTGTAATGGCCCGCGTCTCCCTCAAAAAACAGCGGAAAGTGCTCGCTGGTGACGTGCGTGGTCCAGAGCAACAAGTTCATGCCGGTTTTCATGGCTGGCTCCTCGATTCTTGGTTGGCGGTATTGTCGGCAGAGGCAGGTTCCTTGGCAAGAAGGCCGATGGTTTAGCTTGCAGATCAGGGTTGACGCCAATCCTCCACCGTTAGCCCGGGAATCCAGGAAAAATGACCGGTGTTTCCGGTGGCAAGTACCAAACCGTGAACCAGAGCCGAGGCGGCGATAATGAGATCGGCGTCCCTTTTCGGTAAACCCCTTTGTTGCGCACTCACCCACAAGTCGGCTGCCTGGTCGAGGATGTCCTCGGTGATGGGGAGGATAATCGAGTGCTGGCAAAAAGTGGTGAACTGTTGTAACTGGCGTGTCGCTCCCTTTGCCTTCATTCCGCGCACCACTTCGTACCTTGTTATGCAGGAGAAAGTGAACTTCTGGTTTGCCTTTAATTACGCCTGCGCTTTCTGAACGACGACAGGATGCTTTTGCTTCAAGACCTCCGAAAGCATGTCGGTATCGACGAGATGAGACATTAGGGCATTACTCGGAAGGACGCGAAAGTTCCGCGCGCTGCAAGGCGATCTCTTCGATCTCGGCAACCTGTTCGTCGCTAAGTCCTGCGTAAACCTGGCACCAGTCTGGAAGTGGGCCAGAGCTGGAAACTCCTTGCTTTCCGTTGTCAGCGCACGGTTCCACGGTCACCACCTGGATGATGACCTGGTGGTTTTCATGAAGGAGGCGACCGAGGACATGTTCCAGAGCCCGCCGGTCGCTCATTTCGATGTCCCGGACATTGCGGATGATCGTGTCCATTGTGTTATCATACCACGCGCTGTGGAAGGGCAAAAGTTAGTTTATTCACCCCAGTTTTCATGGCTGGCTCCTCGATTTTCCACTTTTTCAACATACCATGCACCGTGGAAAGGCTAAAGTCGGTTTATTTGGTCCCCGTAATGTTTGTTTTTTCTGTTGGCAGAATGCCACCAATTGAGCCATTCAAGAAATCCGGTCGGGAGCTTTGGCGGTATTGTCGGTCGGAGCGGGTTGCTTGGCCACGGGTTTTTCCAGGGCCACCGGCTCGTTGAATTTTTTCGCCAAGATACAGATCCAGATACATGGCCGGGTTCATGAACATCCGGGCCATGAAGCGGAAAAACGGATTGGGAATCTCGCCATGCTCGGTGATGGTGATCGTGCTGCCATCCTCCTGGGGAACGATGTCGAATTCCCAACGGCCGCGAAATGGGCCTTTCTCGTCGGCAATGGTCCGCACCAGTCTTTTCGGCGGCGTCGCTGCCGTCGTGCGCAACAGGATCGGATAGTTGCCTGTGTAGGTTTCGCGCCAGACTTCCTGGCCGTCTTGGTCCGGCTGGCGCTCGACCTTGGTGACCAGGCCGCACCAGGTGGGCAGGTTGGGAAAATCGCTGATGGCCTGCCAAACCGCTTCCGGAGTTTGCTGAAGCGCCAAAGAGCGGCTGACCACGTGGGCCTTGGCGAAAAACAACCCCGCCAGCGCAATCAGCAAGATCAAGCCCGCCAGAACCCCGGCGGCAATTCCAACCCAGTAGAGGATATCCAGCAGCATCGATAGACTCCAAATCTCAGTCTGGCGAGCCGGGAGCGTTAGCGACCGGAGTTCGCCCACCCTCTTGCTCCGGTCGCTCACGCTCCCGGCTCGCCGCATTCATAGTTTCTTGGCCAGCACTTGCGAGCGCCGGCCGCTGGCGTCGTAAATCTGCCGCCGCGCCTGGGGCAGGTCGTCGGGGGTCCCCAGGCGGAAGCCGCCCTTTTGCACGAAATAGTTGAAGGCCTGGGTGGACAGGCAAAACAGCTCGCGGACGTTGCCGGCGCGGGCCTGGGACTCGACAAACTGCATGAGCCGGCCGCCGATCCCCTGGTTCTCGAACTCCGGCTCGACGCACATGCACGCCAGCTCCGCCTTGCCCTCATTGCGATAAAAGTGGATGGCCACGCATGCCACCGGCCGGCGATCCACCTCGAAGACAAAAAAATCGTCGATCTTCTTTTCAATCTCTCCCTGGGTGCGCGGCAAGAGCTCATCGCTCTCGATGCCGGGGCGAATGAGATTGAAGATGCCGCGCGCGTCCTTCTTGTGGGCACTGCGGATGGCCTGGTATTCGTTGGTGTGGACGAGGGTGCCGATGCCCTCGTTGGAAAAGACCTCGGCGAGGAGGCCTTCCTCGACCCGGCCATCGATGATGTGCACGCGCGGGACCCCGCCGCGCGCCGCCCGCACCGCCTGGGACAGCTTCGACAGCGACGGCCCGGTCAATTCGTGCCGCTGTTTTTTGAGAATGCCTTCGGCTTCGTCCACGGTCAGCTGGCGGAGCAGCTCCTCGGCGGAATCGCTAAGGACAGTGATGCCCGCGGCCGGGGCCAGGTAAATCAACTTGACGGCTTGCAAGGCGCGGGCCACTTCCACGGCCACAACATCGCCGTCGCTGCCCAGGGGAGGGATGACCGGGACAATATCGTGCTCCAGAAGGGCGCGCAGAAGTTGGATATCGACGCGCTCGACTCGGCCGGTGAACTGGTAATCGATTCCCTGGAGGATGCCGGCAGGATGGGCCACCAGGGCGTTGCCGCAGGCGCCGCGGAGATCGGTGGCCGACAGCCCTTCGAGGATTTCATGGGTCACGCGGTTGGCGGCAGTCAGGGCCAGCTGCAACGTGGCCGGTTCGGTGATGCCGGTGCCATCGAGGTTGGAAGGAGTTTGACCCGTCTGCTCGGCCAGCCTGCGAATTTGCCAGCCCGCGCCATGAACCAGGGCCACCCGGATGTTCAGGCTGCGCAACAGGGCAATGTCCAAAAGCAGATTGCGGAAGTTGGCGTCCTCCACAATGGCGCCGTCCAGGGCGATGACAAACGTCCGCTCCCGGTACTGGGGCACATAGCGCAGGATTTCACGCAGATCGGCCAGGCGCAACATGGATGTAAGTATAAAAGAAAAACCGCGCCAAGAGAAGGCGGCGTGAATGGTTGTAAAGCTGACTGATAAAATGATTTTCCCACCGCTTGGATTCCCCGAGCGCGAACGATAAATGATTTATCGTTTCGCGCTCGGAAAGTCCAATCAATCGGTTCACCCGCCACTCTGGTTCCTGTCTCCATCAATTCATAAGAATAATATTTGTGAAGCCTGTCCACTCCTTCCGGCCCCGGAGGTGCACCATGCGATTCAGCCTGATTCCCCGCGAATTGAAGTTTTTCGATATGTTTGATGAGACGGCCGCCACCATTACCCGCGCCGCCAACAAATTTCTCGACATGCTCACTTTTTTTGACAACCTGCACGCCCGCACCGAGGAGCTGAAAAAGGAAGAGACCGCCTGCGATACCCTGGTTGAGCGCACCATCAAGGCTCTGGACCGCAGCTTCATCACCCCCTTTGACCGCGAAGACATTCACACGTTGGCCACCAAGCTCGACGACATCATGGACAACATGGAAGAGACGGCGCACCGTTTCGAGGTGTTTCGCATCGACAGGCCGACCGCCGTGTCGGTGTCGCTGGCGCGCATCATCCGCGATTGCTGCGTCCATGTGGAGCATGCCATCCGCGGCTGCCGCAACATGAAAAAGCCGGATGAAATCCAAAATAACCTGCGCGAGATCGGCAAGCTGGAAAACGACGCCGACAAGCTCTACCGCGACACCGACAGCGCCCTGTTCGCCAACGGCGCCACCGACATCCTCATGCTCATCAAGTGGCGCGAGCTGTACGGCTGGCTGGAAGAAACCCCTGTAAGGACGTCGCTCAGGTGATTTCCGAAATTGTCATCAAGGGCACCTGAGCATGTTCGACTTTTTCCGCTCGGCCGTTGACAATTTCGGCACCAGCCATTTCGGGCAACTGTCCTTTTTGATCTGGGTGCTGATCGCCCTGGCCTTGACGTTTGACTTTCTCAACGGCCTGCACGATGCCGCCAACTCGATCGCCACGGTGGTGTCCACGCGGGTTTTGAGCCCGCGCACGGCGGTCATCTGGGCGGCTTTTTTCAACTTTGCCGCTTTTATCATTTTTCCCCTCAATGTCGCCGCCACCATCACCAAGGACGTCGTCGATCAAAGCCTGTTTTTCAAAGACTTGGGGGAGGCCCAGCTTCTGATTGCCGCCACCTTGCTCGCGGCCTGCGGCTGGAACCTGTTCACCTGGTGGCTGGGCTTGCCCACCAGCTCCTCGCACGCCCTGATCGGCGGCATGGTGGGCGCCGCAGTGGCCTTGACCGGCAGATTCGATTCCCTGAAATTCGACGGCCTTTTCTGGATCGTCGTGTTCATTGTGTTGGCCCCGCTGATCGGCATGATCCTGGGGCTGTCGATTGCCGTGGGCGTCATCTGGATGTGCCACAAGTGGACGCCATTGCGGGTGGACAAGTTTTTTCGGCGGGGGCAGCTGCTGTCGGCGGCCTTCTTCAGCCTCGGTCACGGAGGCAACGATGCCCAGAAAACCATGGGCATTATCTTCTTTCTCCTTATCGCCGCTAGCGCCAAAGGCCATAACTTTCCCACACCCACTCAAGTCCCCACCGAAGTCGTCCTCGCCTGCCACCTGGCCATGGGGCTGGGGACCATGTTCGGCGGCTGGCGCATCGTCAAGACCATGGGCCAGCGCATCATTCGCCTCAGGCCCATCGACGGCTTTTGTGCCGAAACCGGCGCCGCCTTGACCCTGGCCATGACAACCATCATCAAGGGCATCCCCATCAGCACCACGCACACCATCACCGGCGCCATTCTTGGCGTCGGCTCCTTGAAACGCTTCAGCGCGGTTCGCTGGGGAGTGGCCGGCCAGGTCATCTGGGCCTGGCTCCTGACAATCCCCGGCTCCGCCGTCATGGCCGCCCTGTGCGTCGCCCTGCTGCGCTTTCTTTAGGATTGCCATGGAATAAATTCCCGATTTCTGTTTTCCGCTTGCGGCTTAGCGCTCGAAGAATCCTTCAGCGAGCGCTAAGCCGCAAGCGGCAAATGCCACGAAAGTCACGTGTCCCAAGGCATGTCAAGCACCTCGCGTACTTTTCGGATCAGACCAGCGGACGTGAAGGGTTTGGCCAGGAAGGGCGTGTCCGGGTCAATCATGCCGTGTTGGATTACGGCGTCGTCCATATACCCGGACATGAACAAGATTCTCATGTTTGGCCGCAAGGCTTTGAGCTCCTTTGCCAGCTCCGGTCCGCTCATCTTGGGCAGCACCACGTCCGTGACCAGGATGTGAATTTCCTCTTTGTCGTGCTGGCACAGGGAGAAGGCTTCGGCGGCGTTGCGTGCCGCCAGCACCTGGTAGCCTTGGTTTTCCAGCATCAGCCGGGCCAGTTTGCGGATGCCGTCATCATCCTCGACCAGCAAGACCCTCTCGGTGCCGATTCGCGGGCGCCCACGTTTGGCTCTTGGGAGGCTGAGGCTCGGCGCGCGGCAAGTACACCTTGATGGTGGTGCCGACGTTCGGCTCGCTATAAACACCGATGCCGCCCCCGCTCTGCTTGACGATGCCAAACACCATGGCCAGGCCCAGGCCGGTTCCCTTTTCCGGTCCTTTGGTCGTGAAGAAGGGCTCAAAGATCAGGCTCCGGGTCGCTTCATCCATGCCGCAGCCGGTGTCACTGACGGCGAACAGGACATACTGGCCGGGTTTTATTTCCGGGTGTGCGCGCGCATAGCAATCATCCAGTTCCACGTTCCGGGTCTCGATCGTCAGGTTTCCGCCTTTTGGCATGGCGTCCCTGGAATTGACGGCGAGGTTCATGATAATTTGTTCCATCTGTCCGGGGTCTACTTTCACCTTCCAGAGGGACGGTTGCCCTGAGAAAACCAGGGTGATATCTTCCCCGATGAGCCGGGAAAGCATTTTCTCGATCTCTTTGAAATGAACATTGAGATCGAGGGCCACCGGCAGCAGCATCTGTTTGCGGCTGAAAGCCAGGAGCTGGCGGGTGAGGGCTGCCGCCCGGTCCCCCGCCTTG